>Ga0315286_10000760_pt1 | contig 27981 bp, 23 predicted proteins | sample YL17G10_0_MG_FD_205038 | JGI IMG/M metagenome (GOLD analysis project Ga0315286, IMG submission 205038) | Sediment microbial communities from Yellowstone Lake, YNP, Wyoming, USA - YL17G10_0 | ecosystem: Environmental > Aquatic > Freshwater > Lake > Sediment | place: USA: Wyoming | collected... | reverse complement strand
CCTCGAGCGCGCGCAGCGCCTCGCGACCGAGCAGGTGCTCTCCGCCGCGGACCTCGAGAACGCGCGGACGCGGGTGGACGTGCTGGACGCCCAGCTGGGCCAGGCGCGCGCGCAGGTGCGGCTCGCCCAAGTGGGACTCGAGAACACGCGCGTGCGCGCGCCCTTCGACGGCACCGTGCTGCGCAAGGATGCCGAGGTGGGCGAGATCGTGGCGCCGGCCTCCGCGGGCGGCTCGCTCACCCGCACCTCCATCGTGACCATGGCCGACCTCGCCACGCTCGAGGTCGAGGTGGACGTGAACGAGGCCTACATCGCGCAGATTCGCAACGGCCAGGCCGCGCGCATCACGCTCGACGCCTACCCCGACACCTCGTTCGCCGGGCGCGTGCGGCAGGTGGTGCCCACCGCCGACCGCCAGAAGGCCACGGTGCTGGTCAAGGTCTCGATCCTCGATCGCGACCGGCGCATCCTGCCCGAGATGGGGGCCAAGGTGGTCTTCCTGCGCGAGACGGATCCCGCGGGCGCCGAGCCACGCCACGTGCTGGTGCCCGAGGCCGCGGTCGTGCGCGCCGGCGGCGCGACGAGCGTCTGGGTGATCGAGGAGAACCGCGTCGCGGTGCGCCCCGTCACGCTGGGCACCGCACGCGGCGCCGACCTCGAAGTGCGCGAAGGGCTCACGGGCGGCGAACGCGTCGTGCTGCGGCCGAAGCCCGGGCTCAAGCCGGGCGCGCGCGTGCGCGTCGGATCGTCCTAGGAACGAGCATGGCCTCGGTCCAGGTACGCGATCTCAGCAAGGTCTACCAGCGCGATTCTCAGAAGATCCCCGTCCTCGACGGCCTGACGCTCGATATCCCGGACGGCGACTTCGTCGCACTCATGGGCCCCTCGGGCAGCGGCAAGACCACGCTCCTAAACCTCATCGGCGGCATCGACACGCCGACCTCCGGGCACCTGCTGGTGGGCGGCACGGACATCGCGCGGCTGAGCGGCCCGGCGCTGGCGAGGTGGCGCTCGCGCAACATCGGCTTCATCTTCCAGCTCTACAACCTGGTGCCCGTGCTCACCGCGCACCAGAACGTCGAGCTGCCGCTGCTGCTGGTGAAGATGAGCGGCAGGGAGCGCCGGCAGCGCGCCCGGACCGCGCTCGAGGTCGTGGGCCTCGGCGACCGCCTGAACCACTTCCCGCGCCAGCTCTCGGGCGGACAGGAGCAGCGCGTGGCCATCGCGCGCGCGGTCGTGAGCGACCCGGAGCTGCTGCTGGCCGACGAGCCCACCGGCGATCTCGACCGCCAGTCCGGGGCCGAGATCCTCGACCTGATCGAGCGGCTCAACCGCGAGTTCCAGAAGACCGTCGTCATGGTCACCCACGACCCGCACGCCGCGGAGCGCGCTCACCGGGTGTTCCACCTCGACAAGGGCGTGCTGTCGCAGTAGATCCCGCCCATGCCCGCCGCCCTGATTCCGCTCGCCGTCCTCGTCTTCGTGGCGCTGCTGCTGTGGGGCCTGGCGAAGGTCTCCGACCGCCTCCAGCAGCGCCTGACGCTCTCGCCCGTCATGCTGGTCTTCGTCAACCTGAGCCGCAACAAGCTGCGCACGCTGCTCACCACGCTGAGCGTGGCGGTGGCGCTGTTCCTGTTCAGCGCGCTGGGCGGCGTCCTCGACACGATCTCCGACTCGATCCGGATCGGCAGCGAGACCCGGATCATCACGCGCAACGCCATCGCGCTGGTCTTCCCGCTGCCGCTCTCCTACCTCGAGCGCCTCCGCACGGTGCCCGGCGTGCGGGCGGTGAGCTGGTCCAACTGGTTCGGCGGGCGCGACCCGGTGAACCCGCGGAACTTCTTCCCGCAGTTCGCCGTGGACGCCGGGACGTTCTTCCCCATGTACGCGAGCGACCTCGGCATCGTGCAGGCGACCCTTGCCGCCGGCCCCGCGCCGCCCGGCGTGGACCCGAAGCTCGCCTCGTTCCTCGAGGAGCGCACCGCCTGCGTGGTGGGCGAGGACCTGCTCAGGAAGCAGGGCTGGAAGCTGGGCCAGACCATCCGGCTCGACGGCACGATCTACCCCGGCTCGTGGCCGTTCACCATCCGCGCGGTCTACCGGCCGAAGTCCAAGTCGTTCTACGGCGAATCCATGTACTTCGATTGGAAGTACCTCTACGAGAACAGCCAGCGGCGCGCGGGCGTCGGCGTCTACTACCTGAGCCTCGACGACCCCGGGCGCGCGGCGGACATCGCGAAGCAGGTGGACGTGCTGTTCGAGAACTCCTCGGCCGCCACCCACACCGAGAGCGAGCAGGCGTTCCAGGCTGGCTTCATCTCCTACTACGGCAACCTGCCGTTCGTGATCCGCATCATCGGGCTCGCGGTGGTCTTCGCCATCCTGCTCGTGGCGGCGAACACCATGGCCATGGCGGTCCGCGAGCGCGCCGCCGAGGTGGCGGTGCTCAAGACCCTGGGCTTCAGCGACGGCACGGTCTTCCGCATCGTGCTGGCCGAAGGCGCCCTCATCACCCTGGGAGGCGGCCTGCTGGGGGCGCTGCTCGCCAAGCTGCTCATCGACACCTCGGGCTTCAATGCCGGCGGACTGCTGCCACCCATGCGCGTGCACTGGTCAACGGTGATGACCGCGGTGGTGGCGGCCGGGATGGTGGGCGCGGCAAGCGGTCTCCTCCCCGCCTGGCAGGCCTCGCGCCTGCGCATCGTGGACGCGCTGCGGCGGGTGGAGTAGCCATGGCGCTGCCGCTCTCCTACAACGTCCGCAACGTCATGCAGCGGCCGGTCTCCACGCTCACCACCGCGGTCGGGGTCGGCCTCACCATCGCCATCTTCATCGGCGCCCTGTCGCTCGCCGCCGGCTTCCGGGCGGCGCTCGTGCAGACCGGCTCGCCCGACAATGCGATCGTGCTGCGCACGGGCGCCAACAGCGAGATCTCCAGCGGCATCTCGCGCCAGGCCGCCGCGATCCTGCACGCCTGCGGCGAGATCGCGACCGACGCACGGGGACGCCCACTGCTGAGCCCCGAGGTCGTGGTGGTCAACAACCGCCCCCGCGTCGGCCAGCCCGGCAACTCGAACGTCACCGTGCGCGGCGTCGAACACGAGGCCGTGGTCCTGCGCCGCGGCGTGCAGGTCGTCGCGGGCCGCTGGTTCGAGCCCGGCGCGGCCGAGGTCGTCGTGGGGCGGCGCATCTCGACCCGTTTCGAGGGCTGCAGGCTCGGCGACCGCGTCCGCTTCGGCCAGCGTGATTTCACCGTGGTCGGCCTGTTCAGCGCGAACGGCGCCACATTCGAGTCCGAGATCTGGGGCGACACCGAGGTGCTGATGCCCGTCTTCCGCGGCGAGGTCTTCCAGAGCGTGACCTTCCGCATGCGGGATCCCGCGCGCTTCGACGCCATCCGGCGCGAGCTGGAGAGCGACCCGCGTCTCGGCGTGGACGTGCAGCGCGAGAGCGAGTTCTACGCGAAGCAATCCGAGATGCTGGCGAACCTGATCCGCGTCCTGGGCGGGTTCATCACGTTCATCATGGCCGTGGGCGCCGTCTTCGGCGCCATGAATACCATGTTCGCCGCGGTCGGCACACGCACGCGCGAGATCGCCATGCTGCTCGTGCTGGGCTTCAGTCCGCGCTCGATCCTGGTCTCGTTCGTGATCGAGTCGGTGATCCTCTCGCTCTTCGGCGGCCTGATCGGCTGCCTGATGGCGCTGCCCCTGAACCGGATCGTGACCAGCACCACGAACTTCTCCTCGTTCAGCGAGCTGGCCTTCGGTTTCCGGGTCAGCCCCGGCATCCTGCTCGCGGGGCTCGCCGTGGCCGCGGTGATGGGCCTGGCGGGCGGCTTCCTGCCCGCACTCAAGGCCTCCCGCCAGCCACTCGCCGCCGCGCTGCGCGGCGCGTAGGCCGCTCCGCTCCCGTCGACCGTTCGGCCGCGTCCGGCGCGCCTTCGCCGCGCGCGGAATCGGCGGCGATCCACGCACCCCTCCCTGCGGCAGACTCACGCCTGAAGGAGCGCTGCGGACCCCCCGGCCCCGCGCGTTGCCGAGGATCCGAAGAACCGTGAGGTGAATGATGGCGGCCGACATCGCGGCGATCCTGCGAGACCTCGAATCCTGCTACGACTTCACGGGCAGGTCCGTGATCCACGTGGGCGCCGGCAGCGGCCAGTTCATCGGCTACGCCGGCGGGGCTTGCAGCGTGCTCGCCGTGGATCCCGATGCCGCCGCGGTCGAGCGCTTGAAGACGGCCATCCGGGAGCGCGGCCTCGAGGACCGCTTCCGCGTGCTGCGGGGCGACGTCCAGTCCGTCTCGGCCGGCGCGGATGTCGTCTTCTTCGAGTTCTGCCTCCACGAGATCGTGGATCCGCTCACCGCGCTGCGCCATGCGCGGACCCTGGCACCCGAGGTGCTCGTCGTGGACCCGGCGCCCGGATCCTCGTGGGCCTGGCACCTGTGCGAGACGGAGAAGGTCCTGCGGGGCTGGGCCGCGGCCGAGCGGTTCCCCCGGACCCTCGACCGGACCTTCCCGGGCGTGCAGCGCTTCCACGACCACGCGGAGCTGCTCGCCAGGGTGCAGGCGCTCGGCGACTGCGTGGTCCGGCGCGTGCGGGAGTTCGAGGGACGGCAGGACTTCTCGATCGACATGCCGTACCGCGTGGCGTTGCTGACGCGCTGACCTGCCCATGACCGCCCGCTCGACCCTGATCGCAGTCACCCCACGGAGGCCGCCCATGCCCCGGTTCTTCGTCGTGTTGTCATCGCTCGTCCTGCTCTGCGGGCCGGCGGTCATCGCTTCGTCCTCCGGCGACAGCGTTTCGAGCCGGCCGCCTCTGGAGTGGCCCGTGCTCAGGGGACCGTACCTGGGCCAGCCGGCACCGGGAGACACACCCCGGGTCTTCGCACCTGGGCTCGTGTCGTTGCCCGGAACCGGGGACTACGCGTGCACGTGGTCGTCGGACGGCCGCGAGTTCTACTTCACGAGGTCGCGGAGCGACGCCAGCGGCCCGCGGCAGGAGATCATGATGAGCCGCCTCGGGAAGGGGGGCTGGACGGCCCCGGTCCCGGCGAGTTTCTCCACCGGATACGCCGCCCTCGAACCCCACGTCACGGCCGACGGCAGGCGCCTCTACTGGGCATGGGCTCGACCGGCCCTTGAGGGCGAGTCCCGAGGCAACTACCACATCTATGCCGCCGAGAGGACGCCACAAGGGTGGTCCGAGGCGAAGTACGTCGGCGAGGGGATGTTCGTCAGCTCGTCGCGCAACGGCGACGTCTACGTCACCGAACTCGGGGAGCGGAACGCGTACCTGACGAAGGCGACGATGCGGAACGGGCGGTTCGCGAGGCTGGAGCGAATCACCGGAGTCGTCGAGAGCCTCCCACCCGGGCTCCGCAATCCCGCCCACCCCTGCATCGCCCCGGACGGCAGCTATCTCGTCTTCGACGTCGAGGGCGGATCCCACCTGTTCGTCTCGTTCCTCCGGAGCGACGGCTCGTGGGGACCGCCCGTGGACCTTACGGAGCACGGATTCGACCGCGGGGCCGGCATCGCGAGCATCTCCCCCGACGGGAAGTACCTGTTCTTCGGCTGGCAGGGCGACCTCTACTGGGTGGACGCGGGCGTGCTCGCCGCACTCCGGCCTCCGGACACGAAGGCGCCGCCACGCTGATACGCGGAGGGGGCCGCGCGGGCTCGAAGAGCGGGGTGGTGCCGGGGCGCCCAACCGGTAGAATGCGGCCCGCCGGGCGCCATCGGCCCGGCAGCGTTCCTCCCAACCGAGTCCGCCGGCAGGGCGCCGCATGCTCACCTACCTCGTCATCGGGATGACCTACGCCTTCGCGGCGGCCGTGCAACCGGGCCCGCTGCAGGCCTACATCATCTCGCAGACCCTGAGCCACGGCTGGCGCCGCGCGCTGCCCGCGGCCTGCTCGCCACTTCTGAGCGACGGGCCCATCATCGTCCTCGTGCTCCTCGTCCTGAGCCGCCTGCCCGCGTGGCTGATCCCCTTAGTGCGCCTCGCCGGCGGTGTGCTCCTGCTCGGCTTCGCCTTCCTCGCGGCGCGAACGTGGCGGCGCCACGACGCCGGCGGGTCCGCGCCCGCTGGCGCCCGGCCGCGGAGCCTGCTGGGGGCAACCGCGGTCAACCTGATGAGCCCCGGACCGTACCTGGGCTGGAGCCTGGTGATGGGCCCGCTGCTGCTGAAGGGCTGGCGCGAGGCCCCCGCGAACGGCATCGCGCTGCTCGCTGGCTTCTACGGCGTGATGGTCCTGAGCATGGCCGGCATCATCGTGCTGGCCGGGGCCGCGCGAGGCCTGGGCCCGCGCGCGAATCGCGCGATGATCGGCGCTTCCGCGCTGGCGCTCGCGGGGCTGGGCGTCTGGCAGTTGTGGTCGTGGGCGGCGGGGCTGCGTGCCGGGTGAGTCCCGCTCACCCCTCCTTGTCGCCGCCCCGCAGGTGGCCGAAGCCCGAATCCTCGCCCAGCAGTTGATCGTCGAGCCAGCGGTCGATGACGCTCCGCCGGAAGCGCCACTCCTTGCCCAGCTTCACCGCCGGGATGCGCTTCTCCTGCGCCCACTTGTAGATGGTCTGCGGCTTCAGGCGCAGGTAGTGCGCGACCTCCTCGAGCGTGAGGATCTCGTGATCCGCGCCCGCGGGGTCCCGAGGCGCACCGCTCACGGCCGGCCCGCCCGCGTGCTGTCGAGGCCTGGCAGCGTCAGCGGGCGGTAGCCCCCCGGCAACTCGACCCGCTCGCGGTGTACGGCGGGGGGCGCCTGCTTCCCGTCCTCGCCCTGCGAGAGCTTCTGCAGCGAGTAGATGACCCCGGTGTAGAAGTTGCCCTCGTAGTGCCGGAACACCTTGAAGGGCGCCTCGCGGTCCCCCACGAAGGGGCGCAGGTTCCAGGCCATCTGGATGCCCACGAAGGCGAACAGGACGGCCCAGACCTGCATGATCGTCATCGCCCGGCGCGGATAGACCCCACGCTTCTCGCAGGCGAAGGCCAGCCCCTCGTGGAGCGCGGCCATGCCGACCAGGCCCGAGCCGAGGACGATGGCGACGTGCAGCAACTCGAGGAAGTGGTAGTTCGCTCCCGTCAGCAGGAAGAAGAGCGCGACCGGGACGATGGCGGCCAGCACGACGGCGCTGAGGGCCAGGGCCCCGGTGGTGAGCGCGAGCACCTGGGCCAGGCGCAGCCTGGATCCGACCAGGACCTGGATGACGAAGAACCCGGGGAAGCAGATCGCCAGGGTGCCGAGGAACAGGACCGGGAGCTTGATCGCGGCGGACAGGGCCTGGGCCGGGCCGGCATACGCCCCGGCGGACGCTCCGTAGAATGCGCAGAGGACGAGCAGGGTGATGAGTGAGCGCGTGATCTTGCCGCCAAGGTCCCTCCCATCGGCGACCTCGGCGAAGAACTGCTCGCGGTCGCTCAGGATCTGCGAGAGGAAGAGTCCGTACCCCGAGACGGCGGGTCGGGCATTGGCTTGAACGGGCGTGGGATCAGTCATTGCTCTATCTCCTTTCTGACATGATTATGCATGTTTTGAAATGATTTGCAACTGTTTACTAATGTTTATTATTGAGGCAGACCTTCACTTGATGCGCGCCCCAGAGCGGTCTGCAGACGGTTAGGGTTCGCGAACCGTCCGGGCTAGAATCCCGCGGCTCAGCCACCCTTCAGCCTGGAGTCTCATGTGCCCCGAATCCACGACGTCGTCGTCATCGGCTCGGGCCCGGCCGGCTACACAGCCGCCATCTACGCCGCCCGCGCCAATCTGCAGCCGCTCATGCTCATCGGCCCCCAGCCGGGCGGCCAGCTCACCATCACCACCGAGGTCGAGAACTACCCGGGCTTTCCCGAGGGCGTCCAGGGGCCGGAGTTGATGGAGAAGATGCGCGAGCAGGCGGCGCGCTTCGGCACGGAGATCGCGGAGGCCACGGTCGAGGGCGTGGACTTCTCGAAGCGGCCGTTCGTCCTGCGCACCGACCAGGGCGAGCACCTGGCGAAGGCGATCATCGTCTCGACCGGCGCCTCCGCGCGCCTGCTGGGGATCCCGAGCGAGCGGAGGTTCTTCGGCTTCGGCGTCTCCGCCTGTGCCACCTGCGACGGCTTCTTCTTCAAGGGCAAGCGCGTCATGGTCGTGGGCGGCGGCGACACGGCGCTCGAGGAGGCCAACTTCCTCGCGCGCTTCTGCGCCGAGGTGGTCGTGGTGCACCGGCGCGACGAGCTGCGCGCCTCGAAGATCATGCGGGAGCGCTCGCTCGCGAATCCGAAGATCCGCTTCCTCCTGAACGAGACGGTGGACGAGGTGCTGGGCCAGGCGGAGCCACCGAGGGTGACGGCCGTGAAACTGCGCGACACCAGGACCGGTGCGGTCAGCGAGCACCCGATCGACGGCCTCTTCGTCGCCATCGGGCACCAGCCCAACACGGCGTTCCTGAAGGGCTCGCTCCCCCTCGACGCAAAGGACTACGTCATCGTCGAGCCGGGCTCGTCGCGCACGAAGGTGCCCGGCGTCTTCGCAGCCGGCGACGTGGCCGACTCGGTCTATCGCCAGGCGGTGACGGCCGCCGGCAGCGGCTGCCAGGCGGCGATCGACGCCGAGCGCTGGCTGGAAGCGCAGGCGCACTGCGGGTAGCGCGGTTCCCGGGAGAGCGACATGGAGCGCGAAGTCCTCGAGTTCGATGTGCAGTTCGTGGGCGCGGGTCCGGCGGGGCTCGCGGGAGCCATCCACCTCGCGAACCTGGTCGCGCGTCACGATGCGAACGTGGCCGCGGGCGCGCCGGGCGAGCCGCTGGGCGAGGTCGCGATCGCCGTGCTCGAGAAGGGCAAGCGCGTGGGCGCCCACGGCCTCTCGGGCGCGGTGCTCGATCCGCGCGCGCTGAACGAGTTGATGCCCGACTGGCGCGCGAAGGGCTGCCCCGTCGCGAGCGAGGTGGTCGCGGACGACGTCTACTTCCTGTGGGAGACGGGACAGTTCCGCCTGCCGATCCTGCCACCCATCCTGCGGAACCACGGCAACTCGATCGTCTCGCTCGGCCGCCTGGTCGAGTGGCTGGCCGGCATCGCCGAGGAGCAGGGCGTGCTGGTCGTCACCGAGACCGCCGCCTCGCAGCCGCTGATCGAGGACGGCCGGCTCGCGGGCGTGCGCACGGGCGACAAGGGCGTGGATAAGTCGGGCGCGCAGAAGCCCAACTACCAGCCCGGCGCCGATTGCAGGGCGAAGGCGACGGTGCTGTGCGAGGGTCCGCGTGGCACGCTGGCGAAGGCACTCGAGACCTCGTTCGGACTCACGGTCGGGAAGAACGCCCAGGTCTATTCGACCGGCGTGAAGGAGGTCTGGGAAGTCCCGGCCGGCCGCGCGCAACCGGGGCGCGTGATCCACACCATGGGCTGGCCGCTCCCCGACGACACCTTCGGCGGCGGCTTCGCCTACGGCATGGACGATTCGCGCTGGGCGCTCGGACTGGTCACCGGCCTCGACTCGCCCGACCCCGTGAACGACCCGCACGGCCACTTCCAGCGCTGGAAGACGCACCCGCTGCTGCGTCCGCTGCTCGCTGGTGGCAAACCGGTCGCCTACGGAGCCAAGGCCATCCCCGAGGGCGGCTGGTGGGCCATGCCGAAACTCTCGGCCGACGGCCTGCTCATCGCCGGCGACTCGGGCGGGTTCCTGAACGGCGCGCGCCTGAAGGGCATCCACCTCGCCATCAAGTCGGGCATGCTCGCGGCCGAGACGCTGTTCGAATGCCTGCTGGCGAAGGACTTCTCGAAGGAACGCCTGGCGAAGTACGAGGAGCGGGCCCGGCATTCCTGGGCCGCGGACGAACTGAAGAGCGTGCGCAACTTCCACCAGGGCTTCGCGGGCGGGCTCTACACCGGCATGGTGAGCGCCGGCCTGCAGATGCTGCTCGGCGGCCGCGATCCCTTCGGTGACCGGCTCCAGAGCGTGCCGGGGCACGAGCACCTGCGCCGCCTGCGCGAGCGTCACCCGGGCGGTAAGCCCGCTCCGCAGAAGTTCGACGGCGTGCTCACCTTCGACAAGCTGGCCGACGTGTACCTCTCGGGCACCAAGCACGACGAGGATCAACCCGTGCACCTGGTCGTGACCGACCCGAGCGTCTGCGCCACGAAGTGCCGCGAGGAATATGGCAACCCCTGCCAGCATTTCTGCCCGGCGAGCGTCTACGAGATGGCGCCGGACGAGTCGAAGCCCGATGCGCTGCGGCTGCAGATCAACGCCTCGAACTGCGTGCACTGCAAGACCTGCGATATCGCCGACCCGTACCAGATCATCACCTGGGTGCCACCCCAGGGCGGCGACGGCCCGGACTACAAGGACCTGTAGCGAGGCGCCTGCGGCCGGCGTGGCCCGGGCGTGGCCTACGTCGTGTTGATGTGGGGGCGCTTTCCCTGGGGGACCTGCGCGCTCATCGCCGGGCCGGCTTTCTTCACGGGATTGCTCTTCCTGCTCAACTGGCGGTACCGGGCCGCGCCGAGCCGCCGCACCCGGGCGGAGCGCCCCCTTCCTGGTCTACAATGGCGCGGTCGGCCTCCATCGAAGCCGGCCGCCCGCGCCGCAGTCCGCCACGAGGAGACGTCATGCGCATCCGTTCCTGGAGCCGGCTCGCCCTTATCCTGGTCGCCCTGACCCAACTCTCATGCGCGACGGTCGGACTGACGCCACTGCAGGATTCCATGCCCGCGGCGCGTGCGGGGCTGTTGCCCGAGTACCGGCTCTTCTACGACGCGCTCGAGGACTACGGGGACTGGACCCTCATCGAGCCCTTCGGTTATGTGTTCCGTCCCTACGGGAACGTGGCCGGCTGGCGTCCCTACCAGTACGGCTACTGGGCGCCGAGCGACGTGTACGGCTGGGTGTGGATCTCGGGCGAGCCCTACGGCTGGGCGACCTACCACTACGGCGAATGGATCCTCGACCGTTACCAGGGCTGGGTCTGGATCCCCGGCCTCGACTGGGGACCGGCGTGGGTTTCGTGGGAGGAGACCCCCGACTACATCGGCTGGGCTCCGCTGTTCCCGGCCGGCTACGATTCGGGTCTGATTCCCGGCGGCGCTTACACCTACGTGCTGACCGGGCAACTCTCGAGCACCGATGTGCAGACTCGCACGCGCACAAGGGACCAACTCGGCGAGAAGCTCGGCTCGCCGCAGCCCATCGAGAACCCGGTGGAGCGTGACGGCGTCAGGTTCAACGCGGGACCGAAGTTCGATGTGATCGAGCGGCGCTCCGGGCCGCTGCCGCGCGTGAGGATCGAGGACCTCTTGCCCGGTGGCGGTCCGGTCACGAAGCCCGACGCACCGGCGCCGTCCAGGCCGCCCGCGGTCAGAAGGCCCGGGTCCCGGCCCGCGCCTGCCGGGACGGCCGACGACACCACCACGGTCGAGGCGATGAGGCGGGCCGCGGAGGAGGCCGCCCGGTCGGCCCGGTCGGTGACCGGGAAGAACACCGCGCCGCCTCCCAGCATCGGCGTGGTGCGGCGCACGGCGAAGCACGAGACCGCGACGAGCGAGAAGCCGCGAGAAGCCACTCCGCGGGAGCGACCGCGGAAACCCGGCCGCGACCAGGCCGAGGCCGACAGCACGAAGCAGCGGTGACCGGGCGCGCGTGAGCATCACCGACCGCATCAAGGCCCGCGCGCTGGAGCTGGGCTTCGATGCGGTGCGCGTCGCGGCCGTCACGGGCCACGCCGATGCGGGCGGCCCGGATCCGACAATCGCTGGCACGCCGGAGGCGGCCGCCCCGGCGCTGGCACCCAAAGGCACACCGGGCGCCGCGCACTTCGAGGCCTGGCTCGGCGCCGGGCGCCATGGCGAGATGCCCTGGCTCGCCACCGCGCGCAACCGCGCGCGCCGCGCCGATCCCGCGCGCATCCTGCCCGGCATCCGCTCGATCCTCTGCGTGGCGATGTGCCACGAACCCGAGGCCGACGCCGGACGCGACGAGCGCCTCGGACGCATCGCCCGTTACGCCGCGGGCGAGGACTACCACCGCGTGATGCGCGACCTGCTCGGCACGCTGGCACGCTTCATCGAAGAGACACTGCCCGGCGCGCGCGCCCTGTGGTACGCGGACACGGGTGCGATCCTCGAACGCGGCTGGGCCGGGCGTGCGGGGCTCGGCTGGAACGCGAAGCACTCGGGCCTGATCTCGCCCGCGCTGGGCTCCTGGCTGCTGCTGGGCGAGGTGCTCGTCGACCGCGAACTCGAGCCCGACACACCCTTCGCCCGCGAGCACTGCGGCACTTGCACACGCTGCCTCGAGGCCTGCCCCACCGGCGCCATCGTCGCACCCGGCCAGGTGGACGCGCGGCGATGCATCTCCTACCTCACGATCGAGCATCCCGGGCCGATCGAGCCGGCGCTGCGCCCGCTCATGGGCGACTGGATCTTCGGCTGCGACCTCTGCCAGGAGGTCTGCCCCTGGAACCGCTTCGCCCGGCCCGCGCGCGAGACGCGCCTGCGCGCGCTCCCGTTCGAGGGCTGGAGCCTCGAGCGCTTCCTCACGCTCGATGAGCCGGGCTACCGCGCGCTCTTCGCCTCGAGCGCGATCCGGCGCTCGGGCCGCGGCCGGTTCCTGCGCAACGTCTGCGTGGCACTCGGCAACCGCGGCCAGGTCGCGGCCGCGCCGGCCCTCTCCCGCGCGCGCGACGCCGACCCCGACCCGCTGGTGCGCGAACACGCCGCATGGGGACTCCAGGAGATCGCGCAGGGCCCCGGCGCAGCCGGGCGAAAGTGAGCCCGGTATTTCGTTGGCCAGTTGATACATGCGCGCGGGCCCCTCAGAACCCGCACGATTCGGCCGATCCTTGTGGAGGGAGCCGCCGCGTTTGAGACCTTCGGCCGGCCCGCGTCCCTGTCGCCCTACCACGGTCCCTCACCACGGTGGAAGCCCGGGGCAGTCGTCTCGAGGAGAAGGCCCTGAAGACCGTCCGGCACGACGCGGGGGCCAGAAGTCCTGCGGGCGACACGCTGCCCTACCTCATCGTCTCGTTGCACCAGCAGAGCATCGCGATCCCCACCCGGCACGTCCGCGAGATCCTCAGCATACCGCAGGTGGTTCCGATGCTCGGCGCTCCGCCACACGTGCGCGGGGTCATCAACGTGCGCGGGGAGGTCCTGCAGGTCATCGACCTCCGACTCCGGTTCGGCATGCCACACCGGACGAAGGAAATGGAGGAGCTCGTCGAGATCCTTCACGCCCGGGAGGAGGACCACCTCAACTGGATCCATGAGCTGGAGGCCTCGGTACGGGAGCGGCGGCCCTTCACGCTGGCGCGCGACCCCCATCAGTGCAAGTTCGGGAAGTGGTACGACACGTACCAGCCGGACAACGTGGCGCTGCAGTTCCTCTGGAGCGGCCTCGACCTGCCCCACAAGCGGATTCACGCCCTCGCCGACGTCGTCACCGGGCACGCGGAACGCGGCGAGATCGAGCAGGCGCTGGCGCTCATCGAGCACGCGCGGGGCACGGTGCTGGCGGCCGTGATCGGCGCGTTCAGGGAAACCTCGCAGGCCATCGTCCAGGCCAATCGTGAACTCGTGATCATCCTCGACCGTGACGACGAGGCCCTCGCGATCACGATCGACAGCGCCGACGTCGTCGAGACCATCCGGGAAGAGGACATGATGGAGCTGCCCGCCCTGCTCGACCGCGAAGGCGTCGCCGTGGTCTCGCGCACGGCCCGTCGCGAGGGAAGCGACGATCTCCTGCTGGTCCTGGACACCGGGAGGCTGTTCCCGGACCGGCCCGTGGAGCCGGAGGCCGTCGCGCTTCGCGCCTGACCGCGGGTCTCCGCGGACGTGCCGGGTCACCCCAGCATCGCCCCCACCACCCACCCGGCATCGCCGCCGGCGTAGTGCTCCTTCTTCCAGATGGGCGCCGTTCGCTTCACCTGGTCCATCGCCCAGCGGCAGGCGTCGAAGGCCGCGTTGCGGTGCGCGGCAGCCACGGCCACCGCGACGCTCGCCTCGGCGGGCGGCACCACGCCGATCCGGTGGACGATGCGGCAGGACGCCACCGCGTGACGCTCCACCGTGTCGCGCTCGGCCCGCTCGAGGGCCGCGAGCGCCATGGGGCGGTAGGCCTCGTACTCGAGGCGCACGACCTCGCGTCCCTCGTGGTGATCACGCGTGGTGCCGAGGAAGAGCACGACCGCGCCGCAGTCGGGACGCGCAGCCATGGCGAGCAGGCGACCGACCTCGATCGGACCCTCGACCAGTTCCGCCACGTCAGCCTCCGCTCACCGGCGGCAGCAGCGCCACCTCGGCGCCATCCTCGAGCGGCATCTCGGGCCGCGCGAGCCTGCCGTTCACCGCGACCGCGAGGTGCGGCCACAGCGGCTCGAGCGCGGGGTGCTCGAGCGCCAGCGCGGCGAGCGCCTCCGCCAGCCTGCTGCCCTCCGGCAGCGACAGCTCGGCGTTCGCGCGGCCGGTGTGCTCGCGGACCTGGGCGAAGAACAACACGGTGACCTTCATGGACGCTCTCCCCTGTGAGTCGCTATGCTCGCCGGATGAGCGACGAGAATCAAGCGCCCCCGCCGCCCGACGGGTCCGCGCCGCGCCCCGACGGGCCGTCCGCACCCCATCCGGCGTTCGAGTTCCTGGAGAGCACAGCGGGCGCCCCGGAAACGTCCGGCCCGGCCGGACCCGCCGCACCGCCGCCCCTGCCCCGAAAAGTGCTGCACGGCGCCCTGGCGCTCGCGCTGCTCGGCCTCGCGGTACTGCTCCTCGGACAGGTCGAGGCGGCGCTCCTGATCGCCATCGCGGCGCTCTACTTCGTGGCGCAGGGCGCCGACGTCCACCCCGCGATGGGCCGCGTCCACGCGCTCCTCGCCTGGATCCCGCCCGTCACGGGAGCCATCGTGCTGGGAGCGCTCGCGAGCCTGCTGGTCACGAACGGTCCGCTCACGCCCCTGCGCACCGGCTTCGCCGTCTTCTCGGGCCTGGGAGCGCTCGCGAGCCTCGCCACCCTGCGACCCTCGGTGGCGGACCGCCTCGTCCTGCTCCTCTTCCGCGGCGCGGGCCCGAGCCACACGCTGCGGCTCACCGCCAGCGTCGCGTTCGCGATCCTCTGGGTTGCGCTCCCCGCCTGGCTCACATTCCGCGACCAACTCGCCGAACTGCTGCGGAACCCGCGCGAGCTGGTAAGCGCCTCGAAGCTCCTAGGCGGACTCGCCGGCTACGTCGTGCTGGCGTTCGCCTCGGTCGGCTTCACGGTGCGCCGCGATGGGCGGGGGTCACTCGATCGTCTGGGCCTCACCGCGCTGCGTCCCGCCGACGGACTGACCGTCACCGCCGGAGTCGTGGCCCTCTGGCTCTTCAACGTCGGGAGCGAGTGGATCGAGCAGCGCGCGTTCCCGGGGCTCTGGGCGGGCGACCAGCACTTCACGGCCGCGCTGGCCGGGGCCATGGGCCCGGGCTTGATGCTGCTGCTGAGCCTGAGCGCCGGCATCGGCGAGGAGATCACGCTGCGCGGCGCGCTACAGCCGAAGCTCGGGATCGCCCTCACGTCGCTGCTCTTCGCGGCGCTCCACGTCCAGTACTCCTGGTACGGGATGCTCTCGATCCTGGTCTTCGGCCTGCTCCTGGGCGTGATCCGCAAGCGCAGCGGCACAACCGCCGCGATCCTGGTGCACTCGCTCTACAACCTGCTCGCCGTGGTGTCCGCGAGGCCGTAGCGCGTCGACTCGGCGCGGGCGTCGGCGCACGAGGCCGCATCCGACCCCGACCCCGACGTGGACCGGCCGGAGTCCAGCCCGGCCGTCCGCTCGGCCCGCCGGGTCGCATCCGCCCCGCCGGACGCAGTCGACTCGCCGGGCATGCGGCCCATGTCACGGTGCTGGAGGCCCGCCGGAACCGACAGGCCGCGCATCTTCATGGGCTCCTCCTCGAGCCTTGCAGCGGGAACGAGTCGTGCCCACTCACCATCGGCTCGGGCAGGCGCCCGCTCGACCGGAACCATCGCGTCCTCGGGGGCGGGAACGGGGTGGGACGGGGCCCCGGCGGCATGCGTCACGGGCGCAGGGCGGACTCCGGACCGCGCGCAGGGGCACTTGCGCCTGCGTGGCGGCGGCTCGCGTCCGAGCCGCCCCGCCTCCCGCCGCGCTCCGCCTACGACAGCGTCTCGCCCGGCCTCAGCGCCACGACCTCCGCATCCAGCCGGAGACGCCTCAGTTCCTCGCGCAGCATCTCGGGCGTCCCGGTGAGCACCGGGTTGGTGCCGTAGTGGGCCGGCACGATCCATCGCGGCTTGAGCATGCGCGCTGCCACCGCCGCCTCGCGCGGGGACATCGTGTAATGGTCCCCGATCGGCAGCAGGGCGATGTCCGGCGGGTAGAGCTCGCCGATCAACGCCATGTCCGCGTGCACCGCCGTGGCGCGGCGGCGGTTGGCGCGTCCGGGGGGCTCTGCTATAACTCCAGCGTCGTTCCTTCGCCCGTCGATTGCCCGGTTCGACACGCCCCTCGCAAGGCCCGCATTGCGTTCCTCGATCCGCCGCCGCCGGCCGCACCGGCAACTGCGAGATCGTGAATGATCCAGGCTGGAGGGGCGCGGGTACTTGTGGAGGATGGATGGCCGGCTTGTATTCCGCTCGCATCGCCGCCCTTGCGCTGGCTGCCATGCTCGTCCTGCCCCGAACCATCGCGTCCGTGCCGCCGGCCGAGGAGCCTGCCGGTGCTGGGACCAGGACGCCCGTGACCATCGTCGTCAACCTCGGCCCGTTCGCCACGGTCGAGGAGGCGGCGACGGCCGAGGATCGCGTCGAGTGGCGCGACGGCGACATCCGAGACGAGGCCGCCTGCACCGCATCGTTCGCGGCCATGGAGCTGCGCCATCACCTCGCCGCCTGTTTGCGCGTGCCCGATTCCACGATCGCCCTCTCGGGGGCGAACGTGCTGCCGGCAAGCGGCCGCGTCTTCCTGCTCACCAGCGATCCGGCCGATCCGCGCCTCGCGGGACTCGACACCACGGGCGCGCCGCCGCTCCTGCGGGGCGATGGGCAGGGGTTCCGGATCTTCACCGCGGCAACAGCGGGCCGCGTGGTCCACGTGATCCAGGGTGCGGAACCCGTGGCGACGCTCTACGGGACCTACGCCGTGCTGGAGCGACTGGGAGTGCGCTTCTTCGGGCTCGGCGAGCGGGGCACCGTGCTGCCGGCGCAGACGGTGAACCTGCCCGACACGCTGCGCTGGGCCGGGAAACCCGCATTCCTGACCCGCGGCTTCTGGGCCTGGGAGCCGCGCGGCAGCCGGGAGTTCTTCCTGTGGATGGCGCGCAACCGGCTGAACCTCTGGACCGCGGCCGAGAAGGAGGCGGACCTCCCCTACCTGCGCAAGCTCGGCATCCGGCTCACGCAGGGCGGGCACATCATCCAGAAGACCTTCCTCGATCCGGCGGGCGAATACCCGTACCGCCACGTCCGCTTCGTCGCGGCCGCGCAGACCGCGCCCGATCCCTATCCCGTGAGTCCGCAGTACCTGGGCGATCGCGACCACGACGGCCGGCTCTCCTGCTTCGAGGCGCATCCCGAGTGGTACGGCCTGGTCGGCGGCAAGCGCAGCGATCATATCCAGGCGGAGTCCGGCAACAACTACTGCACGTCCAACGCGGACGCCACCCGAGAGCTCACGAAGAACCTGGTGGGCGCGCTGGCCGGCGGGGCGTGGCGCAACGCCGACATCCTCGTCTTCTGGATGCTCGACGACGGTCACTGGTGCGAGTGCGAGCGCTGCCGCGCCCTCGGGACTCCGACCGACCGGCTGTTCCGGGTACTGGCCACGGTGCGGGAGGCACTCCACGCGGCGGCGGCGGCGGGGACGATCCGCCACCCCGTGACCCTGACCTCGCTCGCGTTCCTCGAGACCATGGCGCCCCCGACGCGCCCGATCCCGCTGGGTTTCGATTCGCCCGACTTCGCGCTCACCTACTTCCCCATCGACCGCTGCTACGCGCATGCGCTGGCGGATCCGGCCTGCACCGAGATCAACCAGGGCCAACTCCGCGACTACGAGGGCTGGGGCATCACTCGCGAACGCTTCTACCGCGGCGCGATTGCGGTGGGCGAGTACTACAACGTCAGCTCGCTCTACTCGCTGCCCATCGTGTACACGCGCATCCTGCGCCGCGACATCCCCTGGTACTACCGGAACGGCGCGCGGCACTTCAACCACATGCACGTGCCCACCCGGGACTGGGGACCGTGGACGCTGAACCATGCCCTCCTGGCCCGCCTGCTGTGGGACCCGCGGACCGACGTGGACCGGACCCTGGGCGAGTACTTCTCCCGCTACTATCCCGCCACGAGCGTGACCACGCGGCGCTTCTACGAATCACTCGAGACCGCGACCGCCGGCTTCAAGCTGCTCAAGCATCGGGCCCGCGTGGGCGGCGCCATCTACGGCGTCGCCCGTCAGATGCGCGGGGGCGCCGCGCCGCTGCCCCTCGAGCACATGCGCTACGAGACCTTCCATCCGCCGAAGAACGATGCTCCCGACATCGTGGATATGAAGGCGGCGATGCGGGAGGCGCGGGCGGCACTGGACCAGTCCCTGGCCCGGCCTCCCGCGGGCCCCGAGCGCGAGCGGTTGGGCGAGGACGACCGCCGCCTGCGCTACGCGGAGGTCACGCTCGACTTCTTCGACCGCCTGATCCGGCTCTACGTCTTCGATCAGCAGGGGGACGCCGCCCGGGCGCGGGTGGAGTGGGACGGACTCGCGACCGCCGCCGCCCGGCTGCGTCGCATGGTGGACATCGTGCAGGTCTCGTCGCGGGACGCGAACGCAGCGAATGCGTTCGTGGCGACCGAGGCCGTGGATGTCTACGAGGCCTTCGCCCGCCGCTACAGCGCACCGGGCGCGGGCAAGTGACGGACTCCTGGGCCCGCGGGCGCCGCACGCCGGCCTGACCGGACCGCCGGCGAGCGCAGCGACTGCGCCACTGGCTTCGCCCGAACCGGCCGGCCCCGCCGCGCTCCGCCTACGACAGCGTCTCGCCCGGCCTCAGCGCCACGACCTCGGCATCCAGCCGGAGACGCCTCAGTTCCTCGCGCAGCATCTCGGGCGTCCCGGTGAGCACCGGGTTCGTGCCGTAATGGGCCGGCACGATCCATCGCGGCTTGAGCATGCGCGCTGCCACCGCCGCCTCGCGCGGGGACATCGTGTAATGGTCCCCGATCGGCAGCAGGGCGATGTCCGGCGGGTAGAGCTCGCCGATCAGCGCCATGTCCGAATGCGCGGCGGTATCGCCGGCGTGGTAGATGCGCGTGCCGTCCTCGAGCGTGATCACGAAGCCGGCCGCCTCGCCGCCGTAGAACACCTGGCCGCCGTCCTCGATGCCGCTCGAATGGACGGCGTGGACCATCGTGAACCGGAGGCCCGCCGCTTCCGCCGTGCCACCCTTGTTCATGCTGAGCGTGTTCGCCACGCCCCTGCGGTCCAGGAACACGCTGATCTCGAGGTTGCAGACCACCACCGGCTTGAACTTCCTCGCCAGTGTCACCGCATCGCCCATGTGATCGTCGTGGCCGTGCGAGATGGTCATCACGTCGATCCTGTCGAAGGACTTCAGTTCCTTCGGGCAGACCGGGTTGCCCTCGACCCACGGATCCATCAGCACCGTGCGCGCGCCGCGGGTGACGAGCTTGAACGTATGATGACCCAGCCAGGTCAGCGCGAATCCGCGGTTCACCGCGATCATGATCGCCCCACCTCCTCGAGCCGCGCCGTGAAGTGACGCAGCGCCGGAGCCTCCCAGGTGATGCGCAGGCCCTTGAGCCGCGCCCGCTCGCGGTGGATGGCGATGACCGACTCCGCCACGTAGCGCATGTGTTCGTTGGTGTAGACGCGGCGCGGGATGGCGAGCCGCACCAGGTCGAGCTTCGGGAAGACCGGCACGCCGGTCTTCGGATCGCGGTGTCCGAACATCAGGCTCCCGATCTCCACCGCGCGGATGCCGTACTCGCGATAGAGCACGACGACCAGCGCCTGGCCGGGGAACTGCGACTGCGGCACTTCCGGCAGGAACGCCCGCGCGTCGAGGTAGACGGCGTGGCCTCCGACCGGCTTCACGATCGGCACACCGGCCTGGTCCAGCAACTCGCCCAGGTACGCCACCTGCCCGACGCGATAGGCGAGGTAGTCCTCGTCCAGCACCTCGGTGAGGCCGATGGCGATGGCCTCGAGATCGCGCCCGGCGAGTCCGCCGTAGGTGGCGAAACCCTCGACCAGGATGAGCAGGTTCCGGATCTTCTCGGCCCAGGCTTCGTTCTTGAGCGCCAGGAAGCCGCCGATGTTGACCAGCGCGTCCTTCTTGGCGCTCATGGTGCAGCCGTCACCGTAGGAGAACAGTTCGCGCGCGATGTCCTTGACGCTGCGCTGCGACCAGCCCGGCTCGCGCTCGCGGATGAACCAGCAGTTCTCGGCAAAGCGGCAGGCGTCGAAGATGAGCGGCACGCCGTGCCGGTCGCAGACCTCGCGCACCGCGCGCACGTTGGCCATCGAGACCGGCTGCCCGCCGCCCGAATTGTTCGTGACCGTGATCATCACCAGCGGCACCCGCTCGCGCCCAACCTCGCGGATCGCGCGATCGAGCTTCACCGGGTCGAGATTGCCCTTGAAGGGATGCAGGCAGGACGGATCGAGGCCCTCCTCGATGACCAGGTCGCGCGCCTCGGCGCCCTGGTGCTCGATGTTGGCCCGCGTGGTGTCGAAGTGGGTGTTGCCGGGCACCACGTCGCCGGGCCTGAGCACGCTCGAGAACAGCAGGTGCTCCGCGGCGCGGCCCTGGTGCGTCGGGATGACGATGGGGTAACCGAAGATGTCCCGGATGGTGTCGCGGAAGTGATAGAAGTTCCTGCTGCAGGCGTAGGACTCGTCGCCCATCATGAGCCCCGCCCACTGGCGGTCACTCATCGCCGACGTGCCGCTGTCCGTGAGCAGGTCCACGGAGACGCTCTCGGCAGGCACGGCGAAGATGTTGAGACCAGCTTCCGCCAGGAAGCGCACCCGCTCTTCGCGCGTCACGCGCCGCAGCGGCTCGACCACCTTGATACGGAAGGGTTCTTGCATGGCGTGCGGCAGTCTAGCCGCCGTGCGCGAAGGAGACAAGGCGCCGCGCCCCGCGGGCGCCGTGGCCGCTGCTGTAGCGGGCGGTCGTCTTGCACACGCCTCGTCACCGGGATACGGTCCCGTCCATGAAGGTCGCCATCGCAGTGCTCGCCGCGCGCAAGCGCACCGCCTCACTTCACTTCACGATCACCACGCTCCTGGCGTTCGCCCTCGCGGCACTCGCCTCCGCCACCGCCGCCGGGGACTCACCGCCCGCGAACAAGCTCGAGCTCGGCTTTGAGGAGCGCGTTCGCACCGAGAACTGGGACAACAGCACCGACTTCAACGAGAAGACGCTGGACACCCGCCACCAGTGGCGTTTCCGCACCCGTGCCTGGGCGAAGCTGAGCGCCGGCGCGAACACCGAGTTCGTGCTGGGCCTCGCCAACGAGAGCCGCAAGCTGACGACGCCGCACGTCCCGCTGACGATGGACGAGACCGTGGTCGAGAACCTCACGCTCGACCACCGTTTCGCCGACGGCGCCTCGGTCCGCATCGGGCGCCAGAGCCTCTCGAAGGGTGACGGCTTCATCCTGACGGACGGCGGACCGCTGGACGGCTCGCGCGTGGCGTACTTCAACGCGGTGGACCTGGGCTGGACCGCCGGGAAGTCGCGGCTCGACCTGCTGGTCATCTCGGATCCCCATCGCGACGAATACCTGCCACGCATCCACGACCGGAACAAGTCGCTGATCGAGTGGGACGAGCACGCGTTCGGCCTCTACTGGACCGACGCGAACCGCGCGAAGACTACGCTCGACGCCTACTACTTCTTCAAGGCCGAGACCGGGGATACGCGCGCGCTCACGAATGTCGCGCGCCAGAGCGACCGCATGTTCCACACGCTCGGCAGCCGCGTGGTGCGCGACTACCCGCACGAGTGGTCGGTGAAGGCGGAACTGGCCGGGCAGGCCGGCGGACAGCAGCCGGCCTCCTGCATCCGCGCCTGGGGCACACAGGCCTCGGTGAAGAAGTCATTTGCGCACGCGACGAAGCCGTCCATCCTGCTGGGCTGGACCGGCCTCTCGGGCGACGATCCCGCCACGACGGCGAACGAGGGCTGGGACCCGCTCTTCGCGCGTTACCCGAAGTGGAGCGAGTTGTACATCTACACGCTGGGCAGCGAACGCGGCGCCGCATACTGGACGAACCTCTCGATGTGGCAGGCCGAGGTGCGGCTGACGCCGGTGAAGCCGCTCGATCTGCGGGCGACGTACTACCGCATGGCCGCGTTCCACCGCTTCCCGGGCAAGCCCGCGATCTACGCCTTCCAGTACGGTGACGATTTGAGGACCTTCGACAACATCACGCGCGGCGACCTTTGCGAGGCGCGCGCGGACTACAGACTGAACGACAACTGGCGCGGACATGTCGTGGGCGAGTATCTGGCGCCCGGCGACTTCTACACTCACGGCGACGGCGGCTGGTTCTTCCGCGCCGAAGTGAGCTGCGCGTTCAAGAGGTCGCTCGCGCTGTAACGCACCGGGCACGGTCGGGGTCCGCGGCGGGCGGGTGCCTGAAGTCCCGCGAGAGAACGAGCCGAGAGCAGAAGATTCCTCTTGACAGGATTTCGGGCGCGCGCGTGACCAGCGCCGTGGGCCTTCTTCAGCAGATCGCTGGGGTGCGCAGGGTGCGCGCGCGCGTCGGAAGTCCATCAGGACAGCGTGGGAATTGCGCCGCTCCTCGAAGAGCGCTCGGCGGGGCTTTGCGGGCGTCGAAGACGGCCATGATATGAATGTGTCGCCTCCGCACGACCCGTCCCCGCGGAGTCACGCCCGTGAACCGCTACTCGCTGACCCACATCCCCGATCCTGCCCTGCTGCGCGAACTGAGGGCGCTCGTCGCGCAGGACCGCGCCACCACCGCCCTGCTGCTCGCCCACCTCGCCGAGGTCGACGCCCGGCGGCTGTACGCCCCGGCGGGCCACCCGTCCATGTTCGCCTGCTGCGTCGCCGAGCTGCGGCTATCCGAGGACGCTGCCTTCAAGCGCATCCGGGCGGCCCGGGTGGCCAGGCAGTACCCGGGCGTGTTCACGATGCTGGCCGACGGACGGCTGCACCTGAGCGCCGTGGTGATGTTGGCGGCGTACCTGACCCCTGAGAACGCGGAGGGGCTCATGGCGGGCGCCGCGCACCAGAGCAAGGCGGGAATCGAGCAACTCGTGGCCGGGCGCTTCCCGCGACCGGACCTGCTGGACCGGATCGAGGATCTCGTCCTGTCGCCGAACGTCGGTCTATCCGCCCCGGGGCGGATTGGGCCCCCGGACGCGCAGCCGTCCCTGAAGCCAACCGGGTTCTTGGACGGGCAACTGGCCCCGGGGCCAGTTGGGGCGACCGGAGCGCAACTGGCCCCGGGGCCAGTTGGACCATCCGTGCGACTTGGCGTGGCGCCACTTGCGCCCGGGCGGTACGCCTTCCAGTTCACTGGATCGCAGGACACGTACGAGAAGTTGCGCTACGCCCAGGCGCTGCTCGGTCACGTGGTCCCCTCCGGTGAGCTGGCCGAGGTCTTCGACCGCGCCCTCGACGCCCTGATCGCCCGGCTCGAGCGGCGGAAGTTCGCGGCTACCACGCGACCCCGCCCACGCCGGCAACGGGGGGGCGCGGCCGCGCGGCACGTGCCGGCCGAGGTCCGGCGCGCGGTGTGGGAGCGCGATGGCGGCCGGTGCACGTTTGTGAGCGTTGCCGGGCGCCGCTGCCCGGAGCGCACCCGGCTCGAGTTCGACCACGTGGACCCGGTGGCGCGGGGCGGCCGGGCGACGGCGGAGCGGATGCGCCTGCGGTGCAGGGCCCACAACCACTACGGGGCCGAGTGCGAGTTCGGGGCGGACTTCATGAGCCGCAAACGCGATGCAGCGCAGCGCGCTTCAGAAACAGCGCGCAGTCGCGCCGCCGTCACCAGCGAGGCCAGGGCGCTTGCCACCGCGACCGCCGCAGAGGCCCGCGCCCTTGCCGCGGCCGCCGCAGAGGAGTCCCGCGTCCGTGCGGCCGCGGCGGCGGAGGTCGTGCCCTGGTTGCGCGGGCTCGGACTGCGCGCCGACGAGGCACGCCGGGCGGCAGCGAGGTGCGAGGTCATCCCGGATGCCCCGCTCGAAGAGCGAGTGCGGTGCGCGCTATCGGGTCTGGTGAGGCCTTCGCGCAGCCACACCGCGGCGATTCCGCAGCCAGCGCCGTGAGCAACACGGGCGCCTGCTCACTTGCGAACCACGCCGGAACGGTGATGGCCGCCCGCGCCAGCTAGGTGTCGGGCTCAGCGACTCGAGGATCGGCCACTGCTCATCCATGAGGGCCGTGGCTCCCTCCCTGGCATCCTGCGTGACGCCGTCGGGGAACCGTCTGCCGCAGCACTTCCGCTTGTCAGGCTGCTTCTAGATCCGCACGAGGAACACGAACGTCATCAGCGCCACGGCCAGCACCATGAGGAGTGCGATGACCGCGGTCGCGCGGATGACCTGGCTCTCCATGCCGATCTTGTCGATCACCGCCGCGGCGTTCTGCAGCTTGGCCGGGCTGATGACCGAGGCCAGCCCGCCGCCGATGCCGCTCACGGCCGCGACCAGCAGGCTGATGCGGAGCAGTTGCTCGGGGCTCGCCAAGGCGAAGACCTGCGCGATCGTGTCGAAGTGTAGTTTCGTGAGCATGGCGATGCTGCTGGTCTCACTCCCGCTGATGAAGCCGCCCAGCAGTCCGAGGAACGCCGCCACGCCGGCGTAGGCCTGGTGGAACACGCCCGCGCTGGCGTCGGCCACCACCTTCACCATGTTCAGGCCGCCGGCGGGGTCCATCGCCCAGCCGGGCTGGCCCGCGACCACGGCCGGCGCCTTGCCGCTGTGGTTGAGCACGAAGGCGATGGCGAAGTAGATCGCCGCGGCGAAGGCCGGCCGCGGCGCCCGGCGCAGGGTCTTGCGGCCCGCGGCGGCGAGCCGGGCGGCCGCCATGCGGTAGAAGGGGATCGCGACCACGGTGGCGATCAGCACCCAGGTATAGGCCTGCCACAGCATGCGCAGCCGCTCGGGCCTGCCCGGCACGATCTCGAGCGGCATCGCCAGCCGCTTGAAGAGCACCTCGTAGAGCCCGAAGCGGCCGTAGTTGGTGAGCGCGCTGAAGGCCACGAGCAGCAGCCACGGCAGCACGGCGAGCGCGAGCCCCATCCCCCGCTCGGTGCGCCGGTCGTCCTCGGTGAGCGCGGAGCGGTCGAGCAGCCGGCGCCCGCTGAGCCGCACGTAGACGAGCATCACCAGCACCACGCCGATCCCGGCCACGACGCCGGTCAGCGTGGGCAGGCCCGCCATGTTCATGCCGATGGCGATGAAGCCCGCGGTGAGCCCGGTGAGGAGCGCGGCGGGCCAGCCACGGCCGATCTCCTTCCAGCCGCCCACCAGCCACAGCATCGAGAGCGCGATCAGCGAGGTGACCACCGGCATGTACTGCGCGAAGTAGAGGCCCACCTCGGCCGGCGTGAAGTCGCGGCCGGTGATGCCCTTGGCCACGTCGGCGAACACCACCACCGGCACGCCCAGCAGCGCGTAGGTGCACAGCGCGTCGTAGCCGATGGCGGGCAGCGCGATGGCGACGAAGGCACTGTAGCCCAGCGACAGCATGATGGGTGGCAGGATCGAGACCGGCGTGGCGCCGAGGGCGGCCAGCATGGTGCCCGCGCCGACGTTGATGAGCATCACCTGCGCCGCGCGGCTGTCACGCGCCAGCGTCTTCATGAAGACCACAAGCCGCCGGATCGCGCCCGCCTCCTCCATGACGTTGATCTGGAAGATGGAGGTCACCACCATCAGGCTGATCGGGAAGCTCGCCACCACACCGGCCACCGAACCGATCAGGATCACCTGCCACGAGGTGTGAAAATAGAGCGCCGCGATCACCGCCGTGTAGAACCAGCCGAGCAGCCCGGCCACGTCGGCCGTGCGGCGACCCCAGGTCATGAGCACGAAGATGAGGATCAGCGGTGAAACGGCGAGGAAGACGCTCATGGGGATTGTCTCCGGAGATGGTTCCCAGCGGCCAGGCGTCGGAACGCGCGCAGTCTAGCCCGGGCGATGGACGCCCGTCACATGGAAGCGTGACGGGCGTCGCCCCGAAGTGCCAGGGAAGGTGCGAGGGAGCGAGACCAGGGTCACGCTCGGAAGACGATGCCGGTGTTGATGTTGGTCAGACAGTCGGCGGAACGACGCCCAGATCGGGAGCCGTATCCGTCCTTGCCGGCACCGTCGCGGTCTCCCGCGTCGGCTCAGCCGGCTTGGCCGTGGTCGACGCGACACCCGAGACGAGCTGGCGCGTGACCAGCCCGAGGATGCCGTCCGTGGTGCTGCCGGTGCCGCCCGTCACGAGCACGTCGGGCACCAGCCGGAACTGCGCCGCCGCAATGGCCCGCGCGACGTTCACCGAGGTCGTGCCTTCCGCACCGAGCGCCAGGACCTGCTCCTTGATCGCCTTGGCCAGGGCCATGTTGACGGACTCGACCTCGGCACCCTTGGCCGCGCCGGTCTTCTGGATGTAGGCCGCTTCGCCCGCGCCTTCCTTCTCGCGCGCCTCGGCCTGGTTGCCCTTGATCTGGATCTCGAGCTTCGAACCAGCCAACTCCGCCTGACGGTCCGCGTTGCCCTTGGCCGCTTCGACATCGGCACGCTTGGTCTGAGCGTTGGCCTCAGCGGTGTAGGTCATCTGCTGCTGGACCGCGACCTCACGAGCCTTGAGGACCGTGATCAGCTCCGGCGGCGGGATGACGTCCTGGATGTAGACGCCCCGGACCTCGACGAAGTAGGCCCGCAGCGCCGTCCGGATGTGCTCCAGCGCCGACTTCTGGACCGCCTCGCGGGTCTCGATGAACTGAATCGCCGGCATGCCCTGCAGCCGGTCCCGGAAGTGGTTGCCCACCGCCGGGTGCAGGATCTCGTTGACGAGGTTGTCCATCGATTTGACCATGGCGATGACGAGCGGCGCCAGCAGGTCCGGGATGTGGATCTGAACCTGGAGGTCGATCTTGAACTCGAAGCCTTCACGGCTGCGCGCGTTGATCGTGCTCAGTCGGACGTCGAGTTTGTGCGCCTCCGACGACTCCTTGGCCCAGGACAGGTTCAGGATGTACGTGGGGACGATCTCGGTGACGTAGATATTCGGATTGATGGCGTACTTGCCGGTGCCGAGCGCGACCTCCCAGAGGCCGACATGACCGGGGCGGACGAGCGATCCGAACTTGTAGTCCTTGCCCGAGGTGTCCTTCGTCTGCAGGCCGAGACTGCTCTTGACGAGCGCCACCTCGCCCTGGCTGACGACGAGCATCGGCACCCGCTCGACCCGGATGACGATCCGGTTGAGCGCGTAGGTGCCCGGCAGGAGTGGATCGTGCTGGACGCCCATCTGTCCGCCGGCGTTGATGAACTTCTGGAAGTCCTGGTAGGAGTTGTGCCGACCGTTCTGGGACGCGAACAGCGTTCCGATCAGGCGGGCGTTGTCCTCCCGCCGGGACATGAGCGCGGCGGTGAAATGCGCTGCCTGGTCTTCGAGCGCCCGCTGGATCTCCGACTTGCCGGCCTCCTCCGGCTTCGGCGGAGCCATCGGGGCCGGCAACGCCGTCTCGGGCGCGACCGGGAAGCCCTCCTCGAGCGTCTTCATGTCCGCGAACCCGCCGATGCGGCACGCGATCGCGTCGCTGTCCGGGGGCGGACCGTCGCCGGTCGTCACGATCCCGATCTCGTCGGGCTTGATGATGACCAGATCGAAGTCCTCCGGACCGAGGCCGAAGGTGCCCGCTGCCAGCTTCTTGCCCTGGAACTCGGTCGTCACGGGCAGGCCGTAGACCTCGTCCCGGGTGATGACGAGGAAACCGACCGGATGGACAAAGGCC
>Ga0315286_10000759_pt1 | contig 27983 bp, 20 predicted proteins | sample YL17G10_0_MG_FD_205038 | JGI IMG/M metagenome (GOLD analysis project Ga0315286, IMG submission 205038) | Sediment microbial communities from Yellowstone Lake, YNP, Wyoming, USA - YL17G10_0 | ecosystem: Environmental > Aquatic > Freshwater > Lake > Sediment | place: USA: Wyoming | collected... | reverse complement strand
GCGGACTTCACCCATGCCCAGGTTCTCGACCGGCTGGTGATGTATGAACGCCGGATCGAGCACAGCCTGTACAGGACCATGGCCGAGCTGCAAAAACAGCGGCGGTTGCGAGAGCTTGAACAGCCAACGGAGGGACAGACGCCGGAACGCGCCTCGGCGGTTTGCAGTGTGCCTGCGTGGGGCGAACGGCCTCGCTCGCCTGAAGAGGTCGGGCGGGAACGCCCAACCTACGAGGAAACGCCTTACGGCGTCACTACGAACGTGCCTGGCGCTTTGACTGTGCCACTTGCCAGCCTGGACCTGTCCGTGAACCAAGCCCAGAGCCCTGCCGGCCGGGAGACGGGGACGGATTCTGCAAAACAAAGCCAATCGGGAGCGGTCCCAATCGAGGCTAACTTGTTCACAGACGAGGGTTTACATCAAGAAGGATGGATCGTGCCTCCGCAAAAGCAAAGCCAATTTCCCTGCCGGGGCGACGACGGGAACGCTTTCGACCGCTATTTCGTGGACAGGGCCGGGGGTGCGGAGGTAGGATGGTCAGCCGATTTGACCGTGAATCCCCAGCACGGCACTCATTGACGGAATTCCACGGAGCGAAGTGAATCGAGTATGGAAAAAGACAAAGGGCTACCAGGGAACAGGCCGAACGAAGGTGAAGGAGGCGGCGGGGAACGAGGGCTGGACTTCATCCGGCAGACCGTGGCGGAGGATATCCGGACGGGCAAGTGGGGCGGACGCGTGGCGACGCGGTTCCCGCCGGAGCCGAACGGCTATCTGCACATCGGCCACGCCAAGAGCATCTGCCTGAACTACGGCATCGCCGAGGAGTTCGGCGGCCGGTTCAACCTGCGGTTCGACGACACCAACCCGGAAAAGGAAGAGCAGGAATACGTCGATTCCATCATCGAGGACGTCCGGTGGATCGGCGGCAATTGGGACGACCGGCTCTTCTACGGCTCCGATTACTTCGGCAAGATGTACGAGTGGGCGGTCGAGCTGATCCGCAAGGGCAAGGCCTACGTTTGCGACCTGACCGGCGACCAGGTGCGCGAGTATCGCGGCAACTTGACCCAGCCCGGCCGGGAAAGCCCCTACCGCAATCGCACCGTCGAGGAAAACCTGGACCTGTTCGAGCGGATGCGCAAGGGTGAGTTCCCCGACGGCTCCCACACGCTGAGAGCCAAGATCGACATGGCGCATCCGAACCTGAACCTGCGGGACCCGATCATGTACCGGATCGTACACGAGACGCACCATCGCCAGGGCGACCGCTGGAACATCTATCCGATGTACGACTGGGCCCACGGGTTCGAGGACTCCATCGAGGGGATCACGCACTCGATTTGCACGCTGGAGTTCGAGAACCACCGGCCGCTGTACGACTGGTTCATCGACGCCGTCAACGAGGGCCGGACCGACGACGGCTCGGGGCCCTGGGGCAAGAAGATTCATCACCCGCAGCAGATCGAGTTTGCGCGCTTGAGCCTGACGTACACCGTGATGAGCAAGCGCAAGCTGCTCAAGCTCGTGAAGGAGAACCTCGTTCGGGGTTGGGATGACCCACGTATGCCCACGATCTCCGGGCTGCGCAGGCGGGGCTATTCGCCGTCGGCGATTCGCAGCTTCGCCAGGCTGATCGGCGTGAACAAGTTCAACAGCACGGTCGATATCGCCCTGTTGGAGCATTGCCTGCGGGAGGACCTGAACAAGACCTCGGCCCGCGTGATGGCGGTGCTGCGGCCGCTGAAGGTCATCATCGACAACTATCCCCAGGGCCAGGTCGAGGCGCTGGACGCGATCAACAACCCGGAGGACCCGTCCGCCGGCACGCGGAAGGTGCCGTTCTCGCGGGAGCTGTACATCGAGCAGGAGGACTTCCTGGAGGCGCCGCCGAAGAAGTTCTTCCGGCTGGCCCCCGGCCGCGAGGTCCGGCTGCGGTACGCCTACTTCATCACCTGCACGGATGTCGTGAAGGACGCCGGCGGCCGGATTACGGAGCTTCACTGCCTCTACGATCCGGCCACGCGCGGCGGCGACGCCCCGGACGGCCGCAAGGTCAAGGCCACGCTCCATTGGGTCTCGGCCCCCCACGCTCTGAAAGCCGAAGTGAGGCTCTACGACAACCTGTTCACCAAACCGGACCCGGAGGACGTTCCGGAGGGTCAGGATTTCACGGCCAACCTGAATCCGAATTCACTGGAGGTGGTGACGGACTGCTACATCGAGCCATCTGCGGCGGGAGCAGCCCCGTTGAGCCGCTACCAGTTCGAGCGGCTCGGCTACTTCTGCGCCGATCCCGACAGCACCGCCGGCAAGCTCGTCTTCAACCGCACCGTGACGTTAAAAGACACCTGGGCCAAGATTCAGCAGAGCCAGCAGCAAGGGTAGCTTATGAATCAGTGGATTGTTGCCGACCCGAACATCTGTGGGGGCAAGCCCACCATCAAAGGCACTCGAATCATGGTCAGGAACATTCTCGGCATGATGGCGGGCGGTTACACCGTCGAGAAGATCCTCTCCGCCTACCCGGAGTTGACAGCGGAAATGGTTTTCGCCGCTCAGGGACAAAAAACTCCTCGCCTTGGCCGAAGAGTATTGAGGTGGTGATGTAACCGGGATCCCACGACTATTGAGTTCATGAATCTGACCAATTACCGGTTTGAGTTTGCTGTATGTGTGGAGACGCTCAACTCCATCACGAATGTCGCCAGATTGCCTGGGAGCAGGTTTGCGACGGTCTTTACCTCGGGCATCCATCCGTACGTTGATGACGAGACTTCCGGGCCCACAGAGAAATTCGTGCACAATTATGGCACGAGGGTCCATCACATCGCCTTTCGAATGGAGAACATCGAAGCAACATTTGACACAGTAAGGAACACGGGGATGGAGTTTCTCGTCGATCTTGTGGGTTCTGACGAGGAAGGGCTGAAACAGACGTTTTCCGTCCCCTCTGCCAACACTCTCCTTGTCAACGAGTACATCTGCCGGGGACCGTTCGCGATTCTTCCGGAAAAGCCCCCTGAAATCGTATATTTCATCGCGAAAAACTGGAGCACCACCACCAAACGCCGGCAGCATCGCAGAAGCAGCCTCGCGGCATCGGCAGGAACTCCACATGCCGTCACCCCGCCGTTGAGCTGCTACCTTTGGTATTTCCGCCAAAACATCGCGGGCAAAGCCTTGAAGTACGTATCCAGTCTGGAGAACAGAAGTTCATGGGGGTGCTTCAAGACCTGTTTTAGGTATGGAAGACTGATATAGAACTTGCGATAGGCCGCGCGAACCAGCTTTTCCATTTCTTCTTTACTCGCGCCGGGGTAATTCGGCATGCCATCTTTGAGAAAACCGTTGGCGTTAAGCTCATCGTAAAAGGGTGTGCCGGGGAAGGGAATCATCAGTTGAAACTGAGCAGTATCAGGACGCATGTCGCAGGCCCATTGAACCGTATCGCGAATGCTGCCGATGGTTTCCCCCGGAAAACCAATGGCAAAGTCACCATGAATGCGCAATCCTGCCTTTCTTGCATGAAAGGTAAACTGCGTCATATGATCCTTTGTAAGCCCCTTTCTGATGTGGTTTAGTATCTCCTGACTTGCGGATTCATAGCCTACATGGAGGTTCCGACAGCCTGCCTTTTTCATCAGAGCAAGGGTATCATACGGAATGTTCGCTCTAGCGTAACAGGACCAAGTCAGCTTGAGCCCCGCTACGATGATGGCTTCTGAAAGTATCTTGGCACGCGATGCAGTAAGAGTATCGTCTTGGATCATTACCGACCTTATTTCGGGCAAACAACAAGCGACATACTTCAGCTCTTCGATGACGTTCTCAACAGATCGCGTCTGGTACGTCCTGCCTTCGATAAAGGTGTGCACCCACAGACAGTACGTGCAAAGCCCCCAGTTACAGCCGCGCCCGGTCATGATGTCGATGAATGGATAATACTCGGATACTGTCTTGTATCGCTTGAAATCAAGATGCTTCTTGAAAAAAGGCGCCACGAAGGGGAGAGCATCAAGCTCCTTGGTTGACAGTAACGGCCGTTGTGCGTTGCTGTACACCTGATCGCCGTTCTTGTACGTCAGATTGGCGATGCTGGATTCCGCATTGCCCTCCAGCAGTTCCAACACCGGATACTCGAACTCTCCTTTGACGGCACGTACGACGTATTGCGATTTTCTAAGCATCTGGTCGGGGCGACAGGATGCATAGGGGCCCACAAACACGCCGACTATGCCTAACTCTTTTACGATGTGGTCGGCAAAGGCAATATCGTTGTCCTCGCTCAACCTCCCCGAATAGATAACGACTGCGTCTGGCCTAAAGTGAGCCAAGAGGATCCTGGTCTGCTCATGAGACAAACGGTATGCTGGGGCGTCGATGAAGAGTACATCATAACCTTTGCTTTCCAAAAGCGCACCCAAGTGGCCCAGCCAAATCGGATACCACTGCGTCCCTGACAATGAGACAAAATCACACCTCGCATTGCGCATGTAGTCCTTGAGAAATGGGGGACTCACTAGAGCCACTTTCATCTTCATCTGGTGATTACCCTCTGCTTGCTTAACCGTGCATAGAAGTTTGTTTGCAGACCCACCTGGACTGGCATGAGGGCTGGCCCTAATCTCCCTGCTTTTTCGCGATGACCGCATTCTCTACCCAATATACACCCGGATGTGGAATGCAATCCAGCGCGGCGCAGAGGATATTTATAATCGCGATCGGTATCCTGAAAGGCAAGAACCACTTCTGCCACGAATTGGACTGCCGAGTTCCCCTTCTCGGCGCGGAATTGGATGAAAGCTTCCGGAAGAACCATTGAGGATAACTGCCAGAATGAATAATGAAGAAAACACCCAGCATCGACCAAGGCCCTGCATAACTAGTTTCCCTTAGAATCTCGAAACCCGCGTCTTGGACCAGGTGACGCAATCCAAAGATCGTGTATCTGTAGAAATCCCAAGGCTCTTCGTGTAGGTGCCACATCTGCGGAGCCGTGAGGATCAGATGCCCTCCAGGTCGGAGAACCCTGAACATTTCCTCAATAGCCTTTTGTGGCGCAGCCAAGTGTTCGACTACTGAAGAGCAGAGAACCGTATCAAAACAACAGTCCTCAAAGGGTAGATTATCCGCAAACCCGACAACATCGGCGAGGGAGAGGGTACTTGCCGGAGTGTCTAAGCCCACGTAGCTGCGCACGTAAGGAGAGAAACAGCGTTCGTAAGGCTTTCCGCCACACCCCACATCGAGAAGAGCCCCTGAAGCATAGTGTTTCGCCGCGTACGCGATTACCTTCACTAAGCCTCGCCGAACGAGCCAATCGACGTCTGTGAGCCTCGGATTACATCTGGAATTCCTTGACAATCGCTCTGCGTAGTCCGAGGCGCACTTCGGGACCGACTCTTGGGTGTTTTGTTCATTCTCCAACGGTTCCTCCATTACCCAGATCCCTGTTATTAGAAACGTGACTTTCGTGACTCACTTGCCTTTTGCGTCTTTTATCGGAAGGAATAGCTCACGCAGAAATCCGCCCGACCAGGCCAAGACAAAGAGAAGCACGACCAGGGGAAAATTAGCGGCCACTCTCAGAGACCTTGCCCTTCTAAAGGCCAACGCACCGAGAACACCGACCAACACAAAGCCAAGGGCAAGGAGAAAAAGCACCTGTCCTAGAATGCACAACGAGCCTGCAGCAAGAAAAAAGAATGGAAGGCCCAAGCCGGCAAGTATATGTAGATAGCCAAGCAGTGTTCGGTCCCTCTTGCCCACCTGTAACCTGCCGATGGCGAAACGGTACATCTGCCGGAGAAACGCTCGGGGAGAACTCCGGTGATTGTGGCGCACCATCACATCGGGGGCGAGGATAAGCTTGTATCCTCTCTTCCTGATGCACGCATTCATCCAAACGTCCTCTGCGGTCAAGAGGTTCTCATCGACCGGCATGACCTCGCTCAAAACGTCCTTTCGATAGATGGCACAACATCCGGGGATGTCAGCAACATCCCTCACGGCCACCACGTTCTGCAGATGAATCGTCGCCTGCAAATGTTCCGCCAGTCCGAAGAGAATCACCACGGCCCGCTCAAAGCTGGAACTCTCCTCGGCCGTCAGGATCGTACCGCCAACGCCTCCCACTTGTTTGTCCCCAAAATACTTCAGACTGTTTCGCAGCCACTGTGGGTCGAATATGCAATCAGCGTCCGTAAAGGCAATTACATCGCCGGTGGCCGCTTCGAATCCACGGTTCCTCCCCGATACAACGATTTGGCGCTCATTCAAAACGACCTTGGCTCCGTAGCGGAGCGCCGCCTCGTGAGTATGGTCCGAAGACAACCCGTTAGCAATGATCATCTCGATGCGATCCTTGGGATAATCCACATTCCGCAGCGATTCCAAGCAACGGGGCAGGATTCGTTCCTCGTTCTTGGCCGGAATGATCACCGAGAGTCGAGGGACTGGATTGATGGATTCGTCTGCCACGTCTATGAGATACCCTTCAACAAGAACTTGCCTTGGAGTCAGTCTCCCTCTTGCCTTGTCAGGGAAACCAAGAACCCAGAAAAGAAACTCTGCACCCCAACGGTGAGCAGTGTGACGCCGAGGGTCATTGCCCGCATCATGTTAATCGCGCCAAAGTTGGCTTCCGTCCACTTTATGACAACATACCCAACGATGGACAGTCCGCACACGCTCAAGATCGTTCCGAGCAGGCACATATTCTCGACGGTCATGAACCTCTCTGCAAGAGCAGCGAATCGACTCGTGGGCACATCGAGTCGCTTGGCAAAATACACCAGGCCGGTCATGCCGGAGAGCCACAGGTGGTGACCCAGGATGATGGCCGCGGTGGCAATCATCAGCCAATGGTCGCCGAACCAGACTGGGCCAATCCAGAAGTTCTCCCCCGGCGACGTAAACAACAATGCGATCAGAAGGCCCAAACCAAAGGCCATGGCGAGAAAGGAGGGGATGATGAAGCACCAGAGGGGGCTGTACACGAGCAAGAACTTGAGGTGCCGCCAGCCGTCGCGCCAGGGGCGCAGGTGCGGCCGGCGGTCGCGGCCGTCCGGGTACAGGGTGACCGGGACCTCGGCCCGTTTCAGGCCCGCCAGGGCGGCTTTGACGGCCATCTCGCTGGCGAACTCCATGCCCGGCGAGGTGAGCTTCATCCGGCCGAAGGCCTCCTTGGTGAAGGCCCGCATGCCGCAGTGGGCGTCCGAAAAGCCCGTGCGGAAAAAGAGATTCAGAACGCCCGTCAGGATCGGATTACCGATCCATCGGTTTTTCCAGGGCATGGCACCCGGCAGAATCCTGCCTTTGAAGCGCGTGCCCATGCAGATGTCGTAGCCATCGGCGAGTTTGCGGACCATGGGAACGCTCTCGCGGAAATCGTAGGAAGCGTCGGAATCGCCCATGACGACGTATTTGCCCCGACAGGCGGCAATGCCCGCCCGCAGGGCGCTGCCGTAGCCTCTATCGCGTGCATGGACAACCCGGCAGCCCAAGCAACCAGCGACCTCCAGGCTGCCATCGTCGCTGCCGTTGTCCGAAACGACGACTTCGCCCGAGAATCCATTCTCGCGCAGGGCTTTCAGGGCCGCGGCGGCGGTTTCGACCGCCTTTGGCAGCGAGTCCGCCTCATTCAGGCACGGCATCACGATCGAGACATCGGGGTCGCCATCCGCATCATGTGCTGAAATGATCACATTATCACCCGGGATTTCCCATTTGACCTCACAGACTTTGCTCCTGCACGGTACGCGTCCCATGATACGAGGTACTGCCTCCAACTTCAATAGCTCCGGTCATCAACTTAGCGTGGTTTCCCGTCAGAATCTGTCATTCTACTGCCAAATCCGCCATTTCGCAAGACTGTAGCAGCGTTACAGAGCATAGTTATCCCATTTCGTGGCGTTGTGGATGGAGCGTGACTGTAGTCTGGCACCGGGCCGGCGCTTGCAGGTCGCGTTGCATGTCCAAGGCAATGCGGCGGCGGACGGTCTGACAGGTGCGTACTCGATAGATCGTCTTCTGCATCTTGCGGTGGCGGCGGTTTCCGCGTTCGACGGCATTGGAGGTAGCTGGCAACAGGGAATCATCCAGGAACGTCAGCGCCTTCTCCAAATTGGGCGAGAATGGAAACATCAGGAAGTCGATCGTCTTTTCGCGACAAGTACGAGTCATCTTCATTTGTCGTCAAAACGTCTCCGGCCCATAAGCATACCAGGCGATGCCTTCATAGGCCCACGCCTGCGACAGTTCGGTCACCAGGCCGGTCTTTTCGCTTTCCCGGCCCACGTAGAGATGGCAGCCGAGGCGCTGCGACCAGAAACGGTAGACGGGCACGACGTCCTTCACGCCAGCCTGCGGCCAGGCGTAGAACGCGACGCCCTCGCAAGTCCAGACCCCGGCGGGAAGTTCAAGAAGCCGATCTCTCTCCCCTTCATCCATGGTGTAGAAATGCGCCTGGGAGCCCGCCGACCAGAGCCGATAGACCGGACGAACGTCCGGCGGCCTGGTACTATCCGGCGGGAAAGCGTAGAAGGCGGGTCCCTCGTAGGTCCACGTGCCACCGCTCTGGCGGATCAATCGGTCCCGCTCCCCTTTCTGGATCGTATAGCAGTGCCTGTTCTTCTTCGAGGACCAGAACCGGTAAACGCCCGAGACGGGCGGCCCGCCCTCTCCTAAGTACTGGTAAACGCAGCCATCCGGAAACGCCGCCACCTCCCGCATCTGGTAGCGAGACAGCAACTCCCGAAGATCATACAGCCAGTCCCAGCTCGCCTTGTGGAGCCACACGACATAACTCGGTTGGGACACAAACTCGCGACGAGCAAACTCCGACGCATCCCAGTAGTGATGTGGTGTCGTATCGACCTCGGCCCCCGTCAGAAGGTAGACGGCATGAGGCACATTGCTGTAGAGACGACCCTGCAGAGGATGGTTCCGAAGCCATTCCATCAGGGGGGAGCGCTGGCACTCCGGCGTGCCGGTCCCGCAGACCCCATAGCGGCGGCAGTACCGGAAGTGGCCCCGCGTATTGTCCAGGGGGTACAACAACCAGAGAATACACAACCAGAGGGCCAAGGATTTCCCTCCCTCGGAACGGTCGAAAAGTCCCCCCAGAAACCCGCACGCTTTCTCCATCCCCGCGATGACCAGAAGCGCCATAGGGACATACGCCGGCGCCAGATACCGGTGCGTAAAAAGGTCCCCGGACGAGCGGATACTGACAACGGCCAGGAACCCGAGATACGTCAACAGGAACACGGTGGCCGGCCCGATCGGCGTCACGGCCGTGGTACTCGAGTCGGCGCGCCTGCGCCAGGCACTGCGGACCGCGACGACGGCCAGAAGGACGACCACGGCCACCCCGATCACGCGCAGGGGCGAGGACTCGCTCCCGGGCCCGAACCATTTTAGAAAATACGTCGTATGACCATGGATTGTCTCCGGGCTCGGAAGCGACCCGCTGCCGGGCACGAACCATTCCGCCACGACGTTCAGGGGGGCGGTTACCGCCCGGTCCAGCCTCTGAACAGACCAAGGCTCCCAAGGAGGGGCGCCGGTCTTGCCGATGACGACCAGATTCCGCCAGAGCCAAACCGCCATCGGGCCGGCCGAGATCAGACCGAAACACAGCACATAGGAGAGTCTTCGCAGGAGGGACACTCCCGATGGGCCCAGCGCGACCAGGATACAACCGGCCACGATGACAGGCACACCTGCATATCGGTCGAGCCACGCCATCGCGGCCACGACGGAAACCAGCACCAGCGACGCCGTGCTCCGGGTGCGCAGAAAGCGGGTCATGAGGAGAAGAAACAGGACTGTCAGCAGCACGAATACCGGCTCCGACCAGATCATGGAGGAGACGTCCAGCAAGTCGCCGGACAACAAAACGGACAACGTGCCGACCACCGCGAACGCCGCGGACGGGGTACACATCAAGAACAGCCGCCTGGAGAGAAAGATGGTCCCGCCAAACGCCAGCGCGTTCAGGACTCGCGCCGCCGTCAGGGCGTCCTCCCCGGGGATGGCGACCAGCGCGATCAACGTGGGAAACAGGGGCGGGAACCTGGTGCAGGGCTTGCCCTCCGGGAGCAGGTATCCTTTCCCCGCCAGGAGACTCCGGGCCGAGGAAATGTACGCCGAAGAGTCCGGAGTGGTCCCGGCGCCGTATCGTCCGGTGCACAGAAGCACAACGAACGTACCGCTCACGCCCAACAGCGCCAGGACGACATACATCCGGGTGCTCTCGGTCACGCGGTCACGCGCTGCGCCTATCGTCGATGGCCTCAGCATGTTCACGGCCCGTCAAGTCCCTGTGTCGAGTCAATCTCAGAAATGGCTCTGCGAGACTCTACAGGGATTCTACCACCGGTCCGTGCTGAAGACAAGGCGCGAGTCCGACGATCAGTCGAACAGCTCTTTGAACTTCTCCTCAATGTCGGGATGCGCGCAAAGGGTCTGGCCGATGAGGACGGCGCGGATGCCGATCGATTTGAGCTTTCCGACGTCGTCGCGCGTCTTGATGCCGCTCTCGGAGACCAGCTCGGTGTCGTCGTCCAGGAGCGAGGCCAGCCGGGCCGTGGTGCGGATGTCCACATTCATCGTCGTCAGGTCGCGGTTGTTGATGCCCAGGACGCTATAGCCCTTCTTCGGAAAGCCGATCAGGCTGCGGACAGCCAGCAGGCTATCCGCCTCGTGCACCTCTATCAGCACGGTCAACCCCAGCTCGGCGGCGGCGATCATCAGGTCGATCAGGTCGCCCGGCTGCAGGGCCTCGGCGACCAGCAGAATCGCATCGGCCCCGGCGGCCCGCGATTCGTAGACCTGCCAGATATCGATGATGAAGTCCTTCCGCAGCACCGGCACCGAAACCGCCTCTTTCACCTGCTGTACGTACTCGAGCTTGCCCCGGAAGTACTTCTCATCGGTCAGCACGCTGATCGCGTCGGCACCGCACTTCTCGTAGGTCTTCGCAATCGCCACCGGATCGAAGTCCGCGCGGATCAGTCCGGCCGACGGCGACGCTCTCTTGACCTCCGCGATCACGTTGATGCCGCGGGGATTGCGGTCCGTCACCGCCTTGTAGAAGTTACGGCACCTCGGCAGGCCGGCGATCCGCTCCCGGAGCTGATCCAGGCTCACCTGCGATCGGCGCTGCCGGACTTCCTCGCGCTTATCGGCAATGATATTATCCAGAATATTCGGCACGGCCTCTTATCTCACGGCACAATGCACACGGCAATTCCATACGTCAAGAATCCGGAAACTCAGAGACGCGCGGCCCCACGGCGGCGCCCATCCCGGGCTCCCGCTTTGATCCATCGCATCCCTTCCCTCCTTACGGCCGGATGCGTCGATCGGTTCCGAAGCTACTTCTGCGAGGACAGTTGATTCACCAGGCTGACATACCCCATGCGAAGCTCGCCGAGGGTGTTCTTCAACAACTGCTGCTCCTCCGGCGTCAGGTTCCCTTTGGTCTTCTCCTCAATCGCCTGGAGCAGCTCGATGTTATACCGGGCCAGATCCAGGTCCGGCTCCCTCTCCTCCTCGCCCTTGATCTGCAGGAAGCCCAGGGCAAAGAGGGTCTGGGTCGTCAGCATGCTGATCAGCGCCGTCAGACTCCCCTCGGGCAGCGGCCCGCCGCGCCTCGGCTCCTCGGCGGCCTCTTTCTCCTTCTCCTGTGCCTCCTGAGCCGCCAGGACCTCTTTCTCCCGCTGGGCCTCGTGCTTCCAATCCTCGTCGATGATGATTTTCTTCTCTTTTTCTTCCGCCATATCAAAAGCTCCTATCTTCAACTTCGATCCAACATGATGCATCTACACAGACGGCAGTAGTACCGCATTTCACAAGTCTTGAGACCATGCCGGAGGAGATTGCTTCCCCTGCCTCCGCAGTAGCCCCTTCTTCCATAATACCAACTCAGTAGTTGGTCCAAAGTGCTTCCTGGCGTTCTTTCTTGACGGATATTGCCTTCCAGGGCTTGTCGAGACGAATCTGCCAATCCTTATAGAGTTCGCACATAAGATCGCACAGACAGCCTGAGACGGCCACTTTGCCCTTCGCCGCATGCAGCACCCGGCTCAACTGCATGTGCTCTTGGTCGCTCATCTCAAGTGAGCGGGCTTCGGTGGCTCCGCGAGGTTCGTGGCGATAGGGCAGATCGCAGTAAAAGAGCGTTTTCGGATCGTCGTACCGCTTGATGACATTCTCCGACGCGTCATGTTCGATTTGGACGCGCAGGAGACGGGCGGCCAAGGATTCCAGCCCTTCCACGCTGCCCAGCCAGTGAGAGACGGCCCTCGCCATGCCGGGGCGACTGATGCTCAAGCAATTGGCCCGCCCTTCAGCGGACGCGGTCTGGGCGAGACCCATCCTGACCTGCTGAGCCCGGACGAAGAAGCGGCGGGCCCGCTCCAGATCGGACAGATGATTCCTCTCCTTGCCTTTGGCCTCGGTAGCTTTGAGGAACTCCTCTTTGGAGGGGGCCGTCTTCCCAGTTTGGTAGAGCAACTCGTCCTTGTGATCTCGCAGCATGTGGAAGAAATTGACCACCTCGCTATCAATGTCGTTGTAGGTCTCGACCGGGGACGGCGGTCTGTTAAGAAGGACTGCAACCGACCCGCCAAAAGGCTCACAGTAGTGATGGCACTCGGGGAGAAGCGGGAGGAGCCGATCCAGACGGCGATCCTTGCCGGTGTACCGTTCGAACACGATCTGTTTTCGTGATGGCTTGTCGCCGGGCACACCCTCAAACAGGTGGCCTTGACGCGTCGGCTGCGCCCTTCCCTGAGAAGCAGGCATCGTTCCCATATTCAGTTCCCCGACTTCCATCTACTCGTGCGTTTACTTGCGATATTTCTTCATGCTTCGATCGACATCGCGCTTTTGGGCCCGCTCGGTGATCGTCCTTCGCTTGTCGTACTGCCTCTTGCCTTGCGCCAGGGCCAGCTCGATCTTGGCCAGCCCCTTTTGCGTGAAGTACATCCGCAGCGGCACGAGCGTGAAGCCCCGCTGGTCGAGCTTGACCTGAATCCGATGGAGCTCCGCCTTGTGCAGCAGGAGCTTTCTCTTTCGAGCCGGATCGTGGCCGCTGTTTCCGGCCTGCTGATACGGCGCGATCTTGGCCCCCACGAGCCAGCATTCGCCGTCCTGGACCCGGGCGTACGAGCCCGTCAGGTCGGCCGCCGCCGCCCGCAGCGACTTGACCTCGCTGCCTTGCAGCTCGATCCCCGCCTCGTACTTCTCGACCAACTCGAAGTCGTGGTACGCCTTCTTGTTGACCGCGGCGGGTGTTTCGCCGTCTTTGCCGGTTTTCTTCGCCATTGGAGCCATGATAGCCGTCGGCGGGCACTTTTGCAACCCGCCCCCGGTTCCGCATAGCGAGCCCCTGACCGCAGGCGCGGGTATTCTGAAAGCCGGCTGTTGCATCGGCCCATCGAGGCCCGTATAATGCAATTGGAGTTGCTTTTGATCGTCCGGGGCGTAGCTCAGCTTGGCCGGAGCGCTTGGTTTGGGACCAAGAGGTCGGTGGTTCAAATCCACTCGCCCCGATTCCGCCTGTCTAAATCGTGGACTTCTGCAAAATGGGTGTTGGGCCTATATTCTTCAAGGAAATCTGCTTCACGATTCCCTTGAAGAATGGACCTAACCGGTGCTCCATCAACGGTCCACGGTTTGGGAAGGAAAGATCAAGAAATAGATTTTTCCGTCCCAAAGTAGGCCCAATGTCCATTTCGCAGAAGTCCGCTAAATCCGCAGGAAGATCTTTCGCCGGTACATCCACAGCAGGACCAGCCAGAAGACCAGCAGCACCGCCGCCCGCTCCAGGGTCGGAGCGTAGGCGGCGCCGAGGCTCTCGAAGACGTGTGGGCCGATGTGCCGCTTGATGTTGTCCCGGACGAACGGGTTCATGAGCTGCCACATGCAGTAGAGGGTGATCGGGTTGAGCCCGACGACCACGAAGGGAAAGGCCCATCGTTTCCAGCCGGCCCATTCGATGACCGCGACGAAGCCGGCCAGCAGCAGAATGACCCAGCCGGCGCTATAGATCGCCCAGGAGGGGGTCCAGATGCGTTTCACGATCGGGCACAGGCCCGCCAGCGCGATGACTTGGCCGACGACGATCGCCGCCACGCCGAAAAGAACGAGGCGTTTGAGCTTTCCGGGGATCGGCACGCCGCTCCGCAACAATTGCCCCGCGAGCAGGCCGAAGACCATCGTGGCGATCGCGGGCACGAAGTTCAGCGTTTCGTAGCCGCCGGCGTTGAAGACGAAAGGCTTCTCCTGCGGGAACAGGTTCATGAGCCACTTATCGACGGTGGCGGCGAAGTTGGCGTTCTTGTCCCAATGGGTGGCAAAGCCGGTCAGGTGCGGCCAGTCCGGAGGCACGCCCACGGCCTGCCAGTCGAAACCCACCGGCGGCAGGGGGTGCAGGGCGAACGCCAGCCAGTAGGCGAACAGGATCCCGAAGGCGGCGAGCCACTGCGTGCGCGGCTTGGCGAAGGCCAGCAGAAAGAGGATCGGATAGCCCAGGCCGATCTGCGCGAGCACGTTCGCGAAGCTCCAGACCGTCTGCTTGCTCCAGGCGGAAGTGAGAAACACCGCCAGGAGCACCAGCACGGCCGCCCGCCAGATCGCATGGCCGAACATCCGGCCGAAGCCCTGCCCGCGGGCCCGGCGGTTGGCGACCGACCACGGCAGGGCGACGCCCACCATGAACATGAACGCCGGCTGGATGATGTCCCACAGCCGCATCCCGGCCCACGGTGCGTGATCGGTCTGGCGCGCCAGGAACTGCCAAAGGCCGCTGTCGGGAAACTCCTTTGCCACCTGGGCCAGGCCCAGTCCGCTGGAAGCCATCAGCAGCATGATCGCGCCGCGGTAGGCGTCGAGCGACACCAGCCGCTCGGGCCTGCCCGCACCGGCAACCTCACGAACAGGCGCCAACTCCGATCTTTGCCCCTCACGGGGCGTCTCCTGAATGTTGTCTTTCATAGTCCCGGCCATCCTACCGCGCTGCCGGCGTTTGGCAAGACCTCCGTTCCTAATGACGCCGTAAGGCATTTCTTGGGAGGTGCGGTTGTCGAAGGAATCCGGGCGGCGAGCGGAAGAAACCTCCAGTTCGGGGCCCAGGTTCCTTCGGCTTCGCTCAGCATCCAGTGCTTTGGGGGGCACGGCCAATTCCTGCCTCCGCAGGAATGACGCACCCCTACTTTGGCGGGGGTGGTTTGACCGTGTTCGCTATGCATGTTCCACAGCACAGGAAGACATGCGCTACCTACGGCAACTCGCCTGGAAGGCGGGCGACGCCGATGGCTTTAGAAACACGTCATGACCAAATGATGGAGTAGCAGGTCCGGCAAATCTCGTCCAAATGGCGATCTGCCACGGATGTGAAAACTCGTCCTGTGATCGCGCGATGCGAAGGCTGAAGGCTGCTTGAGCGTTTGTGACAACTTGGACTCCAAGGCGGTGAACACCTCATGAGCCGTGCCAGCCAGCAGGTAACCAATCATCCCAGCCTGACCAACGAATGGCGCGGCTTTGCCCGCGATGAACTTGTTCCGGATTTCGGTGAGGTAGTCACGGAGGGCGGATGGCTTTTGCACGATTTTCGCTTCAATCGGCCAGATAACGCGCGGATTCTCGGAGTACACGAAGCCGAGGTCGTATGCCGGGGGCTTGGCTCGCGCAGAATGGCGGCTCTCAAATTCCGGGATTTCGTGACCAGGAGTGAGCGAAGAAAACCCATCAGTCTCTGTTCTCCACAGGAGCTGAATCTCGATAAAGTGCAAGTTTGTGAGGTCACGCTCCAACTGCTCCAGTGGTTGCGTGAGGTCCACCCTCGCCATTGGGCCAGCGAGGAGCGCATCAAAACCGCGCCATACCCAGTCCAGAATCCGCTGCGATACGGCTTCGGCCCATTCCAACGCGAGCTTCTTGAAGGCCGCATCCCCCGGCCAAGCTTGTTCCCTGAAAGCAGCGCGGCGGGTCATGACTTGGACTCCTTGTCGCTCGCTGCGCGAAGAATGACACCGGCCAACTGGTCGGCATCGCGCATTGCGAGCGAGCGGGTCCAGTAGCGGCGCTGGTCCGGCTTGATGATGTAGAGCGATGGGATTCGCCTCCCGCCCTCGACGTGCGAGTGGAAGAGAAACGCGACGCGCTGGAAGCCCAGTCCGTCGCCGGACAGCGCGCGGCTCTTCGGCGAGAGTGCATCCTGGTAGAGTTGCCGCAACTCATCAAGGAGCCTGCTCTTGTCCATCGGCTCGATGGTCAGCGACTCACGCCCCGGCCAGTCGAGATGAATGGCGACCAGACGCACCGGAAGACGCTCGCCGTCTGGCTCTTCGAAGACCGTCGCGCAAACGGCCTTGTCTTTCCCAAAAGTCGCCTCAAGGACACGCGTGAAGAAACGCGCGTACTGAGAAAACTTCGATGTTTCGCTGACTTCCTCGTGCGAGCGGGTTGTCACTCGGCGTCCGTCGGATGCTTCCTTGTGCATCGTTTCGGGGATGACGAACTTGACGAAGTCCTCGACCAGAATCCATTGAGCTTCGGTTAAGCTAATTGCTTCACGGATGCGAGCATCTACATCGGCAGGCGAATGAACGCCATCCAGCATCTCTGGAGAATACGGAGGCAGAGGCACGTCCAGCATTTCTTTGACAAGACCCTCCTGCCGATAATGTCCAATACGACTGCTGGTAGCGGTTAGAAAATAGGCCGCGAGCAGACTGTTGTAAGCCAGCCAAGCAGCTTTGATGTTCGTGCCATTGCTATCCAAGTCGCGAACGCTGAGATAACTTTGCGTGCAAACCACTCCCCATTCTGGATCGCTGGAACGAACAATCGCTGCGCGGAACCTGCCTTCTTTGGCCCGCGAAGTCTGCTTGATGAGTAATTGGGGGAGCTTGAATGGTTCAGGGTCACGGGAGTCGCGATAATGCACATAGCCATCAAAGCGCTCTTCAAGCTCATCAGCATTCAACTCACGGAATGCGTCGGGTGGGAACCGGCTTGCTCGGAAGAAGCGTTTCCCAACAAGGATGGCTTCCAGACGCTGACGTTTTCCTCGAATGATGCCTTCGCGTTTTAGGACTTTTGCCTTCGCGTGCAGCTTGGCCAGCGAAGGCAACGCTGCAAGCCGACGAACAAGTTCCAAGTCTCGCCTTGTTCCCACAGCGAGAGTCACCCAGACAAGCGGGTCGCTCTCAGCTTCCCTGTGTGCGATCTGGTTCACGTCTTGAGGCTCAATGATGAACCGTTTGCCAGCTTGGTCGTCACGCAGAGGCTTCGGATAGAAATAGAGGAACGTTTCTTCGGGGGCGGGCTTGGCCTTGCCGAAGATGACGACACATGCTGGTCCCACAACTTTCGGGAATAGCTCGAACCTGATAGCGGAGAGATTTGCGACTTCGTCGAAGGTAAAACTAGAGAACAGTTTCTGGCGTAAGGCTCCAGCGTTTTCTGCCCGCTGATAAAGAAGCGTGGACGCTGGCTGCACCATGGCAAGTTGTCCTTCCCGCTTCAGCAGCGACGCGCCCTTGGCGAGAAACAAGGGGCCGATATCGTTGTTTGCCACCGGCCAACCATGTGTTTTTGCCCACACCTCCGCCTTCGTCGGCGGCGCAGCCTTCTTCTTTCTGGGCTTCCGCACCACTTCCGCCGCAGAAGCCGCGGGGGCGGCAGCAGCGTCAGAAGTACCTTTGATGGAGTTGTCGCCCCAAGGCGCGTTGCCTATGACGAGGTCGAATTTGGCCTCTTCATCTTCCGGCTGCTCTGACTCCTTGGGCGTCCGGATGCCAGCAGTCTCCTCGTCAAAGAAATCGCGGTCCAGCAGGCGGATGCCGCGCAGGCGAGGAAAGACCTTTTCACGCTTCAAATAGTACTTCGGCTCAATGGCATCCGCCATTGCCAAGTAAAGGCTGAAGCACGCCACGCGCACGGCTTCGGGGTCGCGGTCAATTCCCCAGAAATTGTTGGCCAGAATCGGTTTAAGGTCGGACACCAACGGGTCACCGTCATGCGTGCGACGCCAGCGATGAATGAGACGCTGGAACGCCTTAACGAGGAAGATTCCGGACCCGCAACAAGGGTCCAAAATTTTCAGGTCGTAATTATCATCCTTCCACGGCAGAACGCCGTCGAGCACGAAATCCACCAAATGCGACGGTGTGTAATAAGCCTTGGTCTTGTGCTTATCCTCGGTCAGGAACTCCTCATACACGCTGCTGATGAATTCCAGCGGGATAACATCGAAGGAGTATTCCGGCCAGAGCGTCAGTTGACGATCCTGGAGCTGTAGCGAGCCTGAGACGAAATCCGCCAGCAGCTTGAGGACAGCAGGATTCCTGGTCACCGCTTCTTTCTCTTTCCGCCAGGCCTCATTGCGTTCGGTGTCGGTCTGATCCTCCTTGCCGGGAAAGAGATCGCCGTTGAATCGTCCATCGAGCCAGCGAAAGAACCGGTATGTCTCATCGCCATCGGCAAGAATAGTGTCGAGACCCTTGTGGACATGCTTCAGTTCACCGTCGCAGCGTCCATCCAGCAAGTTCCTGTCCAGAAACGGCCGTCCGTCGCTGTCTTTCCGGTGAAACAGGAATTGCGCAAAGATAATGCGCGCCAATAGGTCGTGGCAGTATTCGCGGTCCAGCCCGAGTGTGAGCAACTCTCGGCGGACTACTCTCAGATTCTTCAACAACAGGGTATCGGCGCGGCCGTCGCTGCGAAACTTCTTCGGTAGCTGTTTGAGGTAGTTGCCCGTGATGAGACTGACCCAGTGGAGGAGGTCACGGGCACTGGATTGCAGGGCGTTCGGCGCGACCCCAGCCTTCGGCAACTCAGGCAGCTCCTGAACCCGTGGTGACTCGTCTTCCTGCGGGTCAAGCCAGCATGACCACGCCAGCAGGCGATGCGGCTCCAAAGTGATGAGCAGCGCTGCACGCGAGAAGTTCCACGCCAGCCGCTGCGCCTTCTCCAGAGCCTTGTCGGTGGCACCACCGGGAAACTCGCAGACGATAGCGATGGGAACTTCTGTGCTGTCGGAATTTGGATCAGCCGCGAGAATTCCCGTCTCTACGGTCAGGTTGGGGAATTGACGCTGCAATTCCGCACCGATCTTACGCTTCACCTCATCCGCGTAGGCGCGCGCTCCCGCGCCCTGCGGGTCAAAGACCTGCGGGCGATCGGGCCAGCCAAAGAACTGATAGGCGTCATCGTACAGCACGGGCTCAGTCCACGCAAAGTACCTTCCAGTAGGTTAGCCTGACTGACACGACATTTCAACAACTGCTTGGAAGATTCCGGCGGCGGTTCAACGTCCTGCGTCTGCATCGATGAAATCCTCGCACTGACCTTTCACATATTTCGCGGTTTCGTTCCCCTGTTTTTCCACGATTCCCCTTCGCGTGCTTCGTGGCCTTCGTGGTTTCGCAGAACTGGATTCCTGCCTGCGTAGGGGGAACGGGACGGTGTCAGGTACTCTTTCCGGAGAAGCCGGCGGAATTCCACTTGAGCAACGGACTTATCGTCGTGCATCTGCGTCCGTCTGCGGTTGAACACAGAGTCGCCGGGACGCCGAGTTTGGCCGAGGAATCTGGTGGGGCAAGCCCAACCCTGCACGTTCCGATCTCTGCGTCTCCGCGCCTCTGCGCGCGCCGGTTCAGTCGGGACTCTCCCGCGATCTCATTTTTTTCTGCGCGAGTCATTAGTCCCCCTCCCATAAGGACTTATGCTTCCAGGAGAATTGGCTTTTTTATTGACCATATCTTCGTGATGGTTTATAATATACCCAACCTGGCGTGAAGTTACGCCACGGCCGCCCAAGCGTGGCCGGAAACCTATCGCACTATCTATCGCAAGGGAGAGACCCATGACGAAGCCGGATCGTCCCAAACCAGGTTGTTTCAACTGCATTTACTGCTACTACTCGCTGCGCATGAAGATGAGCGGCTTCGCGCCGGGTTTCCCGGTCCGGCCGCTGTGCTCCAACCACCCGGATGCGCCGGGTGAGTTGCGGGAGGTCTTTCCGAGCCGCATCTGCCGGAACTATCGCCCCCAGCCCCGCGCGCCGGCCCAGCCCGCTGACACGGTCCGCCGCATCCCGATGGCCCACGGCCAGTTCGTCCTCGTGGACGCCGCCGACTACGAGTGGCTCCGCAAGTACAAGTGGTCGCCGCGCGGCTCCGGCCGGTACGCCGCCCGGCGCGAAAACGGCAAAACCATCTACATGCACCGCGAGATCATGAACGCCCCCGAGGGCATGGTCGTGGACCACATCGACGGCAACGCCCCCAACAACTGCCGCAGCAATCTGCGGGTCTGCACGCCCGGCCAGAACCGCTACAACCAGGCCAAGCGCATCGGCTGCACCTCCCGGTTCAAGGGCGTCCACCGGGACTCCAAGAGCGGCAAGTGGTTCGTGATGATCCGCCCCGACGACAAGCCCCTCTGGCTCGGCTACTTCGATACGGAGGCCGAGGCCGCCCGCGCCTACGACCGCCTGGCCGTCGAGCTGTTCGGTGAGTTCGCGTACCTGAACTTCCCGGAAGAATGGACCCCCGAAAGAAGACAAGAAGCCTACGCCCAGAAAGAAGCGATCCGCGCGGCCCAGAAAGCGAAAACACAAAGAGACGAAATGCGGAAGAAGGCCAAAGGCAAAAGGGCCCGCACCTCACGCCAGGACGCGGGGACGCAGAGAGCGAAAACGCACGACGAAGGCAGGAAGACCGGAAGGAAAGAAGGTAAGACGGCGACACACGCCGAGGGACGAACGGAAAGGCTACGCGGCTCGGCCTCGATCATCAATCGTAAATAATCCATCGTCAACGCAAGGGGGGCCCGTGGGTGCATGACCGTTCCTGCGCGGGTGTCTTGGACCGTGAGACCTGTCGATTCCCCCACGACGGCGCGAACGCGGCTCGGTTCGTCCGTTGGGAGTTCCGCGTTCACGCGGTTCTCGGCCGCCTGAAGGCGGAACTCCGAACCACGCCACCGAATCCGGTCGGCGGAGATCGCAAGTACGGTCATGCACCCCGGGCCAAGGGCCGGGCGTCGGCGGTAGGGTGGGGCTTGCCCTACCGTTCTTCCTGTCGCAAGAGGCAGGCTTTCGGACTTGACATCTTGCAGGGTGTGCACTATCCTCAAGGCTACGCGATGCCGTCCGGCACAGCGAAAGGGGAAACGTGGGGACAAAGAACATGATCCTATGGTCATCGAAAGAACTTGAACGGGCTCTGGCCCAGGGCCAACTCGACTCGTGGACAAAGGTGAAGTACGTGATAGTCCCCGCGGTGGTTGGAAGCCTCTCTGTCCCATTCTACGTCTTCCGTCCGCTCTATGGCGAACGAGCTCCTGCGATCAACTCTCTCTTCTCCCTCATCTTTGCCATCGTGACGGCGTATCTCTCCTATTGGGGGATCAAGAGGTGTTTTGTCGCTAACCGCGAGATCGACGGCGAGGCATTCTTTGAACGTATTGCCGTCCTGTTGTTGCCCATCCTCGTCAGAATCGTCACTGTCGCTGTACTGGTCAGCATTGCTCTGCTCATTGTCCTGGGGAAGCTCAGGGATCGAGCTCCAGTGCTCTTTCACAGATCCGGCATTGCGTTCTCGGCCTTCACTCCGATCATCGCCTATGTGCAGTACGTGATGCTTACGAACTCGATCCGGAGATTCGGCAGGCTGGTCAAGGCGAAGGAATCCGCTGGTTCCTAACGGCAGCCATCCCCAGGATTGAGACTGGGGGGAAACGGGTCAGTCCTCGGATTTCAGCATCCGAGTTGCAGGCTCTGCACCTTGCGGTTTCCCGGCATTCTCGACGCCACGCAGGCAATCCCATCGGTTGAAGTGGCTATCAGGTTTCGCGAAGCCTGGATGGAAGGCACAGACGCACGTTAGTAGATGGCCGGGATCAGGGAGTTGAGGTATTCCTCGACGTTGGTGTAGCCGTCGTTGTCACGGTCTTGCGGGCCGTCCGAGGGATTCTTGGGATCGAGTCCGTGCGCGAGCTCCCAGCCGTCGGGCATGCCGTCATGGTCGGCATCGGCCGGCGCGGGCGCGGACTTCAGGGTCGGCCAGCCTCCGACGGCTTTCTGCGAGTTGATGATTCCCTTGCCACCGCCGCCAAAGGTCTCACCGCAACTGGCTGTGCCGGTCCGGATTTCCTCGATGATACGGGAATCAATGGTGTCGCGGACGAGCGAAGCGCCCGCGTGCTTGAGGACCAGCTCATAGGCCGCCGGCGCCTCCTGCGTTCGCACCGGCGCCACGACGAACGGCTGATGCACGCGCAGGGTCGCCTCGGAGGCCCCGCGATCCGTCTGGAAGTCGATGCCGCCGGCCCAGTTGTTCGCCGAGATCGCAGGGAAGCCCCAGACGAAATTGCCTTGGGTGAACGCCTTGCTGCGGGGGTCCTGCTGGAGGAAGATGCGGTGGCGGACCTTCTCTTGGGTGGCGGGGCCGTATTTGTAGTAGTTGTTGATCCAGTTCCGAGGCCAGCCCTCGCCGCCGTAGGAGCTGTTGAAGCCCCAGTTGTAGATCACATTGTTGCGGAAGTCCATCAGTCCGGATTCCTTGTTGCCCGAGGCCCGCGGGTTGCGGCTGGTGTGATGGGCGAGGATATTGTGGTGCCAGGACCCGCCGGGGCCGCCCCAGAGGCCGCCGTAGCCGTGCTTGCCCTTCTTGTGGAGGGAATCGTAGAGGCTCTCCGTGACCATGCACCACTGCGCCGTCAGGTTACAGGCTTTGTTGATCGAGAACGTCTCATCGACGCTCCAACTGGCCGAGCAGTGGTCGAGGATGGCATAGTGGCCCTGGCCGCCGAAACTGTCGGATTCCTGCCGGTTCTCATCGCCCAAGCGGAACCGCAGGTAGCGGATGATCACCTGGTCCGTCTCGAAGTCCGTCTGATAGCCCTTGACGCAGATGCCGTCGCCGGGGGCCGTCTGGCCGGCCATCGTGATGTACGGGTTCCTGATCCGAAGGCGGGATTTCAGCGGGATCGTGCCGGAGACTCGAAACACGACGATGCGCGGTCCTTTGGCCTCGCAGGCCTCGCGCAGGCTGCCCGGCCCGCTGTCGTTGAGGTTGGTCACTTCGCAGAGCCGGCCGCCGCGCCCGCCCAAGGTGTACTTGCCAAAGCCCTCCGCGCCGGGGAAAGCAGGGGGGCGGTCGGGGTGCATGTCCGTCAGGACCACCGTGCCGGCGGTCTCATCATAAGCAAGCCGATACTGCCAGCCCGGCGGGAGGACCACGCGGTCAAACTGTCCCTGAAGCTGTTTTACTCCCTCGAACAGAGGAAACACACTCGCCTCGTGAGGCTCGTACTTTCCGGCGAATTTCACTTCGAGCGTCCCGCCCAGGCGCCAGCGCCCGCCTTGGATCGGTTGAAGAACGTGATCGCCCGAGATCAGGAAGACGAGCGTCGAATCGGAGCCAAACGAATGTTCCTCCTTGTCACCGACTCTCTTGCGAATGTGACGCGGCTCGGCGGCGGTCTCTTTCAGAATCGTGCCCTGCACGAGAACGTTCGGATCGCCGACGAAGCCGGCCCGCTTGGCCAAGGGCCATACGTCCAGGTTCAATCCATTCTCCTGCGGCCCGATGTTCTCGAAGGGGATTCGCTGAAAGCCCCGCAACGAGTAGGCGGGGGAGTCGGCCCGCAGGGCGAGATTCAGGTTCTGCTCATCGACAAAGTGCGGGTCCTGGTCCTCGATGTTATTCTCGATGACGTAGAACTTGAATCCGCCGGGAGCGCCGAGCGAGCTTTCCTGGAGCCAGCGTTTGTTCTGCCAGCCGAGGTTGGTGCGAATGACGCAGCCTTCGGGCTCCTTGGCCTGCTCGTAGCCGTTGTCGAGGATGTGGGCCAGGCGCGGGTAGCGCGTGCTCCACGGCGGCTCGGTGTAGTTGTACTTCTTGATCTTGTCGAGCAGCTTCCAACTGCTGTCCTTGTCGATCCAGACCTTGCCGCGCCGGTCGGTGAAGTGGGCCGCCCCGCACTTGGCGATGACGTTGTTCTCCATCGTGTTGTCGCGCCCGCCGCCGCACATGATCGCCCGCCCGGAGATCTCGTAGAAGGTGTTGCCGAAGACCGTGATGCCGCTGGCGCAGTCGTCGAGGTACACGGCGTGGACGCCGTTCGAGCCGGGCAAACTGCTCTTGATGTGATGGAAGAAGTTGTGGCGGATGATGTTGCCTTGCAGGCCCCAGTCCCGGCCGCAATAGATCGAGCCGGCGTCGTCCACCTCGTAGCAGACGCCGTGGATCTCGTTGAGTTCGATCAGATGGTCGTTGCCGCCGAAGAGGATGGCGGAGTGCGGGCCGTCGAAGAGCAGGTTGTTCGCGGCGATCTGGCCGACGCCGTTGATCTGGATCGCCGGGGCGTAGGTCCGCTCCCAGCGGCCGAAGTTGTGAATCCGGCAGTTGCGCACGAAGTCCGCACCGGCGACCAACTTGTACCGGTCCCCGCCGGAGAGGGAAACGCCGGTCTCGCCGATGCCGCCGATCTCGCACTGGGTGATGCCATTCCTGTCACCGGACACGATGACTCCATCCTTGCGGATATTCCGAATGGTGCAATTGACCACGACGTTGTCGTGGCCGGAGATCTCCACGCCGCTCGCCGCACCCATCTCCAGGGTGAGGCCCTCGATGCGGAGGTAGGAAGTGCCCTTGAGCGAGACGAGCGGCTCGCGCAGCGAGGAGAGGAGAATCTCACCGGCGGCGAAGCTTTCGAGAGGCCACACGTAGAGGATTCCTGCCTGGCGGTCGAGGTACCACTCGCCCGGCCGGTCGATCTCCTCGAGCAGATTCAGGATGTAGTAGGGCTTCTTCGCCGCGATGCCGTAGCTGGGCGGCTTGGCGAGCGTGATCTTTTTGTTCGCCGTGTCGATGCTCGCGATCTTCTCGATGCGATTGGCCCAGCCGTGATACCAATACCCCGCCGCGTAGGCATCGGGGGCGGCAAGCCATCGCTGCGGCCGGGGGTCGTCGTAACCGAAGGTGATGTTGTTCTCGGCGGACGTGGTGCGAACGAAGCCTTCGTTCGGCCAGCGGGCCAACGGCATCAGCTCGCCGCCCACGCTCAGCTCCATTTGCAGAGCGTCGCCGTACTGTACGATCCCCAGTGGCGCCAGATTCGCCTTCAGGCATTTGCCCCGCGCAACAGGATCAAGACGCGCGCAGGCGGCATCGGCCGGGGTCACGAGAGAAAATGCGCCTGCCGGCACCGCGTGGCCGCCGATGAGGCGAACATCTTCGCCCGGATAAGCCCGATAGGTGATCGGTTTGCCTGACTCGCCCGAATCCTGATCGGTGAGCGTGAAGGATTGGGTGCGGAAGTAGCTCCCGTCGCGGAGATACACGGTAATTCCGCCGGCGGCCAGGGCCCGGGCCTTCGACTGGCGGATGGTGTCCCTGGCCTTCTCCAGCGTGGCGAAGGGTTTCTCGATGGTGCCCGCATTCGTATCATTGCCGTCCGTGGCGACATAATAATCGCGAGCGAACGATGCGGATACGGACAGGATTGACGACAAGAGCACAAGGAGCAGACGGTTCATCAGTATTTCTCCGTAGGGTGGGTTCTTAACCCACGCGGTCATCCGGTCGATGCGTATTTGACGCGTGGGTTAAGAACCCACCCTACACATCAGACTCTTTCAGGCACGACAAAGGGCTCGCGGTAGTTGCGCGAGACGAGCATGTTCGCCATTTCGCTGAACGGGCCGGTAAATCGCTCCGCCTGCGGGTCCATGGTGAGCATCGGGCCCATTCGGATCGGCGTTTTCTTCAGGTCGATCTCGTTGGCGTCCAGGTGGGCGAGGAAGCGGTCGAAGGCCTCCGCGACGGTTTTCTCGCCCTTGATGGTCTCGCGGATTTCCTCGCTCGACGTCTCCTTGCCCAGGCGATACGAGATGTTGCTCATGTGGACGAGGGACGCCGAGTAATGGCCCTGCAGCACTGGGCACACGAGGTCCTCGCTCCGGCGGCTGCGGATTGCGTCGAGGAAGTTGGTGCGCAAGTCGGGACTCGCCGGCTCGAATTTCTGGATCAGCTTGTCGTTATTGTCGTAGGCGGCGGTGCCCCCGGCGGAGCGGTTGGCGACGTAGCCGTTCTCGCAACGGATGATCGTGGCGATCTGCATGCCGTGGTACGCATCCATGTCGGACGCTCGCCAGGTCTCCTTGCGCTGCGTCTTGCTCTTCGGCAGGCCGCGGACCTCGAAGAGGATCGGGGCCGGGTCGTAGTCCAGGAAGATGATCTGCGTATTGGGCGTTTTGCCGTCGTCCTCGTAACCGAAGCGGCCGCCCAAACTCATGACGTGCTTGGGCAGGGTATTCTGCCCCAGGCCCCAGCGGCAACCGTCCATGTAGTGGATGCCCATGTTGCCGAGGTCGCCGTTGCCGGTGTTCCAGTCCCAGTGCCAATCGTAGTGCAGGTACTGCCGCATCAGGGGCAGCTTGTCGGCGGGGCCGGACCACAGGTCGTAGTCGATCGTCCCGGGGATCGGCTGTGGGCCGTTGACTTTGCCTATGCTTTCTCGCGGCTTGTAGTTCAGTCCGTGGGCGTGGAGGACCTTGCCGAGGTTGCCTTTGCGGACGTACTCGAACGCCTCGGCGAAGCCGGTCCGCTCGCGCGGGCCGTGCGGGGCCTGGACGATCCGCTTGTACTTGGCCGCCGCCTCGACCATCCTTCGGCCCTCGAAGATCGTATGCGCCGTAGGTTTTTGGACGTACACGTCCTTACCCGCCTGGCACGCCCAGATCGTCGCCAGCGCGTGCCAGTGATTGGGCGTCGTGATGATGACGGCGTCCACGTTCTTGTCGTCGAGCAGCTCGCGCAGGTCGGTATACGCCTTGATGCTCGGATTGTGGGAGCGGAGCTTCTCGACCTCCGGCATGAGATTGGCCTTGTCGCAATCGCACAGGGCGGTGAAGCGCATGCCGGGGACCTTGAGGTACGCGGCGATCTCATTGCGTCCCATGCCGCCAATCTTGACGCGCGAGCCGACGCCGATAACGCCCAGGCGAATGTCGTTGTTGGCGCCGAGAACCCGCGCAGACGGCAGGGCGAGCACAGCGCCCGCCGCCAATGAATGACGGATGAATTGCCTTCGACTCAGCCTGCTCATGTCAATCCTCCGGGTTTCATACTTGCCGGCTGTCCCTGCACCATGTCATTCCCGCGAAAGCGGGAATCCACGAACCTACCGCATGGTGATGGACCCCCGCCTGCGCGGGGGTGACAAGTCCTGGGCGGTTGATGCATCCTATCCATACGACTTCGTTCAGAGGACGTCCTGGAGGGCGAGGAACGTCGCCCGGTAGTACTTCATCAGGCGGATCGGCTCTTTGCTCTCGGCGATTTCGGCGTCGCAATATCCCTTATAGCCCGATTGCCGGAGCAGCTCGAAGAGCCTGCGGTACGGGTAATCCTCGCACAGCTCGTGCATGTGCACGTTGGCGATGCGGTCCTTGACGGACGCGAAGTTGGCGTCGAGGCCCGGCCCTTTCACGTCATTCGGATCGCAGTTCCAGTTGACGTAGGCGTACGGACACTGCGAATAGTCGACCATCTGCTTGACCTTGGCGACGATGTTCGTCCCGCTGCCGTGGACTTCAAGGGCGATCTTGACTCCGTGGTTGTGGGCGAACTCGCAGACTTCCGCCAGCGACTTGCCGATCTGGCGCATCGTCTGCTCCTCCGGAATGCCTTTGTTCGCCAGCAGGGCGTTGGGAAAGACGCGAAAGCCGATGGCCCCGACGTCCTGCGCGAGGATCGTGTACTCTTTGGTGCCTTCGATCTCTTTTCGCAACTGGGCCGCATCGGGATAATGATAAGCGAATCCGCTGGCCAGGCTGATCTTGAGTCCGGCGTCCTCGAATCGCTTGCGCACCGCCTGCCGCTGCTCTTTGCTCATGCCCACCTCGACGCCGTGGGCGTGCGTGGTGCGCAGCTCAATGTGCTCGA
>Ga0315286_10000758_pt1 | contig 28018 bp, 22 predicted proteins | sample YL17G10_0_MG_FD_205038 | JGI IMG/M metagenome (GOLD analysis project Ga0315286, IMG submission 205038) | Sediment microbial communities from Yellowstone Lake, YNP, Wyoming, USA - YL17G10_0 | ecosystem: Environmental > Aquatic > Freshwater > Lake > Sediment | place: USA: Wyoming | collected... | reverse complement strand
GATCCCCTCACGTACGTCATCGGCCGAGGAGTGCTGGAGGCACTGGGCATCGGCTTTGAGCTGCAGCCGCAGGACGTGGCCGCCCGGGGTAATTTCTGCACGGTCGATGAACAGGGCCGCATCACCGACCGGCGCGCTGGTCGCATCGCTACCGAGGTCAACCAGAAGCTGGTGGCCCTGCTGCGCGACATCAAGCTGCCCGGCATACAGACCTTTGTGGAAACCGTCAAAGACTACCGCCTTGTTCTGGTGCTACGGCCTACGGCGGGCCAGACGCTGCACGCCAATATCCTGGACACCGATCCCCAACAGCTTGGCGTCCCGCCCTTGCCGGCTCGGGCTCAGGACGAGGCATCGGAAGCTACCGCCGCCGTGGTGAACCAGTGGATCGCGGCTGCCCGCGAGATCCTCAAGGGCCACCCGCCTGCCAACTCGCTCAACCTGCGCGGCCTGGCCAGGGATCCAGGCCTGCCCAAGTTCTCTGAAGTCTATGGACTGAAGGCGGCGGCCATCGCCACCTATCCCATGTACCGGGGCGTGGCCCGCCTGGTTGGCATGGACGTGCTGACGGTCGCTGGCGAGGAGATCGAAGATGAGGTCGAGACCCTCCGCGCCCAGTGGGAGGCGTACGACTATTTCTTCTTCCACGTCAAAAAGACCGACTCGGCCGGCGAGGACGGAAACTTTGAGGGCAAGTCCAAGGTCATCGAGCACGTGGACCGGGCAGTCATCCCGGCCATCCTGGCGCTGAACCCGGACGTGTTCATCGTCACCGGCGACCATTCCACGCCGTCGGCCCTCAAGAGCCACTCCTGGCATCCGGTGCCGACCCTGTTCTGGAGCAAATACTGCCTGCCCGACGGCGTAGGCGAGTATGGAGAACGCGCCTGCGCCCGGGGCAGCCTGGGCGTCTTTCCGGCCACCGACGAGATGCCTCTGGCTATGGGCCATTCGCTGCGACTGAGCAAATACGGTGCGTAAGAGCTCGTGGGATTGTCTCCCTGAGTGAAGCGGAGGCTTTGTGCTGATGCACGTGGGATACTTCGCTTCGCTCAGAATGACATCCAGGTTGCCATGCAAGACTATCAATTCCGCCAACGCGACTACTTGCTAGAGATCAGCCGGGCCATGACCTCCCGGCTCGACCTGCCGTCTCTGTTGGAACTGACGCTCAAGAGCGCTGTGGAGTTGCTGCGAGGCCAGGTTGGGCTCATCGTGCTGCGTGGCCGGGACGACGTCCTGCGCGTGCGGGCCAGTTACGGCCTGCCGGCCAGCCTTGTCCGCTTCTTCCAGCCCTTGTGGGCCGACCTGCCGGGGCCTCTCTCGCGCTGGCGCATGCCCGACCTGGAAATGCGGCTGGGGATGGTAGCCGCCGCGGCAGGCCTGGCGCTCAGCCAGGTGGTGGCCCTGCCCCTGGTCATCGAAGACAAGCTGATCGGCGCAATCTATATCTTTCGTACCAGCGGTGGCGCCTTTTCGACAGCCGATCGCACGCTGCTGGCCGCTTTCGCCGACCAGGCAGCCATTGCCGTGCGCAATGCCGAGCTGTACCAGCAGGTGAGCGAGGAACGGGGGGCGCTATCGGCCATCATCGACAACAGCGCCGAAGGAGTCATGATCCTCGATGCGGCGGGGCGGGTGCAGGTGTTCAACCGCGCCCTGGCCCACATGACCGGCTCGGATGCCGAGCAAGCCCTGGGGCGTCCCGCCGCCGAAGTCCTGGCCCTGCGCGATCGCCAGGGCCAGGCGGTTCCCCTGCCAGATCTGCCCCCCAGGCGGACCTCAGCGGCCGAAGTGCGGACCTGTGTGGAGGGGGATGTAGTACGCCGGGGGGGGCCGTTGGTCACCGTCGGCGTTACCGCCACCCCTCTGTATGACGAGGAAGGAACTCTGAGGCGGGCCATCCTCAATGTGGTGGACATCACCCGTTTCCGTCAGTCAGAGGAACTGAAATCTACCTTTGTGTCGGTGGTATCGCATGAACTCAAGACGCCGGTGGCGCTCATCAAAGGCTACGCGGAGACGCTGCGCCGCGAAGATGCCAACTGGGACCGCACCACCATGCTGGATAGCCTGGACGTCATTGCCGAGGAGGCAGATCACCTCACCCACCTGATCGATAGCCTGCTGGAGGCGAGCCGCATCCAGGCGGGCGGCCTGAAACTGGAACCCACCGACGTTGCCCTGCCCCGACTGGCCGCAAAGGTAGTGGACGGGTTCCGCACTCAGACTAGCCTCCACACCTTTGAGCTCGACTTTGGTCCCGAGTTCCCGTCGGTCTGGGGCGATCCCGAACGGTTGCGAGAGGTGCTGTCGAACCTGGTGAGCAACGCCGTCAAGTATTCCCCGAGTGGCGGCACGATCTGGGTTGGCGGCCGCGCGGACCAGACGGGGGCAACGCTCTATGTGGCCGACCAGGGCATCGGCATTCCGCCGGAGGAGCAGGACCGCATCTTTGATCGCTTCCACCGCGTGGAATCGGGCTTGCACCGGCGCACCGAAGGCACCGGGCTGGGACTCTACCTGGTCAAGGCCATCGTCGAGGCCCACGGCGGGCGGGTGTGGGTCGAGAGCATGCCGGGGCGTGGGTCGATCTTTATGTTCACACTGCCGAGGAAGTAAGATGTGCACCGCGGAGGACGCAAGGACGTTCACAGGATCCTGATTTCTCCGCGTACGCTGCGGTCTTGTCCACGCCATGAACGACGGAGAGTTACGATGGTATCATCCGCAGACAAACTGATCCTGATCGTCGACGACGAACCACGCATGGTCCGCTTTGTGCGCATGAACCTGGAGTTGGAGGGATACCAGGTGGTCGAGGCGAAAAACGGGATCGAGACCCTGGAAAAGGTGCGCGACGCGCTGCCCGACCTGGTGTTGCTGGACGTGATGATGCCCGAGATGGACGGTTTTGAGACATTGCAGCGGCTGCGCGAGATGTCTACCGTGCCGGTCATCATGCTCACCGTAAAGGGCGACGAGGCGGACCGCATCCGGGGATTGGACCTGGGCGCCGACGATTACCTGACCAAGCCGTTCAGCCCGCGGGAGCTGGCCAGTCGCATCCGGGCCGTGCTGCGCCGAGCGGAGATGCCCACGCCGGTAGCCAAGACGGCCATCCGCATCGATGACCGCCTGGAGGTGGATTTTCGGCAGCGGGAGGTCATCGTCGAGGGCCAGCGCATCCGGCTGCGGCCCACCGAGTATCGCTTGCTCTATCACCTGGTGAACAACGCCGGCTGGGTGATGACCCACGAGATGCTCCTCTCGAAGGTGTGGGGCTATGAGTACCGCGACGAATCCGGCTTGCTGCGGCTATACATTACCTACCTCCGCCAAAAACTCGAGCCAGACCCCAGCAACCCGCGCTACATCTTTACCGAGCGGGGGATCGGATACCGATTTGTGGACTATAAGCGGGAGAAGCGGGAGGCAGGCCGGTCTCTGACCGAGCCCGCTTTGCCAAATCGGGAGGCCGATGGTACAATTGACGCAGCCAAGGGCCGTTAGCTCAGCCAGGAAGAGCAGTTGCCTTTTAAGCAACGGGTCGCTGGTTCGAGTCCAGCACGGCTCATTTACGTCAAACGCCCGCAGTCACAAGACGCGGGCGTTTTCTATACCATTCGATCGGCTCGTATCCATGCTGGTGCATGTACTGGTTGACACCGACAGAACCCTCGACCCGCACCGAAGACACAATCCGTGCCAGGTCTGTTAGACGACCGGGGGTAGAAGACACCTCCCAGCCCGTGACGGCTGTTCGTGGTTACGTTTTTTTGGAGTCAGTCGCCCCACATGGTATAATTCACTCACTACCACCACCGGAGGTGAGGCTGATGAAGCGATTGCTCTCGGGGAACGAGGCGGTGGCCCGCGGGGCGTGGGAGGCAGGCGTCAAGGTCGCCTCGGGCTACCCGGGCACCCCCAGCACGGAGATCCTGGAAGAGTTCGCCCGCTACCCCAATGTCTACGCCGAGTGGGCGACCAACGAAAAAGTGGCCGTCGACGTGGCGGTGGGCGCGGCCTATGCCGGGCGGCGTGCCATGGCGACGATGAAACACGTGGGCGTCAACGTGGCGGCAGACTCGGTGTTCTATGCCTCGATGACCGGCGTGGAAGCCGGCCTGGTCATCATCACCGCCGACGACCCAGACATGCATTCCTCACAGAACGAGCAGGACAACCGGCGCTACGCCAAGTTCGCCCGCATCCCGTGCGTGGAGCCTTCCGACAGCCAGGAAGCCAAAGACCTGGTAGGCGTCGCCCTCGATCTCAGCGAGCGGTTCGACACGCCCGTGTTTGTGCGCGTGACCACACGCGTCTGCCACTCCAGCACGCCGGTCGAGATGGCAGACGGTGCATGGCAGATAGCAGATGGCGAATCGCAGGCAGAAGATGGCACCCAACCGTCGGCCATCAGCCGTTCCTCACTCGACAAGTTTCCTCGCAACCCGGCCAAGTACGTCATGGTGCCGGGCAATGCCCGGAAACGACATCCCGTCATCGAGGAACGGATCCGCCTGCTCGCCGAGTTCGCCGAAACGTTTCCCTTCAACCGTGTGGAACGGGGCGACACCGACCTGGGCATCGTCACCTGCGGCGTGGCCTACCAGTACGCCCGGGAGGTATTTCCAAACGCTTCCTTCCTGCGCCTGGGGATGACCTATCCCATCCCGCCCAGAATGGTCCACGATTTTGCGGCCGGGGTGAAGCGGCTCATCGTGATCGAAGAACTCGACCCCTTCCTGGAGGAGGAGATCAAACTCCTCGGCGTCCCGTGTGAGGGCAAGAGCATCTTTCCCATGTGTGGCGAGTTCGACCCCCGAGTCGTGCGCGAGAGCGCCATCTGCGCCGGGCTTCTGCCAGAATCGGCCCGCGTGCCGGTGGCCAGGCTGGACAAGCCCGAGATCCCGGCCCGCCCTCCGGTGTTGTGCCCCGGTTGCCCCCACCGCAGCGTGTTCCACGTGCTGAACAAGCGCAAGGTACCCGTGGCGGGCGACATTGGCTGCTACACGCTGGGATTGGTGCCTCCCCTCTCGGCCATCCATACCTGCGGCTGCATGGGCGCCGGCATCGGCGTGGCCCATGGTGCGGCGCAGGCGGGCATCGGCGAGCGGATGGTAGCCGTCATTGGCGACTCGACCTTTTTCCACACCGGCATGCCGGCCCTGGCCAACGTGGCCTACAACCGCAGCAACGTGATCACCCTTATCCTCGACAACCGCATCACCGGCATGACCGGCCACCAGCAAAACCCCGGCACCGGCCGCACCCTCCAGATGCAAGAGACCCCGCCGCTGGACCTCGAGCCGCTGGTCCGGGCGCTGGGCATCGAACGGGTCAGAGCCGTGCCGGCCTTTGATGTAGACGCCATTGACAAGGCGATGAAGGAATTCCTGAAGGCGGAAGGCCCCAGCGTGTTGATCGTCCAGGCCGAGTGCGCGTTGCTGCCCAGCGCGCGCAGGCAATGGCTGCCCCTGCGGGTCTTGCCGGAGAAATGCAACGGCTGCACCATGTGCTTCCGCGTTGGCTGCCCAGCCATCCTCAAGAGTGACGAACTGGACGCCAAGACGCAGCGGCCCAAGGCCCTGATTGACCCCGCCCTGTGTACCGGCTGCGAGGTGTGCGCCCAGGTATGTCCTTGGAAGGCGATTCTGTTTCGCGATCAGGTGGCAGCCGCACAGGACGAAGCGGCCCGCTAGGTTTCTTACTTCCTTCTTTCTCGTGGGGAGAGGTGCCGGCGGCGGGGCTTGTGAGGGCCGTTGCCATTACTTCCGTCTCCCCTCGGAGGGAGAGGGGCAGGGGGTGAGGGTTCGCATGACAAAGAGCTACAACTTTTTACTAGCCGGCGTCGGCGGTCAGGGGACCATCCTGGCCAGCAATGTATTGGCCGAGGTGGGACTGGCTGCAGGGTTTGACGTAAAAAAGTCGGAGGTGCATGGCATGGCCCAGCGGGGCGGAAGCGTCAACACCCACGTCCGCTGGGACGCGGAACGGGTGTACTCACCGCTCATCGGCCTGGGCGAGGCCGACCTGCTTCTGGTTTTTGAGGAGGCAGAGGCGCTGCGCTACGCCGAGTACCTCAAGCCCGGGGGGGCGGCGGTGGTTAACCAACAGATCATCCGGCCGATCACCGTCACCTCCGGCGGCGAGCACTATCCAACGGAAGAGGAAGTGGTGAGGGTGTACGGCGCCTTTACGGATCGGCTCCACCTGGTGCCTGGCACCGATATCGCCCAGGAGCTGGGCAATGCCCGGGCGGCGAACGCGGTGCTGCTGGGGGCGCTTTCTGCCTTCCTAGACGTCCCGGTGGCTACCTGGCTGCAGGTCATCGAGTCACGGGTGCCACCCAGACACGTGGAACTCAACCGCCAGGCGTTCCTGAAAGGCCGAGAGCACGTCAAACACGATGCGTGAGAGGTGAGCCGTGATCCTCACGTTTCACGGGCAAAAGAAAACCCCCGGCAGTTGGAGACAACTGCCGGGGGTAGTCTCGGTTACAGCTTGCTGATGCAGTCCACGGGGCAGACTTCCACGCACTGCGACGTGTCAAAGTAGCCCACACACTCGATGCACACTTCCGGGTCGATGTCGTACTGAGTCGCGCCCTCGGAAATGGCCTCCACAGGGCACTCGGGTGCACACGCCCCGCAGCTAATGCACTCTTCAGTGATCTTCATGGCCATAGGTCTCACCTCCCTTCTCTCAACGCTTAAGCCCATTATACTCGGATTCTGCCACGCGTCAACCAACCGCTCGGCCGCGACCAGGGCCCCGTCGAGGTCACCCGCCTGCCCCTCGCTCGCGCCGGGTCCGCGACCCGGCGCCCTCTTCACCGGCCCACGGGGCGGGAGGTCACCGCAAGGCGCCTGCGGCGAGCAGAAGCAGGGGCCCCGGGCGACGCTGACACGGCCCCGCGGCCGCGACCATCCCCATAAGCCACGTTGTGGGGGATTTGCATTTCTCTCTGGTTCAGCGTACAATGGCAAAATTCGCGACAGGAGGAGCTATCGGCAGGCGGGCGGTTGAACCGATAGACGCGACTCTGGAGGAAGAGAGCGTATGTGTGGCATTGTCGGGTACGTGGGGTACCGTGAGGCCCAGGCCATCGTGTTTGAAGGGCTGAAGCGCCTGGAGTATCGAGGCTACGATTCGGCGGGCATCGCCGTGATCCAGGATGGCCGGATCGCCATCCGCCGCGACGTCGGCAAGCTGGCCAACCTGGAGACGATTCTGCTTGCGCAGCCTATGGCCGGCTCCATCGGCATCGGGCATACCCGCTGGGCCACCCACGGCAAGCCCTCCCAAGCCAACGCCCACCCTCACCTGGATTGCACCGGCCAGGTGGTCGTCATTCAAAACGGCATAGTCGAAAACTATCGCGCCCTGCGCCAGGAGCTCAAGGCCGAAGGACACCGCTTTGCCTCCGAGACCGACACCGAGGTTATCGTCCACCTCGTGGAGGGCTATCTGCGCCTCGGCCACGATCTGGAAAGTGCCGTTCGGACCAGCCTGCGGCGGCTCGAGGGTGCCCACGCCATCGTCGTGATGAGCAGCCATGAGCCGGACCGCATCGTGGCCGCCCGGCTGGGCAATGCCGGTGGCGTGACGGTTGGCCTGGGCCAGGATGAGATGTTCATCGCCTCCGATATCCCGGCCATCCTGGAATACACGCAACGAATGATCTACCTGGAAAGTGGAGAGATGGCGGTCGTCCAGGCGACAGGCGCGCACTTTTTCGATCTGGACGGGAACCGGCTACGCAAAGAGGTCCACACTATCCCCTGGGACCCGGTGTCGGCAGCCAAGGGCGAATACCGACACTTTATGCAAAAGGAGATCCACGAGCAGGCTGAGGCCATCACCCACACCATCAGCGACCGGATCGACTTTGAGCATGGACAGGTGCGCCTGGAGGACCTCAACCTGACCGCCGAACAGGCGCGTGCGATCGAAAAGATTGTCGTTGTGGCATGTGGCACGTCGGCCTACGCCGGGCTGGTGGGCAAGTTCCTCATCGAGGCGCTGGCCCGCATCCCGGTGGAGGTGGACTATGGTTCTGAGTTCCGCTACCGGGATCCCCTGCTCGACGAGCGGACGGTGGTGCTGGCCATCACCCAGAGCGGAGAGACAGTGGACACCCTGGCGGCCATGGAAGAGGCGCGGGCCAAGGGCGCCCGGCTGTGGGCCATCGTCAACGTCATCGGCAGCCAGGCCGCCCGCCTGTCCAACGGGGTGATCTATATGCACTGCGGGCCGGAGATCGGGGTGGCAAGCACCAAGGCGTTCACCACGTCGCTGGTGGACCTGTACCTGCTGGGGCTTTACCTGGGGCAACTGCGGGGGACTTTGGCCCCGGCACGGATGGGAGAACTGCTCGATGCCCTGTTCGCGCTGCCCAAGCAGGTCGGTGACGTGCTGGACCACAGCCACGAGTACGAAGAACTGGCCAGCCAATTCTTCAAGCGCCAGAACTTTCTCTACCTGGGGCGGGGCATCAACTATCCAATCGCCCTGGAAGGCGCGCTGAAGCTGAAGGAAATCAGCTACATCCACGCCGAAGGCTATCCGGCCGGAGAAATGAAACACGGGCCCATCGCCCTGATCGACGAGAACATGCCGGTGGTGGCCATCGCGGTAAAGGACGGTGTCTACGAAAAGATGGTCAGTCAGATCGAGCAAGTCAAGGCCCGCGAGGGGACCGTCATCGCCGTAGCCACCCAGGGCGACGACTTTATCCCCACCAAGGCCGACCACGTCATCTACGTGCCGGAGACGATCCCGCTCTTGACGCCGGTGCTGACCGTTCTTCCGCTGCAACTGCTGGCGTATCACATCGCGGTGCGGCGCGGGGCCGACGTCGATCAGCCACGCAACCTGGCCAAGAGCGTCACCGTGGAATGACGGCTGCCGGGAAGATCGTCCGGGCCACGGCCATCGTTACTCTCATCACGCTGGTCGTCAAGGGCTTGGGATTCGCCGAAGAGGTCCTGCTGGCCTACTTCTTTGGCACTGGCATCGGAGTAGATGCCTATCTGGTGGCCTATAGCCTCCCCTTCAGTGCGTCTATTGTCCTGCAGGAGGCCATCGAGGCCTCTTTTGTTCCAACATACTTGCGCACCTGGCGCGAGTCCAAGCCGGCGGCCCTGCGGCTGTTTGGCACAGTCGCCACCCTGTTGTTGGTGTTGCTGGGCGTGGGGACGGCCGTAAGGGTGCTAGCCGCGGTACCGCTGGTGTCGCTCACCGCTCCTGGCTTTGCCGGGGAGCAAAGCGCCCTGGCCGAGCGTCTGACGCGTCTGGTGGTGCCCGCCCGGCTGTGGCTGGGGCTATCGACGCTAACCACGGCGACACTTCATGCCCACAAACGGTTCAACCTGTCTGCCGTGGGCGATGCCAGCTTCCGGGCGGGACCGCCGGCTGTATTGCTGGCTACGGGCGGCGTCATGGGAACGGCGGTAGGGGTCATGTTGGGGGCCTTGGGCAAGCTCGTCATGGAGACCCTGGGCCTGGGTCGCCGCTTGCCTTCTGTCCGGCCGTCTATCGACCTGGGCTTCGCACCGTTGCGGACCGTCGGCCGACTGGCGGCGCCCCTGCTGGCCGCGTTCTTCTTCTCCCTCTTCGTTGGGCCACTGGTGTAGACTGCCTTTGCCAGTAAAGCCGGCGTGGGAGGTGTGTCGGCGCTGGCCTATGCCCGCAAGATCGCAGAATCCCTGACGACCATCCTGCCCTACACGCTAGGAACTGTCGTGCTCCCATTGTCGTCCGAGATGGCTGCCGCACGGGACAGCCATGCGCTGGCGACGACACTGACTCGAGCCGTGCGGGCCATTACTCCTCTTTTCTTGCTGGTCACGGTGGGCCTGATGGTGCTGCACCAGCCGTTCATACAACTGCTCTTCGAACGGGCCGCCTTTACTGCCGCCTCGACCCAACTGACGGCTGGGCCGTTGCTTTTCTATGCTCTGGCCCCACTGCCCTTTGCCCTGGAGGTTATCGTCGTGCGGTTCCACTTTGCCCGGCAAGACACGCTCACCCCGGTGATTGCCGACATCGTGGCCTTTGTTCTGAACGTCGCCCTGATTCCGCCGCTGATGGCCGCCCTGGGGTTAGGGGGAATCGCTCTTGCTGCGGCGATCTCCAGGGCGCTGAAGGTGCTGGCGCTTTTGATGTTGTTTGAGCGGAGGGTGCCTGCCTTCCGCACAGGGTCACTGGGCAACTTTGCCGGGCAGATGATCCTGGCCTCGCTGGCGGCGGTGGCTGTGCTGACTTTCCTTCCCCTGAACGGGTTCCGGGCGACCGGTCAGGGGCTGGTTGGCCTGGCCGGCTTGCTGGCGGTCGGTGCCGCAGCGGGCAGTGGAACCTTTTTCGTGGTCGCCTATCTGCTACGAGTTGAGGAGGTCTTTCCGCCATGGTGCCGTTGCAAGGCCTGGTGCCAGGCGCGGCTGCACCTGCCAGATCGCTAGAAGCAGAAGAACCGTAGTTCACTCCCCTACTCCTCCCTTTGTCGAGACATGGCTTTGGGCTGCAACCTTTGCCCATCCCGTGCGTATTGTAGATGGCTGTAGGGCTGGATGTCATCTGGTCCCAGGGATGGACCGAGTACAGACGTAAATTCAGGAGGAAAATGATGAGCGAGGCAGAAAGAGTCGTCGAAGGAGAAAAGGTGGGGCAGCCGGCGGGCAAGCCCGTGACCGAGGAGATCAAGGTGCAGGCCCATGATCTACTCCAAGTCATCCATAACGTCATCCGCGAGGGCCAGGTCCGGCGGGTGACAGTCATCCGCAAGGGCCGCACGCTGCTGGACATTCCCCTGGTGGCCGGGGTGGCAGCCGGCGCGGTGCTGGCCTTCTACCTGCCCTTCCTCTCGGCGATCGCAGCCGCAGGGGCGCTCTTGGGCGGCTGCACCGTGCGCATCGAGCGCACGGAGCCCAAGGTCGAGTCGTAGGGCAGAGTGTTATGGGCGTGAGACAGGCTGGACAGCCTGTCTCAAACGTAGTCACCACACCCGGATGGGGTGTGACCTCCATGCACACGTAGAGGCACGGCGCCGCCGTGCCTCTACGTCTATCGTCCTAATCCCTCTCCACCGTTGCCTTCATCCACTTGCTGGTGTTGTGGAAATGGGAGACCGCCATGCCCGGCGGGTTGAGCTCGTCAAACGCAGCGCGCAGGCCATCGTCGGCGTGCAAGTCGGCCACGGCGAGCATCTCGTTCAACTGCTCCAGGCTGCGCGGCCCGATGATGGGGGCGGTGACGCCGGGCTGGTCTTTGACCCACAGCAGGGCGGCCTGCGCCGGCGTCAGGCCATAGCGGGCGGCGATCTCGGGCAAGCGAGCGGCTACCTCCAGTCCCCGCCGGTTGATGCGCTGGGCATAAATGCCTTCGGGATTGGCTGCCGCGCGCGAGCCATCCGGGAACGGCTGGCCCAGCGGGTAGCGCCCGGCCAGCATCCCCATGGCGATGGGCGACCAGGGCAGCATGGCCAGGCCGTACTTCCGGCATAACGGCACCCGTTCGTTCTCGACGCGCCGGTCCAGCAGGTTGTAGGGAGAGGATTCGGCCACGTAACGGGCCAGACCTTTCATCTCGCTGACCATCAACGCCTCCATGATCTCCCAGGCTGGATGGGTGGAACAGCCGATGTAGCCCACCTTGCCCTGCCGGACCAGGTCGGTCATGGCCCCCAGCGTCTCGTCCAGCGGGATGGTCGAGCTCGCCGAGCGGTGGGTCATGTACAGGTCGATGCGATCGGTCTGCAACCGTCGCAGCGAATCCTCGCAGGCGCGCAGGATGTGGTAGCGACTCAGGCCGCGGTTGTTCAGCCCTTGCCCCACGGGGTAAAAGACCTTGGTCGCCAGGAGGACGCGGTCTCTTTGGCCCGTCTCCTTCAGGAAGCGGCCGATGATCCGCTCGCTTTCGCCATCGTTGTAGCTGTCGGCGGTGTCAAAGAGGGTCATGCCGGCGTCCAGAGCGGTTTGCATCACCGGGCATGCGTCGTGTTCAGGGGTCTTGAAGCCAAAGTTGGCCGTCCCCAGGCACAGCGCCGATACCTGGACGCCTGTCCGACCCAGGGTTCGGTATTCCATGATCACGCTCCTTTCAGGGGGCTGGTGTCATTATAGCGGGGGTCCCGAAAAATGCAACCGTGCCATGCAAAGTAGACACCCTTCAGGCCTCACTCTATGGTCATTTGCCGCGCTGTCACTTCTTGGGTATAATTCGTCAGATGAGCATGTGTTCAGGAGAGACCAATGTCTGACCTTGCCAAACTGGTCCTAATCGACGGCCACGCCCTGGTATACCGGGCGTACTTTGCCCTGCCCTCTACCATGGCCACCGCGCGCGGCGAACTGATCAACGCGGTGTTCGGCTTTGCCTCGATGCTGCTCAATGTCATGCGCGACGAAAAGCCCGACTATCTGGCCGTGACCTTTGACCGGGGCCGCACCTTCCGCCACGAAGACTATGCCGAGTACAAGGCCAACCGGGCCGCGATGCCGGACGATCTGAGCATCCAGTTCCAGCGCATTGACGAGCTGCTGGCCGCGTTCGACATCCCTGCCTACTCTGCCGAGAATTACGAGGCCGACGACGTGCTGGCCTCTCTGGCCCGCCAGGCAGAAGCCCTGGGTGTGGAAACCCTCATCGTCACCGGCGATACGGACGCGTTCCAGCTCATCCGCCCCGGCGTCCGCGTGCTTACCTCGCGGCGGCAGTTCAGCGAGACGGTCACCTACGACGAGGCCGGCATCCGTCAGCGGTACGGGTTGGAGCCCAGGCAACTGATCGACTACAAGGCGTTGGCCGGCGACACCAGCGACAACGTCCCCGGCGTCAAGGGCATTGGCGAAAAGACGGCGACACAGTTGCTCGAGACGTATGGCAGCGTGGAGGGGATCTACGAACACCTGGACGAGATCAGCAGCCTCCGCTTCCGCAAGGCGTTGGAAGAGGGACGCGACATGGCCGCGCTCAGCAAGCACCTGGTGACCATCGTTGACGATGTGCCGGTGACCCTGGACCTGGAGGCCTGTCGGGTCAAGCCCATCGATCGCGCGCGGGTGGTGGAGTTGTTCCGCGAGCTCGAGTTCCGCGCCCTGCTGAGCCGCCTTCCCGAGGCGGCAGAGACGACCGCTCCCATGCAACTGTCGTTGTTCGGGGAGGGTGAGGAGTCCCCCCTGGGCCGGGCAGGCCCAGGGCAGGCCGCGCCCAAACAAGAAGCCCCAGATTACCACATCGTGGACAGCCACCAAGCGCTCAAGGCCATGGTCAAGGAATTGAGCCGCGGCCGGGCCGTGGTCGTGGATGTGGAGAGCACGAGCATCGATCCCATGGCTGCGACACTGGTGGGCATCGCGTTGACGGCCAGCGAAGGCCAGGGCTACTACATTCCGGTAGGCCACAAAAGCTCAACATCGAACCTCGAACTCCCGACTGTCTTGGCAGAGCTCAAGCCTTTGATGCTCAACCCGGGCATTGCGAAATACGCTCACAACGCCAACTATGACCTGACACTCCTGGCAAGAGTGGGCCTGGACGTGTCGCCCGTAACCTGTGATACAATGATCGCCGAGTGGCTGATCAATCCGGGCAGCCACAACCTGGGTCTGAAGAACCTGGCCTGGAGCCGCCTGGGCGTGGAGATGACGTCCATCGAGCAACTCATCGGCAGTGGCAAGAAGCAGATCACCATGGACCGCGTGCCCGTGGACAAGGCCGCGCCCTATGCCTGCGCTGATGTAGACATGACGCTGAGGCTGGCCAATCTCCTTCAGCCAGAGCTGCGTGAGAAAGAGCTGTGGCCGCTATTCTCCGAAGTGGAGATGCCGCTGGTGCCGGTCATCGTTGACATGCAGCGAGCTGGTATCAAGCTCGACGTGCCGGCGCTGGCGGAGATGAGCCGGCAGTTCAGAACGCGGCTGGGCGAGCTTCAGACGCAGATCGAGGGCTACGTGGGCCACCCCATCAACATCAGCTCAACCCAACAGCTCAGCGTGGCCCTGTTCGACGAGATGGGGTTGACCGTGCCCGGCATGCGGCGGGGCCAATCAGGCCACTTTTCCACCGCCGCCGGTGTGCTGGAGGATCTGCGCGGCAAGCATCCCACCATCGACTTGATCCTCGAACACCGCCAGCTTTCCAAGCTCAAGGGCACATACGTGGATGCCCTACCCGCTCTGGTCAACCCACGCACCGGCCGGGTGCACACCTCCTATAACCAGGCAGGGGCCGCCACTGGGCGTTTTTCTTCGTCCAATCCGAACCTGCAAAACATCCCCATCCGCACCGACGTGGGGAAGGAAATCCGGCGGGCATTTATAGCGGAGAGGGGCTGGCGGCTGCTAGCCGCAGACTATTCACAAGTGGAGTTGCGCATCCTGGCGCACATCTCCGGCGATCCGGCCATGTTGGCCGCCTTTGCCCGCGGCGAGGACATCCACGCCAGCACCGCGGCGGCCATCTACAGCGTGCCGCTGGCCGACGTGACCCCAGCCCAGCGCCGGGTGGCCAAGATGACCAACTTTGCCATCAGCTATGGGGTGACGGGCTACGGCCTCTCGGAGCGGACCGAGCTGACGCCGGGGGAGGCAGAGGCTTTTATTCAGACCTATTTCCAGACCTATCCGCAGATCAAGCAATACATCGACGATACTCGCGCCCTTGCCCGCCGGCAGGGATACGTCGAGACGCTGCTGGGTCGGCGCCGCTACTTCCCCGAGCTGAGCACAGAGGCGCAGGTGCACTCGAACGTGCGTGAGGCGGCCTACCGCATGGCCATCAATGCCCCTATCCAGGGCAGCGCGGCCGACATCCTGAAGGTGGCGATGAACCGCCTGTGGCGCGAGCTGCGGTCGCGGGGCCTGCACAGCCGCATGATCCTTCAGGTCCACGACGAGCTGGTGCTGGAAGTACGAGAGGGTGAGCTGGAGCAGGTGGCGCCCCTGGTCGTCGATACGATGGCAGGCGCGTACGAGTTGAAGGCACCGCTAAAGGTGGATGCCAAGGTGGGGTCGAACTGGTTGGACATGACCCCCTGCTAGAGCTAGTGCACTGCAGAAAGCCGAGATCGCATAGACCCGGAAAAAAGCTCTGCGTTCTCGTTGTGCTCTGTGGTTAGACCGATTGGGTGAGAGAGCGATATGGTTCCAGATGAACTGGCTGAGCTAATCCGCAAAGCGACGAAAAAGGCACAACGCAAGGGCAGCCTGCCCAAGACTGAGATCCCGGAGGTGGTCATCGAGCGGCCCAAGCGGGCAGAGCACGGCGACTATGCCTGCAGCCTGCCGCTCAAGATGGTCGCCGACATCAACCGCGAGCTCAAGGCGGAGGAAAAACCAACGCTGGCCCCGACGGAAGTGGGCAAGCGCATCGTTGCCCGGATGGAGCCTGCTCCCTTTGTGGGGCGCGTCGAAGTGGTGCCACCCGGCTTCATAAATATCGCACTCGACGAGGGCTGGCTGACTCAGCAGGTGGAGGCGATCCTGGCGGCCGGCGAGGCGTACGGCAATGTGAACGTGGGCCATGGGAAGCGGGTGCAGGTGGAATTTGGTAGCGCCAACCCGACCGGTCCAATGCACATCGGCTTTGGGCGCAACTTGGTGCTGGGCGACGCTCTGGCCAACGTGCTGGAGGCGGCTGGCTACGCCGTGCAGCGCGAGTATTACGTCAACGACGCCGGTACCCAGATGGGGAACTTTGGCGAGAGCCTGTACATCCGCTATTGTGAGCTGCTGGGGCGCGAGGCAGGTGAGATTCCGGAAGGCGGCTACCGGGGCCAGTACATTGTGGAGTGGGCACAAAAGGTCATCGACGCCGAAGGCGACCGCTACTTGAGTTATCCGGCTGAGGACGCTGTAGCGCACATGCGCGAGATGGGCCTGCGGATGTCGCTGGAGAGGGCCCACGAGGACTGCCGGCGGATGGGCGTCCACTATGACAACTGGTTCTCGGAAAAGTCGCTGTACGATGGCGGTGTGTTCGAGCACATCATGAGCGTCCTCAGGCAGGGAGACCACCTGTTTATGGCCGACGGTGCGGTGTGGTTCAATGCCCAAGCGCTGGGGGGCGACAAGGACGAGGTGATCATCCGCTCCAATGGCCTGCCCGGCTACTTTGCGTCGGACATAGCCTACCACTACAACAAGTTCGTGGAGCGCGGGTTTGAGTGGGTGATCGACGTGTGGGGAGCCGACCACCAGGGGCACGTGCCGAGGATGAAGGCGATGATGCGTGCCCTGGGCCTGGACCCGGAACAACTGACGCTGTACATCTACCAGATGGTGACGGTGTTAGAGGGTGGCGAGCAAGTGCGCCTGTCCAAGCGGGCCGGCACCCAAGTGGACCTGCGCGAAGTGATGGACGACATTGGCCCGGACGCCGTGCGGTTCTTCCTGATGGCTCGCACTGCCGATAGCCAGATGGACCTCGACCTGGACCTGGCGCGGCAGCAGTCGGACGAAAACCCGGTGTATTACGTTCAATATGGCCATGCCCGCATTGCCAGCGTGCTACGCTACGCGGAGGAGCAGGGCGTTACCGACGCAGGGGCGGACGTCTCCGCACTAGTCCATCCGTCCGAGCTGGCCCTCGTCCGCAAGATGCTGGAGCTGCCGGAAGTGGTGACGTTGGCGGCGGAGAACCTGGCTCCCCACCACCTGCCCCACTATGCCCAGGACCTGGCCGCCACGTTCCACGCTTTCTACCGCGATTGCCGGGTGGTGAGCTCTAATCCGGCCGACGCCGCGCTTACCCAGGCGCGGCTGCGGCTGGCGAAAGCGGCCAAGCTCGTGCTGGGGCGAACGCTGCGGCTGATGTTGGTCAGTGCGCCTGAGAGGATGTAGAGGTCAGTCTTCGGTAAAGACTACTTCCTCCACGGAGTAAGCTGGGGCGCAGGTGACGAGCAGCACCAGGTCCCGGTCGCCGCGCTGAGAAACCTTGTGGCGCTGGCCGGGGACGATGACGACGACATCTCCTGGGCCGATGGGTTGCGGGATGCCGTCAATGCGAATCTCACCCTGGCCGTCCATGACGTAGTACACCTCCTCGGCCTGGGTGTGAAAATGCTCCCGGCTGCTTGTGCCAGGGGGATGGCGGATCTCGGCCAGGCTGTGGCGGGTCAGGGGAGATGTGTGCGGCGCGGCGAGCTCGCGGATAGTAGCACCGTCGTCGCCCACGATAGGTGTGATCTCGTCCCGGGTGTGTGCCTGCATGGATCGGTTTCCTTTTGCCGGGCCCCAAGGATGCGACAGAATCCTTGGAGTCGTTTCATTGTAACACAAAGCTGCGGTCGTCGCAAGGCATAAGCCATTGGTGACAGCAATTCTCATTTTGGGTGAGCACCAGGCCGCGATTGCCCGTTTGCTCGGCCTGGACTCCCTACGGTCGCAAATCGAGGCCCCGACCGCCGGATTTGGCAATCCGGCGGGAGCGACGGGAGCGATAGGGCGGGCACCGCTGCCAAATTGAGAATTGCTGCCATTGGTGATACCCATAAGTCCCTCGTGCTCTGGGGAAGGGGTGTCGTGCAGCGAAGGCCGGTGTGAAAGCAGTGACACAGACAAGCAACCTGCGTTGGGCGGAGTCTTTCAAGTCTCAGGCCACTTGCGGGTAGTCACCAACCTGCGTGGTCCACGTGAAATGCTCGAAAACCCCTCTGCTTGAGGGCCACGGCGACGACATCTCTCAGTCTCATGAGGACTTGATAGGGGTTTTCGCGCGCCTTTGGAACTAGCGCTGACCCGTGCACCCGCTATAGACATAGGCATGTTGACTTGACATGGCCAGCAAGGTGTGCTAGAATTCACAGGTTGGTTGTAGATATGCTCCTTTGCGGCAAGGTGTTCAGCGGCTTGCCCCAACATGGCATCAGGCACAGCTCTTTCAGTAGCGATGTCCATCTGTTCGAACAGAAAGGAGGGTACCCTCGGAGGTTACCTGAAATCTCTACGGTGCGTTCAAGCCAGCCAGGGTGCATCACGTAGCGGTGCTGCTTCTCCAGGCTGATCAGTTCATCAAAGAGGAAGGACGCATATGGGAAACTATCTTGGCGGTAACTTGACAACAGCTCTCTCTCAGACGGGAGTCTCACGGCGGGACTTTCTCAAGTTCTGTGCTGTTATGGCTGGCACGCTCGCCTTGCCAGCAAGCGTGGTCCCCCAAGTGGCCCGCGCGCTGGAGACGGTGAAGCGGCCACCGGTCGTATGGCTAGAACTGCAGGACTGCGCCGGCTGTACCGAGTCTCTCCTCAGGGCCAACCAGCCCACCGTGGCCGAGCTGGTACTCGACATCCTTTCTGTGAACTACCATGAAACCATCATGACTCCCTCGGGCAAAGCGGCGGAGAAATCCCTGCAGGAGACGGTCAAGGCGGGAGGATACCTGACCGTGGTGGAAGGGTCCATCCCCACCAAAGACGACGGCATCTATTGCTGCATCGGCGGGCGCACGGCTGTAGATATCCTCAAGGAGGTCGCTGCCAACTCGGCGGCAGTGATCAGCGTCGGTGCCTGTGCCTTTTACGGTGGGTGGCCGGCAACACCCCCCAATCCCACCGACGCCAAGGGCGTCCAGGATGTGATCTCGGGAGTGCCCATCATCAACCTGCCCGGCTGTCCGTACAACGTCGACAACCTGACCGCAACAGTCGTCCACTACCTGACCTTTGGCAGCCTGCCGGCTGTGGATGACCTGGGCCGTCCCCTCTTTGCCTATGGCCGGCGGATTCACGACAACTGCGAGCGGCGTGCCCACTTTGACGCCAACAAGTTCGTGCGTGCATGGGGCGACGAAGGGCACCGGAAGGGCTGGTGCCTGTACCAGATGGGCTGCAAAGGACCGGTCGGTTTCCAGAATTGCCCCACCCAGCGGTGGAATGGAGGCACCAATTGGCCCGTGCGGGCCGGTCACGGCTGCATCGCCTGCGCAGGGCTCAAGTTCTGGGAAAGGGAGCCGTACGAGACGGTGCCGCTCTTCGAGCTGACTCCACCCACTACCTACCCGCCAGCGGCACAGGATCAAAAAGGCCTGTCCCCGGCTGCCGCGGGGGTGATCGGGGCCGCCGCCGGCCTTGCCGCGGGCGTCGCCGGTGCTGTGGTGGTCCATCAGTTCACCAAGGAGGGTTCTAGGGAAGGGTAAAGCCGGCGCTCCCAGACGGCGGCCTGTGCCCGTGTCCATACTCGTTTGGGCATCCTATTCTGAACGCAAGCTAACGAAACGGAGGAACAACAGTGTCCGATAAACTCGTGATCGATCCGATTACCCGCATTGAGGGTCATCTGCGCCTCGAGGTCCAGATCGACGGGGGGCAGGTGACCGATGCCTGGAGCTCCAGCACCATGTTCCGCGGGCTGGAGATTATCTTGCCGGGGAGGGATCCGCGCGGGGCTTGGCTCATGGCCCAACGCATATGTGGGGTCTGAACTACGGTCCACGCCATCAGCTCCGTGCGAGCTGTCGAAGATGCCCTAAAGATTCGGATCCCCGATAATGCCCGGATCATCCGCAACCTCATGGGGGGCATTCAGTACGTTCAAGACCACGTCATTCACTTTTACCACCTCCACGCCCTCGACTGGGTGGACATCGTCAGTGCCTTGCAAGCCGACCCGGCTGCAACGTCCACGCTGGCTCAATCCATCTCCGATTGGCACAATTCGAGTGCCGACTATTTCCAGGCAGTGAAGGACAAGCTGGCCGCTTTTGTGAACAGCGGCCAACTGGGCCCTTTTGCCAATGGCTACTGGGGTCATCCGGCGTACAAGCTGCCTCCAGAGGCCAACCTCATGGCCGTGGCCCACTACCTGGAGGCCCTGGACTGGCAGCGCGACGTGATCCGCGTTCATGCCATTCTGGGCGGTAAGAACCCGCACCCCCAGACCTACCTGGTCGGCGGCATGGCTATCACCCTGGATCTGGATAGCGAGTCGGCCATCAATGCCGACAAGCTGGCCCTCATCAAGGGGCTCTTTGTCAAGGCCAGGCAGTTCGTCGAACAGGTCTACATCCCCGACCTCCTGGCCATCGCTTCGTTCTACAAGGAATGGGCTGGATACGGCGAGGGGTTGGGCAATTTCCTCGTCTACGGCGAGTTCCCCAATCGCGCTGGGGAGATGCTGTTTCCGCCAGGCGTGATCCTGAACCGCGATCTGAGCCAGGTTCTCCCGGTGGATCAGAGCAAGATCGCCGAGTACGTCGCCCACTCCTGGTACCAGTACGGCGACGGCGATCAGGCCGCCAAACATCCGTGGGACGGCGAGACCAAGCCCAACTACACCGGTCCTAAGCCACCGTACGAGTTCCTGGGAACGGATGGGAAGTATACCTGGCTCAAGGCGCCGCGCTACGAGGGCAAGGCCTTCGAGGTCGGGCCCCTGGCCCGCGTCCTGGTGGCTTATGTTTCCGGACAGAAGCGGGTAAAAGAGCTAGTAGATGTCGTGCTCAAGCAGTTGGGAGTGGGCGCCGAGGCGTTGTTCTCTACGCTGGGTCGTACCGCCGCGCGCGGGATCGAGACTCTGGTAGTGGCCGAGCAGTTGGTCCCATGGCTCGATGAGTTGGCAGGCGCGATGGGCAGTGGCGATCTGAAGGTCCACAACGGCGAAAAGTGGGATCCGGTTACCTGGCCGAAGGAAGCCAAGGGCTGGGGTTTTTATGAAGCCCCACGCGGCGCCCTGGGCCACTGGGTGCGTATCGTTGATGGCAAGATTGCCAACTATCAGTGCGTAGTGCCTTCGACGTGGAACGGTTCGCCCCGAGATGCCTCGGGCCAGCCCGGGGCGTACGAAGCGGCGCTCAAGGGCACGCCCGTCGCCAATCCAGAGCAACCCATCGAGATCCTGCGCACCATCCATTCCTTCGACCCGTGCATGGCCTGCGCCGTCCATGTGGTGGACGCTTACGGCCGTGAAGTGACCCGCGTAGAACTGGAAGGGTCCATGTAGGGTGAAGAACACGTTGGTGCTCGGCCTGGGCAACATCCTGCTGTCCGACGAAGGGCTCGGCGTGCGGGTGGTAGAGCGGATTCAGGAGCGCTACGAGTTTCCCAGTGTGGTCCAGGTCCTGGATGGGGGAACTCTGGGGTTCGATCTGCTGCCGTACGTGGAGAATGCCAACCATTTGCTGGTGGTGGATGCCGTGGAGATGGGGGCCACCCCCGGGACGCTCGCTCGTCTCGAAGGGGAAGAGATCCCGGCCTTTCTTGGCGTCAAGATCTCGCCCCACCAGATAGGGCTGGCGGATCTCTTGGTTGCAGCCCGCCTGAGCGACATCTATCCGCAGGAGTTGGTGCTCTGGGGTGCGCAGCCGGAGAGCTTGGATGTGGGCTTGGAGCTTTCTCCATCGGTCGCTGCCCAGGTGGAGACCCTGGTGGAACGTGTCCTCGCCGAGTTGAGACGATGGGGTATTGAAGCCACCAGGAGAGAGAAACAGGAGGAGTCAACATGACAATGGATCGCAGGAGTTTTCTCAAGCTGTCCGGGGCCGGCCTGGGAGCCGTATTTCTCGACTCGGCGGCTGTGATCCCAGCCCTGGGAGCCGAGAAGCGGCTGGCCATGCTGTACGACAACTCGAAATGCATCGGTTGCCGCGCGTGCCAGATGGCCTGCAAACAATGGAACAAGCTGGGCCCCGTTTCGACGGATCCCCAACACCTGTATGAGAGCCCGGGCGACCTGACCCCCGATGCCTGGACCTTGATCGGCTTGGCCGAGTACAAGGTGAACGATCGACGCAACTGGCTGTTCATCAACAAGGGCTGCATGCACTGCGGCAACCCAGCCTGTGTAGCGGTCTGCCCCACCAGCGCGCTGAAGAAACAGCCCAACGGCCTGGTCACCTACGACCGAGGCCTGTGCAACGGCTGTGGCTACTGCACCCAGTTTTGCCCCTTCCACGTGCCGCGGCTTCAGGTGAGTAGCCAGTTCGCGGGAGTGGCCAAGAGCTCCAAGTGCACGTTCTGCCAGGACCGGGTGGCCAACAACCTGCGCCCCTTCTGCATTCAGTCCTGCCCGGCCGGAGCACTGGATTGGGGCGACCGTGGCACGATGATCGAGCAAGCGAAAAGCCGGGTCGAGGCCCTAAAGGCAGGGGACTTTCCGCAGGCCAACCTTTACGGGGAGAACACGCTGGGTGGATTGGGACGGCTGTACGTCCTGCTCGCCCCGCCAACGGCCTATAGCTTGCCACAAGATCCCGGGTTCCCGTTCGCGGCTACCCTGTGGAAAAAGGTCGTGCAGCCGGCAGGGGAGGTCGCATTCGGTGCAGTGCTTCTTGGCTTGCTCGCCGCCTTTTTCGTCGTCCGGCGCAATGTGCATATGGAGGAGGTCGAATGAGCGTCAGGTTAAGAGGTACAGACTCGGCCATTGCCATCCGCTGGATTCCCAAGTACACCACTCTGGAGCGGTTCTTGCACTGGGTGCACACCTTTGCGTTTATCCCCCTGGCACTGACGGGGTTCGTGCTCTTTGCCCCCTGGATGCAACCTCTGGCTCAGAGCAGTGCTGGCATCTACCTCCGTGCGCTTCACCGCGTGACTGCCTTGCTTTTCGGCGGCGTGCCGATCGTGTACGCCCTCCTCCAACCCCGGCGGATGATGCTGAACATGAAAGAGTTCCTGACCTTTAGCAAGTATGACCTGCTATGGCTGAAAGGGGCCTTTCCCTACTACGTGCTGGGCAGGCATACCGACATGCCTCCTCAACCCCGGTTCAACACCGGCGAGCGGCTCACTGCCGTAGTCCTGGTGATTGGCACCATCGTGTTTGGCGCCACCGGGTTGCCCATGTGGTTTCTGAAGGGGAGCATGCCGGTCGGCCTCTACCAGGTGTTGGTGATCTTGCATGACCTGATGTTCATCGTCACCTTTGCCATGTTCCTGATCCACTTTTATCTAGCCGTGGTCCATCCGATGATGTGGCAGAGCCTGGTGAGTATGCGCTATGGCGTTGTGTCCGAGTCGTATGCCCGCGTACACCACGCCATCTGGTACTATGGCGAGAAGCGGGCCAGGCAGATGTGGGAACAGCACCAAGCCGAAGGCAAACACTAGCATTGTCCCTATATTCGTAGTAGCGACTTTGGTCGCTCGTCCGGGCCAAGAGCAACCAAAGCCGCTACTACGGAACCGGCCAACCGACCTTGACAAAACCTGCTCTTGGATGTAGTATGTGGGAAAATCGAACCCGAGAGTACGGACAATGTGCTTGGCGATTCCAGGTCGGATCAAATCGATGAATGGCCTCAATGGTGAAGTGGAGATCGGCGGCGTAGGCCGCGCCATCAGCCTGTGGCTCACGCCCGAGGCGCGGGTGGGTGATTACGTCTACGTTCATACCGGCTATGCCATCAGCGTGGTAGACGAGGAGGAGGCGCTGGAAAGCCTGCGCCTGCTGCAAGAACTGGCCGAGAGCTATCCGCAGGACGAACTGTTCTACTCCACCGGCGACATCCCTCGCTGACTTTCACCGGCAACCTCATGACCCCCCGCTGCCGAGCGCATGGCGGCCGAGCTCTACCGGCGCTGCCGGGTGCCTCTGTAGAGAGGCCACGAGGTTGCCTGAGGCTTGACACCTCCCCGCCGGCTTGACTTTCCGTCATTTCTGTGATACTATTAGCCATTACTTCAAGGGGAGGTACCCATGTCACACTTTAAGAATGTCAACGTAGTTCACTTCTATGTCACAGACTGGGAGCAGGCGAAAAAGTTCTACGGCGAGGTGCTGGAATGGCCGGTCGCCTGGGCCAGTGACGAGGCGGGTTGGGTCGAGTACGGCCGTGAAAACGAGACCCACATCGCCATCAACCGCTGGGAGGGTCCAGAGCCGGTGCCCTCCAAGAACAGTAGTACCACCGTGGTTCTCACGGTGGGCGATGCCCACGAGGTCACCCGCGCGCTGCGCAGCAGGGGCGTCCGGTGCGACGATGTGGTGACCATCCCCGGCATGGTGACCTACGGCGCGTTCTACGATCCGGAGGGCAACCGGGCCCAGTTTGCATCCAGCCAGATGCCGGAGGGGTAACCGCCGGGACCAAAGCCCCAGGGAAGCCTATTCAGTTACCGCCACGGCACTGCCAGCCCGGGCTTGACCGGTGCCTGTGTGCCTGACATGTGCAGACAAACGTGCAGCCGCTGCGAACCCAGGGGCTGCACGTTCTTTTGTGATCTGGATCCCTATGGGATCGAGGTCAGCGCATCGACCGCCGGCAGGAAGACGGCCTGGTACAGGCTTTCGTGCTCCTTGGCAGCGCTCTGCAAGACCACGATCAGCCCCAAGCCGTTGCTCTCTGCCAGGGCAAAGTCCACCAAGAGGCTCTGAACCTCGACGGCATACAGTGTCCAGGAGATGCCGTTTGCCTCGCGTACTCCAGCGCTGGATGGAGTCTCCTTCAGACCCATCTGGCCGGCCAACAGATTCAGCAGGCCGTTGGCGTCCATCGGTGCTGCCTGAGCGATCAGCACGGCCACGTCCATGGCCGAACTACCTCGAGAGTAAGCACCGAGATTGATCTCACCCCATCCTTCAGGGACTACACCCTGGATGCCCATATCCTTGTTGGTGAACGGCACCATCTTGATAGCCGCCCCACCCTCGGTTGGCACCACGAACTGCGGCGGGGTCATCGCCGCCAGGCAGGTCTTGTCGGGGGTGACGGTCGGGTCTTGCAGAAAAGCGATCATCATGTCGCGCGGGCAGCCACCGGTCACGCTTGCCCCGTGCCCAACGCCGGGAAACTCAAAGAGGTAGCTGTTCTTCAGTGTTTGGGCAACGTGCTGCGCCCACGCGGGTGGCGTGATCGGATCGTACTCGCCCGACAGGATCAGCGTGGGGAGGTCGCTCATCACCGCCTCGTTCTCGATAGCCCCGGCCCTTCCTTCCGTCGCCGCACCCCACCCCTGGCAAATCCGGAAAATCGCGGCGCCGTTGGAGCTGTTCTGAAAGAACCCGGCCAACTCAGGATAATCGGCGAGCTGCGCCTGGACCTTTTCCGGGGAGCTGAAAGCAACCTCGTCGTGGCACTGCACGGAGATCTGCATACCACTGCTCACGGTGTCTCCTTGCGCGATCAGCACGCCGAGGAGGCGGGCGGCCTGATCAAAGGTGCCCTGGCTGGCGTCGTACAGGATCTGCGGCAGCGAGGGGATCACGTCGGTGAGGTAGAGAAACTGGAACAGCACACTCACCAGGTCATCGCCGGTGAGGAGCACATCGTAGGTTTCACCGCTGAGGGGATCGGTGGCCTGCATGCTGGCTGGGCTTTGGTTCAGCCGGCTCACCGTGTCGAAAAAGACCGTGCGCAGGTTCGGGTAAGCCGCGTTGCAGGCCTGGCTGGCGGCGCAGCCTTTGAACAGGACATCGAGCGCCCGCGCCAGGTTGGTCAATGCCTCCGCATACAGATCCGCGTCGGGCGGGTAGGCCGAGTCGAGCACCACGCTGCGTATGCCTTCGGGGTAGTCGCGCATCACCTCCAGCGCCAATCGCGTTCCATAAGAGACGCCCCATAAGTTGATCTTGTCGTATCCCAAGGCCAGGCGCAGGTCATTGACGTCCGCAGCGTCGGCGGCCGTGTTGTAGGCCGAAAGCTCTGCCACCTTGTTCAGCTCCTGTCCACAGGCGAGCGTGGCCTGCACCACGCGATCTGTCGCCTCCTGGCTGGTAAGCCGTTTGCCATCCAATTCCCAGTCGAGCAACTCCACGCCCAGTTCCTGCAACTCGGGGCAGTCGAGCGCTGGTCTGGACACGCCCACGCCGCGCTGGTCAAAGATGACGATGTCGCGGTTGGTGGCAAACAAGGGCTGAAACTGCTGGCCGAATGTCAAGTAGATGAACTCCAGCGCACTGCCGCCGGGGCCGCCCTCCAGATAGAAGATGGGGTCAGCCAGGGGAGGCCCGTCTGGGTGAAAGATCGCGGCCGCAAGCCGAATGGACGTGCTCTTCGGATCGGCGCGGTCTTCGGGCACCACCAGGTAGCCGCACTCGACGGTCTTGCCTTCGGTCTGCCCCGCAGGCAGTTCAAAGGGACAGGGCGCTTGCTCGAATAGCACTTTCGGTGCCGGGGTTGGCGCGGCAGGGACGGTGGGTCCCGGCGCGGCGGTGTCGGTCGGCTGAGGGGTGTCCGTCGGCTGGGGCATGTCGGTTGGTGTTTGCGATTCGGTGGCTTGGACCTCTGCCACCGGAGTAGGCTCGGGCGCTTTCTGGGTGGGCTTGGCCCCACAGGCAGCCACCAAGGGCAAGCACAGAGCCAGCACCAACAGAATCGAAGGCCACGATTTGAACCGTTTCATATCCTGGTTTCCCCTCGTCTCGGACGGCGATGCCAGCCGGTAGGCCCTCGGCCACACCGTGGTCCACAAGACGCCTTCTGGCGTGCGCGCACAGCTACGTTGGAGTCCATCTGGATGTCGAAACTCATTTCGTTATACACCATGCGCGCCAAATGGTCAATAGAATCCGATCCCTTCCTGGGGGCAATCGCATCTAACGCGAGAGCGTGAAATCGCATGTTTAGCACTGAAATGCAGGTTCTACCAAAGCTGATGGCTTTAGAGCGATGCCACTTGAACCTCAAGTCGCCCTCTTGCCTCGCTTCTGGCGGACCAGAGTCCACTTGCAAGCGGTGGACCACGGCCCACCGCTTGCAGGTTCAGAATCTATGGAAACTTGGCCAGTCTCCTACGGAGCTGGCTAGTTTTCCCTCGTCCAGTCGCGCAGGAATTGGATCAGCAGCCGCACGCCAAAGCCGGTGCCACCCTTCTGAAGGTGCGGCGGCCGTTTGGGCGTGTTGGGCCGTTCCTCGAACGACATCCCGGCGATGTCCAGGTGCACCCAGGGATACCCCTCCGCGAACTGCTTGAGGAAAATGGCCGAGGTCCCTACGCCGCCGTACCGCCCGCCGCTGTTGGCCAGGTCGGCGGTCAGGCTCTCGATCGTTTCCATATAGTCGTCGTACAGGGGCAAGGGCCAGATCCGCTCGCCGCTGGATCGGCTGGCGGCTTGCACGCGGGCCAACAGGCTGTCTTCGGTGCTAAAGGCACCTGCAGCCACCCCCCGTCCCAGGGCGATGACGCACGCCCCCGTCAAAGTGGCCAGATCGACCACCGCCTTGGGCCGGAAGCGGCTGGCGTAGGCCAGTGCGTCGGCCAGGATCAAGCGTCCTTCGGCGTCGGTACTGATGATCTCGATCGTCTTGCCGTTCATGGCCGTCAACACGTCGCCTGGCTTGTAGGCGCTGGAGCTGGGCAGGTTCTCCGTGGCAGGCACCAGGCCAACCACGTGCAGGGGCAGGCCGAGCTGGCCTACGGCGAGCATCGTTGCCAGCACGGCCGCAGCCCCGGCCATGTCGCCCCGCATGCGGTCCATCTCGTCTGACGGCTTGAGGGAGATGCCGCCAGAATCGAAGGTGATGCCCTTGCCTACCAGCACTACGGTATCCAGGTCTTCGCGGCCTGGATTGTGCTCGAGGACGATCAGGACCGCCGGTTCATCGCTGCCTTGGGCCACGCCCAGAAAGGCGCCCATGCCCAGTTCGGAGGCGTCCTCTTCACTGAGCACCTGGCACCGCATGGAAGGGAACTCATCCGCGATTTGTACGGCCACGTCCGCCAGATCGGTCGGGGTGGCATAGTTTGCCGGGCGGTTGGTCAAGTCGCGGGCCATGCAGGCCGCTTCCGCTGCGATCTGGCCCAGGTTCGCCCCGGCTTCGGCGGCTGGCAGTTGCGCCGGGTCGAACAGGACGAGGGTCAAACGCTCCGGATCCGGCCGGTCGGGGGGCTCGGTCTTGAGCTCCTGGTAGCGGTACAGGCCCAGGATCGTGCCTTCCACCACCGCCTGGGCGGCCGATTCCAGTGCAAGGGCTCCGGCGCCTGCACCGTGGACGATGCTGCTGAACGATGTCACCCCCAAATCGCGGGCTTTCTTGGCCGCCGCAGCGGCTGCCCAGCGCACCTCTTCCAGAGTGAATTTCTCCTGCATCCCCAGGCCCACCACCAGGACTCGCCGGGCAGGGATGGCCCCCCGTGAATAAA
>Ga0315286_10000756_pt1 | contig 28058 bp, 30 predicted proteins | sample YL17G10_0_MG_FD_205038 | JGI IMG/M metagenome (GOLD analysis project Ga0315286, IMG submission 205038) | Sediment microbial communities from Yellowstone Lake, YNP, Wyoming, USA - YL17G10_0 | ecosystem: Environmental > Aquatic > Freshwater > Lake > Sediment | place: USA: Wyoming | collected... | reverse complement strand
TTACGGTCAGCGCATACTTTTTTTAGTAATTTTTCTGGTATAGTACTTGTCCGAACAAAATCTTTAAACATAACCTCTGGCATAAGAAGTATCATATTTATTGGTCTAGGTGGGAAATCCGATATGTTGAGTTTTCTACCTAATCTGGTCTGTATACAAATTGGACAAATAACGTTCTCATCGAGTAAAACTGTCTTTTTCCAAATATCATCATCTACTACAAAAAATGGTATTTCTTTTTGACCACAAACTTGACAAGTATTATATTTAGCCATTGATGTCTTTTCTATATTTATTATTGAATAAATTTATGCTATTATGGATTTCTATGAATGATGGGACTCCCCCGATGAAAAAGAGTTGGCGCTCTTCGGGGGAGTTTCAATTAAACTTTAGGTTTTACGATTCTTTGAATCGGTACACTTTTGGGAGCACGTATTGCGAGTTGTGTTCTGTTGTCTGCAATTTTCCTAATCATAACTTCAATATCCGGTCCAATTAAAACACCTTCACCCGCCGCAAAAGTTCGTACTAGAAACCCATTCTTTTTCTCTTTATCATCATTCATCTTCGTTATTTTACCCGTTTTATTGCAAAAACAGCTCCAGTTTTTATGTCTTGAAATAAGATAGAAGTGTCGTTTTCGTTTAATAGATCAATGTCTGGGTATGGGTCTAAAGGAGTTAATTGTGTAATCCACTTTTCGATGCCTTCAACCAAAAGATATCCACTCTGAGTTATAACCATGTTATCCATATGCGTCAAGTAATTTCAGCCACTAGCTTTTCATTGCGGCCAGAAGTAGTCACTTCCTCAAGTTTCATTAGCCCAAGCAGTAACCATAGCAACTTTCATGCGATCAGAAAGAGCAGGATCAGTAAGAATGCTCGTAATAGACTCCGGTAAACGCGGTGCAAGAGATGTTTTAGGAGCATTCATCGGAATAATTGGGTTATTTGCCTCGTTTGGTTGTACTTCAGTTTCCTTCTTTTTAGTAGGATCAACTATTATTTTACCGGAACGAATAATACCAATCATGTATGTTGTATAAACATGCGTGATAGGATCGCCATTCGGCATCTTTACCCCTTCTGAAACAAGCATAAGATGTATTTGACTTGGACTAAACTTTTGTTTTAATAATTCTTCAACCCTTAGAAATATGATGTATTTGATTTCAGGTTCAAATCTTAAGGCTGTCTTTTTGGGTTTTGAGGCAGCAATTGAAGGAGGAGTCGGTGTTGACGGTACAATCATAACCCGTCTGTTTTCTGATTGAGTGGAAGATAATACTGTTTTGAAACTCGGAAGGTCGCCAAGTTTCGCGGTCGCAGTTTTAATGGGCATAATTTTTTCCTCTGGTGATTTCCGGCTGGCTCTTACTTCCAATGCTTTTTTCACATCTTTTAAAAATTCATGAGCATGATTTCTAGAACGGGACACACTAATACGAGTAGTCCCATCCGTCCAAACAGAACCATGTTTAATACTCCGAATAAGAATGAACCCATTTTCTCGAAGGTATCGTTCTTTTTGGTGAAAAGTATGCATGATTCAGTTTTTATCACGCAGTTAAAATGACGTCAAGTATCACTAAGTTACGCTGTCAAGTTAAAGTTCTTTAAAAGACAATGAGGGTGATCGCCTAAGCAACCACCCTCATAGGTGGAAGAATATTTCCAAAGATCTTTGGAAGTATCCATGGGGCGGGAATTTAAGTTTATGATACCAGATTGGGTAACTATTGTCAAGTCTTAAAAAATTTTGACCAAGCTTTTTGGAATATGTTTAAATCTTGTTCGGCAATGTTGTTTTTGGCAGGAGTGAAACAAATTTTACACAAATGAAAACACTTCGAATGGTGACCGATAATAAGGGTGCGCTCATATGGATTTTCATTAACAATAGTTTCCATACAAATATCGCATATAAATCTTGGGATGTTAACAAAGTTACTCATTGTAAGTCCTCTGATGTATTAGATGATAATCCTTCTAATTCTATAGTGTTATAACGATATGAAAGCCTAATCCGTACTTCGGCTAAGTTTTCTTTAGACCAAACATCGATGTCAGCTGGTGAAGCGTGTTCATAACAAGTGAGCCACCCAAATCGACTTATTCGTTTTATCTCATTCTTACACTCTTTGTAGTTTTCGCCTACTTTAGCAACTTTAATCTCACACGTTAGATCTTTCTTCAAGGTTAGTCCTGTTTTAAGAGTTTAAGTACATTATTTCTAATATCGCTACTATGCATTTTACTGTATTTAAGAACGAAGATGATTTTATTTTCGTGATACCTTCCGTTACGATAATAACCAAGTATCTGGTAATATAAACTTAAATCCCGGAGGATAAAATGATTACTATTACTGCCCTTGTAAAAATTTCGCTTGAGATTCCACTAACAGGTAGGACTTTTTTACGGTCTATCTCCCTAGAACCATCGGAGTCAACGGACATTACTCCTGATGAATTTGTAGCGGCTGAACCCCAGCTTAAGTCTATGAAGGCTCTAAGTTATCTTACCTATGTGCAACCTGCAGGTAATCCCGATATCGCTGATAACTCGCTTGCAGCGGGTGATTTGACTCAAGATCTACGCGCACAGATCACAGGTTCTGTCGCAATTGCAAATAAACCAGCAGGTGGCTCTGTAGGCGCAGCATCGGCTACCGTTGATATGGTTTTGTCTCTCATGGTCAATCAAACCACGGCAGCCCAAACCCTGACTTTGCCTAACCCATCCAACGCGGGTACTGTCCGTCCTCTATTTATAGCAAATGTGGGGACCACAAGCTTTACGGTTCTTGGAGTAGTTATTGCTACTGCTAGTGCCACCGAGTTTCTTTGGACGGGTTCCGCCTGGATTCATGTAGTCTAAAATAGTCTAACGCGGTGCTCGTGGCTGAAGAAGTATCTCGGAACGGTTTCCTTGAGTACGCTTGGGACAAATATCCCGATTAGCTGCTGTAACCTGAAAAGGTTGTTAGCAATTGACGTATATATGTGTGCGTTGGTCTATCTTAACTCGTACATGGGTTTAGGTATAAGATTAATTAGTTCCGCTGCTTGAACGAGATTAACCGTGGCAGCTGGGGAACACACTTGTTGAATGCCTGTGGAAATTTGCATAAGTACGTAATTAAAACCACCGTGGCCGGGGTCTGCTTCTTCATGCATTCGCATAGTGGCGCATCCGGTCATAGAAAAAATTGTTAGAATCAATAGTAACGATCTCATATTTTTATTATACCAAATCCTATTAACCTTGTCAAGTGTGTCAAAGTTGACATATTTCCAGACCCTCCCAAGACCCTCCCAAGGTATACCCCTATTTTGACTACCTTGACGCTAGGGCGGCAGACTGGGTTAAGGTAAGGTAAAATAAGTCTTAAGGAGACTCCATTCATGACGACCAAGTTGAATTTCACTGACCTCTTTAAAGAAGAGAAAGATATCTACATCCAGAACTTAGCCAATGGCCAAGTATCGCTTCAGTTCGGTCGAGGTGAAGAAACTTTGTCGTTTCTTCTGACTCGGAAACGCGATCCTATTGTGCTTACTAATCACGTTCCTTTTAAATTGATTGTGGCTTCCACCGATTTCCGTAGGATTCTTAATCGCCATCCTGCGATTGTTCGGCTTCTCACGGAAGAAGAGTATAACGCTTACTACAAAGTCAAAGCTAAACAGGAAAAAATTACACCTGATGTGGCCATTGCTAAAGCAGAATCCGAACGTCTTGGAGCAAAGACTGCGATTCTTACCCCTAAAGCAGTCGTCGGGGATGACGAAGAAGATAAAGATACTGAAGAAAAAGTGAATGCTGAAGAAGCTATTAATGGCCGGGTTATTCATCTTTGCCATCAGGCATCAAATAATATTCCAGTGACGGAACGCATGAAGCCGAATGATCTTCTTGAAGCGTTTAAAGATCTGCAAAACGAGTTTAAAATGGATGATTATGAATATATTCTTGCCAATACGGGCAACAAATCGATCCATACTTGGGCCAAGAGTTGTCAAAAACTCCTTATGACTGACATGTCGCAGTCAGAACAGGCAGGTTGATCATGTCGTTTATCGCGTATTCGCAAAAGACTCAGCGGCTTACTATTCCCGCAGCAGGTACAGTTTCTGTTGAGCTAACGAATCAAAATCAGCCTTTCGAAGACTTGTCGATTTGGGTTTATTCCACGGTAGCAGGGAATTGGGATGCTGTTCCTACCCTCAACGACATCCCGATTGTTGCTCTGGACACGGGACCAGTCATTACAACTGAACCTCAGTTGATTCAACTTCCCGGCGTATTTCCTACTAATACACCTGATCCTGTTTCACTCGGCGGGGCTGAGAATGGAATTATTCCAGGCATCCAAATAACCAATAACGGGATTTTGCCTCTTGTTATAATTGTAAACATTGTCGCTCGCTCGATGGGTGCAAAAAGTAACTTCGGCTAATCACCGTCAATGAAAGGATACTCAATGAAAAAGTATAAATATTTTTTAGTAGCTTTTGTTATGTGTTTAGGATTGGGATTAGGAACAGTAGCTTATCACGGATCTATCCACCAATCAACTTTTATCACAATGGCTCAAGCGGATGGTCCTGTAATTGTACCGCCTCCCGTTGTAATTCCTGCTGATGCTAGTGCAGCTTTTAATGATGCGAAATTGCTATTTGAAGCAGTCAGATCAGGCCAATGGACATTAGTTGTCGGTCTTGCACTGATGTTAATCATTTATTTGCTGCGCATGTTTTTACTTCCGCGTTTCAACATATCGCCTCCTAAATGGTTACCTTGGCTTGCTATGGGCTTAAGTTTGATCGGGGCTTTTGCCACTGCTTTGGCTTCGGGTCAAAGTTGGCTTACAGCTCTACTATCCGGTATCACGGTCGGTGCGACTTCGTCCGGATTATGGTCACTTTTGGGTGGACTTCTTCCCACGGCACCTGACCAGGTGGTAGTGTTAAGCAGTGCTAAAGGCGCTGCTAAAAGCAAAAAATAATTCTTAATCACATTATGGTTCCTAGTGGAGCGCTCCACCAGGCTAGGTTAAACGCGGGTCGAATATCGGGAGTCTCCCGACGGCCATATTGTGATTAATATTTAAACCACCGATACGCGAAAAATAACGAATGCGCTAAAATGGGTCTATGGCATTGTACCCTATTTATTTTAGTAATAACGGTGTTCCACAGCCTGGTCTTACTCCGACTTGGCTTTCTCTCCAAAATGCACTTACTACTACTCCAATAGTCCCGCCTCCAGCTATATCTGAAATTGGCGACGGTTGGTATTCTTTTTCTATGACCCCCGCCAATCCTTTGGTCGGTGTTATTGACGGCGGACTTTCACTTTCTAATGCGGATAGATATGAACCTATCTACATTCCACTTGGCGCTGCAACTGCATTTGGTTCAGTCCAAGTTACAATTGCAACGCAAGATCCAACTTATGTGACGCCTATTCCTGATGTTGAGATTGTTATACTCAACCAGAATGGGACATTGCTTGTAAATTCTGCTCTCACTAATTCTATGGGACAGATGATCTCCCAATTGAATCCTGGTGTTTATATTGTTACCTTTAGAAAAGACGGCTATAATTTCACAACTCCACAAAATATAACTGTAGTTGGTCCAATAGCTGTTATCTTCACGTTTAATGGCACTCAAGTAGGTAATGTGGCTGCGGATTTCCGTTCTATTGTAGTCCCTCGAAATCTTTCTTCACCCGAGGACGAATAATTTATGCCTGTGCAAGTGCAAAGTCCAACACAAGAGAAGAAACTTTCGCTTTGCAAGTGTGGAAACCCTTTGTCTGGGAGACGCATCCTTTGTCGCACCTGTCAACAACGCGGTTATCGGCAGAAAATGTACCTAGATGTTAATAGAGAACGAACTTGTCCTATTTGTAAAGACTCCTATCGGGGGTGGCGTAAGACTTGTCAATCTTGCTACACAAAAAATTGGTATAAGAGAAGCAAAGACAAACCCTTTTTTCAAAAGTATAAGGACCCAGTCGTTAAGCGCCGACTAATGCTCAAACGAAGGTATGGTCTCACTGAAGCTGATGTGGAGACCTTTTTTAAGGCCCAAGATGGTAAATGCGGAATTTGTCAAATAGCAAAGCCCAAGGTTGGCAAAACCGGTTCGACCGGAAACGCAGGTCGGATTCACAACATGGTTGTAGACCACAATCATTTGACCGGCCAAGTACGCGGACTTTTATGCACTGGTTGTAATAGCGGCGTCGGACACTTTCAAGATTCTATCGATATACTGAACAAAGCAATCGCGTACTTACAAAGAGAGGTGAAGTAATGCCTCCGGTACAGACGCAATCGCACGAAATAGAGCTTGTATTGCAGAGCACGACTGAAAACATCCAGATCGCTATTTATACTGAAGCGGGTAATCCTATCGACCCGCAATATCTTAAACTCAACATTTTGGACTCTTACGACCAGTTGATTTCAACTGACATTTTATACCCCGCACCGGGTGAAATAGTCTCTCCGGTGTCGCCTCGAATCCAACGTATTGGACGTGGGAAGTTTATTTTTCCGTTTGGGGCGGATAACGCAAATGGGTATCCTGCTGTGTACTACGGGACTCTTCCGCCAGCTCCCACTTGGGATATTTCGGTTAATAACCAGTTGCAAATTGCTGTAGACTCTAAAACTCCGATTACAATAACGCTTACAGCAGCCACACCCACAGCCGCAACTACGCAGGAAATTGTGTCTTCTATCAATTTCGCGCTCGCGAATTCGCCAACCTATGGTTCTTTTTATGGCAATGTGGCCCGCTTTGAGTGTCAGCTTTTTCTGGTTTCACCGACTGTTGTAAACGTAAATAATTCCAAAGTCCAAGTAAATTTAACTATTCCTAATAATGCAGCCCCCGTTCTTTTTGGGCCAACAGCAGGTGTAGCGTATGGTACGACTACCGTACCCGACCCCATTGTTGTTGCGTTATTATCTAATCGAACACTTCGGACCGGTGATGCGCTTTTCCAATGGCAAGCAACAATGGCTAAAGGCCAAGGTTCGGTTTCTATCGTTCAAGTAGCGAAAATAGCTTCCCCTAAGGCATTTTCTGTTCTGCCTTATTTCCGTTTAGAACTTGATAAAGCTCTTAAGCAAGTAAATTATGATCAAGCTCGTACTGGATATACTGATGCTCAACTTATGGGTTATCTTTCGCTTGCGGTTACTGAAATTAATGCTTATCAACCCATAACCTCGCTCACTCTTGATTCATTTCCTACTCAACAATTTATGATGATCCTTATCTGGACCGCTGTTCTTATAGCTTTGCTTTCTCAAGGTCTATTTGCTATAGACACGGATATCGATTATTCAGATCGTGGTGCCTCTTTTAGAAACGACCACACATCTAAAATCCAATCCTTTATCCAAATGGTAACTTCTCGACTTGAAGCGCGGATGACACAATTTAAACTCCAATATGCACCTATTGGTGTTGTCAAAATTGAGCCTAGCGTTTCATTCAGACTGGCTACTGTTCTTAATGCTGCACCTAGTGGATCTCTTTTCCGTAACTTGTTTCAAAGCGGGGTAGGTCCAAGTGGCTAAAGCTTTTAGTCTTGGAATTAGATTGACTGAAAGCTCTCAGCGGACTTTAACCGCTTTATCAAAACCATCTGTGTGGGCGGCTTATAAACAGTCAGTTCTTGAAAAAGTAACACTCGGAGCGAAATCCGCTATTCAGAGTCAGGCGAGTAAGCTTTGGAAGAAACCCACAGGAGCTTTAGATAATTCTTGGTTTTCGCGGGTTGAGGGTGACAAAGGTATTATTTGGAACAGCAAATCCTATGCTTATTGGTTAAATTATGGAGTTCGGCCACACTCTATGACCTATTTGCTCAATTCTGACGTAAAGACTTATCTTGCATGGGGCCAATACCCATACCAAGCACATCCTGCCATTCCACTTCAAATTAGTGGGAATCTTGCTTTTCGCCGTCCTACAGCGGAAGCTCTACGTGCTGGTAAGTGGTATCACCCAGGATTTCCACCTTATTCTTTTGTGGAAAATGGGCTTGAGTATTACAAGACCAATCTTATGCCAAACGACGTTTCAGGACTTCTTATTTCTTCCATCGAGACGGGTGGATAAATGGCGCAAATACCACAAACACCTTCAGAAACAGTTTTTTCTTCAAATTATAGGGCTGATCCTGTTCCGCAACAACCACTTCATTATGCCAAGCCTCTTACTCACATCGAATTTGTTAAAGACATAACAACTCTTGAGCTTATCCGGTTTTTTGCTAATCAAAAACAAGATGGTTATATTACTGAAGTCCCAACGATTGAAAAATATAAAATAACCGATTCTTCTCAAGGGCAGGACCCATATGTTTCAGCGGTAAATGTTATAAGACAATTACCTGACATTAATCAAAAATTACCTATTATCGCTATTACAGTTGCAACTGGGCGTTCGATGAGTTTGGGAATAGGCGGACAATATGTAGGAGTGGTACAAGAATCACCCCGTATTCAAACTACTCGTGGACCTTGGACTTTACAACCCAATACTCAACTCCTTTTTCAAACTTCGGCAGGACAAACTTTAATTACCTTTACACCATTTTATGTGGCGGACTTTAACCGAGTCATGCCGGAAGAAGTGGTTAATGCTATAAATAATCAGAGCGGACGCATTACAGCAGAAGAACAATTGGATCATTCAATACTTATTTTGCTTAAAGATCCCACGCTTAAATTTATACAAAATGTTCCGGTCCCTCTTTATGATTATCGAGCTACCGAAGGAATCTCTACTAATTCGTTAGGATATATCATGGTCGATCATTTGGCATATTCCGGGATTCCGTTAACTGGGAAAAATTCAGACGCTTCATCCGTATTCGGTATAACCGGTGCGTTAGATAATATTACTAACCCACTTCGTCCACCTATGCATAGATACCATACGGCAAAAGATCTTATTCTAAATATGGACATAGGCACTGACGATGATAATCAACGAACAGAACTTACCGACTTATTGGGTTATTTTTGGGATATGAGACTTCAAGAACAAGATTTCACTTTTTTGGGGGACACCAAATTAAAACAAAATTGGCAAATAATTACTAAAAAAGCTATGACTTTAGGTGGCGAATCCGAAATCCCCAGACCTGAGGGTGACGGATTTGCGAAAATTTATGTGAATCGTGTTAGTATTCCTCTTATTAGTATAGATTATATAGACAGACCTGCTGTAGTATTAAAAACACCAGCTTATGGAACCATTTCACTAGGCTCTGATCGACCATTACCATAGACCAGCGTAATACGATTGTTTTGTGATGTGCAAAAATAGGGTTTAGGAACAAATTAGGAGACCGCTGCAATGGCAATTTCAGTTTATACCGATCCAGGTGCGTACATCCAAGAAGTAATTGCGCAAGGTGCAGTTACTTTAGGCCAAGTTCCTTTAGCGGTGACCCTTATCGGGGTAGCTTCTCCTAATCGGGTTTATTCAAATGAGCCTATAGTGCGTGGGCAACTTACCCAGACTTTAGTGGTAGCAGCCACCAGTCCCCATAATGCCCCGCTTACTGTTCCATCAAACATGGACCTTTCGTCTACTCAGATTACACGTGACGGAACAGTTATTCCAAATTCTAGGTATTCATATTCTAGTGCTTCTAACATCGTGATTGATTCATCGGTGTACATATCTACTTCTGTTTACGTAATCACATACATTGCACCATCTTCTACGATGGACACACCAATCAATGCGCCTGTAGTTAAGCTTGATATGGTGGGTTCTTTCCCAAATGTAACTTCGTTCGTAATTGACACAGATTATCAACTTACGAGCGGTAAAGTTGATTGGTCGTTATCTACCGAAGCTGAATTAACAGGCATTCCTGTTGGTCCTTTTAATCTGGCAACTAATTCTAACATTAAGTTTAATTTGGATGGACTGCCTGATTTAACTGTTAGTGTCGTGGGGGCGACTCCCGCAGCAACCACTGCAGCCGAAGTGGTATCTGCTTTAAATGCTGCTATGGTAGCAAACATTAACTACGGTGTCCCATATACAAATGCAGCTTCAGTTTCAGCTGGTAAAGTTAAACTCACCGGTGTTGTGTTGGGACAACTAGGGTCCGTTACGCTAAAACAAGCATCGAGCGCTTCTGCTAATATGGAAGTATTCGGTATTGCATCTTCGGCACTCCCACTAACTGTTAATGGAACAGGTATGCAACCTGTTATAGGTTCGGTTTATTATATAACTTATGAAATCACACGTCCTGTGACTGATTACAACACGCCATTCCAATTTTATTCCTCGGCGTCAGCTTATCAAATTATTGGTTGGCCGGATTTTGATAACCCACTCGCTAACTACGTAAACATTTGTTTTGATCAAGGTGCGCCATCCGTGTTTTGTATTATTGCCACTTCTACGGCAGACATTGACATGATCACTGCTCTTGGAGCTAGTGAAGCTAAAGTTGGAATGACAGAAATTCTTCCAATTAGCACGAGTCTTAACGTTCAGATCGCAACTTTGCAATCTGTTACTAATATGTCGTCCCTCCTTGAGAAAAAACCTCGTCGCGGTTGGTATGGTATGGCTCGCGGAACGCAAATCGGCGATCAGAGCACTCCAAATACCCTACTTTATTTGGCTGGTGTTACGCTACAAGTTCCTGGTGATTCGCCAGGTCGTGGTCGCTCTATTGTTACTGCACCTTGCGAATGCCAAATAACGATTACACTGCTCAATGGTAGTACACTTCCGATTCAGCTTGATGGAACGGCACTTGCTGCAGCCTCAGCTGCTGTTTTGACCGGCTTTGTTTCGGCATCGACTTCCCTTCTTCGTAAAACGTTGGCTGGATTCGATGTTATTACTGACTATTCTGACCAACAACGACATCTCTTAGCTTCTGGTGGCGTAAGTGTAGTTTCGCTTCGTGGTGGAGTTCCTACTCTTACTGACCCGATTACGACTGAAGTCGCAGGTGGTGGTCTTCAAGAGTTTTCGGAAATTTCGGTCATGGTGCAAAAAGACAAAGTAGCTGCCGAAGTTGGACAGCAAATTGACACTAATTTGGTTGCTATTGTGCCTGATGACCTATCTGACTTTATTTCGGATATTAAAATCGTCATTGCGAATACACTGCGAAGCATGATTTCCTCTGGAGACATTGGTAATTATACTAATGCAAATGGTACACAACGAGATATCAATTTGCAAACGGACATTCAAGCGTCACAGAGTACTAATGACAAAACGCAGTTTAATTTCCGGTATTGGTTCAATGGGAAATACCCAGCCAAACGCTTCTTTGGCCAATTCTCAATAGACAATCCATTCTTCGCTCCTTCTCAGGGCAATAACAATCTTTCCCCGTAGTGAATGAAAGGTAATAACGCATGGCAACAAATCCCCCAACTACACGAGTCAGGATGTCCCACGCGCTCACTATCCGAGCGAATGGACAAACTGTTGGTCTTATCCAAAAATTCCAACCGGCTCCTCAAACTCGTCCTTTAGCTCATGTTTATGAATTAAATACGACGACTTCTGGTGAGCCTGTCGATATCGCCCCTGGTAACGTGGGCGGTTTGTCACTCAATATTGACAGATACGACTTGTACACCAGCAAAATGGAAACCGCTTTCGGAACTGCTGATTTTACAATGCTTTCTGATCAAACGGACAAATTCCAATGCCGTGAAGTATGGCGCAATCCAAATGGTTCAATTGAAACATACATTTATTTGGAATGTTTATTTGAAAGTTTGGGTCGTCAATTTCAGTCAACCGGTGATCGCATTGTTATGGTTAATGCAGTGATGAAGTATCTTAAAAAAGTCCGTTCGACCTAATGCAAATTTCTACTATCCGTGGATAAAAACCGGGTATCTTTTTCTTCAAGTGTTTGTATCGCTTGAATATTTAGTTCTATGTTTATAAGTGCGATCTGAAGTGCAAGTCTTTTACTTTCTAATATGTCCATCAATTTACTTTTCAAAGAGTCGAACGAGGGGTCCATCTCTTCGTCGGCTGATTTTGCCTTACGGATAATGGTTAGACCATATTCATCCTCGTCTAATCTAAATCCTGTTTTATAAAACTTACTTTCACTCACATCTTTATTTTACTATGCACCGCGCACAGCTTGTGTACAGTAAAATACTAATTAAGGAGATTTTTGTTATATGGCTATTGCTCATAAATTATTAGCTGATCTTGCAGCTGAAGTGGATCAAGGATTTTTAGAAGATACCTTTGATATCCTCGGACATAAATACACGATGCGTTTACTTTCGGACGGAGAGACTAATTGGAAGAATAGATATATTGACGGTTTATCCTCCGCGTTGTCTATTATTTCGCAACGTCGTGCTGCGACTTTAGCCATTGCTATCCGTATTATTGATGGCCATAATGTAGAAAGTTTGTACGCTCCTGCGGCACCGACTTCCGATGCCACCGACATTGAAAAAGCGGAATATGAACGCTGGACCAAAATGGGCCGTCTTGAAAGACAGTTTGATGCGTCCAGAAAATTGTATGATTATTTGTCTCTTCGTCCAGATACTTTCACAGTAGCTTTGTTCGAAAAGTTTCAAGAACTGGAGTCAAGACGTGAAGAGGTAATTAAGAATATAAAAAAGTCATAGACGAGGACCCTACTTGGGGCATGAAAGCCCAAGTTATGGCAAATAAGGGTATCCTCGTCTCAGATCCTTCCTTGTATGATATGACTCCCACGCGGTGGGTGTTTGAATATGCAGGCTTAGTCTCCAGTAAAGAACAAACTTGGCGGACTACCACTAAAACTGCACAAGACATGATCGTGCATTTTTTAGGGCTTGACACCATCCCACCTAATGAAAATTTCGAAACTGGAACTTTATCTAAACCTGGGGTTGAATACTTACCGTTGACTGCTTTTATTGATCCAAAGCTTTTCCATGACACGATGGATAAAAAGATACGTCTTATTGAACAAGAGAGAACTACTCTTGGAACATCTCCATCCACCGAAGACTCCATGGGTTACGATGAAATGGTTGAAAATTTCGATGAATTAGTGCCTATTTTTGATGAGATCTTTGAAGAAGCTCAGGTAGACGCTAAATTATATGACACGCAACTTGAAGTTGCTAAAAAAGCACAAATTTTAACTACAAATGAAATGCCCATATCTCCTAGAAAACCCAAAATCACGCTAACCTAGTTTTAAGTTCATGTGTTACACTAATATAGTCCCCCTTCGTTTTATCAACGCACACAGGGTTAAAATAAAATTCACATGGCACCAGAAATTGACCCATCTCAATTAGTAATTGAAACTGCATTCGACTCTGGTCAGGCAGAAGAGGGGTTTGCGTCTTTACTGAAAAGCATGTCCGAGAATTCGGCGGAGACGTCGAAGTATCTTAGAGATTTAGGGGTAAATCTTAAAGACTTAGTTGAAACAGTAATTTCTAAAACTCAAGACGCTCAGGGAAATTTGGCTTCTGCTACAGAGTCAGTTGGAAAACAACAAAAAACTATTCAGCAAAGTCTCGCCGAACTTAAAACGGAAACTGAAAAGTCACTTGGTGATATAGAAAAGCTTTACGAAGATTACGGCATCAAAGCAACTGGTTCTCTTGAGCAGGCAGCACGCGCCTACGAAGGTGCTATCAAAAAAGTTAAAGAAGACGCTGTTAAAGGGATCATTAGTGGTCCTGAAGCTAAATCCCTTTTAGGAGAATTAGAATCGGATATCAAGACTGTTTATAAAAAAATTGAGGAACAGAAAAAAGCGGGCTTAAGCGATCTTTTTAAAGGTAAAGGTCCAGAGGTTTCTCTTCTTGGTGATGCGAAGACTTCAGTAGGTGCAGTAACATCTTCTATAATGGATGCCATCCCGGAAATGGTTCTTAAAGGTGGCCTAGTTGGGCTTCTTCTTTATGGACTTACCGCTGCTGAAGCAAGTCGAGTTCAAATTTCTACTGTCGCTCATGACTTCAGAACCGAAGTTTCTCAAACAACTGAACAGATTGTGGGAAATGTTGGCGTAATGACAGCGGTATTTGACGGTGCTGCGAAAAGCATGCATGTCTCCGGTGAAGAGTTTAGTGGGGTATATCGGACTCTTGCCCAAGCTGGGGTTTCTGCTGAAAAAGCCGGTTTTAGCATAGGGGCACTTGAGGCGGTTTCAGATGGTCTTGGGGTTTCCGCTGCAAGTTTAGCTGATAATCTTGGTGCTCTTAGCATAGCGGTCGATAAAAGTTTTAATCTTCCTATAGGAACTACTGTTAAGGATGCTGCAAATGTTTCTAAAGATTTAGGCATTTCAGTTCAGCAGGCAACTGAACAAATGGCTAAACTTAGATTAGCTGCTAAAGGGTCTGATGAGGATATGGGGCGTTATATTTCGACTGTAATGACAGCTTCGAAATCGCTTGGACAATTTGGTATAGATCTTGGAGCCGCCACTGAACTTATGGGGGATTTTGTCGGGCAGGACAAAGCCATGGGTGGAACTGGCGCACGAGCTGCACGAGCCATGGAAGGAGTGGGCCAACTCTTTTCAGGTATTAAGGGCAATGTGGGCATGGCAGCATATATGGGTGAACGCGTATTTAAACGTGAACATCCGGGTGAACAAATAGATCCACTTGAAGCTCGTCGTCGTATGCTTCTTTCTTTCGGACAAGCTGAAGGTGCAAAAGAAGGCTCTGCAGAATATTTAGGAGGACGTAAAGCATTCGCAGATGTTCTTATGGAAGTACAAAGCATGGCCAGGTCTTCTGGTGGAACTAAAGCTCAACAAGAGTTTTTGATCGAAAAACAATTTGGGGTAGATACTGTTACTGCAAATATGATCATGGGATTAAACAAAACCCAACTAGCAGATTTACGCGCTGGAAAAACACCTTCTGGACTTAAAGAAAAAGATCTTGAAACTTTAAAAGCAGGTCTTCAAACTTCTAAAGAAAGAGAAAATTCTTTTCAAGAATTTATAAAATCCATATTGAGTGCTATTAAAGATCTTATGATCGGATTATTGCAGGGTATAGGTGCACTTGTTACAATAGCGGTAAGCCCTCTAAGTGGTAGAGAAGCTGCTGGTGCTGCTCTTAAGGCTATGCAGGCGCGATTTGCAAACGCTGCTGAAGGGCTTGGAGAGTCAGGTATGAATCTACTTACTTCGACAGGTAAACTTATGAACATCGGAGGTAAACAGGTTCCCGATTATCGTAGTCCGTCTGAAAGAAAGAAAGATGAAGAAGATAAAAAATTGTCTGATTTGACAGCAAAAGTACATTCTTCAGGAAATTTAGCTGCTGATAAAAAAGCGGCTTATGATGCTTTCACAAAACCTCCGACTTCGTGGTTGGCTAAACAAGAAGCTGCAGGTGCGAGTGGCACGAGTGGTGGTCATCATGATTCTGACTCTGCGTCTTCTTCTGGGGTTGCACAATCCGATCCAACCACTGGCGGAATGAAAGTTCCAGTAATGATAAACATCCCACCCCAGGTATACGGAACTATGATGAAAGCACAACAGAGTAGGAGATAGTAGTGGCTAACGACGCAACCCCGGCAGAAACATTTCAAGCTTTAAGTGCAGCAGCGAAGAAAATTTCCAATCCGACGCGTGAAGCTTGGGAGTTTTGGAGCACTTATAGTGAAATCCATGGAACTCCACCTATTAAAATGTCTGTAAATCCAAATTCTGTGAGTTGGGACCAAAGTAAGCGTATTTCTACGGCAAAAAAGACTATAGGTGGAACAACTTATTTTAAATGGTCAGATAAAACAGGTCGAAATTTGGACCCACTTATTTTGACTATATCTGGAGAAACAGGACCTATATCTGGTCTTGGTGCAAATGGGGTTACTCAATCTAAAACTAGTATTATTACACTAGGCGGTTTTGCTAAAAATTCTCGTTCTTTTGCGAATGGTCAAAATTGGGCTAAGCTTTATACGCTTACTACCCAACCGGAAATTGACCCTGTAACTTTTGTGCCTAATATTTGGGAGATAACTTATAGGTCTTTGCTTTTTCCGAATATTATTTTTAACGGATTTTTCAATCAAGTTTTAAAATTTTCAGACACCGCCGCAAGCCCATTTTCAAAACAATATTCTCTTTCTTTTACTGTTACTGCAGTAAGGCCGGATATTTTGCAACTTCGGAATCTTATCGGTTCAGCAAATGATGTCAATGTTTTGCGTGGTTCAATTCAACAAGTAACTGCAGGCGAACCGCAACCTAAGGTATTTGTTTAATGACTAGATTAAGATACAACGAAGTCATTACTGGATTTCCATCTTATCGGGTTTTTGTTGCTGGTTTTGAAGTAACTGAAGATTGTACAGACGTTTCCTCTACTTGGGTTAATGGTCGCGCTCCTTCTTTTGTAAATCTTACCTTACTTAATTTAAACGATAAATATGTTATTCGACGTGATGACATGGTATCTTTATACCCAGGAGAGATCGCACAATTTGCTAAAGCAGTTCCAGATTCCGATTTAAGTAAAACTTATGACGCCATAGTTAATCAAAAACAAATACCTCTAAATTCTGTTGCCGATTATAAATCTACTAAGTCTAAAATGGTGCGTTATAAACAAAATCCAGCTTTTTCTATACCGGTGAATCCCACTAACGCGTTTACAGGTGCTCCACAAGGAACAAAACCATATCCTATTTATCCTTTTATTGAAGGTAAAAGTATTTTTCACCAAAATGACCCAGTTCGAGTTTTTATGCAAGACCCGTTTGATCCGGAAGTATGGTATTATTTTTTTGCGGGTTTTATCACCCAAATAACGGATAGCGTGAATGGGGTGGCTTTAGAAAAAACAATTACGATTAATTGTGAAGACGTTTCTAAAAGTTTAAGATATTGCCGTTATACAATTAATCCAGGTATTAGAGATCCAGAACTGATTAAAACAGGCACAGACCTAATAAAATTCTCAGGGTATAGTTCGCCACTTGTAAACAAAAACTTTCAAGAAGCAGCAGATTATACAGTTTTTGGAGATCTTGTTAAAAACAACCCGCCATCGTCTGCTCTTGAATCTGTTCCAGTTGTAGTACAAAGTACAGGAGCACGGTTTAACCGATTAATACTAAAATCAGGAGCGGGTAATTTTAAACCACTACCTTTAAAACAACGTTGTTATACGATAGCGCCAGCTTCAAATCCGGAACGTTCTACCACTACTCTTGAAAACTGGCAAAATGTCATTCTTAATCATGTGGTTACTTTAAATGATCTTGATATACTCCGTGCACAGTCAAACAACCCAGAATCTAGTCAAACAGTAATACAAAGTCTCAAAGCGAAAGTAAGAGCGGCACAAAATGCCAATAATTTTGTCGCTTCCTTAACACAGGAAATTATAACAACCATCGGGACCGATACTGCAAATTATCCTGTTGACGGTGGCACACTTCTTATGTTATTGCCCGAAGGTCTGGGTAAGCTAGGCGAAGACGTGGTTGCTAAAGACTTTGTATCTTCTATTTCCATGACGTCAGAATTTAAAGACCGGCGTTCGCTCATGTATGATTTAGTGGACCGAGTAGAATTTTGTTTTTATGCAGATCCAAAGGGTAACCTCATCATCGAATTCCCACTTTACGATTTTGAACCATCAGACTTTGTGTCTCCAAATACCCAAAGTCTGAAAAGAGGTGCCAAATCTCAGACTCTTGACTCTGTGAGATTTACACATACTAATCCAAACGGAACTGTTGTTATCGATAATGAAAGACGATTTACTATTGAAGATGAAGCATTAGAAAGTTTTGACGCGGTAGACGATGATGCACCAGTTAGAACAATTTGTCAGTGTAATCCAGTAGTCGGAATCGGTAATACAGCATTATTTGCGGGTCAAATGCAAGCCCCTATACGTAATCCAAAAGCGGTTAGACTTGATACATTAATTCCCATTTATGGTCCTCGCGTTATTCAAACAGATCCACGAAAACCTGTAGAAACCGCTGAAGCTGCAATAATTTCTGCGGCTCTTGAACTCAACAAAGTAAATTCTGAATCTTATACTTATAAATTGCCAATTCTACCTAGATTTTCTGCATGGCTTAACCGTCCCATGATTTTTAGACATCGAAATCACATAGCTACTACATATTCTATAACACATCGTGTTTCTTGGGCTAATAGTGCGTCTACAACTATTGGTTTCAAATATGCACGTGGTTGGGCAGGTCAAGTGGATCAAGCAGCAGGTAAACTTATTTATGTCCCCATCGGTGGGGAAAACTCACGTCCAGTAAATTATGCTGTTTTGTTTGCTCACAACAGAACTGCAAATAATAATCCTTCAAATGACACTTCAGGATCGGGTACTCAATCAAATGGTCCATCTGCTAATCCGCGAGGTAGGTCATGATTGAAGATTATGGCTACGATCCAGAAGAACGAACTCAGCGGGGCGATAATGTTTTTAGTCGTATATGCGCAGGTTACATAGAATCAATCGATACTGAACAAGGTAAAGTGATAGTCTCACTTGAGGATTTTATTGGGACTCGTAATTCTGTAGAACTTTCTTTTGCTTATATCTCATCAGTAAACGCGGGCTGGATCAGGTTCATGCCGTCTATCGGTGATAAAGTGCTTTGCGGCTTTAGACCAAATAATGAACTTGAAATACTAAGATACAAGGCTATTTCTTATCCACAACTTGCTGAACAAGCCCAAGCAGGTGTTCCTTCTTTTATTTTTAGAAAGTTAAAGTCAGGTGAGTTTGAGATCGTTTCTTCAGGATATGCGGAAATTTGGGGTTCCCAACTGGGTAGACTCCATCTTGCTGGAGGACTCGCTAGTATTGACCTTGATCGACCGACCACTCAGATAACTCATAATGCAGTTTTGCACTATCTTCAAGCAGATGGTTCTGAGTATCGTCTAGGAGCGGTAAGACGTCATAACCCATTCAAGACTACCGAAGATAACGCAATGGTAGCTCCTGGTGTGCCACAAAGAGAATGTAAGACTGTTTTGGTACAAAGTATATTAGGTACAGTCCCTATTCCTCTCTATGAAGCTACGATGGGTGCAGTATTGGATTACGTGCCAGCCTTACCTATCGGTATATTTACTCCGCGTTTATATCCCAATACGGGTTTGCCTTTAGTTGCAGATATTGAGTTTTATACCATAGACGGCATACAAAATACTGAAATACGCATTGATAATGCAGGTAACACACAAGTTGATTTACCCGCAACAGCCCTTGATGGTCTTAGAATAAACGTGGACACAGGTACCGTTAATGTTTCCGCGCTTAATGTAGACGTTTCTGCTACTGCGTCGTTAGACATTTCTGGTACTGCAGGAGTAACTGCTACTTCTGCTGTTGATATTACGTTAAGTGCACCATTTGTTAATTTAGGGAGCGACGCGCCGCCCTATAGCGTGGGGTTAGCTGAGGTTTTGACCGCCCGAATCGTGGCTTTAGAAAGTAAGCTCAATGAGTTTATCACGCTTTTTAACGCGCATATCCACCTTATGCCGCTACCTTTTCCGCCTACGCTACCTACCACGCCGTCCGAACTCCCGTTAATCCCAAATCCGACACCTACGGGTAGCGTCAAGGTTAAGGTGGACCCATGAGCCAACTCGCGGTTTGCTTAGTCGAATTTTTAGCATTTCTGGGTATACCTTATCTCAAACAACTCCAACGTTTCATAGCTCTTGCTATTCTTCAGTTAAGAGCGGCAGAAGAGGAAATCATCTCACAACTTGTTCTTACAAAGGCTGCTTCCGAAGCTGTAAATACAGCAATCGGGGTGGCTCAATTGGTTGCAAATGAAGTAGAAAATACCCTTGGTGGTCTTCCACTCGGGGCTTTTCAAGATTGCGTAGCCGCTGCTGAGATGGTAGGTACTTTGCGAGATTCTTTTGCTACTGTGCTAGACTATTTTGATGAAATTACTAATCAAGCAAACCGAATTCGTGCATTTGCTGATGTACAAGGATTCCTTCTTCCACTTATAGATGAACAAATAGCCTACTTAGAAAATTTAAATAGTGAAATTGATGTGATTATTCTAGATGAACTTAAAAAGCAGGCAAATGATTTATAAACATTTGGAGACATAACGTGTCACAAACTTTTCAAATACAAACTGGCGATGTTCTTTACGACACATTAGGTCAGCCTGTTTATGTTTCCGGAAAAGTTAAAGTTGGACAAGATCTAACTGAAGCTACTCTAATTCCCACTAATGACATAGGATTTGGATTCAATCTTATAAACTTAGTTGGAGAGATAAGTGATCCATCTATTGTAGCTTCTAAACTTGATACTAATATCACACGTGGTCTTGATCGTTTTATTACTTTGCAACAACAGAATCAAAGGTTGGTACGATCTGACGATGAACTTTTGAGTAGTGTGCAGTCCGTTCAGGCTGGGGCTTTTGCTCCCGGTAACTATACCGACTTTAAGTTTTCATATTCAGTAAACACCGTAGCGGGCGACAGTTTAACTAAAGTGGGCGAGATAACCTTATGAAGATTTTAGTAGCACCTATTCCATCTAACGCGGTGCTCGTGGCTAAGGAAAGGGTAGATTTGGTATGGCTGTAACACGAATATTAGCTTCGACTTGGGAGAATCAGATTGCCCAATCAATCGGTTCACGCGATATACAAGTTGACACTACCGTAGGCCCTGTTCGTGATGTTATTTCTTATCCTGTTTCAATAGTTTGCGATCGTCTTAACGCGAGTATCGTTCAACTTTCTGACATTCAGTCGCTTACCAATGTCCAGCAATTCACCAACGCGGATATTGATGCAATTGCCTACAATTCCCAAATTATTCGTGGACCCGGTGCATTTGCAACCACGACAGTGTCGTTACTTTCTACCTCTCCACCTACTCAAGATGTAACCATTCCGATTAATTTTCCTTTCTCGACTAACCCCGACTCCGCTACTGGGGCAGTTGTCTTCTTTGCCTCAACGCAGCAAGTGACCTATACGGCTTCAACTGCTAATAACTACTATGACGCCACTACTCGAATGTACAAACTCGATGTTCCTGTACAAGCAGTAGCTTCTGGGTCTCCGGGCAATGTTGGTCCTAATCGTATTGTACAGGCTCAAAGATCTATTGGTGGTTTTCAACGTCTTACAAATTTTAGTGGTGCTTCCGGTGGTCTCGCTCAAGAGACTAATCAACAGGTAGCCGATACTCTACTTATTTTCAATCTTGGGATTAATGACATTTCAACACCCTATGGAATTGGTCTTGAAACCACCAGACAGTTTACACAAATTACAGATTATTATGTCGCTTATGGATCTGACCCTCTTTTAACACGTGCATCGAGTGATGCTGGTGCTACTGACCTCTATTTCATTGGTGCCGCTGCGGTTCCAATAACAAATTCTTTTACTTATACTGGTCAACCTTTGGTCATGCTTAGCCAACCAGTTATTTCCGTATCGACTGTGACATCAGGTCCTATTACCTTTGTGCAAGGTATAGATTATAATTTTGTTCCGGACACTGGTCCTTATGGTGGTTCTGTTAATGGGCAAGATGAAGTCCAATTTTTACCTACATCTTTGATACTTCCACCCATCGGTGCTACAATACAAGTAACTTATAATTATAACTCTTTAGTCGCTACTGTTCAAAATTTTTTTGATACTCCAAATTTTTTAGTGATTGGACGTTCTTTGCTTTTTAAACAGGGTCTGCAAGTTTTAACTTCTTGCGCAGGTACATTAACGGTTTTACCGAATTTTGACTATTCCATCGTTTCTTCAAATACGTTTACTGCGATTTATAATTATATTAATAGCTTGGGTCTTGGTCAGCCGCTTGAAGAGTTTGACCTAATTTCGTATATTAGTAGTCAAGTTGGCTCTGCAGGTGGTATTGACAATTTTGTGCTTACTGTTTTAAATTACCGAGGTCAATCAGGTGTTCTTTCCTCGGTAACAGCTACAGGTGCCCAATACTTGCGTATTAACAACAGTGACATCCTTATAACAAGCGGGTAATAGAAACAAGATATGGCAACTTTTGCTCTTAAAACAATATCTTTCACTACGATTACACGCCTTACTTTGGTGTTCAATGAAACTTTAGACGCAACTGATTCAAACAACACTGACCCCGCTAATTATACAATTTCTGGTGATGTTACTGTTAATGGTAATTTTAGCATTTCTGGTTCTTCTGTTTCTTTTGACATTGGGCTTGCTGCTGCGGGTCGAGTTTATGACATCACAGTTACTAATATCGTATCGGCCCAAGGTAATGTCATTGTATCCAATCAAATGTCTTTTTTCTATGGTGTTGGTTCTATCACACCGATGCTTGTGTATGCAGATAATGTTGTGGGTTCTCTTTACATATTATCCGATTCAGCATTAGTTGGACCTGTCACTCAGACCAGTACACCTACACTTACTTTCGGGAAAGTACCAGGAAAATCAGTTATAAAGTCTTATAATGAGATGCATGGTTTAATACCGACTGGTGGGTTTTATCTCTCAGATTTAGTCACAATCCCCTATTTAAGTTTGAATGTTGATTTTTTATTTATCGGAGTGACGGGTGTCACATATGGAATTTACATAAATAGCGTTTTTGTCGGTTCTTCAACTGCTAATTTTGAAGGATGGGTAAGTTATCAACTTACACTTCCACAAGGTCTAGTACTTATCGAAATTTTAGGATCTAATAGTACCACACCTTTTAATGCCAGTCTTATATCGTCTAGATTCATGGATTGGCAAGGCGCATTCGCCGATCAATTTGGAGAACTTCAATTCCAAGTTGACGAAGTTTATCAATCTTTATCCATACAGACTGTAACTTCAGATGATATCCAAGATGATTATGGCGATTTCAATGCAACACCACGTGTTTCTAATTATTCGCTTGAAGTATATCGTGCGCTTTTAATTGAAATTATCCAAGCTTTTAAATATTATTCTGCCACTCTTCAAGGTTTACAAGAAGTAATTGCTGCTTTTACTCAAATAAGACCAGTTCCAAAATGGTTTAGACAAAATGCAGCGCGTTGGATATTGGGCTGGCAGCATCTTCTTAATCGAGAAATGACGCAACGATTACGATATGCGAAATCTTCATTTCCGTCAACCAATATCACAGTTACTGGTTGTTCAAGTTCAAACGAAAATGGAATTGCTGATCTTTTGTTTAGTCCCTTTGGTACAGCTACTCTTCAATATAAATCAGTAGATGATTCTAATTATGGTGATCCTGTAGTTGTAACCAACCCCGGTACTTATACCGTGGTCTCTTTTGACGGTGTAGATTCCGTTACAGTTCAGGTGGGTACACCGATTCCGGTATTCCCAATTGTTATTCCAGTGGTTATTACCGGTCCAACGTATCCAACTGATGTAACACCTACCGATGTGAATTTACGGATTGTGTCGGGTGCGCTCATGCAAATTAACGGCCTTAGAATACAACTCACAGTAACCGGACCTGATCCTGCTGTTGCAATGGTAGCCGATCCCACAACTTTTCAACATTTAGGTGAACTTTTTGTAGCTTCTTTTTGGGTTTTACAAAGTACTGGTGTAGTTAAAAATTTTGTGGTGGAAGTTTCTGAAGATGGTGGATTGACATGGCAACCTGATGTTCAAATACCTACGCCTGTACCATCTGGTGTTTATACGCGTGTAAGTTTTACTCGATCTATAGGATTTTTCGGTGTCACAGACATTCGAGTTCGAATCCGTGGGCTTGATTTGAGTACCGGAGATGTGTTTTATCTTGAGAAATCGGCTCTCCATTCCCCACAAACAGGCGCGTTATATCTAGGCCACAATACTCGAGCCAGAAGTCGCCGCCGTAAATATTTCGGATATGAATTGCTATTTTTTATTATTGAACCCTTTGAAACCCAAGCCTATACTATTCTTGGTGTTCAACCTTCTTTAGGTTGGAGTCTCGACAAATGGGGTTCGTCTCCTTATGGAAGTCCGAGTTATGGATATTTTGGGCCGGTTACTGAAAATTCTAATACTACGCAGCAAATCGGTTTGCTCCCCTACGTAATTCCTACTTTTGTTGAAATCGATTCGTTTCAAGATACGGTATTTAATTCTATCGGTGTCGTAAACACGTTTGGAGTTATGTACGAAGAAGATTGGCGTTCGGGTGTTATCGTCAATTTCGATGTCGTTCCTCAATCCCCAGATAGATTTTCTTATCTTGCCCCAAGTACGCCTTCAACCCGCAAAGAAGTCGTAATCTTTGATGGGACTGGACTCGCTGTACTTAGTCGGGTTTCTACACAAGATCAAGACATCAGTCAACTTCTTAAAAATGGGATGCCCATACCTAACAATGAATGGTACTACGTTTCATCAACTGAGATACAATTTGTCTCTGTTTCAAGTGTTGATCAAAATGCGATTTGGACTTTTACTTATGAAGCGTTGTTTACTTTTGAATCAGCTATAATAGATTTAGGCGCAAACTTCGCACTTTTCAATTGGTACGCAGATTGGTATGAATATAATCGTTGTAACCTTGTTCCCATTCTTCAGCCAATAACTGCTTCTTTAATATTTTCATTAAACACACTTACCGCTAATCTTCTTGCAAGGGCAGATACAACAGCATCGGGTTCCATACTTTCTAGAACTATTAACGGGGTCGTGACTACCGTTTCTAATGCACTTTGGTCTTTTGTGAATCCTGGAACTGTAAAATTGGACTCTTCTGAATTTGACGTAACGGCTACCTATTCTCTACAATATACTTCTGAAAGTTTGATTAAAAAACCAGTTGTTACTTCTACTACCCAAGTACAATATTCAGTTGATGGAAGCACTTTTTCTCCGTGGATAACCATTACTGCCGATGCACCCTTTGGAAATAGATTTAGATATTTCAAATTTCAAACTACAGTCTCCAATATTATGGATCTTCGCGACTATAAACTCCGAAGTTTGGTCATGAAGGGAGATCCTTTAGATCGTGATAGGATTCAAGGATTGGTCTAATGAAAAGAGTTTTTACTTATTAATCTTTGTTTGTAGTAAAATAAACGTAAAGATAACGCGGAGCAACACATGGATAGAGCCTTATACCCTGATTCCGTCGAAGTAGACAATAGCGCCTTAGGCTATACCGAGTCTACTAAAATTGACCAAATTCTTGATCGTACACTTGCCATCGCTCAAGTCGGGATTTTGTCAGGACTCGTAGTTTCAGTAAATACAACTAATAATCAGTTAGTGGATGTTTCTTCTGGGCAGACTTTTGTTGTTAATGGAGAACTTGCTGTTCTTTCTGCCGATCAAATTGGCATTCCACTTGCGGATAACACGAATGGGATCGTCAATTACGTTATTATTAATTACGTAGAAACTGACACGACCCCCGAGCCTAGTGAAGATGGACTTAACATTGAATATACGCTGGTTGAATCCGCTGGTGTAGTTTCAATCCTTACGCAAGCGCAGTATAACGCATTGTTACCTTCTGATCAACAAAATATGGAAGTTATTGCTTCTATTGTTGCCACAGGCGGAGCAATTTCACCGTCTTTAATTACTCAATCTTCTTCCTTTTCTAATGTGCTTGCGCCGTCTCAACCTAGTACGATTACAGGTGTGACAATTATCCATATTGACTCTACCACTCCAACTGGAACTGGTACTCTCGATTTTGACGCTTCTCCACCTAATTCGTCAGATCCTTCGATCCCTGCTCCCCGTATTCGTTGGCAATCTCCTGGAGATGGTGTTCCTGGTACATATGTTAATATTCCGTCAAATGGGGTTTATTCACTCGTCGCAAATAGCGGTCATACGCTAACGATTCAAGTTATTTCAGTTACTCTTCCGCTTATTGATGTGACTGAGCCTATTCAGGTTGTGAGTTTGTATACTCAACCCATTGTACGAACTACGGCAGCGGATTACTTGCACCGTACTTATGTAGGATCAGGCACCCCGTCTACCTCGAATCCCCATGGCCTCACGTTTGCAGATTTGGGCGGCTCGCCTAATCAGCAGGTCGAGGCGCATCAGCTTCTTATGCACTCCAATGGGATTCGGAAAGGTTCAAATTCTGTTTTTCTATACACTTCGGTTATACCGGTATCAGGTCCTTCACCCGATTATATTGCGATCACTGGTCCTATTTCAGGCGACACGTACTATGTAAACGGCGTAGAGCTTTTATCCATCACCAATAATCAAATAACTTTTCTTACTTCAATATCTTTTAGCCGCTCGCTTTATGACCTTTTTGTGGACTCTGCAGGTACTCCTGGTCGTGCTCTTCGAGTTGAACATCCTGTTGCTCCAACGGTAAACGGGGTAGTGGTAATTGATCTTAGTGACAACATTGGTGCGGGCAATTACGATCTTACCTATGATAGCGCCGCTAGAACTTTAACTTGGGGGTCCGGCCCTCCAGTACTTGTACGAGCTAATGGAAATTATACTTTGTACGATGACGCGGGAAACTACGTTACGCTTAACGTCGGAGTAACAACCGATCTTGGGTATGGTACTCTACCGATAACTGGAGGTCCGATTTACATCGACTCTATCCAAGTATTTGCAATCGTAGATCGTAAAATTTATTTTGAATTAGGATATGTACCTTGGGACGGTAGTGACCTCCTAGGTTGGACTGTAGCGCTCACTAATCCACGTCAAACGATGGACAAACGTTTGTTTGGAACAATGGGTTTACCTGATCTAAGAGACGATGCTCTCGACCAAAGTAGTGATCATGCCCCTGACATTTATTCTGTTGGAGATGGGAAAGTTTCATTTGGAGACTTCAATGGGCCAGTCGGTATACAAGCTGCGCTTAACGCTTTGGCATCAGCCGGAGTTTCCGGGCTTGTCAGTGTAAAAAGCGGAACTTACGATCCATTTTTAGTTGCGGTGGATAATGTTGAAATCCATAGTTCCGGCGCTATTATTGATGGAGTCTCTAACACAGTCACGCCGGGTGCTTGTATCTCGGTCCAAGCCAACAACGTAACGCTCGCGGGATTTACAGTACAAAATGCGGGAATAGGTATTCTTCAACTCTTAGGTAATGATTGCCAAGGTACGGACATTATCTTCGGTTCAGGACTCACGCTCCCTACATCTTGGGTTGCTGGAGCGCGAAACAGGTACACAGGTTCTTTACGCCAGAGAAAGCTTCTAACTGCTAACGCTACTCTCACACCATTTGATCAGTTAGTTTTGGTGAATGCTTCTGCAGGGGCCATTACTTTGAATCTTCCGTTATCGACTAATTGCGCAAATAATCTTACTATCAAAAAAATAGACACTACCGTGAATGCCGTTACTGTAGTGGCTTCGCCGGGGACGGATACGATAGACTACGCTCCGTCAGATGCGGTGGATGTTTATTTAAACACAATTTCAATCGAGCCTACGGCTGCGGACGGGTGGATAGGGGTGTAAGATGAGAGAGGTTCCGGGGACAATAAAATCTCAGGGTTCTACTCACATCCCCTACGGGTGGTTGGCCTGTAATGGCGGAACAGCGGCCATAGCTCAATACCCTGCGCTTTCCGCTTGGGCAGGTACGCTTTTTAACACGGGCGGGGAGCCTCCCGGATTCTTTCGATTACCAGACACCCAACGCCGAGTTTTGGCTGGATCGGGTGGGACTGGCACCGCTACACTAGGCAATGCAACAGGTAACGCAGGCGGTGGTGAAACCCAGACTTTAATTATATCTCAAATGCCTGTTCATGCTCACGGCATAACAGAGCCTAATAGCGGGACGGGCCACGCTCATTCAACAAACGCAAGCAGTTGGGGCGGTGGTAATCTCGATGCTGATGACGGGTCAGAAGCTCATGTAGAAGGAGCGACCATAAATGCTGCCACTACGGGTATCACTATTAACAACACAGGCGGCGATGGGTCCCATAACAACATACAACCTAGTCTAGTTGTTACTTGGATTATAAAAACATGAGCAGAGAAGCGCCAGGAACAATGC
>Ga0315286_10000755_pt1 | contig 28059 bp, 27 predicted proteins | sample YL17G10_0_MG_FD_205038 | JGI IMG/M metagenome (GOLD analysis project Ga0315286, IMG submission 205038) | Sediment microbial communities from Yellowstone Lake, YNP, Wyoming, USA - YL17G10_0 | ecosystem: Environmental > Aquatic > Freshwater > Lake > Sediment | place: USA: Wyoming | collected... | reverse complement strand
ATCCGGATCGACTGCCCCTTCCATCAGGCGCCGGTAGATCGTGAAGCCTTCCACACCGCGGTACAGACAGAGGCCGAACAGCATGCCAGCGTTTCCCATAACGACCCCGTACCCTGTGTCGCCTGTTGTCGGATTGCGTACCCCGATGAGATCTGTGTCATCAAGCATCTCCCACGGCTGAGCGGACCGGAATCTTTCTGCGGCAGCATAGAGTTCTTTCCAAACGGGGAGTTGTACCGAGGGCGGTCTTGGTTGCATCGGCTTTGGCCTTTCAGGTTTTCCGGATAGCTGAAGAATAATGCAGATGTCTGCCGGGAATCAGTCAATTCCTGTGTCGTCGTGAATCGAGCATCATGAGATGCTCTTCGTTCCAAAACGATAGCCGGGCACCCTCCGTCGCGACAACAGACAAAGTGGGTCGCTTTGCCATTCGATTTCTTCAAACCGTGTTTAGTTGCCTTTTCGCCTCAACTCCCAATCCTGGCAAGAAGTTAGGCAATTCGACGACGGATAGTCACTCGTTCCTTGGATGTCAACAAGAAACGCTGCCTTTGTGCAACGTTTCAACTTTGGAAGTTTCTAAACCGTCGTCAAGTTGAAGTAGGTCCGAATTTCCTGGGGGTCTTTTGCCGTCAGGCATGACCTTCATGTGCCAGGAACCTCTCGGCATCGATGGCGGCCATACATCCGGTGCCGGCAGCCGAGACAGCTTGGCGATACGTTGGATCGGCCACATCGCCGGCAGCGAAAACGCCGGGAGTGTTTGTCGCGGTGCTGTGCGGCTTTGTGATCAGGTAGCCGACGGGATCCATATCGAGTTTGCCTTCAAACAACCTCGTGTTTGGCTGATGGCCAATCGCAAGGAAGAGCCCGTCACACTTGTAGTCGGTGATCTGGCCCGTTTTCAAGTTCTTCAGTTTCACACCGTTTAACTTTTTGTGTCCCATGGCGTTGACTTCACCCATCACCTCGGAAACGGCCGAATCCCAGATGAAATCGATCTTCGGATTTTGCATCGCCCGTTCCTGCATGACCTTGGAGGCACGCAATTCATTCCTGCGATGAACTACCGTGACACGAGCCGCATGCTTGGTTAGGTACGTTGCTTCTTCCATCGCCGTATCTCCGCCACCAACGACCAAGACGTGCTGATTCTTGAAAAAGAATCCATCGCATGTAGCACATGCTGAAACTCCGTATCCCATGTATTCTTTTTCAGATGGCAAGTCGAGAAGCTTCGCCGTCGCCCCCGTCGCCACGATGACAGTATGGGCGAAATAGGTTGTCCCTTCCACCGCCAGCCTGAATGGCCGTTTGGAGAAGTCGACTTCGTCAACCATCTTGAAATGGCATTCGGCACCGAATTTCTGAGCTTGCTTGCGGAAGAGTTCCATCATTTCCGGACCCATGACGCCTTCCGGAAATCCGGGATAGTTTTCCACTTCCGTCGTAATCGTCAGTTGTCCGCCCGGCTGAGGACCTTCAAACACGATCGGGCTGAGGTTTGCTCTTCCTGCATACAGGGCGGCTGTCAGGCCAGCCGGGCCTGATCCAACAATAATAACGTTATGTGCTTTTTCTTCGGACATGTGCTGTTATTCCTTTCTTTCCCTCTGTGATGCATCGATTGCTATTAAAGATTCTGTCACTGTGTCTTGGCCATACTACGGATCGGTGCTTAGGTCGCTCCTGACGGAGCTGACTTACGTGCTCGGCTAGAGCTACAAATAGATCGCCCCTACGGGGCTAGACAATTCTGTATCGAGAGATAGGTGACAAGGAGAATCCATTCGCTGTAGTCACCAAGATCCGATTCCGGGCCGCTCCTGACGGAGCTGACCTACGTGCTCGGCTAGAGCTACAAATAGATCGCCCCTACGGGGCTGCACAATTCTGTATCGAGAGACAGGTGACAAGGAGAATCCATTCGCCGTAGTCACCAAGATCCGATTCCGGGCCGCTCCCGCCTGCGGCAGGCAGGCCTGACGGAGCTGACTTACGTGCTCGGCTAGAGCTACAAATAGATCGCCCCTACGGGGCTGCACAATTCTGTATCGAGAGACAGGTGACAAGGAGAATCCATTCGCTGTAGTCACCAAGATCCGATTCCGGGCCGCTCCCGCCTGCGGCAGGCAGGCCTGACGGAGCTGACTTACGTGCTCGGCTAGAGCTACAAACAGATCGCCCCTACGGGGCTACGGAGCATTCCATTGGCAAGAGGGATTTCCTCGGATCAGCAATGCTCACGCAGAGAACCTGCAATCTATGAGATTCTGGAGGATTGAATCTTCTTGACGGTTCTTTTTGATTAATGGACATTGCGATAGAAATACGTTTGGTGCTCTTTATTCCGCTCCGTGGGAGCGGAACTCTTTATAGCATTTTTTTCCCAAGAACCAGTCAAGCCCCAGCGGGGCGACCTCTTCTTCAGACAGCTCAAAGCGGTTGAAGGGATTTGACAGATCATCTTGCATAGGCCGCTCTTGGCGGAGCTTGAAGAACACTTGTGCGATGTTGAAGCTGCAGATAGCCGTCCCTGACGAGACCTATTGAAGGAACATGAGAAACGGGACGCTATCTCTTGGCCGTCAGTGCCTTGGCATTCCTGATCAAGCCTTCGCGTTTCGTCCGCTTGACCGGGCTCCTGCGGAACTGTAACTCAAATTCCTCTCTGGTGATGGTTTCGATCTTCTCCAACCCGGGTGCAATGTTGCCTGCACGAGGTAGAAATCCCTGTTCTTGCGTCGGCTGTTGAAACCGATTCCATGGGCACACATCCTGACAGATGTCGCAGCCATAAACCCAGTTCTGGAAGTTGTCCGCCAGCTCCCGCGCAATTTCGCCGCGGTGTTCAATCGTCAGATACGAAATACATTTGTTCGAGTCGACAACGTAGGGCTCAGTGATGGCGGCGGTGGGACAGGCATCGATGCAAGCGGTGCAGGTGCCGCACCAGTCGCCGATCGGCTCTTCATACTCCAGTTCGACATCGAGCAGGACTTCGCCAAGGAAGACCCAGGAGCCGTACTCTTTCGTGATCAGGTTTGTGTGCTTTCCCTGCCAACCGATCCCTGCGCGGCTCGCCCACACTTTTTCCATGACCGGACCGGTGTCCACATAGATCTTCGCATGGACTCCCGGAGCAATCGTCTTGATTCGTTCAAGCAGTTGCAAAAGCCGCCCCGACATGAGCAGATGATAGTCGTCGCCCCAGGCATAGCGGGAGATCTTGCCGGTTGCAGCGTCAGTTGGATGCTGCACATCGGCGTAGTAGTTCAGCGCAACAGCGACTACTGACCTGGCATTGGGCAGAACATTTCGCGGATCGATGCGTTTTTCAGCGTTTCGCTCCATCCACGACATCGATGCGTGGAAGCCCCGATTCAACCACTCCCGCAGATGGGTACCTTCGGATTTCAACTCCCCAGCGCGTGCGAAACCGACCTTGGAAAAACCGAGTCCGATTGCTTCTGCACGAATTTGCTGCGTCAATCCCATCGGCCCATCGCTCCCCGTCCTCAGAACACGTCAGTGATCGGACCATACACAAACGGCTGCTGCGAATATCGAAAGAGCCACTGCTGCCGCGTCCTATTATACCCTATGCCGACATAGCTGCGGGCTCTCTGTTGCTCGAACGTCGTGTCGATTTTCGATTTCAGCTCCGGTCCAAGAACGATGATAGCGTGCCGTCCGACCAGCATGTTGAGCGAGATCGAATCGGCTCTGCCCAACGTTGAATCCGTTGTGTGCCGTGCAGCGCTGACGATCGCCCCATCAATCCGGACAATCACGGTGTCATTCCCGAGACCTGCCTGAAAGTCTACCTGGAGTGGATAGATCTCCAATGGAGGAATCTCCGCAGGGGCGGGATCCTTGCAGCTCATCATGAGTAAACACACAGCAACAACGGCGGCGTACTTCATTGCTTCCCTCACTTGTCAAACAGTGAAAAAGGTTGGTTGTCTCCCGTTCGTTTCATCCACAACTCAGTGTTCTCGTTGCGTATCTCCAACATGCGTAGCCGGCCGTTTCCCGTGATCGACGTGCCGGTTTTCAGATCAAACGTCCATCCGTGCATCGGACAGGTGATTTTCCCTTCTTCGACAGCGCCCTGGTGGAGAACTGCAAAATGCTGATGGGGACAGTTGTTCTCGAAGGCAATCCACTCATTGTCGACTCGGACGATCACGATTGCGAGACCATCGAGACTGATCGCAGTCGGTGTGCGCCCGGTGAATTCCCTCTCGGCCCCTATGCGCACATAACCATCCACCGTCAATCCAGCGTCAGCCGTTGATCAACAGCAAACCCTCGCTCAGTACTCTTGAGCGTGACGGCTTCCGTTACCGGGTCATGTTCGAGAAAGAGAATCCACTTCTCCTCGAATGCGCGCGGCAGAATCTTCTTCTTTTCTTCCAGGGTCACCAACGGCCGAACATCATACGCCATGATGTACGGATAGGGAACATGCGACGCTGTCGGCACAAGGTCGCAACAGAACAACATGGTTGTCTTGCCGTCGGAAATTTTCGGCAGTTGCTGGGCGGACGTGTGCCCGTTGCAGACCAGCAGTTCGATTCCTTTGAAGATTTCAAATTCGCCGTCCACAAGCTCAAGCACGCCGCGGTCCATCAACGTCATGAAATCGTCGTTCATGAAGCTCGCGCGATCCTTGTCCGTCGGATTCTGAGAAAGCTCCCACTGACGTTTCTGGACGTAGTACTTTGCCTTTGGAAACGTCGGCACAAGTTTTCCGTTCTCGACGATTGTCGAACCGCCGGCATGGTCGAAATGCAGGTGCGTAAGAATCACGTCCGTGACATCGTCTCGCGACACGCCATGCTTCCTGAGCGAGGTGAACAGTTCGGCCCCGGAATTGTCCAGACGATAGATGTCCTTCAGCTTATCGGACCATTTGGTTCCATTGCCGTCATCGACAAGGATGGTCTTGCCGTTTCCCCGGATGAGCCAGCACCGTGCTGCGAGCCGGATACGCTGTCGCTCGTCAGGAGGGTTTGTTTTACTCCAGAATACCCATGGCACCACTCCAAACATCGCGCCGCCGTCCAGCGCGAAGAAGCCGGTTTCGATCGAATGAACTGCGTACGGTCCTATCTTCATGTGCACTCAAAATAGAGAAGGTCGGCTGCCTTCCACATCGTTACTATCCGACGGGAACCGACACCGACCTTCAACTGATAAGCAAGAATCGATTACTTGCGGAAGTGTGACGTCGAGGCAGAAAGTTCCGCAAACGTCTTGTCCGGATGAAGCTTCTTGGCCCGGTCGAACAGGACCTGTTCTGTCTCAACATGTGCCGGATCCGCAACGCAACAATCGACGGGACAAACGGCTGCACATTGCTCCTGGTCAAAATGACCGACGCACTCTGTGCACTTTTCGGGGACGATATAGTAGAAATCGTTCGACAAGGCATCGTGTGTCTGACCGTTCAGTTCCCACTGTACACCCCCCGCATAGATGGCGGTATTGGGACATTCAGGCTCGCACGCTCCGCAGTTGATACATTCTTCGGTGATCATCGTTGACATGGGTAATCTCCTTGTTTATGAACCCTGGTTTGAAGTTTACTCAACTTTCGTAAATGAAATCTTTGGGTAGACGATTCTGGTTGTTGTGATGTCCTGGTGCTCACGCAACTGCTGCAAGTTTTCCTTCACCAGTTCCAGCAGTCCCGCGACATCGACGCTGGAATGCATGGGCTGATACCGCGCGAGTTTCTGGCTCCCCTTCGTCAGCTGACTCATCGCTCCCTTCCGATTGAGGGACTGCGCGTGGTAGAATGCGGCCGCCAATTGAATGAGTCCCTGGATAAACGTCCGGTCCAAGCCCCGATACTCGTGCCAAAATTCCTCGAGGATCTCATGGGCTTCATAGAAGTTCTCCTTGTTGAAGTCTTCCAGGCCCACATAGAGTCGCTCATCCATCGGGCGTTCATAATAAGAAATAGAGCCGGAAAATTCAAGACAAAAACGAGCCGTATTTTGTCAATCCTGACAATACCCGACTATGCCCGATAGATACCGGCAAATCAGCTCCTACAGGTATCGATGTTCTGTAATATTTCCCTTTGTGTCGTAGACATACAGGAGCGGCACGCCGGTCGGGATATTCAGCTCCAGCACTTCTTCCTTTGACAAGTTGTCAAGTTCCATCACGATCGAGCGGAGACTGTTGCCATGCGCGGAAACGATCACATTCTTCCCGGCCTGGATTTCAGGAATAATCTTCGATTCAAAGTACGGCAGCGTACGGGCCGCGGTGTCTTTTAGACTTTCGCTGATGCCGTCGGGATTCAATTCTGTCTTGTCCTTCGGCGGAGGGACATCGTAGCTACGGCGCCAGATCTTAAGCTGCTGCTCGCCGTACTGTTTTCCGATCTCCGCCTTGTTCAATCCCTGCAGTGCACCGTAATGGCGCTCATTGAGAGCTTGATCTTTGAACACCGGCAGTTTCTGTTGCCCGATGATGTTCAGGATAATCGTTAACGTATCAATCGCGCGCTTCAAGACGGAGGTGTAGGCTACGTCAAACTTGTAGCCCTTGAGTTTTTCGCCGGCATCGTGCGCTTCTTTTTCCCCTTTGGCAGAGAGCGGGATATCAACCCAGCCGGTAAAACGATTTTCGAGATTCCATTGAGATTCGCCGTGTCGAACCAACAGAAGAATGGGCATGTGCGTTTCCTTTTCGATGAGACTATTGGATATTCAAGCAGGTAGTTGGTTGGTGGTAGTTGGTTGTTGCGTCAGTCAGGTTTTGACGTTGAAGTACCGCGCCTCGGGATGATGGACGATGATGGCGTTCGTCGATTGCTCCGGCTCGAGTTGAAATTCTTCGGACAATCGGACACCGATACGCTCTGGGTTGATAAGTTTGAACAATTTTTCCTGATCTTCAAGGTTTGGACAGGCCGGATATCCAAAACTGAACCGGGAACCCTGATAGCCCTGACTGAACAGACGCTTGATATCCGGCGAATCCTTCGAGGCAATCCCCAATTCTTGCCGAATCCGCTTGTGCCAGAGCTCTGCGAGGGCTTCGGCACTTTCGACGCTGAGGCCATGGAAATAGAGATAATCTTTGTATTCATTCGCCTCGTACAGTTTCTTCGCATACGAGGAGGCTACTTGTCCAACGGTCACAAGATGGAAGGCAACGACATCGATGGTTCCGGATTCGACCGACGCAAAATAGTCTGAAATGCAGAGATGCCGGTCATCGCTCTGTCGCGGGAATGAAAACCGCAGCCATTCTTTCAATTGCGAATTGCCGATTGCCGATGTCAAACCAGCGGCGTCTTTTGGGGGATGATACACAATAAGGTCATTACCATCCGATTGGCACGGAAAATACCCATAGACGGCTTTCGGCTGGAGGAGTCCTTCCTTTCGGATTTTCTGCTTCAGTGCCCGATATTCAGGGTAGATCTTTTCGTCCAACATCTTCTTGTACTCTTCAGGCGAGAGCTTTCCCTTGCCAACGCGCCACTGTCCTCTGATCAAAGCGACTTCGTTCACATAGTTGAATACTTCGTCGAGAGAGATCGTCTCGACGACCTTTGATCCCCAAAACGGAGGAGTCGGAATAGGGTGATCCCGGCTGACATCCGACCGTTGTGCTATGCCGCTTGTTTGTGCTTCTGCCAACGCGAGGGCGATTTTTGCCTCTGTTCCAGTCAGTGACTCTTCTTCCTCTCCTTGCGGTTTCGCCTCATGCGTCGCTTCTTCCGCGTCACCGACCTTGATCTTCTCCATCAGCCGGAGACCGTCAAATGCATCGTTGGCATAGTACACGCGCCCGCCGTACACCGGTCGCAGGTCCTGTTCAACGTAGCGCCGCGTGAGTGCTGCCCCTCCGAGAATGACTGGCGTCGACATTCCCCGCTCAGCCATCTCTTCAAGATTCTCTTTCATGATCAAGGTCGACTTCACCAGTAGTCCGCTCATCCCGATGGCGTCCGCTTTGTGCTCCCCGGCAGCTTTCAGCATCGCTTCCAGTGAACATTTGATGCCGAGGTTTATCACTTTGTATCCGTTGTTCGTCAGAATGATGTCGACAAGATTTTTGCCGATGTCGTGAACGTCCCCCTTCACGGTCGCAATCACCATCGTTCCCTTCTGGCTCCCTTCGTTCTTCTCCATGTAGCGTTCCAGATATGCGACGGCGGACTTCATCACCTCGGCCGACTGGAGAACGAAGGGAAGCTGCATTTGTCCGGATCCGAAGAGATCGCCCACCACTTTCATTCCATCGAGAAGAATGGTATTGATGATTTCGAGTGCCGGATGACGCTTCAGGGCGTCCTCGAGGTCTTCCTGGAGGCCCGCTTTGTCGCCATCGATAATCCTGTTCTTCAGGCGCTCTTCCACGGTCTCGCCTGCAACCCCGGTTTTTTTTGACTTTTCCTGTTTCTGTCCGGCCAGATAAGACATCAACTCTGTCAGCGGATCGTAGATACATGTCCGTTTTTCGCCGGAACCTTCAAATCGTCGTTCATCATAAATCAATTGCCGGCACAATTCGCGAGCCTTCTCGTCGATTTTGTAGAGCGGCATGATCTTGGAGGCATGGACGATCGCCATGTCCAGGCCTGCTTCAACGGCATAGTGCAGGAAGACGCTGTTCAGGACGTTGCGAATATGAGGCGAGAGACCGAACGATATATTGCTGACTCCCAAAAGCGTATGGACGCCGGGGAGTTCCTTCTTGATCACACGGATGGCCTCGATGGTGGCTATTCCCGCCTTGCGGAATTCTTCGTCTCCCGAGCCGAGCGTGAACGTGAGCGTGTCAAAAATCAGATCGTGCGGCTTCATGCCAAACTTGTTCACAGCCAGGTCGTACATCCGTTTGGCAACGGCGAGTTTGGCATCCACGGTCTTTGCCATTCCCTGCTCGTCGATCGTCAAGGCAATGACGGCAGCACCGTAGTTCTTGCATAACGGGAGGATGTGATTGATCCGCTCCTCGCCATCCTCCATGTTGATGGAGTTGATGACTGCCTTGCCTGCGATCTGCTGCAATGCCTCTTCAATAACGGGTGCTTCCGTGGAGTCGATGACGAGGGGAACCTGGACTTGTCGATTGAAGCGGGAGATGATTTCGCGCATGTCGGCCGATTCATTCCGCCCGACGTAGGCAGCACACACGTCGATCATGTGGGCCTGTTCTTTCACCTGCTCGCGCCCCATGGCCACGATCCCTTCCCAGTCTTCCTTCGCCAACAGATCGCGGAAAAGCTTGCTCCCGTTCGCGTTGGTCCGCTCTCCTACGATAATCGGTGGACGGTCGATATGGAAGGGGGATGTCTGATATAAACTGGAGGCGCCGGGAATGAAATCATACGTGCGCGGTTTCGGAGCGAGATTCCCCACCGCCTGGACAAGCTGGCGGATATGTTCCTTGGTCGTGCCGCAACAGCCGCCGACCATGTTCACGCCAAAATCTTTCACAAAATGGGACAGGTAGTGAACAAAATCTTCCGGCGAGAGATGATAGTGTGCATGACCGCCGATGTTTTCCGGTAGTCCAGCGTTGGGCATAACAAAGATCGATTTCGGTGAACTGTCGGACAAGACGCGAACATGCTCCGACATTTCTTTCGGTCCAGTTGCGCAGTTCATGCCGATGATGTCCACGTCGTATGGCTCGATCGAGGTCAACGCCGCGGAGATTTCCGTGCCGAGCAGCATTGTTCCCATCGTTTCGATCGTCACGGAAACGACGATAGGAACCCGTGTGCGTGCTTCCCGGAAGTATTCGAATATTCCGTAAAGCGCCGACTTGATCTGGAGAACATCCTGGCACGTTTCGACGAAGAGAAGATCAACCCCACCCTCGACCAATCCCTTGGCTTGTTCGTGGTAGGATGTTGCCATCTGCTTGAAATCGATATGTCCCAGGGAGGGGAGCTTGGTGGTCGGTCCCATCGATCCGGCAACAAACCGTTGATGGCCCGAGCCGGAATAGTCGCGTGCCATCTGTTTGGCGATTTGTGCGGCCTTGAAGTTCAGCTCATATGCCCGGTCCTGCAAATCGTATTCAGCCAGAACAATGCTGGTTGAGCCGAAGGAGTTGGTCTCAATGACATCGGCTCCCGCATCGAGATAATCGCGGTGGACATTCTGGACCGCCGAAGGCTTGGAGACGACGAGGTATTCGTTACAGCCGGCGAGATGTTCGCCACCAAAGTCATCCGACGTGAGATTTTGTCCCTGGAGATGGGTGCCGGTCGCACCGTCCACGACGATGATTTTTTCGGCAAGAGTTTTGAGGAAAGCGGTCATTGAGTTATTGAGAGATTGAGTAACGAGTAGCGAGTAAACGATTGCGACTGTGCTTCAGGCATCTCCTTTGGGATTCAATGTGTTGATAAGTCCCAGCATCATTTTTCTGACTTCGATGAGTCGTGCTGTGAGCGATGTGAACTGTTGATCCGTCAGATAGCTCAGGTCTCTCGCCAAGAGCAACAGGTATTCCGATTCATTCGCCGATGCAACCGCAATGGTCAGAAAGCGCGCAAAATCCGGCTTGGTTTTTCTTCCGCATCCTTCTACAATATTCGCTGAAATCGACACGATCGCCCGACGGAGTTGCGAAGTGATGCCATATTGTTCATTTTTCGGAAAGCCCCCCGTGGCGGCGTACACATCGAGTACCAGTCGATGAGCTTTCTCCCAGACTTTCAGATTCCGATAGTCCTGCATACAAGGTGCTCTTACTCAACAACTCTCAACTCGATTACTCGCAACTCAACAACTCGGAACTCGCTACTCTCATCCCCAAAACAAAACCGCCCAGCGTTAGTAGCGGCGCCGGGCATCGAATTTCGTTCCGAGCGACGCTTTAGCCCATTCTTTATTGTGGCGGGCCTGCCCGACAAACGAATCTTGTATCATTGTTCGGTGAGCAGACATTATGGCGGGCAAGCCCACCGACGGCGATTTCTTTCACCATTGGAGTGCTGGCCCGATGTGGCGGGCAAGCTGTCGTTCAAATCACCACGCAAAAAGATACAAAAGAAGTCCCCGAACTGCAAACCGTGGCGTTTCGTTCGAAATCGCACGGATTCTTGGTAACAATTCTGCTTCTTCGATTTCGCTGTATACCAGAAACGCAAGACGCGGATGGCTTTCGCTGTCCGCGTCTTTCTTGTTGATCAACCTACGCAGATGTACAAAGACGTGTATTATGTCACCCCTTCCGCCTACGTTACAACTCCGGCGGACCGGCTGAGGCTTGATTGTCGATGCTTGTGCGATGCTACAAATATTTCGCTCCCGCCTGCGGCAGGCAGGCCTACCGGAGCTTCGAAATACACGTTCCTCCATCAAAGTTCAGAGGTGTATCGTCCCAGAGGGACGAAATATTTGTAGAACGAATGATCCACCTCAGTTGAAGCTCCGTAGGAGCGACATAGAAACGATCTAAACCATACTCTTGCGTAACATCGGCAACCAAGAACTCGCCGTAGTCGAAGCGTTGGTACGATATCCTGGCCCATTGAATTAAGTCAAGAGATGCGGATATTGACGTGTGCCAGTATCGCAAATCAGATGACGAAATCCAGTTTATCGGACGGGAAGCATAGTTGATCTCAACAAACTTCGAGGAGGATGATGTGAGGAATTGCTGGATTGCGTTGAATCCGTCGTAGCCGTCTGTCACCTGGCCAAGGGCAATCCACCGCGCATCAGAATTGACTTCGAATATCTGCGAAGAGGAACCGCTGACAAGACACAGCGGCAGAATGACAGGCGCGAATAGCATTCGGCGTTTCATCACGGGAGTCCCTTTCCATTATCTCCCTGCTTCAGCCAACTTCACTCTTGTGAGTTCGAATTCCTTCATCATTTGCCTTACCACTTCGCCGGCAGAAAGAACGCTCTGGACGAGGCCTGAGCTTTGGCCCGCTTCAAATTCACCTTCTTCCCAATCTCCTTCGAATATTCCCGCGCGCTCCCGTTTTGTGCCCAGCAATTCCAGCTGAGATTCTCTCCCGGCTCCCGACGATTCCGCGTCAACCGCCTTTTTTGCGAAGGGACTCTTGATCATTCTGACCGGAGCGACTTTCTTCAATGTAAGAACAGTGGAATTGTCTGCCGCTTCCACGATTGCCTGTTTGTACCGATCATGTGCCGACGATTCAACTGTCGCAGCAAACCTTGTCCCCACTTGTACTCCTTCGGCGCCGAGAGCCATCGCAGCAGCCATCTGGCGGCCATCTGCGATTCCTCCCGCCGCAATTACAGGAATCGGGATCGCATCGACGACCTGCGGAACGAGACAGAGCGTCGTGATTTCGTCGACGCCATTGTGCCCGCCGGCTTCAAACCCCTCTGCAACCACTGCATCGCACCCAACTTCATGGGCCTTTCTGGCCTGCTTCACATTTGCCACCACGTGAACCACAATGCATCCGGCTTTTTTGAGGGGCTCGATGAACTTTCCGGGGTGACCAGCAGACGTGAATACGATGGAGATCTTTTCCTCAACGGTTACACGAATGAGTTCCAAAGCATCGCCGCGAAGAAGGGGAATGTTGACGCCAATCGGTTTGGCGGTGCGGGATTTTGCCTTCCGGATATGTTCGCGGAGAAGATCCGGTTTCATCGAACCGGCGCCGATGAGACCAAGCGCCCCCGCTTCGGAAACCGCAACTGCCAGTTTCTGTCCGGAAACCCAGACCATTCCTGCTTGAATGATCGGGACTTCGATGCCCAGCAACTGTGTGAGACGAGTCTTCATTGATTCGATCCATCTGAACATTGGTCGCCACCAAGGCACAAGGTCACCAAGAAACTGAAAGATTTCATAATAGTATTCCTTCTTCGTGCCTTGCCTGCCTGCCCAGAGCGGTCACAGACGGCAGGCGGGGGGTCTTCGTGGCTACTGCTTGATAGTCACCGAGGCACGAAGTCAGCAAGAGGTTCAAATATTTCAATACTATCATCCTTCTTCGTGCCTTAGGGTCTTCGTGGCTACTGGCTCAGTGAGAACTAATTCGACTGGATGAGATCCGGGATGACTGAAGTGACAAACGAAAAGGTGAAGATTTCCAGATTGTTCGACGAGGTCGCAAGAGTCAGTTTGTGGCTGCCGAATTCTTTGTTCCGGACAAGGTGATACATTCTCGGAGAATCCACGAGGACGAGGCTGGCGCCGTCATTCCCTTTGATGATGTCATCGCCTGCAATTTCCTTCATCAGCGGCCGGCCATCTTGTTCCACTCGTACCTCAGTGGTGATTCCTGCCTCGGCATTCATGACGGCGTTAACTTCCGTTGCATCATATTGAACAATGACAGTGCCCGAATCCCCTTCGTTTCCGTTGAAACGAAAGAACTCTTTCTGGCTCAGCCACTTGCCCGTGGCATAAAACCGTTCCGGCATGTAGATGCCCGGATCCTGATAATCCAGCGTCGATTCGGGATTGTATCCGTCGCGATTGCCGAGCGTCCCCCGCAGATAGCCAAGATAGATTTCTCCCGTCGGGCGATAGCATACCGACCCGGGGACGTCGGTCTCGCGTAACGGGTCAGTCAGTTCAGGCAACTTCCCCCGGAATCCAGACTGAACGATAAGCTGTTGGAGCGCACGCTCGAATTGCTGGTACCCTCCCTCGCCGTGCTGTGCATACCGGATGTAGCCGTCCTTGTCGATGAGATACTTTGTCGGCCAGTGCCGGTTGGCGAACGCCGACCAGAGAAGCGCTTCGTTGTCCAGGATGACGGGATATCGGATGCCGGCTCGTTCCAATGCCCGCTGAATGGTCTGAACGTCCTTTCCGAATTTGAATTCAGGTGTATGGACGCCAATGACGATCAGCCCGTACTCGTCGTACTTCTTCTGCCAGTCTTTGACGTAGGGAAGCGTTCGAACGCAATTGACGCATGTGTAGTCCCAGAAGTCAATGAGAACAACTCTTCCGCGAAGGTCGCGCATGAAGATGGGCTCGGAATTGAGCCAGTAGTCGCCATACAACTCGGGGGCGCGAATATTTCGGGCTTCGAGTTCCACTATGGTTTGATGCCCTGAAGAACTTCGCGAAGGTTTGTCATGAAGTCATCGCACTGCTCTTTCGTGACGATCAACGGCGGAACAAGCCTGAGGACATTGACGTTGGTGCAATTCACCAAAATATGGCGTCGCTGCATCTCATCGACGACCGGTTGTCCATCCATCGTGAGCTCAACGCCGATCATGCATCCAAAGCCGCGGATGCCGGCGATGAGCGAAGGAACGTCATTCTTCAACGCGGTCAACCGCACTTTCAGATAAGTCCCGATATCTTCAGCATGTCGCATCAGGCCCTTGTCGAGTATCTCTTCGATCACGACCAGCCCCGCAGCGCATGCCACCGGATTGCCACCGAAGGTCGTCCCATGCACACCGTACGTGAAGGTTTCAGCGACGCGTTCGTTTCCGAGGATGGCGCCGAGAGGCAATCCTCCTCCAATCGGCTTTGCCAGAATGATGATATCCGGTGTGACTTCTGTGTGGTTGAAACCAAAGAGTTTTCCAGTACGCCCGATTCCGCTCTGAATTTCGTCGGCGACAATCAGGAAGCCATACCGTTCCCGCAATGATTGAAGCTCCCGCGCATACTCCTTGCTGACGACATGAATCCCCCCTTCACCCTGTATGAATTCGACAAACACGCCCAGCGTGTGTTCGTTCATGTTCTTTCGAAGGTCTTCGACATCGTTGAACTTCAAGTGGCCGACATTCTCGATGAACGGTTCGTACCCCTCGCGGTATTTGTGTTTGTCCATCAGGGAGAGTGCGCCCATCGTCCGACCGTGGAATCCGTTCGATAGTCCAAACAAGTGCGTCTTTCCCTGCGGTTTCCCCCATTTGCGCGCCAGCTTGATGGCGCCTTCGGTTGCCTCCGTGCCGCTGTTGCTGAAAAAGATCCGTCTGAATTTGCTTGCCCCGAGGAGTCGTTCCGCAAGCAGTACCTGCGGCTCCTGGACGAAGTAGTTCGACACATGGACATATTTGTGGATCTGCTGTTCGATGGCTTTGCAAAGCCGATCATGATTGTAGCCGAGCGCATTGACGGCGATTCCGCCAAAGAAGTCCAGATAACGTGTGCCGTCGTTCGTGAACAGATAGCACCCTTCTCCCCGATCGACTTCCAGCGGAAGTCGTTTGTAGGTGTGAAAGAAGAGTTCTTGCTCTCTTTGCAACAATGAGTCTGTCATAGGGTTGGATGTGCGATGGATTGAAAAACCGAATACAGGAACATGACGTTGGCTTCCAGTTCCTCCAATGTTCCGTTGTTATAGATGATGTAGTCTGCCTTTCGCAGTTTCGCCGCGGGACTGAGCTGCGCGTTCATGCGTTCGAGAATTGATTCGCGCGTTGCGCCATCTCGTTGCACAATCCGTGTAATTCTTGTTTCTTCCTCGGCGTCCACGACCACGACTGCGTCGAGCCGCTTGTCGAGCCCTGCTTCGAAGATCAAGGCCGCTTCGACGAGCACCACGGTTGCTTCGCCGGTCTCCAGCCCGGTAATTCTTTTCTCGATTTCCTCTTCAACGCGCGGATGCACAATCGCATTGATTTTTTTCTGAACCGACTTGCTCGAGAATAACTTCGATGCCACGTACGCACGGTTGAATTCGCCCTGCGGTGTGTATGCTTCCGGTCCCAGCAGGACCACGATGGCTTTTTTCACGAGGGGGTCTGAAGCGCTCAACTCCTTCGCAATGGTATCGGCATACAAGACCGGCACGCCGAGCCGTTCAAATATCCTGCAAACCTCGGACTTACCGCTCCCGATGCCTCCGGTGACGCCAACCTTCATGATGCGTTTCTTGAGGGCCACGTGTCGATGCTTCCCTTTGGTTCAGGAGAACGAGAATTGCCACTAAGACGCGAATCCACCAAGGTCAAAGATTTGTTTGATTCCAATGAACCTGTTGGTGACTTCCTGCCTCGGCGACCAGCACGTTCGACAGGATGCCAACCTGTCGAACAACGAGAATTCATTTGAATTGTGCGAACCTCTTCGTGACTTCGTGCCCTTGTGGCTGTCAGTTTTCAACAAGAACTACTTGGCGACAGCGATGGAACGGAATTCGCGAATGACGACGACTTTGATCTGACCCGGGAACTCCATTTCTTGTTGAATCTTGTTCGCGATATCGTGCGAGAGCTGGTCTGCGGCAGCGTCATCGAGTTTTTCATGGCTGACAATCACGCGCACTTCGCGCCCCGCCTGGATCGCATACGTGTTGAGTACGCCGTTGAATCCCTTGGCGAGATTCTCCAGCTTTTCCAGTCGCTTGATATAGTCTTCAACCGATTCTCTGCGTGCGCCGGGACGTGCACCGCTGATCGCGTCCGCTGCCTGCACCAGCGCAGCAACGGGATGTTCCATCGGAATGTCCTCGTGGTGAGAACCGACGGCGTTGCAGATGACAGAGTTTTCGTTGAATTTCCTGCAGAGCTCCATGCCCAGCAGTGCATGCGGACCTTCCACGCTCTTATCGATTGTCTTGCCGACGTCGTGGAGCAACCCGGCACGCTTGGCGAGCGTCGTGTCGAGCTTCAACTCTGCTGCCATGATGCCGGTGATATAGGCAACTTCGATGCTGTGCTGGAGAAGATTTTGTCCGTAACTGGATCGGTACTTCATCCGGCCGATATGTTTGACGATCTCGGGATGGGCCGTGTGCAAGCCAATCTCCAGGAGAGTATTCTCGCCCAAATGGATGATCTCTTCTTCGAGTTCCTTGCGCACCTTGTCGACAACTTCTTCAATCCTCGCAGGATGGATTCGCCCGTCTGCAATGAGGCGTTCCAGAGACATTTTCGCCACCTGGCGGCGGAACGGATCGAATCCGGACAGAATGACCGCTTCGGGAGTATCATCGACAATCACATCGACTCCCGTCGCCGCCTCGAAGGCACGGATATTTCTTCCTTCCCTGCCGATGATGCGTCCCTTCATTTCGTCGCTTTCGAGGTTCAGGACACTTACCGTCGTTTCGACCGTATAGTCGGCGGCAGATCGCTGAATGGCCTGGACAATGACTTTCTGGGCCTCTTTTTTTGCTTCCACTTTGGCCTTGTCCCGCATGTCCTTGAGAAACTGAGTTGCTTCGTCCTTTGCGGTCTCGGTCAGGTTCTCGATGAGTTGTCTCTTTGCCTCTTCGCGTGATACTCCCGAGATACGCTCGAGACGGGTATTTTCCTCTTCGACCAGCCGGTGGAGTTCGCGTTCCTTTTCCTCAATGCGCCTCGATTTCTCCTGATTCTCCTTCTCCAACGCCTGGATAGAGTTTTCTTTCTTGTTCAGAAGGTCGAGCTTTCGTTCGACATTCTCTTCCCGATTCGCCAATTGCTTTTCCGAGGCCTGCATTTTGCTGCGCTTGGACTGCACGTCGGCATCGAATTCCTTTTTCCGTTTATACCATTCATCCTTTGCTTCAAGGACTTTTTCCTTTTTCAGGTTCGCTGCTTCTTTTTCCGCGTCTTCCAGAATACGTTTGGCGCGATCCTCGGCATTCAGGATCTTGTGTTTTCCCATTCTGGCGTTGAGTAGCCAGCCCGAGAAAAATCCCACGAATCCGATTCCCGCTCCAATGAGAATCAACATCAGATCAACATGCATAGTCGCCCCCAAGTCAAATCAACACCGTCATGAACAAAAAAACCGCACTCGCCGACCAATGATCAAGTGTATTGAAAGAACCTCTTCTCTACACAGTGGGTGTTTGCCTAAACATTTTACACTTCCACTCACTCGCTCGTCCCGACGGAGGTCGGAAGTCATCGCGTAGCATCTCAGCACAAGGCTGAGCGGTGGCCTGCGCTCCACGTTTATGAGTCAAACTCCCATATTAAATGACTTGTAAGGTTCTTTAATATGAATTGATCACGGCTAACGGTGCGGTTTGAACTTTCTTCAAAACTCGCTCGTTACAATATGCAAAGAACAAATCAACGACCGACGCCCTCACACACCGAGACTTCGTTCGTCCTCCACCAGACAATTGTCGAGGTAGTTGGACAACTTGGTGATCTCGGCTTCCAAATAACCGACTGTCTCCTGTTCCTGATCCCGATCTTTCAGCAATTCTTCCGTAATATTCAGTGCCGTCAGTACAGCCACAGTCAAAGGCGGCTGCTCCGGAATCTTGTCGTGAATCCGGTTCAGCATGGTATCCACGTGAGCGGCGACCTTCTTCGTAAAATCTTCGTTCTCTCCGCGCAGCGGATAGTCGGTGCCGAAAATCTTTACTTTGATGCTTTTGCCGGTCATACCGTCCTGTGGTGTTTCGATCGTAAACTCGTTCGTTGGTACGTCGATGATATTGGTTCAACCGTGATACATTGTGCGATCGAACAACTACAGCCGCGAGTTGATCCGGGAGATCATCTCCTTGATCTTTGCCTTGATCGCTTCCTTCTCTTCCTTGGAGTAGATGCTGCTTCCGTTGGATTGAAGCTGGAGGAATTCATTCCGCATTCTGCTCAGTTCCAGCTCCCGTTGTTCCAGCCGCGATTTGGTTTCCCGCTCAGATTGTTCGACCTCGGAGAGCTTCTGTTTCATCCGGGCATGTTCGGCACGAACGCGAAGAAGCATCTCCGAAACGCGGCGTGCTTTCACCCACAGTTCCTGAATGGCAGCGGTCAGTTGCTTGAGATCTTTCTTGCCGGCAAGCTCTGTCTCTTCCTGCACATCGGCCAACGGTGGTGTCCCGGTTGAATTCATACTGAAGAACTCAAGTTATCCGCGTAGAATCGCTCCGCACGAACGCTGAACTGTCTCAATGACCCGAGTGATGACCTGGTCGATTTCTTTATCATTGAGCGTGTGGTCGGCAGACTGAAATTCCAACGCGTACGCTAGACTTTTCTTGCCGGCTCCGAGCTTTGAATCACGGTATTCGTCAAAGAGAGCCACAGAGACCAGCAAGGGCTTTCCTGATTCACGGATCGCGTTCTCGAGTGACAACTGTGTCACGGAATTGTCAACAACAAACGCAAGATCCCTGGTGACCGACGGGAACTTCGGAAGCGGAACAAACTTCCGTTCGACATTCATTCCCACAGAGAGTTTTGGCAGACTCAGCTCGCAGACAAAAATGCTGTCATCGATATCAAATCGCTGAGCCAGTTCTCTCTTCACCCCGCCAAGAAATCCGGCAGACGTGCCGTTGATTTCTATCGACATAGTCGAATCAGTTAAAGCACTGCGGTTATCATAATAAATAAAGCGGTATTTGTCAAGGCAAACCTTGGAGAGGAATGCTTCCACCTCGCCTTTGAGATCGAGAAGATCCGTCTCCCGAACATGAACCCCCGTGCCGGCTGTGACTGGCTTGCCACACATGAGAATGAGGAGTCGTTCCTCTTCCATGAATCCGTCCAATGAATCAAGGCTAAAGCCCGCTTTCACGGTATAGACTTTTCCAATTTCGAACATCCGCAGATGCTTTGAGCCATAGTTCCTGTTGTGGCGGACCACCTGGAGTGCCCCCGGTATCAGGCTTGCGCGCATCGTCGACAAGTCGATGCTGACAGGATTCAGCATCCGAACGGTCGGTTCGGCGGTCAGGGCTGCCGTTGCTGCATCCTGAAGACTGTTGACAACCATCTCATTGAACCCGGCGTTTGAGAAATAATTCCGGACGTCCGTTTCCAGCTTGTCGGAGAATACCGCGCCGGCGAAATTAAGGGAGGAGGTGGTCTTCGTTTCAATGTTGTTGTATCCGTACACCCGTGCCACTTCTTCGATCAAATCGATTTCCTGTTCCACATCGCAGCGAAACGACGGAACCGTCACAAAGAGCGCATCGGCCGAAGTGGACTTGGTCTTGAATTCGATGGAAGCGAGGTATTTCGCAATTTCTTTTTTCGATAGTGAGGTGCCAAGTACCGCATTGGTCCGAGAGACGCGGAGCGATATCTGCTGCGGCTTCCGTTTCTTCGGATAGACGTCGATGACCCCTTTGAGAACTTCGGCTCCCGTCAGCTCCTGAATCAACTGGGCAACTCTGTCGACCGCATAGGTCGTCATCTCAATATCCGCGCCTCGCTCGAACCGATACGATGCCTCCGTCGAGAGCCCAAGGTACTTCGAGGTCCTCCGGATGCTGCGTGGGTCAAAATATGCGCTCTCAACAAGGATGTTCGTCGTCCCTTCACTGATTTCCGAGTTGCCTCCTCCCATCACGCCGGCGATCGCAATAGGCGTTTCGGCATCACAGATCATCAGCGTCTCAGCCGAGAGCGTTCGTTCTTTTGCGTCCAATGTCGTGAAGAGTTCATTCTCCTTGGCGCGTTTCACGACAATCGTGTGTCCGGAGAGCTTGTCGTAGTCGAACGCATGGAGGGGATGCCCCGTTTCCATCAGAACATAATTGGTGACGTCGACGACATTGTTGATCGGTCGCACACCGACCGAGCTTAACAAGTCCTGCATCCACGCCGGTGACGGACCGATCTTGACACCGCGAAGCACCCGGGCCGAATAACGCGCACATCCCTGTTTGTCTTCAATAACAATCTTCGCATGCTTCCTGACGGGAACGGAACTTTCCTTCACCTTGACGGCAGGACGGACCACCTTCGATTTCTTTTTTGAAAGCAGCGCGATCTCGCGCGCGACACCGAGGTGGCTCAGGCAGTCCGACCGATTCGGGGTGATGCCGATTTCGTACACAATGTCCGTCTGGCCAAGATACACGGCAAGAGGAGTGCCGACCTTCGCATTTGGTTTGAGGACCAGGATTCCGTCTGCATCGGTTCCAAGTCCCAGCTCGAGCTCGGAACAGATCATGCCGTTGGATTCCACGCCGCGGATCTTCGCCTGCTGAAGAACAAACGGTCTTCGTTCTGGATCGTGTTGATTGTGCGGGATCGTCGCTCCGACTAGTGCAACAGCAACCTTCTGGCCTGCCGCGACATTCGGCGCTCCGCAGACAATACTCTGGGCTTCTTTACCGGTATTGACGCTGCACAGGGTCAGCCGGTCTGCGTTCGGGTGCTTGGCCCGCTCCAGAACTTCGCCGACAACGAAGCCCTCGAATTTCTTTCCAAGATCCTCAAAGCTCTCGACCTCTAGGCCAAGCATCGTCAGTCCGTCGACGATCTGTTCGGGTGTAAAGTTGAAGTCTACGTATTTCTTGAGCCAGCTATGCGAGATTTTCATCTTACTCTGGGCGCTTTCTGTACTCTAGCAAATCCTCTTCCGTCATTTCATCGGGTGGTACCAAGATATAGTGCTTCTCAGACGAAATGGAGATTCCTTTGTTAGATTCTTCAAATGCGAACAACGCAATGACGTTGTCGTTCATGAACTGAGCGGCAATTGGACGGCAAATCAATCCGGAGAACTTGTCCCTACAGATGGCAAAGTCTTGCTCGATCTGAACGATGCCCAATTTGTCCTTTCCGCCCTTCGCCTGCACCGGGAAGACATAATGTACCCCTCTTCGGTCAAGTCCAATGTAAATCTCATCGGTTTCAACTTGCCCCATTTCCTTCACCGAAGTCCTCAAATGGCTTTGAAGAGAGTAGCACGTAATGCCGCTGAAGATGTCGATGAGACGATTGTAGCGGAGCTTAGCAAGCAAAGCTTGTTCGTCGGTTAATGCGTATTTGGAGATGACACCGGGCGTCGAGTCAGGGATTTTTGTCTCAACAAGAGAAGCATTCGGAACCAGAGTGGTTACTACACTGCAGACGAAGGCATAACTTGACCTTCCTCTGGGACGAATGATCCATTGCTGTCCTTTTGGCGCTTTCGCAGTAATCGTGTCTGGAAGACTTGCACGATAACGAAAGCTGTATATAACATCGCCAAGATTCTTGGGGAGATTGATCTTCAGCTTCTTAGCAATCCGAATGATATCATCTCTTTCGAATTCAACTTCCACTGAAGCAGATCTATACTTCTCAAGAAATATCTTTTCGACTATCTTTGTGTATCGATTCTTCATGGTTCTCCTGTCGTCGGTTAGACACAACTCGTTCAATCTGTGCTCAGGATCAGGACATTTTCATCGATTTGCCTTTTGGTTGCTGTGGAAAGTCTGGTTCTCCACAGTTCTATTTCGTTTACCTTATATCCAAGTCTTTCCGCGATTTCAGCCAGGATGTGCGCAGTAGCGATATGAGTTTGAAAGAATGACATTTGATCGCCGACGACGTAGGCAAGCCGAGCATGTGCTGACAAGAGCGGTTTGAGGCTCTCTAAATGTCTATACATGCCGCCAAAGTAGTTTCTTACTATCCTATGATAGAGTTTTTCGAAACCCGATGTCTTTCCCATCCGAATCCGTTTTTCTTCGATCGAATCAGCCAACCTTGTTACGGAATCAAAAGGCTTTACACATTCATGGTCACTGTCGTCAACGAACACGTTACGCGAATTGCTTCGCATAAGGTTTTCTTTCAGAGCTCGCAATTGATCTTTGCTCGTGATCAAACCCAAAATAATGCTCTCGAGACGCGTCGTTCTGGTATAATCCTTCTCGTTCGGGTAGGGAGGAGAGGTTATGACGAATTGAACTCGTCCACATTCTCGCGGGAAGAAGTCAGACATCTTTCTGGCGTCGCCATGAACGATGGTGGCATGCTTCGTCGCAGCAGATTGGGCCTCTAGATCACATACCATTCGATCGACGAGACCGAAGAAATGATCAAGAACTCTCACGTCCTTTTTTGGCTTCGTTGTGTATATCTCCGGTCCGAACGCCACGTTGCTTGCATGACCAACTGTGAGACTAGCTACCGCAAGTAGAAGTAGGTCCCTGGTTTCTTCATCCTCGACTGCCCGGACACACTCCCTCAGAACCAGAATTCTTCGAAGAGGTTGGGGGCTGATAAAATCCTTCGGGAGGACTTTTAGTTCCTCTTCCGTGAGTTTCGGCTCAATGGGCAGAATGGCACCTTTTCGATTGCCAGAGAACAACGAAATATCTTCAGGGAATCCGAACTTCTCGAATGATACAACTGCCGATGCCATCACAAATTCTAATGCTCTTCGCAGTTCTGATGACGCAGGTTGCCAGTTAGTCTTCACCCGAGACGCAAAATACGCCATTGGATTCGCCTCGAGTCCGAGACTCTCGATATTCAATTTCTTGCACTCAACATTGGTTGTTCCCGTTCCGCAGAATGGATCTAGAACTCGACTCTCATTGTTTACCTCGAATTTGTTAATATAGTATCGTACGAGATGGGGGGGGAAACCGAGCACAAACTGATACCAAGAATGAAAAGACTGGTCAGTTTGCTTCAGTTGGTTCCGAACGGAGTTTTCGATTTCTTGGATATCGTACACGATAGGATGTATTAATAAACCTCTGAATTGTCTGACAGCTTAACGTGATTTAGAATTGTCGCAAAAAACGAACATCGTTTTCGTACAACAGACGAATGTCGTCGATGCCGAGCCTCAGCATCGTCGTCCGTTCAACTCCAAAACCAAATGCGAAACCGGTGTACTCCTCCGGATCATATCCGACGTTGCGCAGCACGTTGGGATGGACCATACCCGAACCGACAATCTCGAGCCATCCGGAATACTTGCAGACCCGGCATCCTTTTCCCGAACAAAGATAGCACGTGATATCCATTTCGGCGCTCGGTTCGGTGAATGGAAAATAGCTCGGCCTGAACCGGTATTTCAGATTACTGCCGTAATACTGTTTCGCGAAGGATACGAGTGTTCCCTTAAGTTCAGCGAAGGAGACTCCCCGGTCAACATAGAGGCCTTCAATCTGGTGGAAGAGGACGAGGCTCCGGGCACTGACCGCTTCATTCCGATACACGCGTCCGGGCATAATGACCCGAACAGGAGGTTTCTGCTGCTCCATGACGCGGATTTGGACCGGCGATGTGTGCGTTCTGAGGAGGACCTTGTCCGAAATAAAGAACGTATCCTGCATATCGCGCGCCGGATGATCCGGCGGAAAATTCAACGCCCCGAAATTGTAGTAATCGCTCTCGATTTCCGGACCGGTGGCAATGGAGAAACCCATGGCGACAAAAATACGCTTGATTTCCTCCATCGTTTGCATGACCGGGTGTTTTGAGCCGATCGGTCTCGGGCGTCCCGGGAGCGTAATATCCAGCGCGACCTCCTTCGGCTTGGTAGCGGATTCCAACTCTGCTTTCTTTGCGTCGAATTGGGACTGTGCAAAGGAACGGAATTCATTCAGCGATTTGCCCGTCGCCGGTTTCTCGGCCTGGGGAACGGCCTTGAGGCTCTCAAAGAGGCCGGCGATCAGACCACTGCGGGAAAGGTAGGTAATCCGAACCTGTTCGAGTTTGTCGGGTGCGTCAGCCTGGCCGAGGTCGGAAAGAAACCGCTGCTTGGTTGTTTCGATTGATTCGAGCATACAATTGTTTCTTGCTTCTCGAGATGGAAGAAAGCGAAAAATCTTCTCACCGACTTTTCGTGGTGCCGATGCGTGGTCAGACCACCGGTCGGGCACCAAGCAGATGAGAAGATTTTAGTTAGGCCGTCGCAAACTTGACGACTTCGGCGAACGCTGCCGGATGATGAACCGCCAGATCAGCCAAAACCTTCCGGTTGATGCCGATTTGTTTCTTATCCAGGCCGGCAATCAGTCGGGAATAGGAAATATTGTGAATCCGTGCGGCGGCATTGATGCGCGCAATCCAGAGAGCGCGGAATTCACGCTTCTTGGTCCGTCGATGACGGTATGCGTGTGTTCCAGCTTTGTCGACGTGATGCTTCGCAATGGTATGGACTTTGCTCCGGGCACCCCAAAAACCTTTGGCTTGCGCCAGGAGTTTTTTCCGTCGCCGGTGCGCTGCGACTTTGTTTTGTGAACGCGGCATTTCAGTTTAATCCTTTCGTGTTATGCTGATAGTAATCTTCGAATTTTGTATGCTTCCGTCTCCGACACCAATCCCGGCTTGCGCAGATGGCGCTTACGTTTCGACGACTTGCTCGTCAGAATGTGTTTCCGGAATGCTTTGCGACGCTTGACCTTTCCGGTCGCAGTGATCTTGAACGTCTTGCGTGCACTGCGATGGGTTTTCATCTTTGGCATGATTTACTCCGCTATTTTTGCCTCTTTGGGTTGTTTAGATGCTTCTCCGGCTTTCTTCTTCGATCTGTCGGGGGCATAGATGGCGATCATTTGCCGCCCTTCCATTTTCGCTTCCTGATCCAGTTTCGAGAGATCTGCAATCCGTTCCGTGAACCGATCCAGGAGTTCTTTCCCCAAATCCTGATAGGTGATCTCGCGACCCTTGAAGACAACGGTCGCTTTCACCTTGTGTCCTTCTTCCAGGAACGCTCTCGCGTGCCTGGTCTTGAACTCAAAATCGTGTGTGTCGGTATTCGGATGGAATCGAATCTCCTTCACGAGCGTGATGTGCTGATGTTTTTTCTGAAGCTTTTCTTTCTTCGCCAGCTCGTACCGGTATTTGCCAAAATCCATGATCTTGCAGACGGGCGGATCGGCGTTGGGCACTATTTCAATCAAATCCGAACTACGATCGGTTGCGACCTTCTGGGCATCCTTTGTTGCCATGATGCCTAGCTGTTCCCCATCATCCGTTATGACACGTACCTTGGCCGCCTTGATCTCTGAATTTACGCGAGCTCGTTCTTGTTTAATGGTGCTTCTCCTATACAGTGAGTGATCGTGTGGTTATCGTCTGGAGCAGCTGCTCCAGGAAGACTCCCTTGTTGACGGCGCCACGGTCCCCTTTTTTGTGCTGACGAACTGCGACTGTCCCGTTCTCCCGTTCCTTGTCCCCGACGACAAGCATGAAGGTGACCTTCTTGGTCTCCCAGTCCCGGATCTTGTATCCTACTTTTTCGTTCCTGTCATCCAACTCAACGCGGATTCCAGCGGCTTTGTACTCCTTGACGATCTGCTGCGCGTACTCAAGATGCCCGTCGGTGATGGGAAGAACGACGGCTTGAATCGGTGCAAGCCACAAGGGGAACTCGCCGGCAAAATGCTCAATGAGCACTCCCATGAAGCGCTCCATCGAGCCAAACGGTGCCCGGTGAATGACGACGGGCCGGTGCTTCTGGCCATCCGCTCCCGTGTACTCCAGATCGAACCGGATCGGCATGACATAGTCCACTTGAACGGTCCCAAGCTGCCATGTCCGCCCAAGGACATCGCGAACCATGAAGTCGATCTTCGGTCCATAGAAGGCCGCCTCACCAATGCCAATATAGTAATTTAACTTCTTTAAGTCAGCCGCTTCCTTGATGTCTTTTTCCGATTGCTCCCACAAAGCATCCTCCCCACCGAACTTCTCCTTGTTTTTGGGGTCCCGGAAGGAGAGCCGGGTCTTGAAATCATTGAATCCAAGCGTCGAGAAAACCAGCTGGATCAGGTCAATGACGTCACACAGTTCGTCTTTGAGCTGGTCTTGCCGGACGAACATGTGAGCATCGTCCACTGTGAAGGACCGTACTCTGATCAGTCCATTCAACTCGCCCGACTGCTCATACCGGTACACCGTGCCGAATTCCGCCAGACGTATCGGCAAATCGCGGTAGCTGTGCGGTTTCGCCGCATAGATCTGGAAGTGGTGCGGACAGTTCATCGGTTTCAGAAGGTATTCATCTTCATCAACCTTCACAGGGGTGAATTGACTATCCTTGTAGTACGGATAATGCCCGCTTGTTTTATAGAGTTCAATGCTGCCTATGTGAGGTGTGACCACGGAAAGATATCCGCGTTTACGCTGCTCAGTCCGCAGAAAATTCTCAAGCGTTTCCCGCACGATCGTACCCTTGGGAAGCCACAAGGGCAATCCACCGCCAACTTTTGGCGTCAGCAGGAACAACTCAAGTTCCTGTCCAAGCTTGCGGTGATCGCGTCGCTTGGCCTCTTCGAGTCGGAACAGATGCTGATCCAATTCCTGTTGTGTCGGAAACGTCACACCGTAGATGCGCTGGAGCATCTTGTTCTTCTCGCTGCCGCGCCAATACGCACCGGCAACACTGAGAAGCTTAATGGCCTTGATCTTTCCCGTGCCGGGAAGATGAGGACCGTAACAGAGATCGGTAAATTTTCCCGAGTGATAGAGAGAGATGGTCTCCCCTTTCAGCTCTTCGAGCAACTCAAGCTTGTATTGATCCCCTTTTTGTTTGAAGTAGCTGACCGCTTCTTCCCACGGCTTTTCTTCTCTGACATACGGGTCATTTTGCGAAGCCAGCTCCCGCATCTTGTCTTCGATCTTCTTCAGATCTTCGGCGACAAGCGTGTGTCCGCCCAAATCGAGGTCGTAGTAGTATCCAGTCTCAATCGGGGGGCCGATGCCAAACTTGGCTCCAGGATACAGCAACTCGATGGCGGCCGCCATCAAGTGCGCAGAACTGTGCCAATAGGCATACTTGCCCCCGTCATCCGCCCACTTCAAAATCTTGAGCGTGGAATCGACATTGATCGGACGTGCAAGATCCCAGACCTCACCATTGACCTCGACAGCGAGAGCCTCTTTCGCCAGTCCTTTGCTGATGCTTTCAGCAATCTGACGCCCTGTGACTCCCTTGTCAAACTCGCGTGAGTTTCCGTCCGGGAATGTGATTTTGATCTTGTTCATCGAATGAGATAAAAAAAATCGGAGTAATCTCCGATTTGCTTATACAGAATCCCATTTCAAAATGCGTCCTTGCTACTTCCCGCATTCTGATTTCTAAGTTGAATCAGTGCGCCCAATAGGACTCGAATCCCGAAAAAAAGATCCGGGATTTGGCAAACAACGCTCAACCTACTACCTTCCTGTCAAGTCTTCTTTCAATTCGAAATTGAAAATTCGAAATTCACAATTGCCTGGTGGGCTCTATAGGACTCCTCCGAAGGAGTCCCTTCGGGAGAACCTATGACCTTGGCGCCTCCCACCAATCACGAAGTGATGCCTTTGGCAGAAGACGGCGGGCAAGTCGGCGCCACGCTCTAACTCCCTCATTCGCACAGGTGATACTCGTTGTCGCTGAGTCAGACCGAATGCTCACATCGTGATTTCCAGTGGGCTCTATAGGACTCCTCCGAAGGAGTCCCTTCGGGAG
>Ga0315286_10000754_pt1 | contig 28123 bp, 55 predicted proteins | sample YL17G10_0_MG_FD_205038 | JGI IMG/M metagenome (GOLD analysis project Ga0315286, IMG submission 205038) | Sediment microbial communities from Yellowstone Lake, YNP, Wyoming, USA - YL17G10_0 | ecosystem: Environmental > Aquatic > Freshwater > Lake > Sediment | place: USA: Wyoming | collected... | reverse complement strand
CACCTCCTGCGGCGGCGGCTCCTGCTGAGAAGCCCCCCGAGAAGAAGGCCAAGGAGAAGTCCGAGTTCTTCAAGCCCGACCCGACTGTTGACGAGAACGGAGACGGAGTTGCCGACTCTGCCCGCGTAGGAGTGCCGGGCATGGAAGCCCCGCCGCCCGGTGGGGTTCCGCGTCTGCCGAATCTGAACGAGCGCGAGCGCGCCATCGAGTCGAAGTTTGCCGACGCCTACGAGCACAACGCTGACAGCATGGCAGAGGAGTTTCTCAAGATCGCTTCGAAGGACAACTACGTGTTCGAGACCGATGCGGCGAAGACGTTGATGCCGGAGTGGGAGCGACCCGACCTGCCGGAGGACGGCAAAGACCCCAAGACAGGCTTCACCGTTCTGCATCCTGAGCGCGCTGAAGCGCGTGCGGCGCTCAACACTGCGCTTCACGGGACCGCCAACGCCATCGCGAAGAAGGCGTTCCTGAAGCGGCTCGACGAAATCAAGGACATGCCGGAGGACAAGCGGAAGATTCTGGTCACCAGCGGTGGTGTCGCTGGGGGCAAGGGCTCCGCCTTGAAGGCGAAGCCTGAGTTGAAGGCGGGTGTCTCTGCGACTTGGGACGCGGCTGGAGAAGCGAACGCGACCGAGAATCCGTGGGTGCTCGAAGAGTGCGAGAAGCGCGGAATCAAGGCGACGTTCCTCTTTGTGGCCGCTGACCCGAAGCAGACGTGGCCGGGCGCGGTCAAGCGAGCGAAAGGCATCGGGCGCATGGTGGACGCGAAGGTGTTTGCGGACAGCTATGGGCACGGAGCGAAGAACTTCAAGGCGTTTCACGACAAGAACAAGGGCAAAGCCGCCTTCGTGTTCGCGTCTTCCGCTGACGGGAAGGCGACTATCACTCCGGACATGGACCCGGCGGCGCTCGAAGTTGACGCTGACGAGCTGTACAAGCACGCTTCGGACTACATGGAAGAGCAGAAGAAGGACTTGCCGCCTCACATCTACGCAGGCGGGACCGCAGGCCGCCGCATTTGGGGAGAAGCGTCATGATGAAGACCGAAGCGAAGGCCCCGAAAGTCCCGAAGATGGACCCGGCGGAGAAGAAGGAAATCGAGAAGCTCTTCAAGGCGGGTTTGGAAGCCGCCATGAAAGACCCGGAAAAGTTCTGGGACATGGAGAACCAGCGCTCAGGCGCGTCGCGTGTTTCGAAGCACCTCGCCACCTTGCCGATGGTCCGCGCAAAGGAGAAGGGCAAAAGCAAGGGGAAGCAAGAGTCGCTGGTGAGCGAGCTGAACGACTTGCTCGACTCCGTGAAGGACGACTGAACCTGTCGTTGACGACTCAGTTCCCTTCTGGTACTTCCGCTGTGTGTCCTCGACAAAACGCGGCGGGAAACGAAGCGAAGCGGACAACTATCCCACGCCGCCGTACTGCGTGTATCGGTTGTTGGAGGCCCTGAAGCTCCCCGGAGGCGAGTGGCTGGAGCCCGCCGTTGGAGATGGTGCGATCGTTCGTGCGGTTGCGAAGGTGCGCTCCGACGTGACGTGGGCTGGTCTCGACATCCGGAAGACCGCTTTCATCAAGAAGTCCGGTGGGAAGTTCGCTGTCGGGAACTTCCTCAAGCCTGCGACGTACCCGCGCGGCTTTCTCTACGACGGCGCGAAGCGCCCGGTGTGCATCACCAACCCGCCCTTCTCGCTTGCGATGCCTTTCATCGAGACCGCGTTCCAGCACGCCGAGACGGTGGCGATGTTGCTCCGGCTCAACTTCATCGGCTCCGAGAAGCGCGCCGACTTCATGCGAACCAACACCCCCGACATCTACACGCTGCCGAATCGGCCTCCCTTTCGAGGTGACGGCAAGACGGACAGCATCGAGTACGGGTGGTTCGTCTGGAACGAGCCTCGTGCGAGACCGCACGGTCTCATCCGGGTGCTGAATTCAACCTCGAAGGTGGAGCGCCTGTGAGCGAGCCGAAAGACAGATCTGCTGGGATGGTGGTGGACTTCGAAGAGCTGAAGACCCCTTTCGGCGACTACGTGGTGGCGATTGTCACCTTCGACGGGAAGCGCGAAGGTCGGGGGACGAGTCGCACGAAAGCGAACGCTGTCTCATACGCGCTCGAAGACTTGGCGAAGCAGGTGAAGGAGCAGGGCTACCCATGACGACGAAATCGCCCCCAATTGACGAGTTGAAGCGGCTGCGTCGTCTCGGTCGCAAGATGAAGACGCTGTACGTCGAGTTGGACGCTGAGTTCGTGAAGCAGACCGACGGGATGAAGCTCTCGTGCAAGCCCGGTTGCGCGAGCTGCTGCTACCTGCTGACGCTCATCACCCTGCCCGAAGGCGTCGCCATCGCGGAGCACTTCCTCGCGGACGTGCAGCTTCGGAACAAGATCCCCGACCTGATGCGGAGCTTCTTTCAGCAGATTCAGCACATCGAAGCTGGGGGTGTGAAAGCGATTCGGGACAGCTACTTTCGCAAGAAGGTGCCCTGCACGTTCCTCGACACGGCGACCAACCGCTGCACCGTCTACTCGGTGCGGCCCGGTGCATGTCGCTACCACGCTGTCGTGAGCGATCCCGAGGGTTGTTCTCCGGACGTGCGCGGCACAGTGAGCAAGGTGAACGTGCTGGCGCTGGACGCCGCCCTTCTCTCCACCGCGAATCAGGCGGTCGGTCAGGTGAAGCTCCCGCTCTTCATCGCTCCGTTGCCGGTGGTGATGCTCTGGGCGTTCAAGCTGCTCATCGAGGGCCGCGCAGCCTTCGACGCCGGGCTGGTGGACCCCGAGATGGGCGTGCTCGACCTGATGGGCTGGATGGAGCGGCTGAGCGCGGACGAGGCCACAGGTGAGGAAATCTTGCCTCCCCCGCCGGATGCTGGCACTACCGTGGTCGCGGAAGATCCGCCCACGTAGCTCCAACGGCAGAGCGGGCCGGGTCTACACCGGTACAGGCTGAGGGTTCGAGTCCCTCCGTGGGCGCTTCGTTGACAATCGCTTGCCTACTCGCTACATGAAGCCTCATGCTGCGAGAAGCCTACGCGGTGGTCACTACGAGGCAGCATATTCGGCCTCGGAAGGCGGACAAGACTGTCTGCGCGCTGACGGGCCTGAACCTGAACCCTGAGGGCTCGATGACCTCTCGCGCAACGGCGACCATTGCGTGCGACCGCTGCCGCGTTGGAGCCGACATGATGCAGGAGAGCGGAGACTTGCTCATCAACGTAGAGGGTCGGTGGGAGGTGGACGATCGGCCTGACGAGTTCAGAGGCGTCTACCAGTTCATCGCGTACTTGGGCGACGATGAGCGCTCGACCTTCACACTCGACGAGCTTCAGAAGCTGGTGAGCCACACGAAGGCATCGTTTCGAGAGACTCAAGACGAATTGCGGCGGTTGGGCTTCCGTGTGGAGCGGCCTCCCGCTCAGCGTGAGGTGCGTGGCATCGGCAGGCTGAAGCCTGCGCCCCGGCGTTGACAATCGCTAGGGTACTGGCTACAAACAGGGGAATGAGACGGGTCCGTAGCTCAGTTGGCAGAGCAGGTGGCGACTACAGTCACTCGGTCGCGGGTTCGAACCCCGTCGGACTCTTGACAACGCAGTTCAACGAAGCAGGATAGGGACCATGAACAGCTCCTCAGTAGTGTGAAATCCCGCAGGTTGAGGTCGCCGCTGAGGCACCTCCCTACCAGTACCTGATTGTTCGGGACGACATCCCGTTCGACCGGCTCTCTGCTCAAATCGCTCACGCCGCGCGCAGGTCTGCCGGGCCGACCGAGCACCCCAACACCCACGCTGTCGTGCTCACGGTGCCTTCCGAAGGCGCGCTGAAGCACATCCACAGTCGTCTCCTCGACGCGGGCATCGCTTGCGTTCTCATCCATGAGCCGGACGCGCCTTTTCTCGGGGCCGCGACCGCCATCGGGTGCTTTCCGATTCCCCGCCAGAAGATCCGCAGGCTGCTGTCGGGGCTCCCTCTCCTGCGAGCCACGGACAAGCCATGACCACGGACACGAAGTTCACCCTCATCAACTACCGACCCAACGGCTCCGAGTACCTCGGACACAGCGAGTACGAGAACTACAACTCGGAAATCGGCTTCGAGCACAACCTCGACTTCGAGCAGCTCCGCCGCCGCATCATCGACCACACGAAGCGGCACCGCTTCGAGGCGGACAGCGACTGCGAGTTCATCGTGCTGCTCGACGGCAAGCCCCTCGCGTGCCGGGGTGAGTCGCTCTGGAGCTTCGCGGAAGCCGTCGAGACCACCGAAGAGTCGGAGGCGCTCAACGAGCTGCTCTCCGAGGCGCTCGTGCTTTCGCAGAAGGAGAAGTTCGACAAGGCGCAGGCGAAGCGCGACGCGGAGGCCGAGAGCACGCGGAGGTACTTCGCGGAGCAGGAGCGCAAGCGCTACGCGGACGCGAAGTCGTTCGTCGCCGACTACGAAGCGAAGCAGAAGACCGGAGGTGCGCGATGACCACGTACTCGCTCATCGCCTACAAGCCGTCTTCGGACTGTTCGCACATGGGTTGTCACATGGCGACCTACTCGTCGGACTACATCCACGAGAACGGGCTCTCCCTCGAAGAGCTTCAGAATCGCATCGCCGAGCTGAAGGCGACGGAGCTGGACTGCTGCGAGTCGGACTACGAGAACATCTGGTGGTTCGAAGATCCGCCGGACCTCGACCTCGGTCAGGACTTCGAGGACGGCATCGCGGAGAAGACCGCCGCCATCCTCGCCGAGCGCAAGGCGAAGACGGACGCGAAGGACGCTGCCGCGAAGGCGCAGGCGATTTCTGCTCAGGAGGCGAAGGAGCGGGCCGAGTTCGAGCGCCTCAAGACGAAGTTCACCCCGAAGGAGACCACATGAAGATCCGCATCGAGACGGTTCACGTTCCAGCCGAGACCTACGAGGTGAAGCACCTCGGCTGTGACTTCTGCGAGTTCGAAACGACCGAAGAGGAAGACCTCAAGAGCCACCACGCGAGGACCCACGCCGTGAAGAAGGAGCAGGAGGTCAACGGCGAGAAGTTCTACTGGTTCGACTCCGAGGAGGACGCGAAGTTGTGGCTTGACCCGCCCGACGGCCACAGCATCGCCGACTACACCAGCGTCGAGTGGACCGGACCGGGCTGGTACGGCTGCGAGTCCACGTCAGGCGTTGGCCGGTGCCGGTGCGGTGGCTGCTCGTGGTTCGGCTCCAGCCTCCTTCCCATCGCGACCTTCATTGACCGGTGGCGCAAGGCCATCACCGCCAACGAGAGCAGCACCGAAGCCCGGCTCCAAGCCATCGAAGCCGCCCTGAAGCTCGAATCCACCCCCAACCAACCCGCAACCCAAGGAGAAGCACCATGAACCGTCTCAACCTGTCGCAGGACACCCGTCTGAAGCTCCAAGAAGCCCGCAAGGCGCTCGAAACGTCCATCCGGGAGTGCAAGGGCCTCATGAGGCAGCCGCACACGTCTGGGAGCGGCGCGAGCACCGCCCAAAGCAACCTCCCCGGTCTCCGGCGGCAGGCGACCCTGCTCTACATCACCATTGCAGCAACGAACCGCCGGGAGCACTGCAAGACGGCCTCGGAGCTGATGGAGGCGTTGCAGAAGCGGGCCAGCTCGCCGTACCTGTCGGAGGTCGAGAAGCTGGTTCTGTCAGCTCAGCTCGCGTCCGCGCCGAAGGTTCCGGCCGCTGAATCGGTCGCCGCTTAGTACGTCTCCGCGTCCCAATCGCCGGGCGGATACACGCTGAATCCGCATTGGATGCAGACCGCCCGTTCCGGCTCGGAGTTCATCAAACCCCCACAGCGCTCGCAGTTGTGGGGGAATGGGATGAGGGGCTTTGGAGTTTTCGGCCCCGCGACGGTCCACACGACATGACCGTTTGTGCGGTCAGCCTCGACCAACCCTCGCATTTCGAGCCACGCGAGCGAGTTGACGAGTTTTCCCATCTCGTACTTCTCGGCGCGCGCCCACTCTTTGAGCTGCTGAGTTGTGAGTGGGTGGGCGAGCTGGGCGAGTACGGGTTCGGTCCATTCGACCCAGACGGGGTTGCAGGACTCGGGTAGCTCGTCATGTCGTAAGATCCGGCTCCGGCTCATTCCGGGCGGACCATACGCAAAGACTAGGCGGCTGTCAGTCCCCTCCTATTTTCGCCGGAACAGGAACCTCAGACTCACCTCGGTTTCGTCGAAGTGCTCCAACGTGAAGCAGGGCATGAACGCGCTCATGATTTCGTGTGCGCTGTACCAGCGGAACGCAGTCACGTCGAAGTCGCCGAACATCGCTTGCAGGTGGAACACGCGCTTGCCGAAATACCCTGACGCTTCCAGATACCAGCGCTTTCGAAAGCGGTACGGGCGGAAAGACCACTTCGGTTTTACGAAGGCGTTGCAGACGAAGGCACCGCCCGGAGTCATCGAGCAGTAGAGCGAGCGCACCAGCTCGGGCAGCTTGAGATAGCCGAGCGCTTGCCGACAGACGACGAAGTTCCACGAGCGGTCGCCGGAGAGGACGGCGAGATCTTCAGCGCGCCCTTGAATGGTCAGGATCGCCTTCTCAGGGATGGCACGCGCGGCGAAGTTGATGCGCGGGTTCAGGTCGAGGAGCGTGATGGGGAACGGCGTCTTTCGTACGTCCGCCCGCGCGCGCCCGCGCAGGTACGCCTCACACGCGACCGCGCCCGTGCCTCCGCAGAGGTCGAGCAGGATGTGGCTGAGTGGGTCGTAGCCTCCCCAGTCGAGCAGCGAGCCCGGCCTGTCGAGCCAGCGGGCGTACAGGGTCTCGTAGCTGTCGGTCGTGCAGTCGAGCTTCATTGGGCCTTCAACAGAAACGGTGTGGGGTCGATCAGCAACTCGGGTCGGGAGTCTCTCCACCAAGCGGTGGTACGCGTCCCCGCTGCGTACAACTCCAGATGGAGCATGGTGTGGGGGCGTGGTTTGGCGTAGGGCAGGACGCGCGTCACGCGCCCGAGCGCATCGCCCGCACGCACGCGCTCGCGCGTGAGGACCGTAGGCTCGTGCAGCTCTCCGTAGACGACTACTCCCGTCAGGCCCTCGATAAGAATCGCCCAAGTCGGCAGCCACCACGGACTTCCGACCGCCTCTCCGGTGAACTGTTCGATGCGGACGATTTGACCGTCTTCGACCGCGAAGACAGGCTCGCCGGTCTCGCAGTAGAGATCCACCCCGCTGTGAGTGTCGTGCTTGCGTCGCACGCCGAACGCGCCCGGCTCGCCCGGTTTGGGAATAGGCGGTCGAGCGAGGATCGGCCAGTGCCAGCGCATCAGGTCTCCACGAACACGCAGCCGTGACCGTCGATGTTGAAGGCAGGCTCGGAGAAGGTCCGGTCGTTGTCTCGAACGGTGCCGGGAGGGGCGTAGGGCAGGGTCGGCCACTCGGGATGTTCTTCGTGCAGGTGGATGACTTCCGGCGCGTCAAACCGAGCCATGACTCGAATCAGCAACGGCGCGTTGAGCGTTGCTTTCTCCCCGCCCACGGTACGGACGATGGGGGCGATTCGCCGACCGCTCGGTTCATTCATTCGCGTGACCACAACCGCGTCCTTTGAGGAGAACATGGTGCCCTTCTCGCGGGGGCTGACGAGTATGCGAACCGCGTCGATCCGAACAGCTACTGAGCCGAAAACGCGGTCAGGTTCGTCGCTGACTCCGGCGTAGACAAGACCGCTCGGAGCCGAGGGTCGTTTCACGAATCGCGCGCGGTACTTCTCCACCAAAGCATCGAAGCGGAGACGCGCCGATGCGAGATCCGCTTCACCTCTGTCGAGGTCGGACCCCGGCTTCTCTTCGTAGGTCTCGTATGGTTCTGGTTCCGTGTGGTAGTGCTCGTCTCGCAGCACAGCTTCGAGGTCCCCGTAGAGCCTGTCGAAGTCGTCCATCCCGACCGCGTTGCCGTCCGGGTACACGAGCATCTTGTGCTTCAGGCGCGAGAGGTCGTTCGCCACCACGACGTTGCAGTGGGCCTTGAGCAAGGTCTGGTAGGCCGCCTTGAGGGTCTCGCTCTTCTCTGACCCCGAGGTCATCTTGCAGCCGATGAGCGTGAGCTTCGGGTTCAGCTTCCGCATTCGGTCGATGACCCGTGGCGCGAGGATGAACGGGATGTTGATTACGTCCCCCTCAGCGTAGCCCTCGGTCTTCATCTTTCCCTTGATGGGCATCGAGGGAATCCAATTCACGACTGCGGCGGCCATCACGGCGGCATCCACCGTAGGCGCGAAGGCGTAGCATTGCTCCGCGTAGGACTCGTAGCCCCCGTGCGAAACGTGGATGAAGGGCGCGCGCTCGCGTTCCGGTTCTCGATGCGTGCGGAACACGCTGATGTGGTCTTCGACCAGCTTTTTGTCCATCGTGTCGGGCGTGAGGAGCACGACCTCGTAGCCGCGCGCGTGGAGCCACCCTGCGAACTTCGTCGCCCAGATTCCCCGGATGCGGTTGCCGACCAGCTTGTTGTCGTCGAGCCGTCCGTACACGGTGCCAGCGGTCACGAGTACGCGTTTCATGACTCCGCCTCCGGGCCGTTCTCTTCTTCGTACAGCTCCTTCAGGTTCGCTCGGAGCGCCTCGTTGGTGCGGCTGGGCGGGATGTACGGCATGTCGTGCTCGCCTTCGATGGACTCCTTCGAGTCGTCGTCGAAGACGATGTTGGTGAGCTGGAAGACCAGCGTCTCGCGTCCGTACTCTCCGGAGACATGACCTTCGATGCGCTTCACCTTCTTCCCGAAGACCTTCTCCAAGTCGAGAGAACTCCACTTGTCGGTCGGGTCCACCTTTACGTCGGCCAGCTTCATAGTCCGTTCCTCTTCTTGTACTGGTTGACCGCGCGCTGAAGCTTCACCGGCATCTTGTCGGGTAGCGTCTTGTTGGACTTGAGCGCGCCCCAGATGAACTTCTCGCGCGGGAACTGGTCGCGGAAGAGCCACTGGAGACGCTCGACCAGCATCTCGGAGATCTCGCTCATCTCGCCCATCATGCTGGAGACCATGATGGGGTTCGTCTGCGGTTTCGCCATCTCGTCGTCGAACATCTGGAGGTAGCGCAGGAGGTTGATCAGCTTCTCGTCGAGAAGCAGTGTCACCGTTTTCGGCAGTCGCTTGCGGCTCATGTTGGCCTCGGGTTCGACCAGCCTTCGAAGGAGTCGTGTGCCTCGATGGTCGCTCTGTCGAGAAGCACGTCGAACCACGTCGGATGAATCGCAGCGTCGTCGGGGAGTTCCAGCGACTGCACCTCCCCGCCGGGGTTGATGTTCAGGATGTGCGCTTTCTTCAGCGCGGCTTTCAAGGACTCGCGCAGGTCGTCGAACCGCTTCACCTCCACGATGCACGCTCCAAGGAACTGTTGTCCCGTCGGGCGGCCACCGTCTGCGAACGAAAGCCAGAAAATCATTCGGGCACCGGGATGAAGTCCGCGAAGAAGCCGGGGTTGTTGACGGCGAGGTCGGTGAGCTTCGCGCCCAGTTCGCAGAGCGCCTCGTGGAAGTTCTCGTCGAGGTGGTTCGACTCGGCGTTGTGGCCGAACTCGTGGATGATGAGGTGGTTCACCGCGACGGTCGGCCCGTGCTTGAACCAGTCGTGCCCGAGGCGACCGAGGTTGAAGGTCAGCGAGCCCTGTCCGTAGGTCGCTGCGAAGGGCCACGCAATGTCGCTCGCGATGCGAACCGTCACCTTGCGCTTGAGGAGCGGCGGTCCGAGCGCTTCTGCGTAGGCCGCGATGTTCGCCATGCCCTTCGTCCACTTCTCCGGAGGCACGAGGTTCAGCGGGTCGCCGTTCGGGTCGTACGGCTTCGGTGAAGGCGTCACCTGCCCCGCAGGCTGGATGAACGAGCCCTTCTTCGCGTTCTGCCACTCGGTCGCGTTGAGCATCCCGCCGTGGACCACGGTGTAGCCCTTCGCGACTGCCAGTGAGTTGGCTTCGAGGTCGGACGGGTCATACGCGACGCGGTCCTTTCCGAAGCGCAGCGTCATCACCTTCTCGACCGCCTCGGGCACAATGTCCGCGTCGGAGGTGGCCTCGCGGACCCAAGACTGGTTCGCGTCGGCTGCCGTGAGCTGAGCGTGGAGGTTGTTCACGACCAGCGTGCGCACCTCGCGCAGGAAGGCGGGCGGAACGTTGTCGCGGTCCATGTTCAGCGGCACCTTCTGCTGAACATCGACGTGCCACTTGTCGTTGGTCTCGACCACCGGGATTCCCAGCTCGTAGAGCGTTGGGGTCTCGCCGGGGAACGGCTCGAAGATGCGCACCACGGTCTTCCGCTTGGCGCGTTTCAGGTTGCCGTCGGCGTCCGCGACCTCGGTCGGAAGGGTGGCTTCGAACTCCGCGAGCGGCTTCCGCATCGGAATGCCCTCACCGTTGAGCCATGTCGCCGTTCCGCCGGGCGGAATCAGGGTGCGGATGGCTACGAGCGCCACGTCGTACTCGGCGCGCGTCATGCGCAGGGTCATCTGCACGCTCGAACCGTTCTCACGCTTCTTCTTGAGCGCGTGGCGGCCCTTGTGGTCGAAGATGACGCCGCCTTGCGTGGACTCGATGGTCGCTTCCTCGCAGATGGCGAGCACCAGTTTCTCGCCGAGGTTGAAGCGCCCGCGCTTCTCGCTCTTGGCCTTCTTCTCGCTCTCCGCGAAGAGCGTGAAGGCGTGCGACAGGTCCGTGAAGCCGTTGGGGTCGTTGTCGGTGACGATGAGCCGGGCCTTCGGCACGCCCGCGAGAGGCGTGAACTCGACCTTTATCTCGGTCGCGTTCGTGTCCCACGCGTTGGAAATCAACTCGAAGAGCGCGAACTCCTTTCCGCGCCGCTCAAGCAGCTTCGCCAGACCGCTCTTATCGACCTCGAACCAGTTGCTCATGGTGGAGTGATGTCAACAGCTCAAGCGGTTGTCAACTCTCCTCGACAGGTTGACAATCACGTTGCTGGAAATATCACTCACTCACAATGCAGATCCGTATGCAGATCCGTTTCGTCTACAACTTCGCGCGCTGGTTGGAGCGGCGCATCACGAAGAGGTGGTACGCGCGTGCGCGTTACGTCGATGCGATCCTCGGGGTGGACTGGTGGCTCGAACGCCGGGGGCTGTCGTAGAGTGGATCTGGTGAGCTTCAAGCGCCGTTCGCATTCGTCTGAATTCCCGGTCGTCGTGGGCGCGCACGGGCTCCCGGCTTGCCGGTGGTGCCGGAAAACTGTGCTGCCGCCCCGCTCGACGTTTTGCAGTCCAGCGTGTGTCCACGAGTACAAGTTGCGGAGTGACCCGGCGTACCTACGGTCGCAGGTGTTCATGCGGGACAAGGGCGTGTGTACTCGATGCGGCTTTGACACCCAGAAGCTGCGGCGTGAGTTGAACGCCGCGTCTCCGGAAGCGCGGGCGAAGCGCTGCGAGGAACTACGGATTCCGCCTCATCGAGGTGAGCCGGGGATGTCGCTTTGGGACGCGGATCATGTTCTGCCGGTGAGTGAGGGCGGTGGCGAATGCGCGCTGGATGGGATCGCGACCTTGTGTATTTCCTGCCATCTTGCGAAAAGTCGCGCAGCCTGACGAACGGACGGATGACCAATGGATGTGACCGAGCATTACTCGCGCATTGCGGATCTCTCTGCGAAATACCGTCTCGCCTACTTGGCTCGGGACAAGGAAGCACGTAGTCGGCAGCGGATCTTGCTGTTCATGGCCCTTGAAGCGTTGGAGACCGAACATGGCGGAGCTGAACCCCGACGAGGTGTTGAAGAAGGCGCTGGGGCTCGCCCAGTCGATGACGGAAGCGCGAACTCCCTTCGAGGGTGACGGCGCTCGACTCGCAGAGCTGGTTCTCGCGCTTGACCGGTGGCTGATTGCTGGAGGACGCACACCCGCGCGGTGGGTGGAAAACTCTGTTGCGGCTGCTGCGAACGGGACCACACGGTCCTCAGACGAGGGGTAGTCCCCGCGCGGCTTGCGAAACCTTCGGCTCTCGACAAAACTGGAGCGCTGAATGGAAGAACTGGTTCTCCTCGTTCAGAAAACCTACGGCATCGTCGGGCTGTTGATTCTCGCGCCCTTCGTCGCGGTCGTGTACCTCTTCAAGCAGAACGTGGCGTTGCACATGGACGTAGGCAAAGCGATGGAGAAAACCACCGCCGCTCAAGAGCAGAGAGTGAATGACGCTCAGACCATCAACCTGAAGCTCCTCGACGTGATGAAAGAGCAGTCGGCTCTCAACACGGAAGCCAACACGGCGATGGAGCGACTCGGTGACGCGTTGAACGACATTCAGACTCGACTCATTACCGATGGAAAGAGGCCCTGAATGTTCGGAAAAATGCGCAAGCAGGTCGCGGAGCGGGCGGAGCGGGAAGACAGCAAGAACGCCGAGCGTGCTCAGAAGTCCGAGCAACTCGTGCGTGGGGCGTTGAATGCGGTCGATGAGAACCTCGCCGTGAAGCGCGAGGTCCGCGAGAAGGCTGCGCGCTTCATCGGCTCGTTGCGACCAGCTCTCAAAGCTGTCCCGCGCTGATTACTCGAAGTTCCCCCGCAGATAGTCCTTGAGCCGCCACCGCCGGTCAAGGATGTGGTCTGTGACGATGCCGTCCTGAAATCGGATGGTCCTCCGTTTATCGCCTCTCATGCCCGAGCCCAGTTGACTCCGGCGCGCTTCGTTGTGCGCCTGTGAGGCCGCTGACGTGCGTTCTTCGACGATGCGAGCCCGAAGTAGGGACATGGCCCGTTCTTCGTTCTGAGACTGGCTCCGCTCGGTCTCGCAGCGCACCATGAGCCCTGTGGGTAGGTACGTCAGGACGACGCAGGACTCAACCTTGTTCCGGTTCTGTCCGCCCGGCCCCGACCCACGGGTAGTTTTCCGCTCGATGTCGTTCGGATTGAGCACCACCTCGGTCTCGGTTGGCTCTCGGAGGACTGCCACTGTGATTGTGGAGGTGTGAACCCGACCTGATCGTTCATTCGGTGGAATTCGTTGAAACCTGTGGCCACCCGCTTCGTTCCTGAACGCCTTCTCCGCCTCTTTGCCGACGGCGCGGAAGACGATGAGTCCGGAGCGCTGCTCTAGGATTTCGAGGTCAAAGTCCCCTCCGCACTCCCAGCTTTGCGTAGATGGTGAACTGCTCGATGACGAGGGACTTGGCGTCGTCGCCACCCTCCGCACTGCGGATCTCTACCAAAACGGCGTTCATGGGTGCTCCTGCGTTAGAGGGTCAAAGGGTGGACGGTTGCTTGAGCGGACTCAAAGCACCGGGCACCTAAAGACGACGCTCGAACGAGGGAACCATGCGGTCACCCTACACCCGCATCGCGTTCGGTGTCATCAGCTTTTGAAACGGAGCCGTTGACTATCGCGTGAACTGGTGACATTTAGCAATCACGATGAACGTGGACAGCGGCTTCAACGTGGTGAAAGGATCGCGCGTCAAGGCGTGCTGGTTCGCGATACCGAAGAGTTGGGACCGAACCTCGATTGCCGGGATGCAGATGAAGCTGCCTGCGACCGAGATGTTCGCGGAAGGTGTTGTCACGCACATTCGAGGCGACCACCCGGTGAGTCCGACCCGGATTGAGATCGCCATTCAGCAGTCAGACGGAACTGAAGTCTGGGTTTCGTCCGGGGCAATCGTCGAGGCTTCCCCTCCCTCGACGGTGCGCCCTGCTTTTTGGGGTTCGTCCCCGTTCGAGCAGGTTTTCTCGCAGCAAATCACGGAGCGGAAAATGGACGCAGGTTCGAAGAGCAGCATCACGAACACGACCGAAGAGGTTCAGCGCAATCCTGCAACGGCGCTGGTCGGTGCGATGCTCGACCCACGGTTCATCGAGAACATGGAAGCGGCGGGGCAACGGGAGCTGGTGAAGGCGACCGATACGCTTCCGTCCGAGGGGAGTGAAGATCCTGCGTGGGCGGCGGCTGGGCTGGTGTTCGGTGAGAAGCTCGCCGGAGACCCCGTGTTCCGGAAGGTGACGCTCCCGATGGGGTGGAAGAAGGTGGCGACTGACCACGACATGTGGTCCCATCTTCTCGACGAGAAGGGCACTGTCCGGGGGAAGATCTTCTACAAGGCTGCGTTCTACGACCGGAGTGCGAAGCTCTACTCGCAGCCCCGGTTCTTCGTGGAAACCGAGTTCGACGGTGACTACCCCGCGCCGTGCCGGTACGTGATTCGAGACGCTCGGCAGAAGGAGCCGATCTTCACGACGGAATGGGCTCCCGAGCCTGAGCCGGAGGCGGACCCGGAGGTGAAGCGGGTGGGCTACGCCAAGCGAGATGCGCTGCGAAAGGAAGCGGAGGCGAAGCTGCTGAAGGACCGGCCCGACCACCGGAACGCCGCCGCCTACTGGAACGAGTGACATGCGACGCTGGTGGCAGAAGCAGCCCAAGAAAGAGCTGCTCGTGGACCTCTACTCGAAGGAGGTCGTCCGCGTTTGGTTGGCGATGAACCCGGACTACGACCTCGAATTCGAGGAGGTGGGCGAGGACTCCATCGGCGAGCGTCCGGAGTGGTTGCAGTACGAGCTGGAGAACATCGGCTGGGACGACATTCTCGGCATCGGGTACTCCGACGACAAGATGCCGCGATGGGGTCTCGAAGAAGGCATTGCCCCCGGTCAGCCCTTTCTTGTTGAGCTGCCGCATCCCCACTACTACTCATCACAGACCGAGAACGGCACTGAGCACGACGTGGACTTCGACCCTGACATCATTCGGGTTCGTCCGATGGTTCCGCGCGCGGTCGCGAGCGCGTGGGAGCGCGAGTGGAGCTACATCGCGAAGGCGCGAGCGTGGAAAGTCGAGCGGGATGAGAAGCAACGGTATCTGGTCCGCACCGACGTGAATGCGATGCTCATCGAGAGCTGCTGCTACTTCGCTTCCAACCAGTCAACGTGGGACGACATGTGTATGCCGAGCGGAATTCGTTTCTCGTTGTGCTCAAAGGCGAGCATCGACAAGAAGGTTTCCGGACGATGGACGACGGCGACGTTGGCGAGCGGCGAAGATGACGAGGGTGACCACACGAAGGCGTTTGAACGGCTGGTTGAGGAAGCGACGAAGCAGCTTCCGGGACTGAGCGCCGAAGTGGTACGGACGCTTCCGAGACGAAATTCTCACTGGTGAGGTGACGTGATGTTCATTGCGGGCAGGGTTTTCGAAAAGTCGGAAGACGCGCGGATTTGGGTCGAGCTGAACACCGCGCCTGATGAGCGCCGATACTGGTACATCGTTCAGCTCCTTGATGAGGACTTGAAGTTCAAGATCGAGACTCGTGGGGTTGCGGGGCTGCCGGTGAACGACGCCGAAGCTCCAGCCGACGAGGCTCCCGCCGATGCCGATGCGGATTCTTCCCCGGAGTTCGAAGAGTGCGCGATTTGCGCGGCGAAACCCGGTACGCCGGATCTGTGTCCGAGCTGCCTCAACAACAGAAAACTCATCGGGCAGCTTCAGTCGCAGGTGCTCGGTTTCAACACGCAGCTTCTCGTGGCGAAGGAGAAGCTGGAAAAACAGGCCGTCCAGTTGCGCGGGGACGCTGTGACGGAAGAGAAGGTCGCGCGCGCGTTCGCTCGACTACCCCCGAAGGAAGAGTGATGCACGACGACGGCGACTGGGACAGCGAGGTCGGAGAGGGGTTGCTGGAGCTGGTGGGCGGACCGTGGTGGTTCGTGCTGCTGGTGCTGGCGACCAGCCTTGGACTTCTGGCGTATCACTACTGGGGCTCATGAAAATCGACGACTACGTCAACAAGGCGCTCGGGCTGCTCTGGCCGGAGGACTCGCAGGGAAACCGTACGGTCTACCTGCACTCGCAGAACCTCAACGAGGACCGCAAGGGGAAGGTGAAGGGCTGGCCCTACCACGGGCGGCTCTGGCTTCACTTGGGCTCGCGGAAGACCGTCGCCTTCAGTTGGAACCTCTGGACGCACTTCTGTGGCGCGAGTGTCGGCATCGACGGTGAAGACGGCGGGCTCAAGCTGCACGCTGCGCTTCCGCCTGTTTCGTTCTGGCTGTGCTTGCCCGTTCCGAGCGGGTTCTTTCCAGAGAAGCTCACTCGGGTGTTCCAGTTTGAGTTCGCGGAGATCCGCGTGTTCGACTGGGCGGTCTGGTGGAAGTTCTGGACCGGCGACAACTGGAGCAGTCGCACGCCGAAGTGGCGCGACGGCAACTTCAACTTCCGAGACTTCGTGCTCGGGCGCGCGAAGTACAAAGAGGGTGAAGGTGAGGTCCGGAAGGTGCTCATTCCGATGCCTGAGGGACCTTACGAGGCGACGGTGAAACTGACTGAGGATGCGTGGCACCGTCCGCGCTGGTTCACGTTGCGCATCCGTCGCGCGAAGGTGGATGTGCCGCAGGGGATTCCGCATGAAGGCAAAGGCGAGAACGACTACGACTGCGGCGAAGACCGTTGCTACGGTATTTCTGGACCTGCCGACAACGTGGAGGACGCCGTCGCGATGTTGGTGAAGAGCGTGCTACGAGACCGGCGGCGCTACAACGGGAACGCGATGGCGGTGTACCCTCACCCGTCCCAACAGGCGAGGCCCGCGCCTCTGAGCAACCCTGACGATGGTCAAGCCGAGGCTTCCGCGTGACTCAAGCTGATGTGGACAAAGCGGTGGTTCGGATTCGGCGGCTCGTTGAGCGCTACGGCCAGCAGTCGGCGCGTCTCGCTTCGATTCGAGGGCTCTACAAGATGTTTCGGGACTGTCCCGAAGACGGGGCTTTTGGTCTGCTCGAAGCCGCGCTTGACGAAGTTGAGGAGCAGGAGCGCGCCGCGTGAACGACCAACAGCAGGCCGACGTAAAGAAGCCGCGTCTTCCGACCATCTACGACCCGGCCAAGGCCAAGGGAAAGCTCGTCCCCGGACGCAAGCCGCAGAAGAAGTTCCCGTACAACACCAAGCTCGACAGCGGGACCGGCACGATGCAGGTGTGCTGCAAGTGCTTCTCCCGCCCTTCGCAGGGAGCCTGTTCCGCTCACGCCGCCGAGACGTACCTACGGCTCTATGAGGCTGAACAGGCGCTTCAGGAGGGCTGTGGGCTGGCTTTCGACCTCGGAATGAAGCTGGGGGGCTTGCAGGCCCTTCTGGAGGAGGTTGTGGACGCCGCCAAGCCTCAGTTTCTGGGCGACAAGCGCGGTGAGCACGTTCCGGGCGGTGAAGTGGTCGCCATTCTTCCGCCCCATGTGATGCGAAAGGTCTACCTCGCTCTCGAAGCCTTGAAGCACGTCGAAGTCCCCCTACAGGAGCTGTGAATGGAGCCCGTCAAGATGAACTTCGACATGTACCAGCAGGAAGCCCTCCGGACCGCGTCGGAGACCGGAGAGGGCGAGAAGGGCATCGCTCTCGGTTCGCTCGGGCTCGCAGGCGAGAGCAGTGAGTTGTTCGAGCTGTTCCTCGACGGGATGGACGGTTTTCTGAAGGCGGCGCGGGTCTCGGTGAAGGCTGGGACGACCGTGGACTACCTGAAGAAGATCCTCTTCCACTCCCACAAGCTCGACAAGGAGAAGGTCAAGAAGGAGCTGGGCGATTTGCTCTGGTACGTGGCGGTGCTTGCAAACGCCTGCGGTTTGAGTCTCAACGAAGTGGCGGAAGCGAACGTCGCGAAGTTGCGTGCGAGGTACCCCTCAGGCTTCGATGCGAACCTCAGTCAAAACCGCAAGGCGGGTGACGTGTGAGAACGAACACCAAGACAGCCGCGTACGCCGCATCCGCGTTGCAGACCTCCGGGACCTTGAAGTGTCCTGAGTGCGGAGCTGTTCAACCCTGTCCGCCGAAGCAGGCGTCGGCGTACCTCCGGGTGGGCTGGCCGAAGCACTGCGACCAGACGATGCAGTTGGTACCGAAGACGAACGGGCACGCGCACCTGCCGAAGAAGCGAGCTTCACGGTGACCGAGGGACAGTCCGGGTCGCGGAAATGTCATCAGTGCGCCGTACTCATGCAGCGCCTACGACGGGAGAAGAAGTGACGATGTTCATCGTATTTGAGGGTGGTGACGCGAGCGGGAAGACCACGCAGTCGAAGATGCTGGCGGAGTGGATGAGCGCGGAGTGGCGTTGCTTCCCCGACCGGCGCACCCCCATCGGAAAACTCATCGACGGACATCTCAAGGGCTACTGGGAGGCTCAGGTGGCGGATGCGCCGCCCATGAAGGCGATGGCTCCCGACGAGCGCGTGTGGGCGGACACGTACGGGAGCACCAAGGACGCGCTGATGTTCCAAGCGCTCCAGCTCGCGAACCGTATCGAGGTGATGCCTTCGGTTTTGGCGACCCTGCGGAGCGGCAAGCATGTCGTCTGCGACCGGTACTGGGGCTCTGGGTACGCCTACGGCAAAGCGGACGGGCTCGACACCGACTACCTGCTCAAGATCCACGAGTACCTTCCGGACCCGGCTCTGAACATCCTCATCGACGTGCCCATCGAGGTCGCGGTGAAGCGGTTGTCGAGCCGCGAAGGGCGGGTCGAGCGGTACGAAGGCAGCGTGAAGTTCATGGAGACGGTCGCGGACAACTACCGGGAGTTGTGGGCGCGCAAGAAGGCAGATCCGCGTTGGGTCGTCGTGGACGGAAGCGGTGACCGTGACGCGACTCAAGCGAAACTTCGTTCTCTCATTCCCACTGCCGTTCTGAAGCGATAGAAGCCGACGATGCGAACCTTCTTTCTTGCGGTGTTGCTCGGAAGTTCCATTGCCTCGGCGGAGTACGCAGGGGAGCTGGTTACTGGTCTGACGGGGGCCAACCCGAAGATCGTCGGCAACGTCATCTACTGGGCGGAAGCCGCACTGCCCGATTCAGGAAGTCCGGACGCGGGGAAAGCCGACGCCGGGAAAGCTGTTGATGCGGGTCAACCTGACGCCGGGAAGCCGGATGCAGGCACGTCGAAAGCAGACGCGGGAGCTGTTGACGCGGGCAAGGGCAAGGTGGTGTTCGCCGCACCACCTGCCGTTCCCGTGGTTCCGACGAAGCTGCCGGATGGTGGTGCGCTGGTCACCTGTTCGAAGAAGCAGACGTTTTGCTTCAGTCCCGAGGGTGATTGTGACTTGCAGGTGGCCGCGCTGATCGACCGTGCATCCGCCAAGCTCGACATCATCATCTACTCCATCAACCGACCGAGCATTGTGGACGCGATTCTTCGCGCTCGCGCGCGCAAGGTTCCGGTTCGGATGATCATCGACACCTCGCAAATCATCGAGCCCCGAGAGCAGCCTCAGCTCCAGAAGCTGCTTGCGGCGGGCATCCCGATGAAGCGGGACACGCACCAAGGCATCATGCACATGAAGGTTGTGGTGGTGAACGACCGCGAGTTCCTCACCGGCTCGTTCAACTTCACGAACAACGCCTCGGAGAACAACGACGAGAACATGCTCATCTGGGACTGCCAGCGGCTCGCACTGATGTACGAGGGCAAGTTCGACCAGCTCTGGGCGCGGTTCAAGGACGCGACCGAGATGGTGCTACGGGGTGACGCGGGTGTAGACGCAGGGAAGTAAGCAGGGCGATTCACGGACGCAGTACCAGTGAGGACACGGACATGGCGATGGAAGGCCCCGTGCGGGCGGAGTCTCAGGCTGGGCAGGTGTGGCGGTACTCGTTTCCGAACGTCAACAACTACGAGGGCTGGGCCATCATCTTTCTCGACTCGGCGGGCTGCTTTGCCGCGCTGAGCGATTACGGCGACTGGTCGTACCGGTGGTCAGTCCGTGGGTTTGCCGAGGGAGAGGACATCCGCAAGTTCCTCCTGACGTGCGACGACGACTACCTGCTGCGGAAACTCGGGCAAGGACGCAAGGAGTACGACCCCGAAGGGACGCTCGAATCTGCGAAGAGCGCCATCATCGAGGCTCGACGCGATGACAGGTGGACCAAGGACGAGGCTCGCGATGAGTGGGACTCGCTCAAGACCTACGACGAGCTTCGGAACGAGTTCGACTTCGGCATGTGGTACTCGAACACGAAAGTCGCCGATGCGGGCGAGTGTCACCAGCAACGGTACCCGAATCAACTCAAGGCGTTCATCGAGCTGGAGATGCCGAGGCTGCGAGAGGTTCTCCGGCAGGAGCTGAAGCTGTGAGCGTCGGAGCGCTCTTCGCGGTCCGCGTGGACCGGCTGACTCCGCTGCGCTGGAATGTCGAAATTCACGACGCGGACACCGACAAGTTCCTTTGGAAGGGCGTGATGGGCGACGGGGTCATCGAGGAGATGGGCAAGCGCTCGCGGGTGTACTTCATGGCGCAGTGGAAAGAGGTACCGGGGACGCAGGCGATGCTCATCCTTCGGGACGAAATCAAGGGTCGCACCCGATGATGACCGACGACGCGTTGGCGGAGTTGCGTTCCAGACTCGCCGAGGCCGACCTCGACGGTCATGGTGTGCGGGTGACCGAGACCGAAGTTCGAGCCCTGCTCGCGCGACTCGACCACGCGGAGAAAACCAGCCCGGTCGAAGTGCAGCCGTGGCGATGTGATGCTTGCACGGGGGCAGGCGACAGACCCGACTGCATGTGCAACGGCTCTGGGAAGGCCGTGGACGCCGTCGTCTACCTGCGCGAGCTGCTGTTGAAGATGGACGAGGCGCTCGCCTTCTACGCGGACCCCGAGACCTATTTTGCTGTGGCGTTTCTTTCTGACCCACCCGCTGGGCCGTTCATGGAAGACTTCTCCGAGACGGATCTCGGCATGAAGCCGGGCAAGCTGGCGCGTAACGCGCGCGGGGAGAAGGAGTGAACGCGGTGGCGAAGCTGGAGCCTGAGGCCGACAACACGCCGTTTCGGGCAGTCACGCCGGACGGTCGGTGGACGGTCGAGGTTCGGCAGGTAGCCTGTCCGCTCGGAAACGACCCGACATATCCGTGGTTCACCGGAACGGTCACGTTGGATCAGCAGACCATCGTTGAGTCGTTGACAACGACCGACACCAACAAAATCATTCACTGGGCGCGAAAACAGATGGTGGAGTCCATGCGCCGCTGCACAACGCCGGGAGGTACGCCGTGAGCGAACGAACCGTGTCGGAGTTGGAGATGGAGCTGGCAACCGTGCGCGGGGCTCGCGACGGCGCGAAGCTGAGAGCTGAGATGGCTGAGGAGGTGGCACTCTCCCTGCTTCAGCCGACGCGCCTCATCGTCAAGCAGATGGGCTCCTCCGCCTACCAGTCGTTGCTGATGGACGACGCGCACCAAGCGTTGCGCGCGGCGTGGGAGTTGCCGGACACGCAGATGCTGCTTCGGCGCTTGAACGGTCAGGCCGACCCGACGTAAGACGACTTTGGGCTGCACGAACACGGACGCAGGACCGAGGTACAGACATGGCGAAGAAAGTGAAGACGCCGAAGGCTCAGCCGGTGTGTGAGCACAAGTGGAAGCGCTACGGTCATCGAGGCGGCGGTAAGGGCGGGCAGACGTTCGTTTGCCTGACCTGCGACAAGTGCAAAGAGCACTCGGAGTGTCCTGCCACCGAGCCGGAGCGCAAGAAGATCCACGCGGACAAGGTTCTGTTCGAGCGCCGCCAGAAGCTGATGCACAAGGCGTGGCGGCCGGTACAGAAGCTCTGGGAGGACATCGAGAAGAGCGGGGTGGGCTGGCCTCGCGGCGATTCCGAAACGGCGGGGGGCAAGGACAAGCTCGCCGCAGGCATGGAGCGACTCGCGAAGCGCTTCCCAGAGCACATTCACAACGCGCGCGTGGATGACGACTACCACGCGAGCAGCGACCTCTGGTTCATCTCGCACTTTTACGACGACGAGAAGGTTGGGCGCGGCTACTGGGGCACGAGCGTGGTCTACATCGGCCAGTGCTCGGACGATCCGCCCGTGCGTTTCTTCCTCTACCCGGACAGCCACATGAAGTACGTGCTGGCGACGGCGACGAAGCTCCACAAGAAGGCACGCGCCCTGAACAAGGGCAAGAGGTACGGCGAAGTATGAGCACTCCAACACCGAGGCGTACGAGCGTCATGGCGTACCACGAGATTTGCGACTCCGGCTTGCTGGGGGAGACGCAGAAGAACGTGATTCAGGCGCTCGCCGAGAAGGGACCGCAGACCGGGCGCGAGCTGGACGAGTATCTCTGCTCGCCCGACGCGCACAAGCGACTCTCCGAGCTGGAAGACATGGGCGTCGCCCGCTCGGCAGGGATGAAAATCTGCTCCGTCACTGAGCGTGAAGTCGTCGTCTGGGAGCTGACCGGCGACAAGCCGTCTCCGCCCAAGTCGAAGCCCGGTGACACGCCCACGAAGCGGGAGCTGGAGAAGGCCGTCAACGAGCTGTCGGCGAAGCTGAAGCAACTGAAGTCGCTCGACTCCAAGTTCATGCTCGGGCCTGAGCTTCAGAAGGTCGGCTTGTGGCTGCGAAAGAAGTCGAAGTGAAATTCGACGCGAAGTACCCGGACAAAGTGAATCCGCAGAAGGTCTACCCGGACAAGCTGATGGGGCCGCACAAGGAAATCTACGTCACGGAGTCGCTCGTGCAGACGTGGCGGATGTACCCGTGTTCGATGTGCGGAGAGCGAACTGGTTGGCGTGATCTCTCGGAGAACGTGTCGGTCTGCGTCTGCTCCGAAGAGTGCATGAAAGCGCTGGCGCAGCAGATGGTGGAGTCGTTGGACGAGCGCGAACGTGAACAACAAAACGAGGAACCACATGGCGAACCTTAAGTACACCGACGTGATGAAGCCGGAAGACATCAGCATCGCGAACCTGTGGACGGTGTTTGCAGGCGCGGTGATGGACGCGGGCGCGCCCCAGATGCAGCGCGATGAGATGCGCAAGAGCTTCTACGCAGGCTTCGTCGAGTGCTTTAAAATCATCACGGACCTGTCGGACGTGATGACGGAGGCGGAAGCCGTCAAGACGCTGGAGCGCCTGAAGAACGAGTCGCACGCGTTCTTCGAGACTATGATCGCCACCCATCCTCGAATCACTGGCGGGCGTTGACAATCCGCACGCCTTATGTTTAATGGACTGATGGACACGGTTACGCCTGAGCTGGTGAACGACCCGGAGCTGGGCTGGATAACGTACAACTGCCCGACGTGCGTGGATCTTCGAATCCGTTTGCACGCTGTGAAGGAAGGCGAGCCGCATCCCGTGACTGTGCTCGTGATTTTCTCGGAGAAGGGGAAGCACGAGGCGGAGACGAAGCACACGACGTTCGGCTGGAAGTTCACGAACAAGGTGCGGAAGCTGGCGGACGAATTCATCGCGTTGAAGGACGAGTCGTCGGGCTTCTGGGTGGACTTCAAGGCGCGGCACCTGTCGCTGCCGATGACGAGCGGGGACGGAGGCCAAGATGGAATGCTCGGAGGCGATTGAGGGCGTTCACGAAGACCACTGCCTTCACGATCTGCGTCGTCGTGACACGAGTACGCGTGGGATTCTCGCAGCCGGTGGGTATGGCCAAATCTGTTGTTGGTGCGGTGATCTTTTTCACAGCCGTCAGGAGACGAATCAGCACGGCGAGTACGAACCGGGGATTTCTCGCTTCGTAAAGTTCAACCGTGAGGCCGCGAGTCGGAAAGAAGCGGCGTTGAAGCTGCGCGAGCATCGTCACGACGTGCGGATCTACAAGCGAGGGCACCTTTCCGACGAACAGGTGAAGGGCTTGGAGCGGCTCATTGCGTTGGGACCGAAGCAGAAGCAGAAGCAGAAACGAAGTTACGTCTATCTCTACGTCTGTCCGGAGTGCGGCAAGCCGAAGAGCAAGCCGGTGGTCTGCCGGGAGTGCAAGCGATGACCCCCGGACTGGAGCCTTTGCATCCGGCGAAGGACTCCGAGACGACCGAGGCTCTGGTGGTTTGGCGCGACACCTCGAACGGGAAGGTGGTTGTCGGGAAAGCTCGCGAGAACGCGCCCGCGTTCGAGGACCGCCCGGTTCCCGCCCAAGGCTTCTTCCGGCACTACAAGGGCGGCCAGTACGCGTTGCTTCATCACGCGGTGCGCGCAGGCAAGAGCGTCGGGCGCGAGCTGGTGTCTGAAGACGTGGTCGTCTACCGGAATCGGAAGACGCAGGAGGTCTGGGTGCGCTCCGAAGAAGCGTTCTTCGGCACGCTCGACAACGGGGCTCGTCGCTTCGCTCCGGAGTCCGATTGACAACCCCTCGCGCACAGAACATCACGAGCATGAACTTCGTCTTTCCAGAGAAGCCCGTTGACCTCTTCGAGCTGGTCTACTTCACCGCCGAGGACTACGGGGTCGTCGAGTACCGGTTGCTGTACCACGTCGATTCCAAGTGGGACGAGGTCTACCCGGATTCCAAGGGCGGAGCCGACCTCACCGACGATTGGCAGGTCTTTCGCAACGGTTCCTTCACCGGGCGCTACTCCGGGTGGCCTTTGAAGTCGCTAGGCGATCGACCTCGATACGCTACGCGTGCGGAAGCGATGACTGTCGCGCGCGCCCAGCTTGAGCGGAGCATCGCGATGCGCGAGAGCGAGCTGGCGGAGAAGCGCGCGCGTCTTGCGGAGATGGTCATTGTTGACAATCCCACGTCCGGTAACACCTCTCCGGCATGAGCCACGAATTCGCGACGACGATTGAAGTGAACGGTGACGAGCTGGACGTGGTGGTCGAGTACACCTTCAGCCCCGGCACGCCCGATGTGATGTACCTGTCGAACGGCGACCCCGGCTATCCCGGCGACCCCGGTGAGTGCGAGGTGCTGGCGGTCTACCGGACGGACGACAAGAAGCGCGAGAAGGATTTGATGCCTGCTCTGCCGAAAGACATCATCGAGTATCTGTTCGAGCGCGCGTGCGATGAAGGTCCAGACGCGTTGAACGACGCTTACGAAGCTGCGATGGAGGACAAGGCGGAAGCTGCGGCCGAGCGAGAGTGGGACCGCTGAACATGACTTCGATCCAGCGACAGAAAGTTCTGAAACAGGTGGAAGACGCCACGCGTCTGATGTACCGATTGGACGGCTCTGTGCGCGTCGAGCGTGTTACGGGGAACGTCGCCGAAGCGAAGCTGGTCATCGGCTATGTTCGCGAGCTGCTGAAGGACATCGAAGCTGCTGTGGAGACTGAATGATTGTGACCAAGCAGGAACGGTTGGAGCGCTCGAAGACGTTGGAGTCAGAGGTCGAGTGGTTGCTCCGTGAGCGCGACGAGACTCAAGCGCACCTCGATGACCTGTCGGGTCGTCTGGCGCGGAAGGTCGAAGAGCTGGAGTCGCTTGGGTGCGATTTTCTGACCGACAACGGACTTCCGTGTCGCGAGAACGGTGGTCGCCGGGCGCGGGTGGTTGACGTGGTGAGCGGCATCGCGTGCTGTGAGCGACATGCGCAGATCCGCAAGTACAGTCTCAATCCTTCGGCTGTTGCGTAGACCGCCTTTGTCGTGGCAAATGAGCCCGACAATGAGCGCGACGACGAAAGAATGGGCTGTCTGGATGCCTGCTGCTGATGGAGTTTTCCCGGTGGCGGGCGGTAGCTACACGAAGGTGCGTTGGAACCGCACTGCGGTCTTCGAGCGGCGACAAGATGCCCTCGACGAGGCTGTTCGTTCCGGGACCATTCCATCCGGTCCTCTGCGCGGCCTTGCGCCTGTTGTTCGCACATCCGGTACGACGCCTTCGAACAGCTTCAACTGAGGTTCCCCCTTGTGGTCCAGCTTCGGTAGAGTTCGACACATGGATCTGAAAACTCGCAAAGAAATGGAGCGGCTGGTCGAGGAGGCTCCTCGGCCGAAGCCGCCGATGCGTGGTCTCGGAGACGCGGTGGCTCGGGTGACGAAGGCGGTGGGCATCACGCCTTGCGGACCTTGTCAGAAGCGTCAAGAGATTCTGAACCAACGGTTCCCGTTCAAGCGCAAGTAGTCCATGCCCAAATCTCTGAAGTCCCCCGCACGCGCTTGCAGGCAGTGCGGGAACGAACTGATTCGTCTGTCTCCGGACCATCCAACCGGTGACGACGTTATCTGGGGGCTCCCTTCTGTTGGGCAGTTCTGGTGTCGGAAGTGCGACATCAAGACCGCTGTTCCTTTGGGTCCAGACGAGATGCGGGACTTGGAACTGGCTCCCCGTGCTCGCGCCTGAGTAGGATCTCCACACCCTTCTCTGGAGACGCGCATGGACCTTGGACCGCTCGAAGTTCTCTACTGCTGGCAGTCCGTGCTTCTGGCCATCGGCGTCGCGACCGCTACTCACGGGGTCAAGCGCCTGTTCGATGTGTTCGTGGGAGGCAAGGAAGCTCGGAAGAAGAAGATCATCATCAACCGGCTCATCCTCCCCGCCACGCCCATCGTTCTGGGCGCAGTCGGCGCGGTTGTCGTTCCGATTCTTCCCGAGGCCCTCATCGCGTACTCGACACTTCACGGACTGGTCGGCTTCAAGCTCGTGCTGGTGAACGCCGGGTATGGGGCCGCCGTTGGGCAGTTTGCGGATTACGTGTGGCACCGGTTCTCGGGCATTCAAGCGGACGTATCCCAGAAGAAAGCCGAGAGCGCCGCCAGCAAGGCCACAGGCGTGGTGCCGAACCCGCCCGTCAGCGCCTCCACCCTCTCCGAGCCGCCGAAAGGCGGAGACTGACCATGACGACCCCCAAGCTGCTGACCGAGATTGTTCCCACGCCGACCGTGCCGCTCCAGTCGTCGCTGCCTCAGCCGACCAACACGAAGTGCCTCGGCTGCGGTGCCCAGCGGAAGGCCGAGCAGACGCTTGAAGCCTGCGAGCACTGCGGCTGCCCGGTTCGTAGTTGAACTGAAAAGCGCAGGTTCGTAGTTGAGCGGATCTTCTACGAGTTTGCCGTGTAGTTGCTGCACCCCTGTCGGGAATCGCGTTCAGCAGTCGTCTGGCGTAGAATCTCGTAAGCAGGAGGTGTAGCGATGTCAATTCACAGCAACGACACATGCGATTCCTGCCGGGAGAGCGTCCCGAAGTCCAAGCTCGCGCAGGGTCTCGCGCGGGAGTTGGAGTCGGCGCAGGAAGTCGCGGAGAAGATGCACAACCGAGTGCAGGAGCTGGAGCAGGCGATTCGCGCGGTGTGCCGGGGCAAAGTCCCCGTCACCATGCTGCGCGAGTTGGTGGAGCTTCCGGGCCTGACGTAGTCGGTCGTTGACAATCAACGTTGCTGTTGCTACCAACCGAGAAACGCGGGCAGTTCGGCGCGCCGGATGGAGGCACCAGATGACGGCAGCAAGGAAGTCGAAAGAAGCCGTGTTCGAGGTCTACTCGACCGGCATCTGCTTCATGAGCGTCTGCACCGACCTGCCTGTTGAGGAGGTCGCGCAGTTCGCCAACCTCACGCGCCCGACCGGCATCAAGTCCAAGTGGACGGTGGCGAAGGAGGCGTTTCACACCGGCCAGACCAACCCGTGTCCGTGTGACCAGCACCCCCTGACACAGATCCACGTCCTGCTGGAGTGCTGACATGCTCACGCGCTGGTGGACACAGGGCTTCTTCACCACGGTGCAGCGAACCAAGCTGCACGCCTTCGAGATGACCGGACCGCTGCCTTCAGGGCGGCGGGCTCCGAAGGCGCTGTGCGGCTACAAGCTGAGCGGCAAGGGCGGGGCGTCGAGTCCTGACCTACCGAAGCCGAACGAGTGCTGCAAAATCTGCCAGAAGCGCATCGCTGCCGGAGAAACCCCATGAGCGACACCGAGTCCTTCGACGATGTTCTGGCGCAGGCTGACACTGAGAACGCGGTGCTCTGCATCATCGACGGCGAGAAGCACTGGGTGCCGAAGAGCGTCATCGTTGGCTCCGAGTCCGAGGTGAACGAGGCGGGCGACAAGGGCACGCTCGTCATCAAGGCGTGGTTCGCCAAGAAGGAAGGTCTCGTCTGAGCAATCACGACAACAACCGTCGTGGTGAGAAGAAGCGCACCGAGCACGGCCCGAAGTTCGAGGGCGGTGGCAGCGACAACTCGTGCGTGGCGAGGGCGCGCAAGAAGCACAAGAAGCGAGCAGCACGACAACTTCGACGGACTAGGAAGACGCGCGGATTCATGTCGATGACTGGCGGGAAGGGCTCGCGCCCCAAGCCGCCCTCGATTGAGGACAAGTCATGAGAACGGACGACGAGAGTGGACTGCCGTGCCCTGAGACGCTGGGCGAGTACCGCGACATGTGCAAGGCCATCGGCGGTTCCGAGTGCCGGGCTGTGCTCTTCCTCGACAAGAAAATCGCGGAGCACGAGAACGGACGCGATGAGAAGGTCATCGCGCCCGA
>Ga0315286_10000753_pt1 | contig 28147 bp, 34 predicted proteins | sample YL17G10_0_MG_FD_205038 | JGI IMG/M metagenome (GOLD analysis project Ga0315286, IMG submission 205038) | Sediment microbial communities from Yellowstone Lake, YNP, Wyoming, USA - YL17G10_0 | ecosystem: Environmental > Aquatic > Freshwater > Lake > Sediment | place: USA: Wyoming | collected... | reverse complement strand
TTCTTCCTGTTCCTTGGGAAAGATGTCGTCCAGGTCTTCTTCGAGCGGCTGAATGACCTCCGCCTCGATCAGTTTTGTATCGGGGATACGGTACGCTTCCGGCTTCGATTCCGCCGGTTCCACGATCCTGAGTATCTTCTTCAGGCGGTCGGTCCGCGCCTGATCGTCGAAGTAGTAGTCCATGTGGATCTGGCATAGCCTGTAGTCGTAGAAGCCCATGACGGGTGGACGGTGGCATCCGGAGATTGCACACTTCGTCTCGTTGGAGGGTGACCGCCGTTTGTCGGTCTTCCAGTTTGGCATGACCGCTCCTTCATTTCATCACGTCGTAGAGTTCCTTCCTGACCTTGCCCATGGCGTACATGTTGTTCAGCCGCTCGGCGTGCAGGTTGAGCAGGGAGATCAGCTTCGCGGTGGCCGGATGGTCCATGTCGTCCAGCCTGACCTTGCGTTTCCCCACCTTGATCGTCGTCTTGAGCGATTTCATCGGGCCTCCTTCTTGGTCGCCTTCGTACATGCTGCGATGGGTGGATGGGATGCCATGACGATGGCTACCCGCTTTCCTTTTGGCACCTCGCGAGAGGCGAGCCACAACGCTTCTGCTGCGGTATACTCGTAGTCGTACAGAACCTTGCGCTCTACGGCATGTTGCCGGCAAAGCGGTACTGAACCGCCAAGGGCGTTGACGTAGAACGTCTTTATCATCCCGTCCGGATAGCGGAGCGGTTCCCCGCTGCACTGAGCGCACTGAGTCATCTCGGTCACCTCACTCCGACTGTTTGATGTCCATTGGATTCGGAAAGATAACGCTCGGTGGACACTTCCCAGTCTTCTTGAATTCCCTTTTGATCTTGGCGACCTTCGCACGATCAGGCAAGGCCTCAACGATGGCCGCCGCAAGCGGCGTCAACTGGAAGCTCGGCTCTTTCGATTGGTCCTTGCTGAACGGTAAATAGTCCATCATTCACCTCGTCTCAAAAGTCATCCCGCGTAACCCGCTTCTATCGCCTTCGGCAACTTGGTGACACGCCTCCTGTCTGTTCCGTGTCTGGAACAGTATCCCGGAAGTTCTCTCCGCAACTTCGCCACGAAGGAGCATCCGCACGTTTTGTACTCCTCCATCCAGCGTCCCTTTTCTTCTTTCTTCTCATCCATTGCAGTACCCCTGCTCTGGATGACTACTTGCCTTCGGTTTTCCGACCCGTCCGGTATCCCATTTCCCATCCCTTCTCGAAAGCCTTTTGGAGATGGTAGGCCAGGAAGTTCACGAGATCATCGTTGTCTTCACTACGAAGCCAACCCCTAACTTCTGCCGTGTCGTACCAAATTGGAGCCACAGGTTTCTTGGATTCCATTCTTCCTCCCTATTTCAACAGGACACGTCAAAAGTTAAAGGGACGGTCCCGAGTCGAACGGGCGCGTTGTTGCAGGGCATCCACGATTTTTCATGGCCCAGCCTCAGTCGCTACCTCACGACCTCCGTCCCGTATGCCCCGGCCGACAAGGCCGGGTCGGTACTCGCCCCCGCGAGGGTTGGGTTCTGGTCAGAACATTCAGAAAGTTAAAACCCACAAGAGTGATCCTGCACGCGCTTGCTCCAACGCGCCGCATCGGCCATCGCCTCGTCGCGCTCCTTCTTCAATCGCTGGATGGCAGAGCAGTCCCCCGCGATGTTGACGTGGATACACGTCTTTCGGAGCTTCGTCTTTTTCAGGTCTTCGAGTTCGGCGACGAGTCTTTCGATCTCGCCCAGGGCCTCCCGAAGAACTTCTCCGCCTGGATCTGGCAGGAGAAAACTACACGTCCGCATCTTGATCGTGTCCATGATCGTACCTCTACAGAATTCTCAGAGTGTAACCTTCAACTCGCGGAGCACCCTGCGAACCCGTGCATCCACGAAGTCCGCAGTCATGCTATTCGATTCTCGTACACGACGTTCGATGCTTTCCTTGATCTCTTCCGTTACAAGAGCATGAACGGCGTCGTTGACCTTTCCTTCCAGACTCAAGGTCATCCTGCTGTCGCGGAAAAATCTCTGGATCTCCGTGGAGAGAACCTTGGGGTCGGTCTTCTTTTCCACTTCCTTAGCCACGAGATTCTTGATTTCCTCGCGGACGATGTTCGTCACCTGCCCACGAATCATGTCCTTGATGACGGCGCGGAGCTCTTTGTCGTCCTTGATTTCCAGCTCAACCTTCATCTTGCCCTCCTGTTAACTATTCTCAAACAGTCTGCACCTTCTCCCATGCCTTCAGAGCTGCATTGAGCCTCTTATGGAGTTCCGACATGCAGTTCTTCTCATGGTTCCCAGCTCTCGGCCACGACCGGGGGCATGTGCAGCCCTGTACTTTTATCAACCACATTTTCTTCTCCAGAGCCTTAGCCAGAGCTTTCGCCCCTGGTGCATAATAGCGCCTTCCTTCGTCGAGACCCTCTGCACTGCCCATCAAGAAGGCTTGGCCGATGAATGGCTTGAGCATCACACATGCCGCCTCGGCGATACCCGTAATGGTCGCCTTTTCAACCTCGGCTTTACGCTTTCTCACGTTTCACCTCGATACATTCTTCGGAGACTGTCAGTTTGCCCAACCTGGATCGTCATGCCAGTCTGGAGGCACATTACTATCCGCAGGCTTGTCCTCTTTCGTAGTCGCCTGTTTCTTCTTTTTGCCTTTCGGTTTCGGTTTGGACATTGTTCACTCGGATCAGTCTCAACCCTTCCTCCGCTCTATCTCTGCGCGGATTCGTGCAACGCGACGCATCACGTCATCATGTGTCCACTTGCGGCCATCCAGCGCAGTCTCGAACTCTTCGACCGCCCACTCCAGCGCCTCGATCTTGGCGAAGCGGGTCGCACTACGAATGATGTTCGAGATTTTCTCGTGCCACCAATCCTTTGCCGGGATGGTGAGCGGATCTGGATATTTTGCAATCAGCCGTTGTGCGTACTTCTCTGGCGTCATGTTCCCCTCACAAAGTAGCCGGTCTGTTTGGCATCTTGATCTTGCGCCAAGCCACGACACGAGTACCAGGGTCATCGAAGTTGAACTTGCAGTCGTCGCAAACTCCGCTCAGACCATTCATATCCCCAACGAGGTACATCTCTCCAGCGGAATCCAGGAAGCATAAGCCTCTCGGAAGGCAGAACCCCTCTTTGTGCTCCCTTCGGAACTCTTCCCATGTCTGATTGCACTTCTGCCAATCCATTGTTCGTGTCCTTCACAACTGTCGGACTGCAATCACTTCTTCTTGAGGTCTTTGGGGGTCATCGCACGGACATGTACTCCTGTTTTCATGGGAGCGGCCATGAACTCTCCCCAATCCTTGTATCCCGCCGGGGTAGGCCCGGAGAAGGAGCAGAACGACATCCCCACTTCTGGTATCGTAGGAATTGATATCTCGATGTTTCCCAGACCGCCCTTCACCATTGCGTCCAAAGCATCGCGCAATTCGATTACTCTCATGCTTCACCTCATGCGTTAGTAGGTTTGCTCATCTGGCGTCATACGGATGGTGTGACACCTTCTTCGGGTCCTTCGTTCCCACCCGGCGCCACTTGCTCGCCTTTGCTTTTCTTCGGTCTCGCCGGTTTTGCTTTTGCTTTTGCTTGCTTGCTTTCATCTGCCTTCCCTAACAACTCGAATCCGGTGTAGGCCACGGCGAGCGCGTCGGAGATGTCGAACTTCTCCTGGGTCACGTGGATGGAGAAGAGCCTCGACACCTGATCTCGCGTGCCCGCCTTGCTCGACGATCCGATGGTCTTCCTGATGGTGGCAACCCTGATGGGCCGCGCTTCCCGGTCGAGTTTCTCCGCAGTCACCATCTCGATGATGCCGTTTACCATGTACAAGGCCCTGGCGGCCGCGAAGAACTTCACGTGGGTATGCTCATAGCAGACTTCATCCGGCTTGTGCGTGTCGAAGAGTTCCGTGATGGCGTCCCGGAACAGGACGAGCCGGAAACCGAGGGGCTTCTTGGCAGGCAGGAGGATCCTGCCCCATGCCACCGGTACCGGGCCGGATGGGCCGTCTTGGAAGACGGCCCACCCGGTCACGACGGAGGCGCTGTCGAAACCGAGAATGATCATGCGTCCTCCCATTCCGCCTCTGGAGACTGCGCGGTGTGTTCCTTGATTCTCGCCTTCATGAGTCCGGCGATGACCTTGTCCCGCTTGCTGGGCGGGATCTTCTGGATCGGCAGGTCGAGTGGCATCGCCGGGATCGGAAGGAACGGGTGCTTGAAGATTTCCTTGAGCCTGGCGACGACGGTGCGCGCCGTGATCTCGTCAACCCCGGTGTCTCCGAAGAGCCATGCCGGGATCTGCCAGACCGGCCCGAGGCCCGGAGGCGTTATTGGTTCCGTGCGAAGGTCCCGCTCGAGACCTTTCGACATCTCCGTGCAGAGCGCGAAGTAGCCGGCCACGCTTACCCTCGGACGCAGCTGCTCGTCAGCCGCGATGTTGATCTGTTCCACGACGAAGGTCCAGAACTTCCGCGACTGGACCTCCTTCTTCGGGTCTTGTACCCGTCTGTCGATTTTCTTCTTCATGATTTCGCCCATCTTTCGTTCCAGGAATCGGCCGCCGCGGCGGCCATTCCATCCGCCAGGTTCTTCCTGGTGTTCACGTAGGCTACGGTGGCTCCGCCGAACTTGCTCCGCAGATCCTTCAGTTCGGCGTTCATGTGTCCGAACAACCCGCGAAGCACCGGGGATTTTGGCTTCGCGAAGCTGTTCAGCACGTCTGTGATGACCTTCGCGTCGGTCCTGAATTCGATGTCGACGCTGGAGCGCTGCTGCGGATACAGCAGCGCTTCCAGCACCGACGTGACGATGTCGATCCCGAACAGGAGCGCTTGGATCTCGTTCTTCACGGTCGAGTCTTTTCCCCTTATCCCCATGCCGGTCTGGAAAGGTCTCGGCAGGAAACCTGTCTTGTCATAGACCGCGGGAGCCGGAATATAAACTCCGAGTCCCGCACAGCGTCCCCTGGCGCATGCGTCCACGTAGACGACGACCTTAGGTCTTTCCGGCATGCTCCTGAACCTCCATCAGCCAGTACAGGAGGCACTGGCTCACGTTGAGGCCGTCGATGGGATCCTTCTTGAAGGCGTCCTTCTTCACGTCGAAGTCGGACCTCAAGATGCCGGTTTCCTTGACGAGGTCCCTGATGACGTTCTTCACCTCTTCGGTGGCGATCTTCTTGATCTTCTGGATCTTGGCGTCGTCCCACTTCACCGGATCCACCGGCTTCTCCTCGGCCTTCTCTGCCTTCGGCTTCTTTCCGGCCTTCGGCTTCTTCGCGGGCTTTTCCTTCTTCTCGGGCTCCTCGAACACGGGGTGCGGCTTCGGAACGTACGACGGGGCGATGCTGACCTTGAACTCGCGGACTTCCTTGACGCCGAGAGCCTTCGAGGCCTCTTCCTTGTTGGACGCGATGACGAAGCTGAGTTCCCTGACGTCGTCGCCTTCCTGGGCCGCATAGGCCTGGAACACCTTGGTGACCGGGATGATTCCCTGGAGGTCTTCCGGGATGACCGTGGGATCGACCGGGTGGAAGAGGACCGCGATCCTGCCGTTGTAGATCCGCTCGATGGTCTCCTTCATCGCGATCAGCCCCCTGGCCTTCCAGATCTGGGCGTCAGCCGCGGTCGCGTGGTTGGCGCTGAAGTCGATGGCCGCGGTCATCCAGCAGTTGCCGTCGCTTTCGGTCCTCAGGACGTTCTTGGCCATCTCGAGGAAGTGGTCCTTGGTCTCGAGCTCGTAGGCGGGGATGGAGAAGACGACCTTCTGCAACGAGTCGTCCATGTCTTCCTTTGCGTCCTTCGCGATCATGTTCTTGATGAGCTTCTCGATCTCCTCGACTTGCTTGGACTTCTCCTTGCCGATCGTGCAGTATTCCAACCATTCGTCCACGTTGCGCTTCGTGATCTTCTTCGCCTTGATCCCGGGGAGAAGGGCCTTCACCTTGGACCAGGACCTTCCGCACAGCGCCTTCATCCCGGTGATGCCGAGCTTCACGAACTCTTCCCAGATGTTGCTGAGACCCATGGCCTTCGTCGGATTGAGGCCGATACGCCTCCGGAAGTAATCCTTGAAGGAATACTTCATCTGGCCGAGATGGTTCGCTTGAAAATACCAGATGTCCGCGGACAGCTCGCACTCCACGGTGATGTCCTGGCGGACGAGCCTCCGCATGTTGTCTTCGAGTTCGACCAGCGTCATCTTCGCCGGGTCCTTGAACGGTTCGATGCCGACTTCGACGAGCTGTTCCATGATCTCTTCGAAGTTCTGCGGGGCCTCCGTCTCGATTACCGCCTTTGCCTTCTTCACCGGGAGCTTGGGCTTGTCGTCTTTCTTGCCCGCCATCGTGTCATCTCCTTTCACTTCTTCTTCGGGAAACAGAGTTGCCGTGCGCCACAGCGCATGGCACGGGAAGCGTCCTTGTTCGCGCACTTGAGCGGAGCGATCCTATAGTCGCCGGTCTTCACGAGCGAAGCGACTTGTCCCATCATACCCGTGAACCACTCGAGAACCCATGGTTCAACCGGCACCTGGTACACCTTGAGTTTCCACTCGTTCTTCTCGATGTACACGATCGTCACGGTGTCGAGACCGAGTTTGATCGAGTACAGGGATCCTTGTACGACGTGTCCGATCTCCGGCTTCAGGAGTTCGGCGAACAGCTTCGAGTCCTTCGTCTTCATCTCGAGGACGGACCTCTTGCCGGAGAGGTTGAGGATTCCGTCGCAGCTTCCTACGACGGTGAGCCCCGCGTGTTCGAGTTGCACCCGAGGCTCCAGGAATCTCCAGTGGGAGTGCAGGTCGGCGCACGAAAAGATCTTCGCATCCCACGGAGGCGGCTCCATCTCCGTGTCACAGGGCTTGTCCGGCATCGCGCCGTCCACCTTCTTGCCGCAGCCAGAGCACTGCCACGTGCCCTCGAGGATTCCCATCGGTCCCAGGTAGTCCTCCTGGAACCAGTGGTGCGTTGACGTACCGCAATCGAAGATCCTTTGGAGCTTGTTCGGCGGCGCCGTGTCCTTGAGGTCCGGGTTCATCACGTGGAGCACCAGCCGGCGTAGGCACGGGTCCGAGAACATGGACACGTGCAGGCCGGGCTTCCGTCCCTTCGACGAGTCCTTGGTTTTCAGGAACTGGGAGATCCTCTTGTCGAGTTCGTCGTCGGTCGGCTTCATGAGCAGGGACCGATTGAAGTTGCAGAGGAACTCGATGAGGCTCATCTCGGCCGTGTCTTCCATGTTGGTTCCTTTCCGATGGCTATCCCTGCTCGTATCACTGTGCGGACAATCGCTTGTCCCTTTCCTTTTCCTTGTCGATGCAGTTTCGGCAACGCCCATCGGTTAGAGGATACAGGTCCTCCCCGCATTCGATGCACTGGGCGTTGGGGCGGTCGGCCTCCATCCAGACCCAAGCCTGGACCCAGGCTCCGGGTTGCCCGTCGTCCTCGCCGGAGACTTCGATGACTTCGGCGTTCGGGTCGATCTCGATGATCCCCTCTTCCTCGTAGGTCTCTGCCGCCTCCGAGCGGATGATCTCGATCTCATCGGCGCGCACATCCTGGTCCTTGCAGGTCTTCCACGCTTCCGTGGCAGCCAACATGATTTTCTTCACCTCGTCGGCGGTCATGCACGTCCGCTCGGCCAATCCCTTCATCAGGCTCTCCAGCTCGTACGGATCCCATGGGTCGATCTCGATGCTCTGGTAGAGCGCGGAGAGTACCCTTGCGAAGTTGAAGTGGTGCGGCACAGGATAATACGAATGGTACTTATCGATATAAGACACGCCTTCCTCCTAACCCGCCCAACCGCGGATGGTCTTGAACAGGTCCACGTACCGACGCCTTAGGTCCGCATCGCCCTCGTTGTACCCGATGTACTGGGGATGCAGCGTCACCACGATCGGGGCGGCGAATCCTTGGTACGAGAACGGTATCGTCATCCCGAAGAGCTTCGTGACGCCCGTGTCGCTCGGAACTCCCGTCAAGGCCTTCAGGGCGCTGCCGCCCATGACGACGATGATCTTGGGGCGGACGATTAGCAGTTGCCTGTAGAGGAAGTCCCTGCACGTGCCGATCTCCTCTCCCGTAGGCTTCCTGTTTCCCGTGCCGTCCGACTCGTCCTTGGCGGGATGACACTTCAGCGCGTTGTGGATGAACACCGTGCGACGGTCGAGACCCGCCTCGTAGAGGCATGTCGCGAGAATTCTTCCCGCGTTGCCGACGAATGGATGCCCGGACTTATCTTCGTCCGCGCCGGGCGCCTCGCCCACGAGGCAGATCTTCGCGGAGACGTTTCCGTCCCCGAATACCTTGTTCTTGGCGAACTGGGAGATCCGGCATCGTCGGCACTGCCGGACTTCCTCCCAGAGCGCCGTCATCTCTCGCATCTTGGCGGATGCCATCTACCACCTCCGACGATCGATTGGAACCATAAGCCAGATCCTGCTGTCGAGGAACGTACCGTTCAGGCTGAACCCGATCGCGAACACCGGATCTCGGCACTCCTTGATCGCATGCTCCTTGAGGTCCTTCAGGTCCTGAAGCCTGATGGTGATCTTCTCCGTTCGAGTGCTCTTGGCCTGCATGAGATGGGCGCTGTCCACGACGTCTTCCTTGTGGATCCCGCAGCCGGAACCTGGCTGCGTCTTCATGCTCAGGCGCTGTGCCAGGTACTTCTCGAAGCTGAGTCCCTGCTCACGATTCCGTTTCGTCTGCGAGGGCGTCTTCGAGCCAGTCCTTTTCTTCATCCTTTCCTGCGTCGCCTTCTCCATCTCCTTGTTGACTACCCCGATCGCCCACGTCGGATCCTTGTCCGGCGGACTTATCGGCAGGGTCATCGGTCTGGACTTCCGGGAGGATGGAGGGGACGTCTTTCCACGGGCAGTAGTCATACTGGTCCCTCCTGAGGTAGATCTGCGCGGTGGCGGACAGCTTCTCCTTGAGGATGAGATACCGGATCCTGTAGTTGTTCCCTGGGTCCAGGAAGAAGGTTCTGATGTCCGACACCTTCTTGAAGACCTTCCCCAGGCAATGGTAGCCGTCCTTCTCCTTCGTGAAGTGCCCGAGGTCGGTGAGGTAGGCGAGCAGCCGATCCGCCTCGTCGGTGTCCCCCGGGTGCATGATGGAGTGCTTTCCCTTCATCGTGTCCAGGTAGATGCGGAACTCCCCGCGCCTGTGCGGTATGTCTCCCTTCGTCTTCCACACCTCGAACAGGATGTTGGCGAACCTGGAGCCCCTGTTGACGCCCTCGGTGTCGCGCTTCTCAGGATGGCACGACACGATCTTCATCCGGCAGTCTTCGATGAACCTGGTGCGGGTTCCGCCTACCGCGATCCTCGGGTCCTGGTACTGGTTCTTCGTGGGACCGAGGTAATACTGCGTGGTCCAGACCAGGGTGACCTTGGCGCCGAACTTCATGCGAGCGTTCACCTGGGCGATGAGGATCTTGCGGAGGCCTCGGTTGGTCATCATGGCCTGGGATCCGAGCTTCTCGGCGAGCAGGTCCCCGTTCTCGTTCTCGATGACGGCCTTCGGCGAGAGCATCGCGATCGAGTCGATCGACACGTAGTCCACGGCCCCGCTCTCCACCGCCTCCGCGGCGAAGATGTAGGCCGCGTCTCCTTCGGTGGGTGTCGCCACCCAATACTTGTTGTCCTTGGATTTCTTGAGAACGAACTCTCCCTGGTTGTCCACCTCGATCTCCCCGATGGGGACTCCCCAGACCTGAGCCCAGGCCGGATCGAAGCGGTCTTCCGTCTCGACGCGGAGCACGACCATGGAGTCGTTCTTCCCGCACTTGCAGCGTTCCTTGATCTCGCCCGTCACGGGATGGACCCATTGAATAATCGGACGGAAGCACTGCCGGCACGTCCTTCGGGCCGCGCCTTCGAGGATGTACGAGGTCACCGTCTTGCCGGTATTCTCGTCGCCCACGATGCAATGCCTCCGTCCGATGACCGGAATCAGCCCGATGTCCAAGTCGACGATTCCCGTGTAAAGCCTGTCCGGCTTGAAGTCGTCCCACTGGTCGATGGACGTCACGGAGCGGACCCACTGAACCTTCTGCTGCTCTACGTATTTCTGGACCACCTCCGACATCTCTTTCCGTACGGGGGGCCCTTCTTCCTTGGCAGCCTTTTGTTCGCCGCCCTCTTCTGTTTCGACGTCCGGGGTCTCAACCGGTTTGGCCTTGGCCTTCATCTTCCTGGCCTTCTTCGCAGGGGAATTCTTCTTTTGCTTGGGCACGGGCTTCCTCCTATCCGAAGGATTACTTCCTTTGGTCCAATGACTGGACCCAACCTTCCTTCCTACGCCTGCGCCGGGGGCTGTCCCTGAGGCTGCGCCAGCGCCGGGGCCGCGGCGGCCGCGATCTGCTGGGAACCCCAGACCGCCTTGAATCCGGAACCCTGGGCGATCAGGTTCATGGTGGACTGGATCTTCATGACGATGCGGGGCAGGACCTGGTCGATCTGCCCCTCGAACTTCGCGGGGTCTCCCGGGATCTTGAGGCCGATTCCGACCTCGAGCGAGCTGTACTGCCCGAAGACTTCGGGGAGCTTCTCGCCGATGTAGAACGTGATCTCGCCCTTCTTCTCCAGGTCGGGCGTCTTTCCTTCTTCTTTCTTGGTGGTCACATCATCCTCCTTGATGAACGTCAGGACTCCCAGGACGAACACCCTGTTCGCCAGGATCTGGTTCGGTTGCCCTTTGATGATCTTGGTGGCACGCAGCCAGCCAATGATCGGCTCCTTGTGGGTCAGTTCTGATGACGACATAGTTCTCCTTCCTGTAGAAGGAACAGTGCCCCCAGAAGATCCTCGCGAGGGGCTCTACGTTGGCGAGGACCGGCTCGATGAGAACCGTCTGGATCTTTCCCGGTAGGTAGCGCTCGATCCTGCCCATGGGCTGCTGGGCGTCGCTGATCGGCATGGCGAACAGCGCCGCGTCCTTGTGAGGGAGATCTATGGCCTTCTGCACTTTGCCGTACGTGGCGAAGGTGATCTGCGGGGTGGTGGATTTCTCCTTGTCCATCCCTGCGAAGTAGAGCGCCGTGTGTTCCCTGGGCACGCCGATCTTGATGGTCTCTTCCCGCAGGCGCTTCAGGTGCGCCTTGTACTTGCCGAACACCACCGCGTGCCGGCCGTACCTGTACAGCATCGAGACGAGGTTGACGATCCATCCGTTGTACTGCTCGTCTTCTGCTATCCGCTGCCACACCGAGGAGTAGTCGATCTTCGTTCCGTCGCCTCTTAGGAAGACGCACGGCGCCGTAGGATTGCACCGCTGGGAACACCGCCATTGCGACGTCACCTCCTTGTACTGGTCGCAGAAGTACATCCGGTGCTCGGCCTTCGTGATCTTGACGGACGGTGCAGCGAGCGCGAGGACGGTAGCCTGGATCCGCTTGCCCTCGAGACGCGCCATCTCCGTCCCGAGAAGGGCCTGGAAGATCCACTCGAGGCCATCGGACCTTCGCTCCGTAGCCGTGAGGGCAACGGAGTACCTGAAGTTGAAGTGGTAGACGGTGGCGGAGAATCGCTCCGCCGAGAACGAGTGGGCCTCGTCCACGATGAGAAGAACGGCGTCGATCGGTTTCGCGAGGGGAACCCGCATCAGGGTTTCCGCCATGACGATTACCACTCTGCCGTCGAAGTCGATGTTCTGGCGCCCTGACATCGGCAGGTTCAGCTTCTTGCAGATCGCCTTCTGGCTGTCCATCGGCATGACGAACGAGATCGTCGCCGACGGTAGGTGAGCCCTGATCTGTTCCGCCCACTGTGCGGCGATCTCGGTCTGGTCGACCATGATCACCGTCCGTCCCCCCGGGATCTTGGAGATCAGGAACGTACCGACGACGGTCTTTCCGCTGCCACACCTGCCCTGTAGGAATACTCCGTGCCTGGCTTTCAAGATGGCGAGTGCGTCCCTGGTCCCCTTCATCTGATCCGGCTGTAGTTTTCCTACAAAGGGAACCTGGAACGAGGCATCTATCTTCGGCTCCACGCTCCCCGTCGGCGATCCGATTCCGTACCGCTGGAGATAGAACTTCGGTACGAGGGCGTTGCCGCCGTACTCCTGGTACACGGGAAACATCTTCCGCTTGCCCGGAGTTTCCTTGGACGAGCGCGGAACCGCCGTCAAGGATCCCCTCATCTCATCGGTAAGATGGGAACCCGGGACCCATAGGGATCCTCGCAGCACGAGGCGAGCAGGTCGATCATCGGTACGCATAGTCTTCCCTCTTTCTTGAGGATCTTGGCGTCGATCTGCTGGCAGATCGAGAGGAAGTGCGGGTTCTCTCCAAGGCATCCCGACGGCCTTCTCCAGCCGATCGTGCATTTGCTGTCGTCGTCGAGTAGGGGACACGGGATCATCAAGGTTGGCCATTCGGTCCCCGCGATGTCGTACGGAACGGACCGCCTTCCGCCGGACTGCCCCTGGCAGAATTCCTTCCAGCGCTGGATGGTCGAGAAGGTCCGTCGCTTGACCTGGTCGCATTCCGACGGCCACATCTTCGAGAGCGCCGTCTTGACGTAGAACTCCTGGATGCGCGCCTGCACGTAGGGCATGATCCGGCAATCCGGGATGGCCGAGAGACCCCACGGATCCATCAGGGGAAACAGTTCCTTGAACTCCTTGAACAGGTGCCCTTCCTTGTTCGCCCCGGCGATCCCGCGGATCACCTTCTGGATCACGCGCATCTGGTCGTCCAGCGGTTCGTCGTCGTGGATCATACGGTCACCTTTCTCAGTTTCGTTTTCTTGGCGCGGTATGCACACGGGGTCGGCAGCAGGGCTCCTTTTTCTGCGGCTTCCTCGAGGTCTTCCCTCGAGGCCCTCTGGATGGTGATCTCAGGAACGGCCTCCCACGGATCTGATGACGCGAGGAATTCGTCGAGGTTATCGTACATCGCGTCCTTCGCCTTCGACTCGTCCCTCTGTCTGGTGACGAACTCCGCTATGAGCACAAGTCTCACTTTCACGGCTTCTTCTCCTCTCAACTGGGGGAGGTTTCCCTCCCCCAGTACGCGGATCAGTTCTTTGCCGGCTCCTTGGTGAAGACGCCGAAGGCGTCGGGTTTCAGGGTGAGAATCTTCGAGCCAGCGTCCTCGAAGGCGAGCGACTTCTGGAAGTCTTCTCCCCGGTACTTGTGGGCTTCCGCCGTGAAGGCCTGGCTCAGGCCGAACCGGCAGTTCCGCCCCTCCTGGATGAACCGGTCGAGGATGGACTTGGTGGAGTCCTTGTCGAGGCCGAACTTGTCGGTCACGTTCTCGATGACCGTCTGGGCCTTCTCCACCTTCTCGCCGGCGTATATGAACATCCGCTCGGAGAGCTTCTTCAGGCCGTCGATGGTCAGGGTCATGGAGATGATGTCCTTCACCCTGGCGAAGAGCGCCATGCTCATCTTCTTGATGGTCTCGTCGGAGAGCATCCCCATGTCGTCGTATTCCTTGCCCAGGTGGATCTGGGTCAGAGCCTCGCTCGATCTGGCAAGGTTCGAGCAGATGAAGAACTCGATCTCCGGCGCTGCCACGATGGAGCCCATCCCGGTATCGCTCCCCTGGAGGAGCAAGCTGGCGCCGCACGGGATCTTGACCGACTCGTGCCCGATTCCCTTGTTCTTGAACTGTACTTCGTGCGAAATGTCAGGGCACTTGAACCTGACGTGCATGTGGTCGTCCGTCAGCGTTCCGTGCGCCGTGACCTTGAGCTTCTTGCGCTCGATGACCATGAGGGCCTCAGCCAGGATGTCCGTGTTGTTCACGATCAGGTACTTCGAGCTGAGGATCGCGCGCAGGACTCCGGGGGTGTGCTCGCCCGACGTGAACGTGCGGACCAGCTGCTTCTGGCCCATGGCGTCGACCTTGACGCGGCGTTCCCGGGACGTCCCGATCATGTTGACGACCTCGTCGTCCTTGAGCCACTTGTTGATCATCGTGGCCGCGAGATCCGGGTACTTCCTGATGTTCTCGCGGAGGAAGTCCACGGGGATCTTCGCCTTCTCCGCGATCTGACGGACGGCCCCCTGCGTGGGGAAGAACCTTCCGCAGTTGCCGAAGTTGAAGACGAGCCGATTCGTCTCGGCGTCGAGCCCCGCGTCGATCTGCCCGCGCTGTACGACCATGTCCTGGCGGAGCTTGTCGTGGGAGGTCATGATCCTGATGATCGTCGGCATGTCGAGGAGCCTGTTCGTGTAGGCCCCGTACGGCTTTACGACGCCGGCCTCCATGAGCATGCCCAGGGGATTCTCTTCGTTGGAGTTCATGGGAGTCCTTTCAGTTCAGATCTTTCTTCCACTCGTTGGCCTGCTTGTCCCTGGCGAACATGATAGAACAGAGCCGATCGATGATGTTCTTGAACGCGTCCTTGTCTCTTCCGATCACGATCCTCAGGAACGACATGTCGATCTTGAGGAATCGCCACGTCGTTCCCGTGTCCTCGTGACAGCTCGGGTAGAAGACGACGTTGTCCAGGCTGATCTTCCGCTTCTTGAGATCGTGGATGAGCGTGAAGACGCACGGTTCTGCCTCGGAATAGGACTTCAGGTTCTTTCCGAGATTGGTGATCCCGTAGGTGCTTCCTCCGTCTTCGTACCGGCGTAGGTACTTTCCTCCGCACTCGATGGCGCCCTTCATCTCGAGCACGGTGCAAGCGAGGAGCAGGAACAGGTTCTGTTCTGTCTGGTCCATGGTCACACCGAATAGCACTCCACTTCCGGCAGAAACTGCGCCGCCCAGGCTTCCTCGTCCGGGGTCAACATTGCGACTGCCGGCTTGATCTTGGCTTCCTCTGGCGGCATCGTTCCGATCTCCGGAACGGCATCGTCGTCCTTCTGGCTCCAGTCGTCGCACACCTTGACGGAGGCGAGTACCGGGACGTCGAGATTGAACCACGGTCTTTCCATGATGTACTTGACCATGACGCCGACCGCCTGAGCGAGTTCCTCCGGGACCTCCAGGCCGACTTCGTCGTGTACCTGTAGGACGAGCCTGGTTCCTTCGAACGTGGGGTCCAGGACGATCGTCTTGTAGATGTTCCAGACGATGATCTTGATGAGGTCGGCCGCGCTTCCCTGGATGATGGAGTTGAACGCTTTTCCTCCGTAGAGGTTCTCGTTCTTGCTGAAGTGGCGATAGCGGCCGGTCAGCATCTTGAAGTTCCTGGTCTTGAACCGCTGGTCTCTCCCATCGATCATGTCCTGGAGTGTTCCGATCGTCTCCGGTATCCCCTGGTAACGGTCCATGAACTTGTCTTTGAATGTCCTGGCCGTAGCAACGTCCCACTCCCTGGTCCCGGGGATGAACAGCCTCGCATAGCGGGCGAACTTGGCCGCTCCCATACCGTATGACAACCCGAAGTTACAGTTCTTGGCCGGCTTCCTCGGTATGCCGAGGGCTTCGCTGGTGGCCTTGTGGATGTCCCCCGTGTAGAACTTCAGGCCATCGTAGACCGTGTGCTCGTTGTAGATCTCCAGGAGATGATTGTCCCCGGTCACCTGGGCGATGAGCCTCAGCTCGATCTGCGAGAGGTCGGCGCAGACCAGCTTCTTTCCCTTCGGGGCGCAGAAGGCCCACCGGATCCGCGGTCCCAGATCCTGCACCCTCTCGTCGTACTCACTCGGCTTCGCCCTGCTCGGGATATTTTGTAGGTTGGGATCATGACTCGCATACCTGCCCGTCACGGTCCCCGTGCTATTGAAGATGCAGTGGATCCTCCACTCCGGGTCCAGCAACGCTCGCTGACGCAGCGACACCACGTATGTGGAATGGAGCTTGGAGATGGCCCGGTAGTTCAGCAGGGCCTGCACGAACGGATGGTCGATCCTGGCGAGCGTCTTCTCGTTGGTGTTCTTTACTTCCTTGATGACGACTTCCATCTCCCCGGTCTGCGGGTTTCGCTGGCGCGTCGTTTCCCTCACCGGAGGGACGCCGAGAGTTTCGAAGATCAGCGTGTTCATCTGTTTCGACGACCGAGGATTGAAGTCGCACTTCGCCATGTCGTAGAGTCTGGACTCGAGTTCCTTGACCAACGGGATCAGTTCCTTGTCGAGGGATTCGAGCCTGTCCGCGTCTACGCGCATCCCCGCCAGCTGCATCGCCGTGCAGGCGATCTTGTTCTTGATCTCCATGTCGGCCCAGCGCAGGAGGTTTCTCTTTTCGAGGATGTTGCGGACACGACCGTAGAGTTGAAGGGATCTCCGAGAGTCGTCGGCGGCGTAGCGCACCTTGTCGGCTATCCATGCCTTGTCGAGTTCGACGATCTTCTCGTCGATCTTCTTCACTTCCTCTTCCGCGGAGATTCTTATGCCGGTCTGAACGACTTCACCGAACGTCGTGTCGATGTACCGGTCGATGTTTGCCGAGGACCGCTTCTTCTTTGCCCTGCTTTCCTTGTCCCGCTTGTCCTCGTATTTCTTCTTCAGTTCTTCGGTGAGCCTCTTCTTCTCCGCGATCCTCGTCTGTCTGAGGATCTTCAGCCTGGTCTCCGTCGTCTTCGCGACGGACTTCTTGATGTGCGTCAGCCGCCGTATCTCAAGGGCGTTCGGGGACGAGATGAAGGCTTCCTCGAACGTCGTCATGTTGACGCCGAGGAACTTCCTGGCCGACGCTTTCAGTCCTCGGTCCGTCGTCTTGGCCTCGTCGATCATCCATACCAAGGGAAGCGTGTCGACGAGCCGGGCCTGGATCTCCTCGAACCGTATCACCTTGTTGTAGTGGAGCACTTCGATGTCGTAGTTGATCAAGTTGTGTCCCACCACGCGCACGTATTTCTTCTTCAGATAGTCCTGGACGAACTCCAGAACCTCCGCGGTCGGCGGCAGAGCGTAGGACTTCAGGGAAGCCCCACGCCCCGCCGCCAGAGCCACGAGGTAGAGTTGCGCCTTGTCGGTTTCCAGCGCCTCGTCGGCTGGTCTTCCTTCCGGCGCTTTCGTCTCGAGGTCGAGCGCGAGCACCGGATCGAAGATCAGCAAGCGCTTGAGTTCCTCGAGTTCTTGCATGGGTTACACCTTAGGGTCCGAGGGTGCCGGGTAATCCGGGTCCTGGTCGCCCGGAGTGACGTCTTCGAAGTTGTCCAGATCCTCGAGCGTGGGTCCGGGTCCGCGCGGGACGTCGGGAGACATCTGCTGCGGGGGAGCCGCGGGGGCCTGCGACACGAAGTTCCCCTGAGGCTGTGGAGGCGCCACCTGCATCGTGGGAGGAGCCTGCGGAGGGGACGGCGGCGTGAACTGGGGCTGCGGGGCCGTGGGGAATCCTCCCGTGGTGGACGGGATGTTGGTGGCCGGGCCCCACATCGGCCCTGGCATTCCGGGCACTGGTGCCGTTATGGACGGAGCGGGCCCGGGTGCCGGCTGGCCTGTCGTCGGCTGCGGCTGCGGCTGCGGCTGCGGCGCCATCTGCGGAGGCGGAGTCTGCGGTGCCATCGGAGGAGCAGGCGGCTGGTACACAGGACCCATCGGCTGCGGGAATCCGGGATAGGGGGCAGCCGGTTGAGGCTGGGGCTGGAACTGCGGCTGCTGGGGCTGGAACTGGGGCTGGGGCTGGGGCTGGGGCTGGAACTGGGGCTGGGGCTGGGGCTGGAACTGCGGAGGACCGAACTGCGCCGGCATCTGGGGAACCGCAGGCTGCGTGGTAGGCATCCCGAGCTTGGTCATTCCTTCGACGTTGTACTCGGGTTCCTCTCCCATGCGGTGCGTGTCCGCGACGTGCTTGTGGCCGGCGAGCATCCGGATCGCGGTGGCGTCGTCGATGAGGGGGTAGAACTTGTTCAGGTCGGGGAGGCTCTTGATCAAGCCGTCGACCTCGGGTCCCTTGTGGAATCCCTTGAAGATCCACATGTCCCCGATCCGCGAGGCGTTCTTCTGTGGGCCGCGGTAGACGTCGAAGTACGACTTGACCGCGGAGACCGGCATTCCCCACACCGGGGCCTGCGCCTCGATGGACTGGGTGATGCTGGCGCGTACGGCGTCTCTCCAGGCGGGCAGTACCTCGAGGCGGCCGCCCTGTACCCACTGGCCGTTCGTCCCCTGGTAGAGCGCGTAGTTCCAGAGGAGGTAGAACGCGATGAAGTTCGGCGCCTTCCCGAGGCCGACGCAGATCGGGCAATCCTGCTGCCGGAGCCTGATCCACTGCGCCTGCTCGTTCATGGACCACGTCAGGCAGCGCACGTTCTCACGGATGGGGTAGCTGCCCTTCCTCGACCAGCTGCTGATGATGTTGTGGCACAGGGCGCCCCATCCGTCCGAGAGCAGCAGGGCCGTCGTGTTGGCGTTCCCGGGGGCTCCGTTGGGGCCGTTGTTGGGCCGGCGTACCGCGAACTCGGGGAGCTGCTTCCTCATCTCCCAGATCGCGGACCAGATCGACCGGCCGCCTCCGTGCTTGGCCGATTCCTGTTCCGCCCGCTTCATGAATTCGATGTTCATGTAACGCTCCTTTTCAGACAAAGAAGGTCTTCAGACGTCAGGGCTCTTGGGTCTTTTGGTGTCACGAGTTTCCTCGCCGGGATCCCGGCGTACGAGAGCGCGTTCAGGACTCGTCCCGAGTTGTCGCTTCCGGCTTTGTCGGGATCGAGCAGCACGTAGACTATGGCTGGCGCCGCCTGCTTCAGTTTCTCCACCTTTTCCTTCTGGAGCGCGATGCCGAACAGCCCGAGGGCCCAACTCCCGATGCTCAACAGGTGGATGGCGTCGAGCGGGCCCTCGAGCAGGAAGACTTCACTTCCGGAGATCTTGCCGAGCAAGTGGTCCCCGTAGAAGAACTTGCTGGAGTGGAATCTGAAGGCCATGACGTACTTCGGCATCGTGGGACTCTGGTTGATCTCCCGGGCCTGAGCGCCGACGCACACGACCTTTCCGTTGATCGTCGCGAATACCGGAAACAGGATCGCCCTGCGGAGTTCGTAGAAGTCGCCGTCGGCTTTCTCCGCCATCATCGTGTCAATCCAGCGGAGCCTCATCTTCTCGGCGTAGGACGCGGGGCATCCCTTGGAAGCCAGGAAATCGAACGCCTCCGGAGGCAACGGCTTCCCCACCGATGCGAGATCGGAATCGTAGATCCGGATGGAGTCCTTCGACTTGGACGGCGCCATCGTTGGGAAGGGCGGAAGCGACATGTACTCCGCCTCCACTACTGGAACGATCAGGTGACCGATCCGTCCCGGGTACAGAGCGTGGACTTCGGCGACCATGTCGGCCAGGCACCCATCGTACCCGCAGGAGAAGCAGTGGGCCCTGGACGCTTCCCCTTCCCCGAAGCTGATCGTCATGGACGGCGTGGCGTCTTTTCCTTTCTCGTGCCGCCATGGGGCGAACACGCATGAGATGCTTGCGTAGCGTTCTCCGCTCTTCCTGATCGGTCCCGTTAGTACCGCGTGGCTTCTGAGGGTCTCCATCAAGTTGACGAGGGACTCGTAATTCATGGTTCACCTGTTACCCGCTGCACGTTCCCGAGCCGATGCCGGGGCATCCTTGCGGGCAGTAGACGCAGTTCCCGAGGCGGACCAGGATCGATCCGCATACCGGGCACATGTTGTACGTCGGGATCGCCGATGTCTTCCGTTCCGTCCTCGCGATCTTCTTCTCTTCTCCCGAGGTGACCGCGTCGACTTCCTCGCGGCTATCGGGGTCGTACTTCGCCAGGTATCGGAAGACGTAGTCGATGATGGAAGAGCACACCCGGACGTCCGGGTTGCTCGTCACGCCCCACGGCTCGAACTTCGTGTTCTTGAACTTCTCCACGAAGACGGACAGCGGGACGTGGTACTGGAGCGCGATCGAGATCGCCGTGGCGAAGGCATCCATCAGGCCCCTGAGGGTCGATCCTTCCTTGGCGATCGTGATGAACAGTTCGAGAGGCCTTCCTTCGTCGGAGAAGCCCGTGTGGAGGTAGCCTTCCACCCCGCTGATCTCGAACTTGTGACGAATCGACGGCACGGTGAACGGGAGCTTCTCCCGACCCTGCCTGGTCTTCTTGACGACGGCCTTCTGGCCTCCCAGCGGCTCGAAGATCTTCGAGCCTTCCCTGAAGATCGTCACGGACTTGATCCCCATCTTCCACGCCGCGACGATGATGTCCTTGATTTCCTGGGCGGAGACCGTGTTCGGCTGACCGATGGTCTTGCTGATCCCTCCGCTGATGAACGGTTGGATGGCCGCCAGCATGGAAAGATGTGCCATCGCCGACAGACAGCGAGTTCTCCCCTGAATGGGATAGGCCGCGTCGAAGACCGGAAGGTCTTTGTCCAGGACTCCGGAACCCTCCGCTGTTCCTGTCTCGGTGATCTTCTTTATGATCTTATCGATGTCCGTGTAGCCCAACGCCTCCAGCGCCGGCTTCACCGCTCCGATCGTGAGTTTGATCGTCCCTCCACCGGTGAGGTGCTTGTTCACCGACAGCATCATAGCCGGTTCCACTCCACCGGTATCGCTGTCCATCATGACTCCGATGGTCCCGGTGGGGGCCATCAGGGTGACTTGGGAATTACGGAGGATCATGTCCTGAGACTTCGACATGAGGTTCGTCCAGATGGCGTGCGCGTCCTCGATTATGGTCTCCGTCATCGGAGAGATGGAGTCAGACGCTTGGAGATTATCCAAGGCGGACTTGTGTTTCCTGAGGACCGCGATGACGTGCTTCTTGTTGCGTTCGAATTCTGGAAAGGGCCCCAGCATCTTCGCGAGTTCCATGGACGTGGCGAAGGCCTGACCGGTCATGAGGGCCGTAAGCGCAGAGGCCAGCTTCCTACCGTTGTCGCTGTCGTAGGGAATGCCGAGAGACATGAGGAGCCCGCCCAGGTTGGAGAAGCCGAGGCCCAGAGGACGGAGTTGCTTTGCCGCGGTGTCGAGGCGAGGCAGCGGATAGGACGAAAGGTCGACCAAGATGTCCTGGGCCACGATGGCGAGCCGTACCGCGTGCAGGAATTCCTTCGTGAAGAAGCAGGATTCAGGAGCTCCGAAGAATTTCGATAGGTTGATGGAGAGGAGGTTGCAAGCGCCTTCTCCGGGAGGCAGGAACTCGCCGCAGTTGGAGACGAGCAGCCCGTCGGTCCAGTAGGTGTGTTCCGGGTCGTCTACCGTGATGTCAAAGACGTTCATCCTACCGAACGATGCGACTTCGACGATCTCATAGCTGGTCTTCGCTTTCCCGTTCAGAGGCCGTTTACACGCCTCGTCGAGACGCTTCTGCTTGTCCTTCTGGATGAAACCGATGAGGTCCCTGAATGCGCTCCGATCCGTAGAGATGTTGACGTCGTAGCTCTCCTTGCACGTGTAGATCCCGTTGGAGAACTCGACGTCGTGTTCCTTGTTGATGGTGTAGTAGGACTTGATCCCGAGGACTGACAGCATCATCTGCACCGCTTCGACTACCTGTCGGCTGGATGCCTTGAGCGTGACCCTGGAGGATACGACCGATCCGTTGGCCGAGTAGAGGCCTCGTAGGAAGCCCCTCACTGTCATCGGCTTTCCGAAGAGGAAGCGGTCGGGTACCGTCCTTTCGTAGGTCCTGGGGCACTCCTCTCGCGAGATTGTGGTTGTCACCAGCCATGCGAACCGACTCAGTCCCTCTCTGGACTTCTCGAACAGATGAGCCACTTCGCTATCGAAGTAATCGTGGTCGTTCTCTCCGACACAGAGCACCGGAGGCAGACTGACCGATGCCTTGTGAACCATCCCATCGCCGAATACGAGACCGTCCATGACGTCCTGTGCCGAGACCTTGTATTCGTTCGTGTCCAGGTTCGCCATTCCGCACGACGTGATATCAATAGTCTCTGCAACGTCGGCCCTGACCTTGCTCCCATTCTGGACGATCCGATGATCCTTGGTTCCGTAGAACGTACCGGCTCTCGTCATGAATCCGAAGACCGGCTTACAGCCGGTTGCAACCTTCTTGGTGACCTTAGTCCAGCGCTTGCCGGACCAGATCGTGCTCCCAACGTCGATAGTGCCGAACGTACGGATGCCATCCGGGGTGAGGACTCTGGCCCATCCGGGTTGGCAAGGATTGCTGCTCACGATCTTTCCGTATTTGGGGCAGGAGTTCCACTCGTTGATCTTGTCGTCGAACTGGACACCGGGGTCACCGCATTCCCAGATGTTGTGCGCGAGCGAATCCAGCATCTCGGCTGCCTTCACCTTCTTCGTGGTGGAACCCGCCCTGCTCTTCAGGATCCACTCCCCACCCTCCATCGCTGCCTTCATGAAGGCGTTGGAGATTCCGACGCTGAGGTTGCAGTTCTGCCCTGACACGGTGCCGTAGGCGTCTCCCGCGGTGAAGCCGGCGTCGAACAGGGCTATCGCTTTCTTCTCCTCCGAGGCCTTGAAAGAGATGAAGTCGCTTCCATCCTCTTTTCCGTTGAACACGTCCTGGTGGTCGTCGTCCAGCCGCATGAACTTCGATGCCCGCCTGAGCACGCCTCCGGACCGGATGATCCCGGCCCAGGAATCGTAGGCCTTCAGGAACGAAAGCGGACCGGAGGCCCATCCTCCGCGGGACAGTTTCTCGCCGGCTCCACGAAGAGCCGAGAGGTTGGTGCCGCTCCCGGAGCCCATCGAGAAGAGCTTGGTCTCCGCGCTCTGGAGTTCCGCTATGCTCTCCAGGTTGTCCTCGACGGCGAGAACGAAGCACGCTGAGCCTTGGGGTTTCGCCTCGATTCCCACATTGAAGAACACCGGGGAGTTGAAGGCGAGCCGCTGCTCGATGAGCAGCTTCTTGAGTTCCGTGTTGAAGATCTTTCCGTTCGCCTTGTCGAAGTAACCGAGGTCGATCCCCTTCTGGGCGATCGTGTCGACGACGCGGTCGAAGAGTTGCTTGATGCTCTTCTCGCGGCCAGGTTGTCCGGCGTGTCCCCGGAAGTATTTCGACGCCGCGATCATCACCGCCCGGTCGCTCCACTCCGCCGGAGCCTCGACTCCGTCCTGCTTGAACACGACGGAGGTCTCGGACTTCAGTTCGATGTTCCGAAAACCCCAGTGAGTCTCGAGGTACGGGTTTCCCTTCGAGAACACGCGATCGAAGGTGAGCCCCTTCTTCTTGCGCATCGTCGCTCCTTCCGGTGTCACGAATAGATCTTCTGGTCCTGCACCTTATCACGCTCGTGGATCGCCCGGATTGGTTCCCAGGTCGGAACGAAAAAGTTCCAGTGGTGCTCGTACATCGGCTGCGGGGAAGCCTTCCTACCCTTGCTCAGCTTGAAGGTCACCTTCCGGGCCTGCTTCTGGGTCTTGGATTGAACCATCATGATCACGTTGTTCGAGATCTTATTGAAGTAGTCCGTGCCTCCCATGGCGAACTCGTCGGAGTCGTAGGCCGTCTTGGCCGACCTGTTGAACTGCGCGGTGAGCATCCAGTGCCTCTTCGTCGAGAGCGAGAACCTCCGGACGGCCCTGAGGTTTTCGTTGATCTGCTCGTACTCCTTTTCCCGCGTCTTCTCCGGGATGTCGTAGAAGGCGTCCGCGAGGACGAAGTGCGCACCGGATGCGTCGGCCTGGGCTTCCACTGCCTCTACGCTCTTTATGGAGTCCGGGTTCATGAGGCGGATGTTGTTCCACGGAGGAGCGTCCGCTCGGATGTCCGCTCGGCACTGGTTGTACCGTTCGAACTGGTCCCTGGCGAGTTTTCCTTTGATCAGATCGTCGAAGTTGATCCTGGCGTGGAGCGAGATCAGCCGCTCGTAGACGTCTTCGGCGATCATCTCCATAGACGCGCCGAGCACCCGGTATCCCATGCACGCCGCGTTCAGCCCGTTGATGAGCATGAACCAGGTCTTCCCGACTCCGCTTCTGGAAACCACCGTGGTGATCGACGCCGGGGCCCACGTCACGATCCCGTTCGCGAGGCTCGGGAACAGGGGGCTGATCGGGATGCCGGGCTTCTTCCCCTCGGCCGCGAGCTGGTACTCGTTCCAGAGGATGGGCTCCACGAGCTTCCCCGGGATCAGCTGGGTATCCCCCGTCCCGTAGTCCACGTAGATCTTGCGGAGCTTGGCGGCCGCCTCCAGGCAGAGTTCCGTCGCGGGCACGGTCTTGTCGTTGTACCTCTCGGCGATCTCCCGCATGGTCCCGATGAAGTTCTGCTTCATCACGAAGTCGGAGATCTGCTCCCAGTAGACGGTGCCGACGCTGACCGCCTGCTCCTTCGGCGCGATCTCGAACCCGCTGACGTCCTGGCACATGTCCAGGAACCTCTTGTCGCCGGGGAGCTGGTTGTGCTTCTGGTAGAAATCGATGAGACGGGGGAACACCTTGTCGTACGGGGGCCTGAGCATCTCCGTCTTCAGGCCCGACCTCAGGAGGACGGTCAAATCCCCGTCGAGCGCCCGTCGCAGCATCTTCGCTTCCGGCATCATGGGATAGATCTCCTATTTCCCCATATCGGTTATTCGCCCTTCGTAGGCGCCTGTTGTCACCTTGAAAGCCGACCCAAGGTCTCCCATCAAGATCGTGATCTCTCCCGGATGTTCCGCCCGGATTGCGAGCCATCTGTCGAGGTCTCTGACTTCGTCTCCGTTCAGCCCTTCGAGCTGGCTCACTCCGAGGATGTCGGCGTATTCGACGATCTCCAAGGTGCGCATCTCGCGCAGTTCACTCCAGCTGTTCTTCTTGATCGAGTGGAGGAGCTTCGAGGCCGGATAGGAGATCGCCTCGTCCACGTAGGGGGATGCAGCCTTGAGCACCGATCCGACCAAGTCCCACGCCTTCGGTTTGTCCCCCCGGGCCAGCAACAACAGGCCTTTTCTCAGCTTCTCCGGATCGATCACTCCCGCGGTCGATAACACGATGTCGACGATACCAGGAGGAAAGGTCCACCCCTCCAGGAAGGACGCCATGTCCTCCCGCGTCGTCCGCTTGTTCACTTCCTTCTCGTAGAACATCGAGCGTCCCTTTCAAGTCGACTCCGACCGCCATCCCCATGGCTTCGAGGAGGAGGAGGTCCGCCGGGGAGGTGTCTCCTCTCCCGGCGGCGGCCTCCATCCTCGCGCTGACGTAGGCGTTGACCAGCCATCGGACGGCCTTCGGAGGATTTGGTCCAGTCACTGGACCCAAGGGTCACCTCCTACTTCAGGTTCGGGTTCTTCACCAGCGAGAAGAGGACCGACTGGTCCACGCCCTCGACGATGAATCCCTTGTTCTCCGACTGGTTGAGCAGCTCGCCCTTCTCGTTCATCTCGAAGGCGAAGGTCCTGTTGTCCGCGTCGATCTTCCCGTCCTTGTCGAAGTTGGACGTGTGGCGCGCGGCCATGACCGTCCAGCCCGTCCGCTTCGGGGACATCTTCGGCCAGATCACGATCACGTCCTTGGTGTCCTTCTCGTGGGCGTAATCCCGCAGGGACTCGATGTCCACCTGCTTCTGCTTCCCACCGGAGTGGGACGCGAAGTTGATGACGGAGTAGTGGCTCCCCACGCTGCCGAGGATCACCGTGATGGACATCGGGTACGGGTGCGCCTTGAGGAACTTGGGCATGACGTCGTTGCGGAGCATGTCGTCGCTGAGGCTGACGTCGAGTTCCACGGGCTGGAACTGGTGATCGAGTTCGACGGCCCCGTCGATCTTGGTCCTCGTCTTGTCGCCGTTGGCGAGGGCGAAGGCCAGCGTTCGCTGCTCCGCGAGGGACGTGAGCATGGTGGCGTCGAGGGCCGTGGCGACCGTGTAGTTCAGGGACTCGCCCGTGTTCCGCGGACGGACCGTGATCTTCGTCAGTTCCTGGTTGATGGTGAGGGGAAGGCGCCCGCCCATCCTGACGGCGATCCCCATGACGAACAGCGGGATCCTCACCTTGAGCGCGGTCCCCATGAACCCCATGGAGTGGACCATGCTCTGGATCTCCGGGATGAAGGTCTTGTCCGTCGTGTGGATGATGTTGATGAGGTCCTGGCGGAGTTTGCGGAGCTTCGCGTCCGCTTCCCTGATCTCGTCGAGAGAGGCCTTCTCCTCCGGGGTGAGTTCGATCACCTCGTCGGCGACGTACGTCTTGTCGCCGATCATGAAGGTCTTCTCGTCCACGATGTTGGTGAACAGCTGGTACGGTTCCTTCGGAAAGTCCAGGTTCATGCGTGATCCTCCCATCCTTCCCCGCACACACGTTGGTTGGCTTTGAGCCTTTACGCAGGGCTCTGCCCTTCCTTCACTGGGTTCTCGTTCTTCTTCACTTCGGTCTCGGGTTTCTTGAGATAGAGTTCGTCCAGCGGAATGGTCTCGATCTCGACCTCGGGGACGGACTGCTTCTTCGGCCCATACATCGAGACGAGACGATCGATCTTTTCCCTGAGGGCGTTGGTGTAAAGTTTGCCGTCCCCGGAGAAGGAGCCGGAGGCTCCGCACTTCCACTCCGAGGTGAGCCCCTCGAGCATCCTGGCGAAGTCCTGCTTGGAGAGTTGACGACGTTCGCAGGAATCGAGGATATCGTTCATCATGTGAGCGAACTTCTCTGGAGGACTCTTGGAGTGTTCGATCATGTCCCCGACGGGGATGGAATGCTTGGCGCACAGCGCCATGAGGTACTTGTAGAACGCGGTCCCCCGCCAACGATCCAAGGGCAGAGTTCCCGATGTCGAGATCTCTTGTTCCCTGGCGAACTTCTTCCTTGCGATCTTGTCCTTGGCTTCCCTGGAGAGCTTCGTAGCCTTCGATCTTGCATCGAGGATCGAGGAAGGATCTGGTCTGTGCGGGACTTCCGAAGGAAGTCCCACACCATCTGTGTTCATTTTATCTCCTTCTCTTACTATACTTCGGCTCCCAACTTGGGAGGGGTGTACTCCCAATTTGGGAGGGGTACCCCTTCCAACTTGGGAGGGGTTGTCCTCGCTGTACTTAGCCCAGATCCACTCCGGTACGACGATCTCGTAGTGGCATGGTTTCCCCTTGGACTGGTGTCTTCTGAGGATTCCGACGTCTTTCTTTTCGTCGTCCGTCATCGACGTGAGTCGTTTGATCTTCGCCCAGTCCTTGTTGCTCTTCTTCTCCTGCTTGCCCGCTTCCTCTACTCGAATCTGCATACCCTTCTGGTTGATGGTCATGAGTTCGTGAAGAGCACGCCTTGTCGTCGTCTCGCTCATTCCTATATCCGAGGCGATCGTCTTGATCGATGGGCAGATCTTTCCTCCACCGCCCGGTCTGGCCCTGCCGATGAGAGCCATGAAGACGTCTTTGGTTACCGGGCTCATCTCGGTCATTCGTTGGATCGGCACCGGGATCGTCAAGAAACCAGCGCTCAGCATCTTGTCCTTGATGATGAGGTTGGCCCCTTCGAAGTCATTCATTTCAGTACCTCGTGGAACTTCCCGTGGCACTCCTTGCACAGGACGATCAGATCATCGAGATCCTCGTTTCCGAGACGTTCATAGGTCCTGTGGTGTACGGCGATGTTGTTTCGGTTGTTGCAGAGTTGGCACCTGTAGCCGGCTTTTTTGTAGGCCTTGGTTCGAAGTGCCATCCACCAGTCCGTCTTCAGGTAGTCAGCGTAGGAGAGCGTCTTTGCGGCGGAGATTCGTGCCTGCCTTTCGGTTTCCTCTTGGCGTTGTTTCTCGCTCCATGACGCCCAGCTGGACTTAGCCCGCTCTTCCTGGCACCTTTTGCAGGTGGGCCACCGTCGTACAGCGTAGCCTTTGCGGCTTGTCCTGGTCTCGAGAGGTATCGGTTTGTGACAGCAGTCGCAAGCGGCTCCGTCTACAGGCCGGATGAAGAAGAGTATTGCTCTTTGATTGGGAAGACCGAAGGCGTCTGCGATCTCCTCTGAGGTGAACGTCTCGTGGTTCCAGTACACGTGGTTTAGGAGATCGTCCCAGTCCCGGGTGGTTACCGTGGCTTCTACCGCGTCCTTCAGGGAGTTATGGAAGTTCCTCTTGGCTTTTTTGAGGATTTCCTCTGCTTCTCCTACCGCTGCGTAGGCTCGCCCGATCTCGGTGTCGAATCGTTTGACTACCTCAACCGAGTCAGCCGATGGCGCACCACCGGCGCAGTTCGTGCGTGTCGTAGGACCCATGGTTGCTCTCTCGATTGTTCCGGTCACCGACGCCGGCGAAGCATCGGCAACCAGTAGTATGACTCTCCGTAAAACAGAGTCAAGCCTTTTCCTCCTTTTTCTCCGAGCGACGATCGTGCAGGACCACCGTGATCCCGTTGGAGTCGGTGAG
>Ga0315286_10000751_pt1 | contig 28187 bp, 28 predicted proteins | sample YL17G10_0_MG_FD_205038 | JGI IMG/M metagenome (GOLD analysis project Ga0315286, IMG submission 205038) | Sediment microbial communities from Yellowstone Lake, YNP, Wyoming, USA - YL17G10_0 | ecosystem: Environmental > Aquatic > Freshwater > Lake > Sediment | place: USA: Wyoming | collected... | reverse complement strand
CGTGCCGGATCTTCCAGGCTGCGTGGCCGTCGGTGGATCCCGCCGCGAAGTGCGCAAACTGATCCGCGAGGGGATCCAACTCCACATCCAGGCGCTGCGCGAAGCCGGTGATTCGGTGCCCGCACCTCTATCAAAGAGTGAGTTGGTCAGGGTTCGCGCCGCGTGACATGCCGCGGATCATGCCGTCCCAAGCCCCGACTAGCTTCTTGGCACGTACGCTGCGCCGAGTTCAGGCGTGAATCGGTCGAATCGCAACAGATACGCGGCTGGTGGCGCAGTTTCGCGTACTGCCAGAATCGTCTGCAGGGCATTCTTTACGGGGTGCGATCCGGAGGTGTAGCGTGGCACACGTGGCGTCCATCCCCAAGGCAACGGAACTGGCGAGTCTCAGCGTGTCGGATCGGCTCGATCTGATGGATGAGATCTGGACGAGTCTCGCGCCACGAGCGGACACACTCTTGCTGCCCGACTGGCATATCGCCGAGATCAAGCGCCGGCTGTGACCTGGCGTGTCAGGGTTCGGCCTGAGGCCGAGCTCGACCTGCTCTTTCATTGGTTCGATGTCGCGCACTAAAGCGGCTCCGCCCCCTCGTTGAGAATCTCCATGAGTCGATCGTAGGCGAAAACGCGGTTGCGTTGCCGGCCGGTGAGCTCGCTCGCTATACCGGTCCTGACGAGAATCTCCACGGCCTTGGCCGCGGTCGGGAAGGTCACTTTCGCCCGATCGCCGAGATCCTGAATCGTGGCAATCGGCCGATTTCGCAGCGCACCCAATATCCGCAATGCGCTGTTTCCTTCGCGCCCCAACGCGGCAACGCGCTGCTCGTCGGCGCGAAACAGCGCCAGCAGCCGATCGGCAGTTGCGACAGCGCCACTGGCCGTCAGTTGAACGCCCTCCAGAAAAAATTCGAGCCACTCCTCCCAGTCACCATTCTGTCTCACGACATCGAGCAGCCGGTAGTATTCGTCGCGGTGCTGCTTGAAATAGAGGCTGAGATACAATAGCGGCTGTCGAAGCACGTTCGCTTCATGCAGCAATAGCGCAATCATCAGCCGGCCGACGCGCCCATTGCCGTCCAGGAATGGATGGATGGTTTCGAACTGGACATGCGCGAGAGCGGCCTTGACGAGCGCCGGTAATGGCTCCTCGCCGTGGATGAATCGCTCGAGGTTGCCCATGCAGTCGGGCACCAGGCCGGCAGGCGGCGGCACGAAATGGGCATTGCCCGGGCGGGTGCCACCAATCCAGTTCTGTGAGAGGCGAAATTCTCCCGGCAGTTTGTCGGCGCCGCGGCCGCGAGAGAGGAGTTTGCCGTGTACTTCCCGTAACAGACGGCTCGAGAGCGGCAGGCCATCGCGCAGACGCGCCAGGCCATGCTCCAGTGCGGCCACGTAATTGGACACTTCGACGACGTCGTCGAACGGTACGCCAGGGGCTTCGTCCAGTTCGAATAGCAGCAGGTCGGACAGCGACGACTGCGTGCCTTCGATCTGCGATGACAGCACGGCTTCGCGTCTCACGTAGGCGTACAGGAAAAGACCCGGATCCGGCAGCAGAGCGGATACTCCGTCCAACCTGCCGCAGGCGAGAAGCGCTTGTTCGAGCCGTTGTTGACGCACGCCGGAGAGGTCCAGCGGCGGCAGCGGCGGCAGCGGATGCGGGACGAAAGCACGAACAGATTCACCTGCGGTCGTCGTGACTTCGTAGCGGCCGGTTGGGCCTCGATTCATCCTGGTTCTGCCTTGTTTGCAGGGCCTTTAATAAGCTTCGTCGCTATTAAAGAAAACGCCTAATATTTTAATAACTTTCACGACTATTTAAAGCCCCTTAAAGAATCGAAAGCCGCGCGCGGTCTATTCGGGCCAAGTAAATATTTTCGGTCCAACTCACTTGTTTTACAAAACAATAAGTTATACATTTACGGTCCAAATAGAGCCATATCGGTCCGAATAGAGCTGAGATCATGCCCAAGCGAGTCACGGCGCAGGAGCTGCAGCAGATTGAAGATGCGATCCTCCGGTATCCCGGTGGACTCTCAGCCGGCGAGCTCCGCATGGAATTCGACCCACCCGTTTCATCGAGCACTCTCAAACGACGGCTTGGCGAACTCGAAAAAGCCGGCCGCATTCGCCGGCACGGCGCTGGGCGGGCAACCCGCTACTTTCACGGTGCCGCGGCAACCACGACTCGCCCGGCAGCGACCGCCCGCGCGCCGGGGCAATTCGAGACGCCGGAGGGCATCGTTGCGATCCCCCTCTCGCGTGATTCGCGCGACCAGCTCGAGTTTGTATCGCGCCCGCTCGCGGCACGCCGGCCCTGCGGCTATGAGCGAAGAGTGCTGGACGACTATGTTCCCAATCGAACGGAATACATTCCGGCCAGCATGAAGGTTCGCCTTCACCAGATGGGCAGCCCGATCGTCGCTGAGCGGGTTGCCGGCACTTTTGCGCGCGACATCCTCAATCGGTTTCTCATCGACCTGTCCTGGGCCTCCAGTTCCCTGGAAGGCAATACGTACACGCGGCTCGATACCGAGCGCCTGATCCAGTTCGGCGAGCAGGCCTCCGGCAAGAACGCGCGCGAAACCCAGATGATCCTGAACCACAAGGCGGCCATCGAGTGGCTGGTGGAAGGCGGGAGCGACGTCGGCATCAACCGCCACACGCTGCTGAATCTGCATGCCTTGTTGTCGGAAAACCTGATGCCGGATCCGGAGGCATCCGGTCGGCTGAGAGGGCGCCCGGTGGATATCGGTGCAAGCACCTACACGCCAAACGCCATTCCACAGGTCGTCGACGAGGCATTCACTGAGATACTCCGCAAGGCCGCAATCATCGGCGACCCTTTCGAACTGGCGTTTTTTCTGATGGTGCACCTGCCCTATCTCCAGCCGTTTGAGGATGTGAACAAGCGCGTGTCACGCCTGGCGGCGAACATCCCCCTGGTCAGGGGAAACCTCTGCCCGTTGTCCTTCGTCGACGTGCCCGAACGCGCGTATGTCGCCGCCTACCTGAGCGTCTATGAACTGACGCGCGTCGAGCTGCTGCTGGACGTCTTCGCGTGGGCCTACGAACGCTCATGCCGGCGCTATGTCGTGGCTCGGGACTCCGTTGCGGAACCCGATCTCTTCAGGTTGAAGTACCGAAACGCGATGATCGAAGTCATTGGCTCAGTTGTTCGGGCGCGCACACGTCCGACCGAGGCTGTAGTCCGCGAGTTGGCCATGCAGCTGGTTGATGCTCAAGATTTGCAGCGGTTTGTGACGCTCGTCTTGCAGGAGTTGGGGCGCCTGAATGAGGGCAATATCGCCCGCTATAAGCTCCGCCGGCAGGAATTTGGGGACTGGCTGAACGCAACGAAACAAGCCGTTGCCGGCGGCCGGGTCTGATGGGAGTCACACGCATACGTCCCGCCGCCAGGCCGGTCTCGCCCTGGCAGCTTCGGATCGAGTTGCTCGACGTCAGTCCACGCGTCTGGCGCCGCCTGCTCGTGCCCTCGAATATCGAACTGCCGGCGCTGCATCGGGTATTTCAGGCCACGCTCGGCTGGACCGACAGCCACCTGCACGAATTCAACATCAACAACGTGCGTTATGCCGAGCCCAATCCCGACTGGGAGGACGAGCTCAAACAGCGGGACGAACGCCGCGTCGCGCTGGATGCCGCGCTCGGCCGCGGGTCGCGCTGTTTCGATTACGTCTACGATTTCGGCGATCACTGGCATCACGTCGTCCTGGTCGAGGACACCTTCATCCAGCCGCAGCCGGAGTTCAGGATCCAGTGCATTGCCGGCGAAAACGCCTGCCCGCCGGAAGATGTCGGCGGCGCTCCGGGGTACGCGGGGTTTCTGGAAGCCATCGCCGATCCGCGGCACGAGGAGCATCGGAACTACATGGAGTGGAGCGGCGGTGGCTTCGATCCGGGGCGGTTTGACTTGGAGGCGATGAACCAGGCACTCGCACGCGTGAGAACCTGAGACCAACGATTCTGCGCGTTTCTCCACAAACGCCACGGGTTTGGGATTTGCCATGTAGTGGCATCGAGACTACCGTAGACGCGACATGCTGATTTCACGCGAACGCGAAAAGTTGATCAACACGATCGTGTTCTTCGCCCGCAACACCCGATTTTGCGGCAAAACCAAGCTGTTCAAATTGCTGTATCTGCTGGACTTCTACCACTTTCGCGCGACGGGCCGCTGTGTCACCGGACTCGAGTACCGCGCCTGGAAGCACGGGCCGGTGCCGTTCGGGCTGGAACAAGAATGGGATGGTTTCGAGCCGGACCTGGCGGCAGCCATCGACGTGGTGCCCGAACCTGTGTACGACTACGACCGCCTGCGGATCGAGCCAAAAGCCGAGTTCGATCCCCGGCATTTCACCAAGCGCGAACTCCAGCTCATGCAGGACCTGGCCGAACGCCACCGCGACGAGATGACTCGACCCCTGATTGGTCTGACGCACGAAGAACGCGGCCCCTGGGACAAGATCTGGGATGACGGCCGTGGCAATGATGCGCGCATTCCCTATGCGCTTGCAGTCCCGGATGATGATCCGAATCGCGATGCGCTACTAAGGGCGGCGGCGGAGTACGAAGCGATTGTTGCCGCGGATTCAGTGCGGCATTGAAGCTGCGACGATTGTTCGATCGGCCATCCCATGGTTTCTGGGGATATCTATCGTCACGATCGCTTTTATCGCGATCCAGAGTTCGGCGAGCTTTTAGCCAAGTACATCGTGTTGCTGGCGCCGACGCGCAGTGGTGACTGGGTTGCGCGGCTGCTGACAAGCCGCGGGAACCTGCGTCCGCGCATTCCCCCCTGCTTTCATGGTGATCCTTATCCCGGGTACTTCCTGGGAGTGCCGGGGCCGCCACTGACTTTCGATACCTGGGTGGACTTGCGCGCGTTAGGCGACCTGGATGCTGCGGACGTGCGCGCACTTGTGGCCCGGGGCATCATGAGTACCGTCGGTCAGTTGCCACGCACGACGTTGACAGAAGTAATCGACTGCACCGCCGGCGCCCTCGATACGACGATCGAGCAGGAGCGGGCACTGCGAGATCAACTGGCCAGATTGCGTTAGCACGATGGACGTCGGCGACGCACCGGCCTCACGAGTTAGCAGGAGCAAGTACATGGAATTCCTGGTCGTCGTCGAAAAAGGAAAGTCGAGCTTTGGCGCATACGTGCCGGATCTTCCAGGCTGCGTGGCTGTCGGTGGATCCCGACGCGAGGTGCGAAAGTTGATCCGCGAAGGCATCGAACTGCACATCCAGGCGCTACGCGAATCCGGCGAGTCGGTGCCCGCACCTATGTCGAAGAGTGAGTTGGTAAAGGTTCGCGCCGCGTGACATGCCGCGGATCATGCCGTCCCAAGCCCCGACTAGCTTCTTGGCACGTACGCTGCGCCGAGTTCAGGCGTGAATCGGTCGAATCGCAACAGATACGCGGCTGGTGGCGCGGTTTGGCGCACTGCCAGAATCGTCTGCAGGGCACTCTTTACGGGGTGCGATCCGGAGGTGTAGCGTGGCACACGTGGCATCCATCCCAAAGGCAACGGAACTGGCCAGTCTCAGCGTGTCGGATCGGCTCGATCTGATGGATGAGATCTGGGCGAGCCTCGCTCCACGTGCGGACGCACTCCCGCTGCTCGACTGGCATATCGCCGAGATCAAGCGCCGCCTTGCCGCTTTCGCGGAAGACGGCAACCGCGGGCGGACCGCGGACGATGTATTTGCTGAGCTGAAGCGCCGGCTGTGACCTGGAGTGTCTGGGTTCGGCCTGAGGCCGAGCTCGACCTGCTGGTCGCTGCGGGCTGGTACGAAGCCCAGCGACAGGGGCTTGGTGCCGAGTTCATCGAGGAACTCTCCCTGCTGGTCGCTTCGCTCGCGAACAACGCGCTTTTGTACGCGGATCTCTTTGAAGGCGTGCGGCGCGTATTTGCGCGCCGGTTTCCGTTCGCGGTTTCCTTTCAGATCGTCGGCGACGAAGTTGTCGTCATCTCGATCCTGCACATGCGCAGGCGACGCATGACGTAAGGGGACGCAACCCTTTTTCGGCTCGGCGCATGGGAAAAAGGTTGCGCCAGTGCTGATTCTGGCTGACCGCGGCCAATAATCGTCCATCGGCGAGCGGCCTGTGGCGCCACCATCGTGGCAGCTACCAGCGAAATTCACGGGCCCTGTACGAGCGTGCATCCGGATCATTGTCTGTAGCTACAAGATGTAGCTATAATCCACATGTTCGTCTGGGACGAGCGGAGCATGGCGAGGAAATTCGAATCATCTCCATTCGCAAGGCCACGAATCATGAAGCGCGCCACTACTTCTCGCAGATCACGTACTGACTTCGCGCGTCTGCGGACCCTGGACGATTCCACGATTGTCCGCGATCGGGACGCACCGCCGTGGACCCCTGAAATGTTCGCCAGAGCGGTGGTCCGTCACGGTTTGAAGCCGCTCCCGAAGAAGGCGCTGCTGTCGCTGCGAATCGACTCGGATGTCATCGCGTGGTTTCGATCGCAAGGCGCCGGTTACCAGTCGCGAATGAACGCCCTGCTCCGCGCGTACATGGAGGCGCACAGGTGATTGGGTGTTGGACCCCCGCTTGAAGCTTCGCTTGCAGTCTAATTATATTGTTACTACAATATGTCGATAATCACGTGGGACGACTTCACAATCACCCGTGAAGACATTCGCCAGCGTTACGACGAGCAGCGGTTGGTGGCCTTCGGGCGCCTGAACCGCCAGGTTGTTGTGCTGGTTTACACCGAAAGTCGCAGAGGACCCCACATCATTTCTCTGCGCAAGGCTGAAAAGTATGAAGCGCGATACTACGTTGCAGAAACCAAAGAGTTCCAAGGCCAAGTCTAAGGACTCAGACAATCCTCCCTGGTCGGAGGAGATGCTGGGTCCTGCGGTCGTCAGGCGGGGCCGTGGCCCCCAGAAGGCACCGACTAAGGTGTCGACAACTATTCGTCTCGACGCCGATGTACTTGCATATTTCCGCGCGCGTGGACGGCGCTATCAGACACAGATCAATGACGAGCTGCGCAAAGTCGTGAAGCGGGGTTTAACAACGCGTTCGAGCGGCCGGCGCTCGGCATAAAACGGGCGCTGAAGGTGACGGCGGATCCGCAGCCCCGGTCGCCACCCAGGGCTGCAATGCCGCCAACTGCGGCACCCTGATGGTCGGCTTGACCGACGCGGATGGCGATTTCCTCTCCTACTCCGTGGATATCGTTTCGCTCTCGCTGCGGAAAGCGGACGTCAGCGTCGAGGTGAATGGCGCGCTAGGAGCGCAGCAGTGGAGTACCAGCTACGGCGCCTATGTGCCTGATCTGCCCGGAATCCAGATTCATATCCGGGCACTGCGCGACGCGGGCCAGCCGGTTCCTGCTCCTTCTTCCAGGAGCGAGATCGTCAAGATTCGCGCCGCCTGAGCGGAAAAGGTGGATTGGGTGCCGGGTCGCAGGTCTTAAACCTGCGACCCGGCACCAAGAGGGCCCCAAGAGGGCCCGCGTTGAAAGGCGCGGGCCTTTTTGTTGGCGAATCAGACAGATATCTGAGCAGCCCGCAATTCGCCCTGCAGCCAAATTGCCGCTAGAAACTGCGTATTTCTGCGCGACTTGCTGCGTATTGCTTTTGTCAATACACTATGATTCGAAATGTTCGGTTCTGTCTGCACGGTGTCACGTTTGAATGGGACACCGCCAAGGCTGACGCGAATCTCGTGCAGCACGGTGTGCCGTTCGAGCTTGCCTGTGAGGTCTTCTTTGATCCGTTCGCCCAAGTCGCGGATGCGACAGAAGCACACGAAACCCGAGACGCCACCATTGGGCGTACGGAATCCCAGGCCCTACTATTTGTTGTGCATGTGATACGTCATGAAGAAATCATCCGGATCATCTCGGCGCGCTACGCAACCCCGCAAGAGCGACGCACCTTTGAGCAATTTTGAACGCATCCAGAAACGCCTTCGCAGAGACCGGCCGATGGTCGCCGTGACACTGCGCATGCCAGTGGATGTTGTCGACGATCTGAAGCTTGTAGCGCCGGCGCTCGGGCATTCTGGCTACCAGCCGTTGATACGCGCTTATGTCGGCCGTGGTCTGCGCGAGGACCTTGAGCGTCTCGAAGGATCGGATCTCGAGGCCCTGGTTGCCAGCCTGCGGCGTCGCGGCGTGGATGAAGCGGTTCTCGCGCAGGCCGTCGCAGAAGCGACTCGATAAAGGGGACGCAAGACTCGATAAAGGGGACGCAACCCTTTATCCGCGCGCTGCGGGCCAGCCGGTGTCTTCCACGGCGCGCATCTAATACATAGTGTCGCGAGGCCCTCAAAAGTCTCATTTTTGAGACGTCAACCCTACCTGCTCCCGCCCGTTCTCTCTTCATACTCGCAATATCTACGGGAGCGAACCATGTTGTCTAATGCCGTGACTTCATTATGTGAAACAAATGTTTGGGCGCGCCTGCGCGCGCTATTGATAGCGCCAATCCTGCTTGCCCTCTCCGCTTGCGGTGGCGGCGGCGGCTCCATGGCACCCCCGATCGCCAACCAGGGCTGCAATTCCGCTACTTGCGGCACGCTCATGGTCGGCCTGACCGACGCGGATGGCGATTTCCTCAGCTATTCCGTGGATGTCGTATCGCTCTCGCTGCGGAAAGCGGACGGCACGATCGTGCAGACCCTGCCCACGCGCCAGCGCGTGGATTTCGCGCAGCTGGTGGATCTCACCGAGCTGGTCACGGCCGCGACCATCCCGAATGGCGACTATGTCCGGGCCTCCATCCGCCTCGACTACGCGGGCAGTGAAGTCAGCGTCGAAGTGAATGGCGCGCCGGTCGCGGCGACGGTTGTGGATTCCAACGGCGTGCCCCTCGGCGTCGTGGATCTCGCGATCGAGCTCGACAACCGCAATCACATCATTATTGCGCCTGGGCGGCCGGCGCTCCTGCAGCTCGACTTCGACCTGGCCGCTTCGCACGAGGTGGACATCACGACGACGCCGGTGACGGCGGTCGCCCTGCCCTTCATCGTCGCGACGGTCGAGCCGGTGGACGACAAGGAGCTGCGCGTGCGCGGCCCGCTTGTCAGCGTGAACACGAACGCCAGCAGCTACCTCATCGACCTGCGGCCCTTCAACGACGCGACCGCGCGTCTCGGGCAGGTCACGGTCAATACGACGGCGGCGACCGCCTTCGAGATCGATGGCGTTGAGTCCGTGGGAACAGCCGGCCTGGCGACTCTCGCAGGCAAGGCCGCCGGCACGCCGACGATCGCGCATGGCGTGCTGGACGTCGCGGCGCGCAGTTTCACCGCGGATCGCGTACTGGCGGGCGATAGCGTCCCCGGCTCGCTCTTCGACGTCGTGGTCGGCAATGTGATCGCGCGCAGTGGCGACACGCTGACCGTGCGCGGCGGCACGCTGATCCGGCGAAATGATGTCGTGCGCTTTATCCGGAATGACATCTCCGTCGAGCTCGGCCCGAACACGAAGGTCACGCGAGACGGCGGCGGGCTCAACCTGCTGCGGCCGGGCGCGATCTCGGTCGGCCAGCGCATCCACGCCTATGGCGATGCGAGCGCCAATGATGATGCGCTCGTGCTCGATGCGACCGGAGGCCGCGTGCGGATGAACCTGACGCATCTCTCCGGCACCGTGGTGGACGTGAACCCGGGCCAGGTCACGCTGAATCTCTTCGCCATCGACGGCCGCCGGCCGGAGATCTTCGACTTCGCGGGCACGGGCGCGTCCCTTGCCACCGATGCCGATCCGGCGAACTACGAGATCGCGACCGGTGCGCTCGGCATCGGTGGTCTCGCCGCGGATACACCGGCCCGCGTGTACGGCTTCGTGACGCCCTTCGGCTTCGCACCGCCGGACTTCTTCGGCCGCACGGTGGTGGATGTCGCGGAAGTGCGCGCGGAGCTGGGTGTCGGCTGGGGCATGAATGGCACCTCGGCGCCCTTCCTCTCCATGGGCGACACGGGCCTGGTGGTGGACAACGCGAACCCGGACCTCGGCGAGCGCCACCACATCAAGATCGGCCCGCGGATCCTCGACTTCACGAGCTTCGCGTCGCCGACGACAGTGGCACCGGGCGCTGGGCGCACGCTGTTCGCCCTGGGCGAACCGGGGAATGTCGAGGTGTTCCGCGAGTGGGCGCCGTTCGTCGCGCGCCTGGGCGTGAAACTCTCGGGTGGTGCGAAGGTGCATGCGATGTTCGCGCACGGGCGCTTCGATGCGGGCAGCACGACGCTGACCGCGAACGAAGTCACCATCGCGCTCAAGATGCCTTGAGCTAGATTGGTAGATTGGTGCCGGGTCGCAGGTCGGAACCTGCGACCCGGCACCAGGAAGTCCAGGCCCGCGTCGCAAGGCGCGGGCCTTCTTTTTTCCCCGAACGCTGGCATTTTCCGCACGGTGCACTCACACCCTTCTGACTACCTTGGAATCGATGAAGGTGGCGGCCATCCTGCGAATGCTGCATGAGGACGGCTGGTACCTGATCGCGTGACCGTCCCGGGAAAACCCAGTGACGATTTGGCACCGGGCCTTTGAACAGTACCCTGAAACAGTCCGGGCTGAGGAAATGAGGCGACCCCCGTGCGCTACGCCATCGTCATTGAGAACGCGGGCAGCAATTACTCGGCCTACGTCCCGGACCTTCCCGGTTGCATCGCCACCGGTGAAACGGTTGCCGAGATCGGAAGGCTGATTCGTGAAGCCATTGAGTTCATCTCGATGGCCTACGGGCGGACGGCACGCCGATTCCACCGCCGTCAAGCCGTGTCGACTACGTCGAAGTCGCCGTGTGAGCGACAGCCGTAGATTGGGTGCCGGGTCATCCGTGAATCTCGACGAATACCACAGGATCCGGCGTTGCCACGCTGTAGCCTCGGGAATACTGTTGACGCCAGCCCAGCGATCGATCGGATAAACGCCATGGCCAGCAGAATCGTCGAGCGACTCCGTATTGAAGCCCTGAACCTGCCCGACGCACAACGCGCCGAACTCGCCTGCAACCTCGTGCAAAGCCTGGACGCTCCGTCCGATGCTGACGCGGTCAATCAATGGGATGCCGAAATCCTGTGCCGGCTCGATCAAATCGCTTCCGGAACGACCCAGATCATCGACCGCGCGGAATTTGTCAGGCGTGTGCGTGCACGAATGGCCCGACGCTGATGACACATGATCTTGCAGCTCTGCTGTAAGATTGCGGTCCCATGAACCGCAACCTCATCTTCGCCCCCATCCTGGTCCAGGTACTCCTGACCCTGATGGTCTATGTCTTTCTGGTCTCCGCCAAGGTCCGTGCGATGAAGACCGGCCTGGTGGACATGGCGCGGCGCGCGCTCTACGACGACGCCTGGCCCGAGGGCGTCATGAAGATCAACAACAACATCCGCAACCAGTTCGAGCTGCCGGTGCTGTTCTATGTCGTTTCGATTGCGCTATGGGCGCTCGATGCAGTGGGGATCATCGTGCTCGCCGCCGCCTGGCTCTTCGCCGTCAGCCGCATCGTGCATGCGTACGTCCACATCGTCCCGAACTACGTGCCGGTGCGGCGCCATGTCTTCACGTTCGGCTGGCTGATGGTGGTCGTGATGACGGTGCTGGCGGCGTGGGATTCACTGGATCCGGCGAATCTGCTTTAGCGACTTGGTGCCGGGTCGCAGGTCCGCAATTCAGTCCGACAAACTGCGGACCTGCGACCCGGCACCAAGTCGGTGGATCTGTTTTAGCACTGCGTCGGGTGACGGCGAGCGCCCGAGCAGGTCGAGCATCAGGGTTCGCGTATTGCGCTCGGAGCCGTAGACCAGCAGCTGCTCGCTGAGCCAGCGATACCATTTCGGATTGCCGGCATCGAAGGGCCCGATAGCCTGGCTGGTGCGCTGGCGAATCTCGGCGGTGAGCACGGCGCCCAGCCCGTAATTCACCATGTAGCCCGGGGCATCGACGAGTTGCACGCGCACCGCCCACCAGGCCGTTTCCGGATGCGGTTTGATGCGCAGGTAATGGCTCGTGATGTCGGTCCACACCGCGTTCGGGTCGGATGCCAGATCGCGCAGCATGCGCAGTTCGAACAGCGACCAGGCGACGTCCAGCATCACACCGCCAAGCATCGTGCGCAGCGACATCGCCGCGGGCAGCGCGGTCCCCAGGTATTTCTTCTGCCAGGCCGGCTCATAGACGCTCCACGACGGCACGTCGGCAAGAGCCTCGGCAAATAGCGTGTCCGGCCAGTCGGTGAAAGCGGGGCGATTGCGGATCGCGCTGATATGCACGGCGTGGCCATTCTCGTGCACGAGCTCGTTCAGCGCGGACAATCCGCCCGACCGGTAACGCCCGACGACGCGCGCGATGGTCGGCTGCCACGCGCCATTCACGTAGCGACCACGCCGCACGAAATCCGTGTAGGCGAGCGGCGACTGGCCTGCCCGGTCGTCGATGTCGTAGATGACGCCGAGCTTCGCAAGGTCTACGCCGAGATCCTGATAGAAGCGGTGGTCCACCGCGACGATTTCGCTGTCCGGGAAGCTGGGCGCGATGCGACGGTTCGCTTCGCCGACCGCATAGCGGTAATCCCAGGGCTCGATCATCTGTGGCGGATTGGCTTCCCGCCAGGCCTCGAGCATCTGGATCAGCCAGCGCTCGACGTCCGCGACCGTCACGCCGATTGCGCGCGCGGCGGCTTCGATGCCGGAGCCATTGGTCACGGCCTTCGCCGCGGCAAGCCTGATCAGGCGGCGATAGGGACTGTCGGGCTCATTGTTGCCGTTCAGCGCGGCCCAGAGAGGAAGGAAAGCGTCGAACAGCGCCTTGCGGCGTGCCGGCTCCTCGAGATCGCCCAGGAGCCCGAGCGCGCCGCCGCGATCGATCGTTCCCTGTTCGAACTTCAGTTGATTGCCGATCTCCCGGTAGCAGCTGGTGAGCACTTCGCTCAAGGACTCGTAGTCGAGGTCCTTGTCGCCGGCGTCCTTGCAGGCCAGTGAGTACGGCGCGTTCGCGGCCGCCGGGCCAGGGTCACCGATGTCCGCAAGCGTGACGCGGATCGCGGCGAGCGCCGCCTTGTCGCTGGGTGCGAGATTTGGCTCGTCGAGTGCTTTGATGCTCCCAAGCAGCGCCTGGTGGCGGTCGAGACGACGCGCGTCCCACGCGGCCAGGTCCTGGCCTTCGTATGCCGCGACGAAGCCCGAATCGATGTAGTCCACCGCATTGGCGGCGTCGAGGAACTCGAGAAAGAGCGCCTCGGTCGACGCCAACGGGCCGGCATCCGGAGCCCCGGCAGCGCTCGCGTCGCCGACCAGAGTGCCGAGGAGCAGGATCGCCGCGCAAAGCAACCTGGTGCCGGGTCGCAGGTTCGTCGTTCTCATGCGAGCTTTTTTACCACAACTGCGAACCTGCGACCCGGCACCGGTAAACTACGGACTTGCGACCCGGCACCAATTCAATGCGCACAGTCATCCCCGGCCTCGCCTTCGCGGTCGCACTCGCCGTGGTCGCAAAGGGCTTGCACTTCATCTCCGGCGCCGCTGTCAGTGCGGTGCTCTGCGCGATCGTGATCGGCATTCTGTGGCGGAATGTCATCGGCGTCGGCGCCTGGGCCGAGCCCGGGCTCGAGTTCGCGAGCCAGAAGCTGCTGCGCATCGGCATCGCGCTGATCGGCCTGCGCCTCACGTTGATGGTGCTCGCCGATGTCAGCATTATCGCGGTGCCCATCGTCATCGCCTGTGTCACGGTGGCGCTGGTGACCACGCTGGGTCTTGGCCGCGTGCTCGGAGTGCCCCCGGTCATGCGTCAGCTGCTCGCGGCGGGCACGGCAATCTGCGGTTGCACGGCGATCATCGCCGTGGCGCCGCTGTTGCGCGCCCGCAAGGCGGACATGAGTATCGCGCTCACCTGCGTCGTGCTGTTCGGTTCGATCGCGATGATGGGCTACCCGTGGCTCGCGGGTGCGGTGTTTGGCAAGGCGGCAGTGCCGGCCGGTATGTTCTTCGGGTCATCGATACACGACACCTCGCAGGTGGTCGGCGCGGCGATGATCTATGCGGATCATTTCGGCGCGCCGGATGCCGTAGCGATCGCCGGGTTGACCAAATTCCTGCGCACACTGGGTTTGCTGGTGCTCGTGCCCCTCGCCGCATTCTGGACGGCGCGCAGCGAGGCGGCGCAGACCGCGGGCGAAGTGCTGGACCTGCGCCGGAAAGCGGTGCCCTTGTTCGTCTTCGTGTTCATGGGACTCGTGATCCTGCGGACGGTGGGTGACAGTCTGGCCGGCACTTCCGGCGAGATGTTTCAGCAATGGCAGGGTATTCTCGCGATCGGGCAGACCGCATCGGAATGGCTGCTGCTCTGCGGCATTGCCGCCGTCGGCCTCGGTGTCACCGTGTCGCACCTGCTCGATGCCGGCTGGCGGCCGATTTTCCTGGCGTTTACCGCCGCGGTCCTGACTGGTGCCTGCGGGCTCTCGCTGACTTATTGGTGCCGGGTCGCAGGTTCGTAGTTGTGCACTGAATTGGTGCGAACCTGCGACCCGGCACCAAATGACCAAATTAAAGGGGTGTTCATGTTTGCCAGATTGCTGATCGCTGCGATCGCCCTCTTCGCCACCGTCGCCCAAGCACAGCCGCCCGGCGCGGACATGGTCATCATCACCGGCGTGACGGTCGTGCACCCGGAACGCACCGGCGCGGATGTGCTGGAGCCCGACGCGACGATCATGATCCACGGCAACCGCATCGAGTCGGTCCTGCAGCACGTCACATTCGAGCTGCCACAAGGTGCGAAGGTCATCGACGGCCGGGGCAAGTGGGTGATCCCCGGCCTCGTCGATGGACACGTGCATTTCTTCCAGTCCGGCAACATCTACACGCGCCCGGACGCGGCCGATTTCAATGCCATCGTGCCCTACGCGCAGGAAGTCGCGCGCAACAAGGCGCGGCTCGATGCGACTTTCAAGGTGTGGCTCGCGAGTGGCGTCACGGGCGTGGTGGACATCGGCGGCCCATTCTGGAACTTCGACATGCGCGATCGCGCGGCCGCGACCGCCGCGGCGCCCCGCGTGGCGGTCGCCGGACCGCTCATTTCGATGATCGCGGATCCGCCGCTCGATCTCGACGATCCGCCGATCATCCGCATCGACACGCCGGAGGCGGGACTCGCACTGGTGAAGCGCGAGCTCGCGCGCAATCCGGACTACATCAAGGTCTGGTTTATCTACCAGCCAGGCGATGACGTGGCGGCCCATGAGGCGATCGTCAAGGCGGTGGGCGATGCCGCACACGCGGCCGGCAAGAAGCTAGCGGTTCATGCAACGGAACTCGTCGTCGCCAAGGCGGCGCTGCGCGCAGGCGCTGATTACCTCGTGCATTCGGTGTTCGATGAGCCCGTGGATGCGGAATTCATCACGCTCGCGCGCCACAACAAGGCGCTGTACTGCCCGACACTCTTTGTCGAAGAAAGCTACGAGCTTGCACTGTCGAACCAGTGGCGCGCGACTCCCGAGGAAGCGCGCCGCGCGGACCCCGAGATTCTCGCCGCAATGGATGACCTGAACGAGATTCCGGCGGATAAGCGGCCCAAGGGCGTTGCCAAGTTGATGCAGGAAGCCAAGCCTTCCGTGGCGCCGGCTATCGGCATGCAGAATCTTCGCAAGGTGCTGGACGCGGGAATCATGGTCGTGATGGGCACGGACGCCGGCAATATCGGCGTCGTACACGGGCCGTCGATCCTTCGCGAGATGCGCCTGATGCAGGAATCCGGGCTTACACCGCTCGAAATCCTGAAAAGCGCAACGACGAATGGCGCAATGGCGCTTGGAAAGGCCGATGAACTCGGTGTGATTGCGGCGGGCCGGCTTGCGGATCTCGTGATCCTCGACGCCGATCCGCTGGCAGATACCGGCAACCTCGGCCGGATCTATCGTGTGGTCAAGGATGGCGTGGTCTACGACCCGCAGGCGCTGATGGATTCCATCCAATGATGGACCTCCTCGCTTCGCTGCTCGACATCGCGATGCACCTCGACGTGCATCTGCAGGATCTGGTCGCGCAATACCACACCGGTATCTACGCGATCCTGTTCCTGATCGTGTTCGTCGAGACCGGCGTCGTGGTCTGGCCGTTCCTGCCCGGGGATTCGCTGCTGTTCGTCAGCGGCGCGCTGGCCGCCGCCGGCGACATGGACATCGCGACGCTCATTATCGTGCTCATCTGTGCGGCGCTGACCGGTGACAACGTCAATTACGGGGTCGGGCGGCTGGTCGGGCCGAAGGTGTTCCACTACGAACGCTCGCGCTGGTTCAATCCTGCGCATCTCGCGCGTGCGCACGATTTCTACGAACGCCACGGCGGCAAGACCATCATCCTGGCCCGCTTCATGCCGATCATCCGCACTTATGCGCCGTTTGTTGCGGGCGTCGGCGCGATGCCCTACCTGCGCTATCTCGGATTTTGCGTCGCGGCGGCGATCCTGTGGGTCGTCTCGCTATGTCTCGCCGGTTATTTCTTCGGCAATATCGCGATCGTGAAACAGAACCTGAGCATCGTGATCATGCTGATCGTGCTGCTCTCGATCTCGCCGGGGGTATTCGCCTGGCTCAAGTCCCGATTAGGTGCCGGGTCGCAGGTTCGCAAGTAACAGCCGAACCTGCGACCCGGCACCTCCTTGCGGTCGCTCACGCCCGTAGCAATTCCCAGAATCCGCGCGGCGAGAGAACCTTGATGGGCGCTTTCGAAGCAAGCTCAAGCAGATCCTGATCACCCGTCACAAGCACGTCAGCCTTGCCGGTTACGGCTTCCGCCAACACTGCCCGGTCATTCTCATCCAGCCCAGGCATTTCAAGAACGGGCGCACTGGCGATAACCGTCGCATGCAGGCGCAGAAAGGCCTCCATCTCGTCCACCGCGGCAATCGGCAGCCGAAGCTTCCGGCGCAGCACCTGCCGTAACTCCATCAGGACCGTCTCGCCAACAATCAGCTGATGCTCGGCCAATGCCGCATTCACGATGTCCGCGCATAGCCCGCGAGTGGCTACTGCGCTTACCAACACATTGGTGTCGAAACAGACGATCACGAGACGTCGCGAAAAACGTCCTCGTCAGTCAGATATCCGCGCGCCTCTGCAAGCGGCATGACACGGCGGCGCAGGTCTTCAAACTGCGCCAGCGCGAGTTGACGGCGCAATGCATCCCGCACCAGTTCGCTGCGGCTGCGACCACTGCGCTTGGCAGCGCGCGCCAGCTGTCGTTCAAGGGCTGGGTCCAGGCGAATCGTCAGCAATGATGTCTTCATGTCATACAATGTATGACACCCTCTGGTTAGCTGCAAGTGGCAGCCAGGTAGACGGAATTCATCGGGTAAAGCGTATGGTCGAGCCGCTGCGACCGAACCGTCATCTGGCGTCGTCTTTGCGGAGAAAGTCGGCGCGATCCGGATTATTGCTGCCAGTCTGCCTTGCGTTTCATGTCGCCCCACAGGATGCCCTGGCCGGTGACCCAGCCGCAGGGCGCCTGCAGTTAAAGATAAAGGGATGCGTCCCCCTTAAATTACATCTCGACGGTTACTGGTGAATTGAGAGTGACCCCGAGCACCGTGCCGGCCGGCAATTCGACTTCGGTGCCGGTATTCTTCGCGGCGGCAGTGCCTACGCCAGCGCCGATCAAGGCGCCGATCACGTTGCCATTCTTGCCCATCTGATTGCCGATCACGCCCCCGATCACGGCACCGCCCGCGATCTTTGCGGTATCACGCCCCGTATCGCTCTTCGCGGACACCTGCTTGATCGAGGCGGAAACGCGCGTGTCACTGCCGTCTGCCAGTGTCAGGTTGTCGAAGTTAAGGCCGAGCGTCGGCGTACCGCCGATCTTGTTGCTGCCGGAGACGACCTCCGTGATCGAACCCTGCAACAGCGCGCCAGCCTTGGCAATGACCTTGCCATCGACGACCAGATCGGAATTCAGGTTCCCGGCGATACGATCGCCGACTTTCGCGTTCTTCGTCGTGATGGTTGCCGGCAACTGCACCGAGATCGAAGTGCCCGCCGCGACCGTGTACTGCCGTGGACCGGATGGGGCAGCCTTCGGCGCGGGAGCAGTCGCAGTCGTTGTCGCGGGCGTGGGCTTGGGCTTGGGCTTCGAAGAAGTCGTTGCCTTGGCGAGCGCTGCTTCGCGTTGCGCGAGATCCTGCTCGCGTTCCTTGAGCGCAAGTTCGGCTTCCTTGCGCGCCAGCTCTTCTTCCTTCGCCTTCATCTCGGCGTCTTTGTCGATCTCGGCCTGAACGGCCGGGTCGGTGCTCGTGGTTGGCGCCTTCTGGCCACAGCCGGCGAGCGCGAAAATTGTGATCGCAGTCGGCAGGATCAGCGCGAGTGAAATAGACCTTGTCTTCAACATGGCTTTAGTCTCCGTAGATGTGGCGTAAAGCTACTGCTTCAGGAAATTGATTCGCTGGTACAGGTCCACGAGTTGCGGCAGGAACTGATTCCAGTCGGCTGAGTCAGCGTCGTATTTCCAGTCCGGGGTTGCCAGAGCCTCGACGCGAAGTTCGGTCATCAACAAATAGAAACGCTGGTCGTGGGCCACAATGGCCATGCCGCGCCAGGAATCGCTGTGAATAGGTTCGTCAACACCGTGAACGATCTTTCCGAGCGGAGAGCCGCCCGGCAGGTGTGCGACCGCGATCCAGGCGGGGTTGCCGGCGATCTCGCCGGGTTCATCACGCAGGATCTCCGCGTTCGGCAGGCTTGCCTTGAAAAACTTCGGGAAGCCCGTTTCGCGGAACCAGTCCCGCATCTCTTCCGGCTTGATTTCCTGGGCATTCCTGATCTGGTTGTTCATGTAGAGGATGCCCAGCAACCGGCCGGCCTCATCGATGAACGACACCGCGCCCGCGCCATTGTTGTCCGGGTTGATGCCGTCGAGGATGGCGGGCTCGCCCGGAAACGGTGAGCGCACCGTGAAGATCTTCTGCGGGTTCTTATAAACGCCGTCGCTGAAGAACCCGAGGATTCGTCCGGCCTGGGCCGGGGCCGCACAGAAGGCTGTCGCCAGCAGGACGGTGGCGATGATCCGGATGTGGTTCATGTCGGCGGGAGTCTAGCGATTTTTGAGCCATTTGCACTGTGTCTGATGTCGCATGGCAGCAACACCAGACACCCCTTGACCGGGCATATGCCTTTTCGTGGGCTTCGATCGAGAATTCGACACGGCGTGCATCAGGCAGCGTCACCGTCATGGCTTCGAGATCGATCTCCGCCTCGGCGCCGCGATGAGCCACAACCGAAGTTGCGACCCGCGAACAAGGCCCCACCGAGTCCTTCGCGACTCGTCGTGGTCAGGAAACGCGCCGGAAAGATCTGCTCGGTGTCGACATCGACTGCGCGGTCATGCGACGACCCAAATGAGCATCCTGTATACCATCCGCGTCCAACACCCTTGTATTGCGGCCCCATTAAGCCTGAGAGTATGATCCGGACGCCTGTTTTGTATACAACAACGGGGTTGCCGCCCTGAACCCTGCGAGGAACCCATGAAGCACTCCAGCCTCTCTACTTCCGCCCTCGCCATTGCCGTCGCGAGCATTCTGGCCGCCGCCAATGCCGCCGCCGATCCGCAGTCGGAATCGCAATTGCCTGAGGTCACGGTCACTGCGCGGCAACGCGCGGAGAAGATCGAGGATGTTCCGATCACCGTCCAGGCCTTCACGGCTGCCGAAATCAAGTCGGCGGGCATCGAACGACCGTCTGATTTCATTGCACTGACGCCGGGTGTGGCGCAGGTGCAGACGGCCGAGACCGGCGACCTGCAGGTCGTGATCCGCGGCATCAACACAGGCCGCGATGCCGAAACGAACTTTGCCTTGGTCGTCGACGGCGTGCTGCAGACCAACCCCAATGCACTGAACCAGGAACTCAACAACGTCACGCAGATCGAGGTGCTGAAGGGCCCGCAGGGCGCCCTCTATGGGCGCAATGCCCTGGCTGGTGCCGTGATCATGACGACCCGCAAGCCGGGTGATGTCGCCGAATTCGAGGTCGGCGCGGGCTACGGCAGCGACAACGCCTACAAGGGCAACTTTTACATGGGCGGGCCGCTCGGCGACAACGCGAAGGGCAGCCTCTCGGTCTATACGCGCCACGCCGACGGCCAGTGGAATAATACCCTGCTGAATTGCGACGACTGCGTCGACTACTTCGAGGAGACCGGTGCCTCGGGTCGCCTCAACTTCGACGCCGGCAACGGCAGCTTCGACGTGAAGGCCAAGTACTCGAAGGTCAAGTCCGGCGCCATCAATTTCAACGCCGCGGTGTCCTTTGTCGAGGCGGCGGCAATATTCGGCGCCCCGCCCTTCGACGAGGATCCGAACCAGCACAGCTTCTTCTATACGAACAACATCAAGCCCCAGAACGAACAGGAGAACATGGACCTTTCGATCAAGGGTGATTGGGACGTCGGTGTCGGAGAGCTGACCGCGGTGCTGGCGTACAACGACCAGACCAACTTCTTCCTGACCGACGGGGCGAGCGATGCGTTCTTCCTGTATGCGTTTACGCCTTCATGCGGGGCGTCCTTTGCCGCACGGTTTGCCGATACGCCACTCCCGGCGCCATTCAACTACGGTGGAACGTTGCCCGGCAATCCACCGCCGCCCGTAATTGTTTCTTTGCAACCGTATGAATCGTCGTTCCAGCCTCCATACGGGCCGACCACCTGCGGTGGCTACCAGTATCAGCAACGCGACCAGAAAGACACGAGCCTGGAGCTGCGCCTGACCTCGCCGGGCGACCAGCAACTGCGCTGGCTGGCCGGCATCTATTTCGCCGACATCGAGCGCCATGTAGTCGTTTCCCAGGGCTCTGACCAGACTTTCGCTTCCTTGCAGCAGGATTTCCTGGCACAAGCATTCGTGCCGACCGGTGGACCGAACCCCACCGACCTGTTGTACGACGACACCTTCAACAGCAAGGTGTACGCCGGCTTCGGGCAGCTCGCCTACGATGTGGCCGAGGGCGTAGAACTCGCGCTTGCATTGCGCTATGACAGCGAGCAGCGCGATGTCGACAACAACGTCCCGACGGGCGCCAATGCATTTGCGCAGACACCGACGTTCGCATTCTTCCAAAACCCGTACATCAACCCCGCGTACACGGCGAACCCGGCGTTTGCCACCTCAGGCATCCCGAGCCGGTCCAAGACCTACAGCGAATTCCAGCCGAAGCTTTCGGTGAACTGGAAGGCGACGGATGATTTAACGGTTTACGCTTCGTATGGCTACGGGTTCAGGAGCGGCGGCTTCAACTCCTCAGGCAGCGAAGCCACGGTCAATCAGTTCTACAACAATGCGGCCATACCCGGCCAGGACTTGTGCCTCGGGGATAGCACCCCGTTCGCCACGGGACTCGGCTTCGACGTGCCGCTCGGTCCGCCGGTGTGCACCGCGACTTCGGTTCATAACCTGACCGAGGTGAAGGATGACTTCCGCAAGGAGGTGTCGAAAGCGGCGGAAATCGGCTTCAAGTCGAACCTCCTGGACCGCACGCTGGCGATCAACGGTGCGATCTACCAGACCAAAGTCGAAGACATGCAGTTCTTCAACTTCTTCGCCGGCCCATTCGGCCTGCTGCGCGTCGTGACGAATCTTGACGAAGTGACGATCAAAGGGGCCGAGGCCGACTTCCGCTGGCGCGCTACCGATAGCTTCTCGGTGTTCGGTGGCATCGGATTCACGGACGGGCAGATCGACCGCTACGACGGGCGACCATACACCAACGGCAACAAGCTGCCGTACTCGCCGGAATACACCGGCAACCTCGGCGCCGAGCTGATCGTCCCGATGGGCGGTTCAGGAATGGACCTGATCGCCCGCGTCGACAGCAACTTCGTCGGCGAAACCTGGTTCCACCCGGTGCAGTCCGAGACGGTGCCGAATCTGGTGACCCAGTTCGGCTTCGGTCAGGGCAATTACAACAAGCAGAAGCGCGATCCGTATGCGGTCATCAACGCGCGCCTGACGCTGCAGGCCGATCGGTGGAGTGCCACGGCCTGGGGCCGCAACATCGCCGACGAACAATACCTGCAGGAAGTAATCGTGGCGCCGGAGTTCGGCGGCGCGTTCATCCATGATTCGCCGGGCAGCAGCTACGGCCTGGACGTGACCTACTCGTTCAAATGACCTTGGCGGCCTTGAGCCGCTCGTAGCGCTCGCGGGGCATGCCGAGGAGTTCGAGGTAGATCGCGTCGTTGTGCTGCCCGAGCGCGGGTGACGGCGCGCGGATCCGGCCCGGCGTCTCGGAAAGCCGCGGCGCGACATTCTGCATCCGCAGCTGCCCGAACTGCGGGTGATCGACAGTCACGATCGCCTCGCGCGCCGTGAATTGCGGGTCTTCCAGCATTTCCGGCGCGCGGTAGATCTGCCCCGCCGGCACGCCCTGGCGATCCATCAGCTCGAGGATCTCGCGCGTGGTCTGGCTTGCAGTCCAGCGGCCGATCAATTCGTCGAGTTCCTTCTGGTTCGAGCCGCGCGACTGGTGGCTGTCGTAACGCGCATCGGAAGCGAGTTCTGCGCGGCCCATCGCCTCGCACAGGCGCCGGAACACGGTGTCCTGGTTCGCGGCGATCAACACCAGGCCGTCCCTGGTCGGGTAGACATTGGACGGCGCGACATTCGGCAGGATCGCGCCGGTGCGCTCGCGGATATAGCCGGTTTTGTCGTACTCGGTGATCAGCGATTCCATCATGCCGAGCACGGCCTCATAGATCGCCGAGTCGATCACCTGGCCGCGGCCGCTGCGCTCGCGGTAATTGAGCGCGGAGAGCGCGCCGATGCAGGCGAAAGTCGCGGCCAGCGAATCGCCGATCGAGATGCCGACCCGCGACGGCGGCGTGGAGGGATCGCCGACCACGTAACGCAGTCCGCCCATCGCCTCGCCGATTGCGCCGAAGCCGGCGCGACGTGCATAGGGCCCGGTCTGGCCATAGCCGGACACGCGCACCATGATCAGGCGCGGATTGACCGCCGAAAGTTGTTCCCAGCCGAGGCCCCATTTCTCGAGCGTGCCGGGCCGGAAGTTCTCGACCAGGAAATCGGATTTCGCAACGAGATCCTTCAGGACCTGCTGGCCCTCGGCCTGACGCAGGTCGAGCGTGATCGCCTTCTTGTTGCGGCCCACCACGGGCCACCACAGCGAGGGATCACCCTGTTTCTGCCGGCCCCAGACGCGCATCGGGTCGCCCTGCCCCGGCGGCTCGACCTTGATGACCTCGGCGCCCAGGTCGCCCAGCAGCTGCCCGCAAAACGGGCCCGCGAGCAGCGTGCCCATCTCGATGACCCGCAGGTCGGACAACGGCCCGTTCTTGAAACTCTTGTCCACCATGGCCTCGTGTATACAATTATGCCCCTTGCGAGGTCAACCATTGCCCGATTGGTGGGATAATCCCGCTTCCATGTATACAATTTCACCATGACGATGGCGCGAAAGATCGAGATCGTCGAGGTCGGCCCACGCGACGGGCTGCAGAACGAACCGGGCGTGTTTCCAACCGCAGCGAAGGTCGAGTTCATCAATCGCATCGTCGCGGCGGGCACGCGGCGCATCGAAACCACGAGCTTCGTCAATCCGAAGCGTGTGCCGCAGATGGCAGACGCCGAAGAAGTAATGAAGGCGCTGCCACGACGCGACGGCGTGCATTACGTCGGGCTGGTGCTGAACCGGCGCGGATTCGACCGTGCGGCTGCCGCGGGTTGCGACGAGATCGGCATGGCCGTCATGACGACTGATGCCTTCAACGAACGCAACCAGGGCGTGACGACCCGCAAGTCCATTGACGACTGGCTTGAGATTGCCGCCGCCGCGCACGCGGCCGGCATCCGCGCACAGGTCACGATCTCCGGGGCCTTCGGCTGCCCCTTCGAGGGCGAGGTTCTGCCTGCGAAAGTGATCGCCATCGCACGTGAACTCGCGGCCGGCGATCCGATCGAGATCGCGATCGCGGATACCATCGGTGTCGGCGTGCCGAGCCAGGTGACGGACCTGCTGCAGCTCCTGAAGGACGCCCTGCCCGGAATGCCCTTGCGTGGCCATTTCCACAACACGCGCAACACCGGCATTGCGAATGCCTATGCCGCCGTCCTTGGCGGCGCGAGTGTCATCGACGCGAGCATCGGCGGCATCGGCGGCTGTCCATTCGCACCGGCGGCGACCGGGAACATTCCGACCGAGGACCTGCTCTACATGCTCGGTCGCATGGGCGTCGAGACAGGCGTGGACCTCGACGATACGATTGCGACTGGCCGCTGGCTGCAACAGCAGTTCGGGCGGCCCGTGCCGGGCATGCTGGTGAAAGCGGGGATATTTCCAGGATCGAAGGAGCGGACGTGACATACAGACTCGGCATCGACGTCGGCGGCACATTCACGGATCTCCTGCTGGTCGACGAGAAATCCGGCAAGACCTGGAGCGTCAAGCTCCCGAGCACGCCGAAGGACCAGTCCATCGGCGTGCTTGCCGGCCTGATGCGGATCTGCAAGCAGGCCGGCATCGATCCGAAGGCGATCGACCACGTGATGCACGGCACCACGGTGGCGACCAACACCGTACTGACGAGTTCGGGCGCGCGCGTCGGGCTGGTCACGACCAAGGGCTATCGCCAGGTGCTGCAGATCGCGCGCTCCTTCGTACCGGGCGGCCTTGGCGGCTGGGTCATCTACAACAAGTCGCTGCCGATGGCGCCGCTGAAACTCACGATCGAGGCCGACGAACGCATCGGTGCGCGCGGCGACGTGGTGCGCACGCTCGACGAGGAGGCTTTGCGCGCCGACCTGCTGAAACTGAAATCCGGGAAGATCGAGGCGCTGACCGTCTCGCTGATCAACGCCTTTGCGAACGACGCGCACGAGCGGCGCATCCGCGAGATCGCGGCTGCGGTGCTGCCCGGCGTGCCGGTCTCGCTGTCCTCCGAGGTCGTGCCGGAAATGCAGGAGTACGAACGCACGGTCACGACGGTCGCCAACTCCTACGTGCGCCCGGTCGTGCAGCGCTACGTGAAAAACCTGAAAGACAAGCTCGCATCGAAGGCCGGTGACGTGAAGCTGCACATCCTGCGCTCCGACGGCGGCCTGGCTTCCGCCGCTTCGGCCGCGGAATATCCCGTGAACCTGCTGATGTCGGGCCCGGCCGGTGGCGTCACCGGCGCGCTGTGGGTCGCGCTGCAGGCCGGCTTCCCGAACCTGTTGACGGTGGATGTGGGCGGCACCTCGACCGATGTCGCGCTGATCATGAACGGCGTGCCGCGCCTGCGGCGCGAAACGACCATCGGCGACGTGACCGTGCGTGCCTCGTCCGTGGACGTGCGCAGCATCGGCGCCGGCGGCGGCTCCATCGCGCATGTGCCGGAACTCACGAAGGCGCTGCGCGTCGGCCCGCAGTCGGCGGGCGCAGATCCGGGCCCGGCTGCCTATGGCCGCGGCGGCACCGAACCGACCGCAACCGATGCCAATGTCGTGCTCGGTTACCTGCCGGAAATGCAGCGCCTGGGCGGCGAGCTCGAGCTCAAGCGCGATCTCTCGGCGCAGGCGGTCGGCAAGATCGCGACGGCGCTTGGAAAGTCGCTGCACGATGCCGCGCTCGGTATCTACGACATCATCAACGAGAACATGGTGGGCGCGCTCCGGCTCGTGTCGGTCGAACAGGGCCACGACCCGCGCGACTATGCCTTGATCGCCTTCGGCGGCGCGGGTCCGCTGCACGCCAATGCGCTTTCGATCCTGCTCGGCTCGTGGCCGTCGATCATCCCGCCGGGCCCGGGCGTGCTGTGCGCGCTCGGTGATGCGACAACGGCGCTGCGCGACGAGTCCGCGCGCACCTACATCCGCAAGTTCTCCGAGACCACGCCCGGCGAGATCGCGAAGACCCTCGAGCAGTTGTCGGCGACCGCCGCCCAGGCGCTCGAGCGCGAAAAAGTGCCGCTCGCGGAGATGAAGCGCAGCTACCAGGTGGATGTGCGCTATCACGGCCAGGGCCTGCGGCTCACGATCGACGTGGACATCGGCGCGCTGAAGAAGCGCGGCCTGAAGGCGATCTCGGAGCCATTCGACGCGGAGCACAAGCGGCTGTTCACATTCGCCTTGCCGCTGGAGCACGAGTTCGTCGCGCTGCGCGCCGTCGTCCAGGGCCGTGGTATCTCGGTGCGCAAGCCCGCCATCGCGCGCGGCGACCGCAACCCGAAGGCGGCGGCCATCGGTACGCAACTCGTATACATGGACCGGAAGAAAATCAAGGCCACCGTCTATGAGCGCGCGAAGCTCAAGGCCGGCAACCGCATCCGCGGCCCGGCGATCGTCATCGAAATGGATTCGACGACCGTCATCCTGCCGAAGCACACCGGTCGCGTGGACCGCCTTGGCAACATCCTGATCTACCCGGATTCGCACAAAGAGTAACCCATGCCCGCCAAAATCATCGAACGCAACAAGAAGCCTTTCAGGAAGATCAAGGTCGACAGCGTCACGATCGACATCATCGAGAGCGCACTCAGGAACGCGCGCTTCGAGATGGACACCGTGCTGTTCCGCACCGCGATGTCGCCGGGCATCCGCGAGCAGCACGACGAGTTTCCGCTGATCGCGAATCTCGATGGCAAGATGGTGGTCGGCCAGTTCGGCTCCTTCATCCATGGCTTCATGCAGGGCTACGACGGCACGGTCGAGGAAGGCGACGTGTTCCTGACCAACGATCCGTATTCCTGCAACGGCGCCATCAGCCACATCAACGACTGGCTGCTGCTGATGCCGGTCTTCAAGGACCGCCGCGTGATCGCCTGGGCCGCGATGTTCGGCCACATGACCGACGTCGGCGGCAAGGTGCCGGGCTCGCTGCCTACCGATGCACGGACGTTCTTCGAAGAGGGCGTCGCCGTTCCGCCGGTCAAGATCATCCGCGGCGGCCAGCTTCAAGACGACCTGCTCAAGGTCATCCTGCATAACTGCCGGCTGCCGACCTGGAATTTCTCCGACTTCCACGCGATCGTCGCGGCGCTTCGCACCGCAGCGATCCGCTGCGTCGAGATCAGCCGCCGTTTCGGCGACGACGTGTTCTATTCGGCGATGGACGCGATGCTCGAGCGCAACAAGCGCGCGATGCGCGAACTGATCCGGCGCACGGTCCCGGAAACGAAGCAGTACTTCGAGGACTATGTCTGCGATGACGGCGTGAACATGGGGCCGTACAAGATCGCCTGCACGATGTGGCGCGAGGGTGACAAGTGCATTTTTGATTTCAATGGCACCGACCCGCAGTCGATCTCCTCGATCAACTTCCTTCTGAACGAGGAAATGTTCAAGATGTTCGCCGGCGTCTACATGATCATGGTCTTCGACCCGCAGATCCTGTTCAACGACGGCTTCTACGACCTGATGGAGGTTCGCATTCCTGAAGGCACGCTGCTGAAGCCGCTCAAGCCCGCTGCTCTTTCTTGCCGCACGCACGCGCTCGGCCGGATATTCGACGTGCTCGGCGGCCTGCTCGGCCAGGGTAACCCGGCGTTCATGTGCGCAGCGGGATTCTCGGACAGCCCCCACTTCATGTACTCGGGCTACAACAAGGACGGCGAGTGGTACCAGCTCTACCAGATCGGTTTCGGCGGCATCCCGGGCAAGCCATTCGGCGACGGCCCCGACGGGCACTCGCTGTGGCCGTCATTCACCAACGTGCCGAACGAATTCCTCGAGAGCTATTTTCCGCTGCGCATCGACACCTATGAGACGATCACGGATTCCGGCGGTCCCGGAAAATTTCGCGGCGGCAACGGGATCCGGATCGGCTATCACTTCCTGGAGCCCGGCGAGATTTCCATTCACGATGATCGCTGGTTGACCTACCCATGGGGCGTCAACGGTGGACTGCCCGGCGCGCGCAGCCGCAAGCGCCTGCAGCGCAAGAACGGCAGCGAGGAACTGCTGCCATCGAAGACCGACCGCGTCAAGGTCGAAGTCGGCGACCTGCTGCTGTATGAGACCTGGGGCGGCGGCGGCTGCGGCGACCCGTTCGAGCGCGATCCCGCGCTGGTGCTTTTCGACGTCGAGGCCGGACTCGTGACCGAGGCCGGCGCCCGGCGCTATGGCGTGGTGATCCAGAGTGATCGCGTGGACAGCGCGGCGACTGCGGACCTTCGAGCACGGATGGCGAAG
>Ga0315286_10000749_pt1 | contig 28218 bp, 22 predicted proteins | sample YL17G10_0_MG_FD_205038 | JGI IMG/M metagenome (GOLD analysis project Ga0315286, IMG submission 205038) | Sediment microbial communities from Yellowstone Lake, YNP, Wyoming, USA - YL17G10_0 | ecosystem: Environmental > Aquatic > Freshwater > Lake > Sediment | place: USA: Wyoming | collected... | reverse complement strand
TCCTGGCCGGGGCAGAAATACGGCTGGGTGAAGACTTCCTGGAAGCACAGCACCTGCACGCCCTTGGCGGCAGCTTTCTCGATGAATGGAATGTGCGCCTCGATCATCAGGTCCCGGATGCGATCCGGCGCCATCGAGGTGTCGCCCTTGAGGGCCATCTGGATCAGGCCGCAGGTCAGCTTGGTCATGCAGGGCTCCCTGGCCGCGCTGGTGCTGAGCTGGGAGTCTAAATCAACGCCGGTTTGGCGGCACTTTCAGCCTTTCTGGGCGGAACTCGCCTGGTACTGCGCGGTAATCCGGTAATCGGCGCGCAGGCTGCAGGGCTGCCGGGGCATGCCGCTTCGGGTGCGCGAGCCGGAACACTGGATAGATCCGTCGGCATGCGGATCGGCTTTCTTCAGCAGTGGCGACGCGATGCCATTGAGGTCGAAGCTGCCGTCGCAGTCCCCAAAGGGGCAGGCAAACTCGAAGTAGGCCGGCGCCGGCGGATACAGGGCGTGACGCTGCGCGGCCGGCACCGAACTTGCCGATGTTGCAAAGCGCAACTCCACCCAGATCTGTTCGACGTCCGGAAATGCTTTGCCAAGAGTGCCGGCTGCCGCGCGCCTGCGAAGCAACTGCTCGCGGCTCTGTTCGAGAAGCGACCGGGTAGTACGAGATACAAAACGCATGGACGCTCCCTCCTGCGGTATTAAGGCAAGCTAGCGCGCGCCAAGATAGAGCGCAATCGCCGACAGGCCGATGACGATCGCCGTGTTCATTGGCTTTCGTCAGGACCTGTCGTCGACAGGGCGTTCGAATCAGTAGCGATTCTGTCCGCCGCGGTTACCACCGCCACCGCCGCCGCCACTGCGCTCACGCGCCTGGGCTTCGTTCACCTTCAAATCACGGCCTTCGAAGTTCTTGCCGTTCAGCGCCTGCATGGCCTGTGCAGCATCGGCATTCGACATCTCGATGAAGCCAAAGCCGCGGGGGCGACCGGTTTCGCGATCGTTGATGAGGGCGAGCGACTCGATCGTGCCATGCGGTGCAAACAGCGCACGCACAGACTCTTCGGTCGCGGAGAAGGGCAGATTTCCAACAAATAACTTGGTCACTTTAGATTACTCACATTGAACAATAGGATTTCAGCAGGCGGTTGTCCGTCTACTGGTTAGGCGATGCTTCAGTGGTGGCAGAACCTGGTTGAAAGGCGCGCCGAAGCGGCGCATCGAGCCAAGTAAGACAAGCCGAGGAATCACCGGACCGTGGCAGCATACCAGAAATCGGCCCCGATTTCCTGCCCTTGTTCAGCTGCGGGTCGCGAGACTCTCGAGCGCGCGCACTTGGATCAACGTCGAATCGGAATCCTTCAGCACCCGGTTAGCCTCGCGCAAACAGGCGGCCATTTCAACAGTTCCATGTTGCGCGCAGCGGTGATCGGGTCGCGCACTACAAGGCGATCGACCGGCTACTCATCTCGAGTGCGATGAGCACTGGAGCTTCGCGGTCGAGGCCCTGCAGATCGTGAGCGATAAATGCAGCTGCAGGTCCGCTACTCGCGCTGAATCCGAACGGCAGCATGTTTATCTTCAGGTAATTCAAATACTTACCTAAGGCTACCCAGCACCCGTCGGCCAAACTGTGGGTATTAGTTGCGAATGATTCTCAATTACAATTATGATTACGGCTCCTGAATCAGGCGCCGGGCCGATCATGAAACTAGCTGGTATCTACCCCCTACTCGCGGCCGCCTTCCTTGGCGTCCTGACCGGCGCACCCACGCGCGCAGACACGCCCGAATTCACGCTGGTGATCGAGTCTCATCGCTTCATTCCGGCTGAGCTGAAAGTGCCGGCCGGGCAGAAATTCCGGCTGCTGGTCGAGAACCGCGATCCGACGGCCGAGGAATTCGAGAGCTACGACTTCAATCGCGAAAAGATCGTGCCGGGGAAAGGCCGGATCGCCCTCTTCGTCGGACCACTGAAGCCCGGCCGCTACGAGTTCTTTGGCGATTTCCACGCTGACACCGCCCGCGGAATCCTCATTGCCGAGTAATGCATGATCCCCTCACTCATCATCGTGTTGCGCGAAGTCTTCGAGGTGGCGCTGATCATCAGCATCGCGCTTGCCGCCTCGCGGGGGCTTGCCGGAAGCAGGCGCGCAATCTTGATGGGTTGCATGGCCGGACTGGCCGGAGCACTTGCGCTTGCCGGTGCAACCGACTGGCTCAGCGAGACGCTGGAAGGCATGGGCCCGGAAGTCTTCAATGCGGGCGTCCTGCTGGCCGCGGTCCTGATGCTGTCCTGGCATCACATCTGGATGCAGCGACACGGCGCCGCCATCGCGCATGAACTCCAGTCCGTGGGCGGCGAGGTTCGCGCCGGCGCCCGACCGTTGGGTGCGCTCGCGACCGTGGTGGCACTCGCCGCGCTGCGCGAGGGAGCCGAAGTCGTGCTGTTCCTTTACGGCGTCGCCGCGGGTGGTGCGAAGGCCGCGCCGATGATTCTCGGTGGTGCACTCGGCCTGGTCGGTGGCGCCGCAGCGGGCACCCTGTTGTACTTCGGCCTGATGCGCATTCCTCCGCGGCATCTGTTCGCGGTGACTGGCTGGATGCTCCTGTTCCTCGCCGCCGGAATGGCCGCACAGGCAGCCGCATTCCTGGTTCAGTCCGGGTGGCTGCCCGCAATTGTCGAACAGGTATGGGATACGTCATCGCTGCTGTCGCAGCAGAGCGTGCCCGGCCAGATGCTGCATGCGCTCGCGGGTTATGACGCTCGACCCAGCGGGATTCAGCTGCTGTTCTTCTGCGCGACGTTTGCTTCCGTACTGATGCTGTCGTGGATCGTGAATCGCCGCCCGACGTCCAGCCCGCGAGTACCCATCATTGCCGCCCTCATCATCCTGATCGGCGCGGCGGTCGTTGCCGCGCCACGTGCCAATGCCGCGGACAAGGTGTACTCGCCCATTGTCGAAGAGGGTGAGAGAGCGATCGAACTACGCGGTCATCGCGAGTCCGGCGGCGATCCGGGTGTCGACGGTGCCCAGCAGTACAAACTGGACCTGGAGTTCTCGCCGACCTGGTTCTGGACCACCGAACTGGTCGGCGAATGGGAAAAGGAACCCGGCGCAGACCTCAAGAATACGGAAGTAGCCTGGGAAAACATATTCCAGCTATTCGAGCAGGGCCGCTACGCGATCGATGCAGGACTGCTCGTCGAATATGCGCATTCCACGGTGCCGGGCGGCGAGGACAAGCTGGAACTGGGTGCCTTGCTGCAGAAGGATTTCGGCCCGCACCAGATGCGCTTCAATTTCCTGGCGGAACGCGAATTGCGCTCCGGTGCGGATACGGAACTTGACTACGCGCTGCAGTATCGCTGGCGCCGTAATCCGCTGTTCGAGCCCGGCATCGAAATGTACGGCAATTTCGGGGAGCTGGGCAACCTCGGTTCTCTTGGCGACCATCGGCACGAACTGGGCCCGGCCGCATTCGGCCGCGTACCGCTCGGAAGCGGCGCACTCAAGTATGAGTTCGCCTGGCTGTTCGCCCTGACCGAGGATGCCGCGGCCCAGACCGCGCGCTTCCTGCTCGAATACGAATTCTGACGCCCGCGGCCCGCACAGGTTGCGGCTATCGGGATCCTTCGGCCCCGGGGCGCGGCAGGATGACCCGCGGCAGGCTTGCCTGCGCCACCTGTTTCTCGAGCAGCGCGAGGTCGCCACTCTGCAGCGTCGCCAGTTCGCCCTGGCGCCGACGCAGCTCCACGGTCAATTCGTCAAACCGCTCGGTCAGCCCCTGCGCGGGCGGGTAGTCGGAACTGCTGTTCGCCCCGTACAGCCCTGCGAGCTGCGAGTAAAGCTTCGAACCGCCATCGCGACCGGCGAGGATGTCATAGCTCACCTGCGCGGCCGGGTTGTGCAGCGTGCCCTCGATTGAATCGCAGGCCGCGAGCACGCGATCGGCGCTGGCGCGCAGCTCGTCGAGGGCAGGCGCATCTCCGATCCGCGCATGCAGGTCGCTTACTTGCTGGCGGATCGCGGTCACGTCCGCGACATTGTCGACGACCTCGTCCAGCGCCGCGAGCACCGCAAGCGACCAGGAAACGTTCCGTTCGACATCAGCGGGCGCAACCGGCGAACGCGGATCCGGCTCGATGACGACTCCCGCCTGCACGTCGGCGCCCGCCCCATGCAGCGTCAGCGTGTACTGCCCCGGGGGTGCGAGCGGGCCCGATTCGGGGTCACCGCCCTCGAACTTCGAGGCGAGGCGCTTCGCGCCCTCCATGTTCAGGTCCCACACGACGCGGTTGAAGCCGGGCTCCTTGGTGAGTGCGGGCTTCTGCTCTCCCGAGGGCTCATCCGGGTCGTCCTTGCCATACTTCGGCGGCTTGATGACGCTTTCCAGCTTGCGCACGAGCCGGCCGGACGCATCCGTGATCGTCAGTTCAATGTCACCCTTCGGCGCTGCGGCGAGCCAGTAGCTGATGATCGCGCCGTAGGGCGCGTTCGCGATCTTGCCGGCTGGCTGGTAATCCCAGCGCTGGTCGGAGCGGAAGCGCGTGCCGTTCTCGACCGACAGGATTGCGGTCGCGGCCGGGCGCGTCTTCTGGGCGCGCAGTGCCGCCACGTCCTCGAGCACCCAGATGCTGCGTCCGCGCGTCCCCACGACGAGGTCGCCATGCTTGACCTCGAGGTCGGTGACGGTCACGGCCGGCAGATTCAGGCGCAGTTCCCGCCAGTGCTGGCCGGCATCGCTCGAGAACCAAAGGCCGCGATCGGTGCCGAGATAAAGGTAATCCGGATCGGCCGGATCCTCGCGCACGACCCACAGCGGCAGGTCGGCCGGCAGGCCCTCTGCGAGCGCCTGCCAGGTCTTGCCGAAGTCGCGCGTGCGGTAGAGGTACGGCTTGAAGTCGTCGAGCCGGTAGTTGTGCGCGACGACGTAGGCCGTGCCCGGATCGTGGCGCGAGGTTTCGATGGATTCGATGGTTGCGTTGACGGGAAGGCCGCGCGGCGTGACGTCTGCCCAGTTCGCGCCGGCGTCGCGGCTCAGGTGCACGAGTCCGTCGTCGCTGCCTGCCCAGATCACGCCAGCCGCGGCATACGACTCGGCGATCGAGAAGATCGTGCCGTAGGTCTCGACGCCGGTCATGTCACCCGTGATCGGCCCACCCGACCACTGCTGCTGCTTACGATCGTTGCGGGTGAGGTCGCCGCTGATCGCCTGCCAGGTGGCGCCGCGGTCGCGCGTCCGGAACAACACATTGCCGCCGTGGTAGATCACCTGCGGATCATGCGGCGAGGCCGCAATGGGCGAGGTCCACTGGAAGCGATACTTCAGCTGCTCTGCGGGCCGGCCCGAGCTGTTCGCGGGATAGATGGACACCAGGCGGAATTGCCCGGTGCCCTCCTGGTAATGAGTGATGATGCCGGAATACTCGCTGGCAAAGATGCTGCCGGGCTGGCTGCGGTCGTAGACGAAATCGCCGGCCTCGCCGCCGCCGGCTACGATCCAGTCGGCGAGCGCGCTGGCTTCGCCCCTCCGGTCTGCGCCGAGACCAGGACTCGCGAGCGAGCGCGACGGGCCGCTGGCAGTACCCCAGTCCTGCATCGTGCCGCCGACGCGGTAGGGCACGCGGTCATCGACGTCGATGTTATAGAACTGTGAGAGCGGCAGCGGCGGGTCGAACCAGCTGCGCCCGCCGTCGAAGGAAATATCCACGCCGCCATCGTTGCCGACGATCAGGCGCTGGGGCTGCTTCGGGTCGATCCACAGGTCGTGGTGATCGCCGTGGTGCGTGCCCTTCACCTGCGAGACCGTCTTGCCTCCGTCGATCGACTTCAGCAGCGGCACCTGCGGAAACCAGATGACATCGGCATTCGTCGGATCGACGGTGAGCACCGTGTAGTACCAGTGGCGCTGGCGCAGCGCGCGGTGCGCATTGATGCGTTCCCACTTTGCGCCGCCGTCGTCGGAGCGGAACAGGCCGCCGTCCTCCGCCTCGATCAACGCGTACACGCGATTGGAATTACTCGGCGCGACCGCCACGCCGACCTTGCCCCACTCGCCGGGCGGCAGGCCGGTCTCCTTCAGCTGTGTCCAGGTATCGCCGCCGTCAGCCGAACGCCACAGGCCGCTGCCCGGCCCGCCGCTCGTGAATTGCCAGGGCGTGCGACGCATCTGCCAAAGCCCTGCGAACAGGATGTTCGGGTTGTTGGGATCGAACACGACATCCGAGGCGCCCGTGTCGGCATCCTTGAACAACACGCGTTGCCAGGTCTTGCCGCCGTCCTGGGTGCGGTAAACGCCGCGCGTTTCCGAAGGGCCGAAGGGCGAACCCAGCACCGCCGCAAAAGCGATGTCGGGGTTGGTGGGGTGGACGATCATCTGGCCTATCTGGCCGTGCGTCTTCCACACCTGCTGCCAGGTCTGGCCGGCGTCCAGCGACTTCCAGATGCCGAGCCCGATGGCGACATTGCCGCGCGTGTTGGCCTCGCCCGAGCCGACATAGATGATGTTGGGATCGGAGGGAGCGAGCGCGAACGAGCCGAGCGACTGCGTTGCCTGCTCGTCGAACAGCGGCTTCCATTCGCGGCCACCGTCTTCGGATTTCCACAGGCCGCCCTGCGCGGCACTGGCGTAGAAAACCAGCGGGTTGCCTGGCACGCCCGCAACAGCCGTTACGCGGCCGCCGATCGCGGGGCCGATGAGCCGGTACTCGAGTGCGCCGAACTCCTTGGGCTTCTTCTCGCCGATGGCAGTGGCCCGGGCCGCGGGTGCTGTCGCAATCGCCAGGGCGAGCAGGAGCGCGGCCAGCCGCGCGAGCGAACTCAGGTGCATGGTCGAGTCTCCGTAGATCAGTCAGCGCACAGTTCGGGATCGTCGCGCCGATTGGTTGTTCCAGCGGAGTATGGCGCGGGAGGCTGGCAGAAGGAAAGCAGCGGCAGATCGCGATGGCGGCCCGGATGCCGATCCGGGCGAACCGGAGCCAAGCTGAGCAGATGTTCTTCATGAAATCGGCACTCCGGCTTGACCCAAGTCAATATTGAAAACCTTGCCGGCGATTAGAGTCCAAGCTGATTCAAACCACCGGAGTAACCCGGCATGAATACAGGTATCAGCCAGTCAACACGGGGGCAAACATGACGCGGGCGCGGCGCTCGGGTGGCAGGGAAATGCGCCGTGCCGCACGTCTCACGCATGGCTCACACGGGGTCGTCCATCCGGGACAGCCAGGCGGAACCTACAAGCCCTTGAGCGAAGCGGCAATCAACCGCATTTACACGACGGCGCTGGATGTGCTTGAGAACATCGGTATGGGAACGCCGATCCCCGCAATCCTGCGCTACACGCTGCCCAAGGGCTGCAAGCTTGGCGATGATGGACGCTTGCGTTTTCCGCGCGCCCTGGTCGAGGACATGATCGCCGTATCGGCCAAGGAGTACATGCTGCACGCGCCGGATACCAGCAAGGATCAAATTGTCAGGGGTACCGAGGTGCTGTTCTGTACCTCGGGCGAGGCGGTGTCGGTGCTCGATTACGCCACGCAATCATTCAGGCCGTCGCGCCTGGTGGATCTCTACGATGCGGCGCGGCTCGCCGATCAACTCGAACACATCCACAATTATGGACAGCCATTCATTGCCGCGGAGTTGAGCAACGAAGTACTGGTTCACGATATCAACACCGCTTATGCCGCGCTGGCCGGGACACGAAAGAGCATCGGTCTTGGCGTAACAGAGGTAACGCATGTCGAACCGTTGATCGCATTGTTCGATACCTATCTCGGCGAGGAAGGCGGCTTCATGAAGCGGCCGTTCTGTACACTTGGCGGTTGTCCCGTTGTTTCGCCACTGCATTTTGGCGAAGACAATGCAGAGGTCATGGTAAGGATGGCCGAACTCGGTCTCGTATATGACATCGCGGTTGCGCCACAAGCAGGTGCGACGGCGCCGGCGGCGCTGGCCGGCGCATTGGTGCAGTGCTTCGCCGAGACTCTGGCTTGTCTTGCAGTGGTCAATATGGTGCGTCCGGGAAGCCCGCTCAGTTTTGGCATGTGGCCGTTCATTTCCGACTTGCGCAGCGGCGCCTTCAGCGGCGGCAGCGGCGAAGAAGCCCTGATCACAGCTGCCACGGTACAGCTCTGCAATCACTTCGGGCTGATCACCAGCGTAGGCGCCGGTATGACCGACGCCAAGACGATGGATGCCCAGGCTGGCTACGAAAAGGCCTTGACGAACATGGCGGCCGCACTTGCAGGAGCGAACCTGATCGCGGCATATCCCGGCATGGTCGGTAGCCTGATGGGGCAGTCATTCGAAGGTATGGTCATCGACAACGACATGATCGGCAATATCCAGCGCATCCTGCGCGGCATCGAAGTCAACGACGAAACCCTGTCGTATGGCGTCATCGAGGAAACCGTGCAAGGCATAGGGCATTATCTCGGTCATCCGCAGACATTGGCCCTGATGGAAAGCGAGTTCTTGTATCCGGAGCTCGCCAATCGTTCCTCACCGGGCGCCTGGGAAGAGGCAGGCCACAGGAATATTTATGAGGCAGCGCACGCGCGGGTACATGAGCTCCTCGCCGACTATTATCCGGACTACATCGACGCAGCGACGGATACACGCATTCGTGAGCGCTTCCCGATTCGTCTCAGCCGGGAAGACATGCAACGCGGCAATGGTCGCTGGTAATCCGAGCCAACCCAACAACACATCATGCCCCTGACCACTGGATTCGACGACGGACTCATGATTCTGGACGGCGGGCTCGCGACCGAGCTCGAGCGGCGGGGCCAGGATGTCTCCGGCCCGCTATGGTCCGCAGAAGTGCTGCGGACGGCTCCCAACGTGATCGAACAGCTGCACTACGACTACTTCGCCGCCGGAGCACGCTGCGCGATCTCGGCCAGCTACCAGGCCAGCTACGAGGGTTTTGCGGCGCGTGGACTGGGCACCGACGAAACCACCGCGCTGCTACGCCGTTCTGTAGAGTTGGCCCAATCCGCTCGCGCACGTTATCGCCGCGATCATCCTGCGGACCGCCGCCAGTTGTATGTAGCCGCCTCGGTCGGCCCATATGGCGCCATCTCGCACGATGGCGCGGAATATCGCGGCGACTACGGACTTACCAAAGAACAGCTCGTCGCATTTCACGCCCGGCGGTTTGAAATCCTCGCCACCTCGGGTGCAGACTTCCTGGCGTGCGAGACCATACCGCTGCTGGACGAAGCACTCGCGCTGGCCACGTTGCTTGCGCAATATCCCGATGTACTCGCCTGGATGAGCTTCACCTCGGCCGACGGCATTCATGCTGCCCACGGTGAGCCTCTGACTGACTGTGCGCGGCTGCTGGATCGCGTTCCCAACGTGATCGCGATCGGAGTGAACTGCGTCAAGCCCGAAATCGTAGGAGAAGCCATTCGCGCGCTTAAGGAAGGCACGAGCAAGGCCATCGTGGTGTACCCGAATTCCGGCGAGCATTGGGATGGGCAGTCACGCTCCTGGCATGGTTCGTGGGATCACGGCAGCCTGGCCGCCCTCGCCCCGCAATGGGTCAGCGCGGGCGCGCGCATGGTGGGTGGGTGCTGCCGCATCGGGCCCCGGGAAATTGCCGCACTTCATGAGGTGCTGAACCCAAGCCTCAAAAGCGGACCGGAAGATGGTGGCCAGGGGTGGAATTAAACCACCGACACGCGCCCCCTTGACAGAAACGGCCGTTTGAATTTCCTGATCCACTGATCCACAAAACAGCACACATGCTGTAACCTCGGTCTACGCCGTCAGGCGTCACGGAGCCGATCGCCCATGAACGAAATCGCCGCCGCGGTACCCGTCGACGATCACTCGCTGAGCCGCTCGCTGCGGCCGCGGCACGTCACGATGATCACGATCGGCGGCATCATCGGCGCGGGCCTGTTCGTCGGCAGCAGCGCCGCGATCGCCGCGGCGGGTCCCGCCATCGTCATCAGCTACGCGCTCACCGGCCTCCTGGTGCTGCTGATCATGCGGATGCTGGGTGAGATGGCGGTCGGCATGCCGCACATCCGCTCGTTCACCGAATTCGCGCGTGCGGGCCTCGGCAACTGGGCCGGTTTTTCAGTCGGCTGGCTGTACTGGTACTTCTGGGTCATCGTGATCCCGGTCGAGGCGATCGCCGGCGCCACCATCATCCAGGGCTGGGTGCCGCTGCCGGCCTGGCAGATCGGGACCGTGCTGATGGTACTGATGACCTGCGTCAACCTGATGTCGGCCCGCGCCTACGGCGAGTTCGAGTTCTGGTTCGCGTCGATCAAGGTGACGGCGATCATCGCGTTCATCCTGGTCGCGGCAGCACATGCCTTCGGCTACCGCTCGCCGACCGGACCGACATTCGCACACCTGGTCGCGCACGGCGGCTTCGCGCCGCACGGCGCACTCGCAGCGCTTGCCGCGGTGACGACCGTAATCTTCTCGATGATGGGCGCGGAGATCGTGACCATCGCGGCCGTAGAATCCACCGAGCCGGCCCGTGCCGTGGCGCGGATGACCTCGACGGTCATCGGCCGCATCCTGATCTTCTACGTCGGCTCGATCTTCATGATTGTCAGCGTCGTGCCCTGGGACCTCGTCCAGCCCGGCCAATCCCCGTTTACGCTGGTGCTGGATACCATCCACATCCCGTACGCGAGCACGATCATGGCGTGGATCATCCTGACTGCGGTGCTGTCGTGCCTGAACTCGGCGTTCTACGTTGCCTCGCGCGTGCTGTTTGTGCTTGCGGCGAACGGCGACGCGCCGCATTGGCTGGTCAAGACCAACAGGCGGCACGTCCCCGCACGGTCGGTGCTGCTGGCAAGCGTGGCGGGCTTTGCGGGCGTGCTCGCGGCAATCCTGTCGCCGAGCATGGTGTTCGCGTTCCTGGTCAACGCCTCCGGGGCGCTGATCGTCTTCATCTACCTCGCGATCGCCGTCTCGCAGGTCCGCGTGCGCAGGCAGGGCGAACGTGCAGGAAAACCGCCATCGGCGCTGCCGATGTGGTTGTTCCCGTGGCTCAGTTACCTCGCGATCGCCGGCATGGTTGCCGTGCTGATCGCGATGGCGATCACGCCGTCCCACCAAACCGAGTTCTGGACCAGCGTCGTGTCGGTGCTGGTAGCACTTGCGGCCTACGGTGTCGGCAGGAGGAATCGCCATGTCCCTGGCCATGAGCAAAGAGCAGCGTGAGGCCTTTCTCGCCGGCCTGCATGTCGCGGTCATCAGCGTTTGCGAGGACGGACGCGGCCCGCTGACCGTGCCGATCTGGTACGGCTACGAGCCCGGCGGCGTCGTGCGCTTCGTCACGGGGAGCGACTCCAGGAAAGCGGCCCTCATCCGCAAGGCCGGCCGGCTCGGCCTCTGCGTGCAGACGGAGACGGCCCCGTATCAATACGTCAGCATCGAGGGCCCCGTCACCATCGGCGAGCCCGATTTCGAACGCGACTTTCGGGGCATCGCGCACCGCTACCTCGGCGCGCAGCTGGGCGACAAGTACCTGCAGATGACGACGGACGAGCGCACCAACAGCATCCTTGTTTCGGTCAGGCCGGAGCGGTGGCTTACCGTCGACTACGCCAAGATGGGCGCGTGACTTGCAAAGCGTCATGGCCTCGTGCGGCGCAGCGTGAGCTAAGAGGCCGTCTGGATTTTCTGTCCTGCGGAGGCCGCTAACAGCTCTATCGCGTCTCGATTCCCGGCGCGATTTCCACTGTCAGTTTCTGTGTCGCCTTGGCCTTGCCGTACTCCAGCGTGATGGTGTATTCGCCCGGGCGCACGAATTTCGATCCTTCGCCACCGTACTCGGTTGACACTTCCTTGGTCGGCCTCAGGTCCCAGTTGAACCGATTGATGCCCGGCGTTCCCGTCAGCTTGAACTTCGCGACCGGCTGATCCAGTGCGTTTGCAATCTTGATCTCCACCAGCTCGCCAAGGAACGACTTCAGGTAGAAGCTGATGAGCACGCCTTCGGGCGGGTTCTCGCCGCGGAAGTCGGCCTTACCTGTCCAGTCAGCCGAGCCCGGAAGCAGGTAGATGCCATGGGCATCCCGCGGCGCGAAAATGACAGCGTCCTTCTCCGCCAGCTCCGTGGTCAGTTCTTCGAGCGGACGGATGTCATCGACGATAAAAAGGCTGCGTCCGTGCGTGCCGATTACAAGATCCGCGTCGCGCGGATGAATCAGGATGTCATCCACCGCCACGGTGGGCAGCTCGCCAAACTTCATCCAGCTGCCGCCGCGGTTCAGGCTGACGAAAAGTCCAAACTCCGTCCCGGCAAAAAGCAGGTTCGGATTCTTCGGGTCTTCGCGAACCACTTTCACCGGCTCATCCGCAGGGAGATTCGATGCGATGCCCTGCCAGGTTCTGCCACCATCGGCGGTGCGGTAAAGCAGCGGCGCATAGTTCCCCATGCGATGCGCGTCCACGGCCAGGTACGCCACCTTTGCGTCGTGCCAGCTCGCCTCGATGCGGAAGATCCACTGGCCTTTCGCGGCCGCGGGGAGATTCGCGCTCAGGTCCGCCCAGTTTGCGCCGTCGTTTATCGTGACCCACAACTTGCCGTCGTCCGTGCCCGCCCACAGCAGGCCAGCCTGCACCGGCGATTCGGCGAGCGCATACACCACGCCGTAGTTTTCGGCGCCGCTGCCCACGGCAATCATCTTGGTGAGCTGCTGCGTGGAGAGGTCCGGACTGATGCGGTCCCAGTGCTCGCCGTGGTCGGTCAGACGGAAGACGTGGTTGCCACCAAGGTACAACGTGCCGTTGTCGTGGCGGCTGCCGATCAGTGGCGCGTTCCAGTGGAAGCGGAATGCTGGCAAGCCTTCCGTCGGTTCCGGACGCAGCTCCTTGGCCTCGCCGTTGCGCAGGTTGAAGCGGTGAACGTAGCCCTGCTGCGATTCGGCGTAAACAATCTCCGGATCGGCCGCATCGAAGACGCAGTAGAAGCCGTCGCCGCCGCCAATATTGATCCAGTCGCTGTTGAGGATGCCGTCCTTCGTGCGCGTCTGGCTGGGGCCCACCCAGTTCAGGTTGTCCTGCAACCCCCCGCAGATGCGATACGGCGTGTTCAGATCCGCGTTGACGCGGTAAAACTCGCCGGCCGGAAAATTGTTCAGGTGGTGCCAGGTCTTGCCGCCGTCCCAGCTTTGGTATGGCCCGCCGTCGGTGCCCAGCAGCAGCCTGCCGGGCGCCCGTGGATCGATGGCCAGCGCGTGATTATCCGGGTGCACCTTTTCGAACAGGTCTTCGCGAAACGACTCGCCGCCATTGTCCGAAACGTGCAAGGCAAAACCGAGTACATATACGCGCTTGTCGTTCTCGGGGTCGACGCGGATCTGGCTGAAGTAGAAAGGCCGCGGATCGAGTGCGTTCATCCGCTTCCACGATTCGCCGCCGTTGTCGGAACGGAAAACGCCGCCGCGCTTGCTCTTGATGTCATCGATGCCGCTCATCCCGCCCTCATCGCTCTGCACGATCGCGTAGACGATCTGCGGATTCTTCGCATGCACGGAGAGACCGATGCGGCCCGTCATCTTCGGCAGACCGTTTTCGAGCTTCTTCCACGTTGCGCCGCCGTCGACGCTCTTGAAAATTCCGCCGAGGTCCTTGCCGTCCGTCGCATCTGGCCCGTAGGAAAATGCCCAGGGCTTACGCTGCCGCGCGTAGAGCGCTGCGTACAGCACGTTCGCATCGCTCGGGTCCATGGCGATGTCGCCGCAGCCAACGCGGTCCTTCTGCTCCGCGGCGCCGAGCATCAGCATCCACGTTGTGCCGCCATCCGTCGTCTTGTAGCAACCGCGTTCTCCACCCCAGTTCCACAGGTCGCCTTCCGCCGCGACGTAGGCCGTCTTCGGGTCGCCGAGAGGCACGACAATCCGCGCAATCGATTTGCTGTCTTGCAGGCCCGCCTGCGTCCACGTATCGCCGCCGTCCGTCGAACGATAGACGCCATTACCCCAGCTCGAGCTATTGCGGTCGTTCGCTTCGCCGGTGCCCGCCCACACTACTTTCGGATCCGAGGGCGCCACAGCCACCGCGCCTACCGTCGCCACGGACTCGTTGTCGAAGATCCCGTCCCAGGTCGCGCCGTTGTTCGACGTCTTCATCAAGCCGCCCGTGCCCAACGCGATGTAGAACGTCGCCGGATTCTTCGGGTCGATGGCAATGTCCGCGACGCGCCCGCTCATCACCGCGGGCCCGATGCTGCGCGCCTTCAACGCCTTCAACATGGCTTCGTCCACCACAGGACCCGCGGGGAACGCGACCAGCGCCCCTGCCCACGCGTCCCCGACCAAAAGGACCGCAATGATTGCCCCGATCATCCTCTTCATGTTTATCCTCGCGTTCGAGTCCTGGACTGCCCGGCACCGCCATCTGTCACAGATGATAAGCGTCATGGCCGGCGACGAGCCAGATATTGCGAACCCGCACGTAAGTGCTGGAATTAGATGGTGGCCAGGGTGGAATTGAACCGCCGACACGCTAGAATCGTTCACAACCTCCTCTGGTCCGCCGCCGCATGTTCGAATTACACACGACCGAGGTCTCCCACGTCCTGCAGTCCGTGATCGCGCCGGCCTTCCTGCTCGCCGGTATTGGCACGTTCATGAACGTGATGACCCAACGCCTGGTGAAGATCCTTGAGCGGGTCCGAGAACTCGCGATCGATGATTTCGACAGCGACCCGACCCCGCATCCGGCCGCGCCGAACTTGCCAGCCGAGCGACTGCACGATTCGCTCGTGCAGCGCGCGCGGCTCATCAACCGCGCGATCACGCTTTGCACCGCGGCGGCCGTCATGATTTGCATGCTGATCGCCCTGCTGTTCGCCGACGCGCTGTTGCACACTGACCTATCGGTGGTGGTCGTCGTGATGTTCGTGGTCGCGCTGTTGACGCTGATCTTGGGCCTCTTGAACTTCCTGCTCGAGATTTATCTCACGACCAAGGCCCTTCGCGGGGCCAACCTCTTGACGGGCAAGCGGCCGCGCTAGGCTGCCTGAGCGGGGTGGAATTGAACCACGGACACGCGGATTTTCAGTCCCAAGCTGATATCTGCAACATTAACTGCATCAGCCGGTTAGCCGGGGCGCCCGTTGCACTGAATGCCCCACGATGCAGGGCTGTGCAGGACTGATTCACGCAAAACTCCCGCAGAATTTCTTGCCAATCAGCTGCTCGCGGCCGCGCCCAGAAGACCGGGTTCGAACCATTGCAGCCAGTCGCCGCGACGCTCGTGGCATGCCGCCGTTCGTGGGCAAGGTGGCGGGTGCGACCGGCGCGTGCAACCGCGCACCGAGCAGCGCCGCTGCCGTCGGGCCGACGTCTGTAAGCAGCCGCTTGCGTCGCGCAGATCGCTGCATAGCAGAATGTCCGGCGCAACGTCGCGAACTTGAAACGAGTTCGCCGTCGACGGCTCTTCGATCGCCACGCGCTGCGAGCCCACCGCCATGGCGATTCCCAGTTCCTGCGCCGCCCCAGCCAACTTTCGATTGACCTTGCGGGCAAGACCGAAGCCGCCGGGTCCTGCTGAGGGCTTTGTCTGCTATGCGTGGTGGCATGGTGTTGGCGCAAAATTCCTGTTGCTTCTCGGTTGCGCGCCGCTTGGAGTCGAACAAATTCAGCCGGTTGAAAGCATGCGGGGTATGGGGTGAAGCGTCCACCGGTTCACGTGTTGGCAGACCCAATCCACAATGGGAAGGCCGCTTGAAAACCCCGTGCCTTGATATGATCTGCGCATGGCGAGGATTTCGCCCATTCGCCCGTCTTGATTTGGCCTGAAAGGCACGCCATGAGTTACACGCTGCCCGAGTTCCTCGCCCACGCCCTGGCCCTGGAACAAGAAGCCGCCGAGCGCTACCTGGAACTTGCCGACATGATGGAGGCGCACCGCAACGATCCCGTCTCCGTCGTGTTTCGCGACATGCACCGATTTTCGCTGATGCATCACGAGGAAATCCGCAAGCGGGTGGGCGACATCGAGTTGCCGCAGCTCAAGTCCTGGGAGTACCGCTGGAGCAGTCCGCCCGAGAAGGGTGGAGAGGAAGCTTTCGACTACATGCTGGAGGCCTACCACGCGCTGCGTTACGCGCGCGAGAACGAGCTGCGCGCGATGGAGTACTACAGCTCGGTCGCCGCGAACGCCAACGACCCCGTGCTTGCGCGCCTGGCGAGGGAGTTCGCCAACGAGGAGACCGAACACGTCGCCGCGCTAGACGACTGGATCGCGAGAACTCCGAGGCCTTCGGCGACTTGGGAGGAGGATCCCGATCCGCTGCCACCCGCGGGTTGAGCAGTCCGGCTTTTCGGCTATTTGGGCGGCCGGAATAGAGCGTGGCCAGGGGTGGAATTGAACCACCAATTACCCGCCCCTCGGCGTCGCGTCGCTCCTATTGAACCTGACTGATTAAAGCATTCTGTTCTGCAATGCACGCACCGTAGCGGATGCCGTGACACCAGGTAACAGCCGGTCATCGTCCTGCAGGCTTTGCAGTTGCGTTGTCAGCGGCAAAACGCCCGCCCAGACCGGGATGGCATAGTCATCGGGTTCATCGACCGGCATTCCCGTGGATACCTTGGCGGATGCAGCGTCAATTTTTACCGCGATCACGCCGGTCATCTCGACTTCGTTCTCATGAGGTACCCGCAGCTCGTCCCAGCGGCCCGGCATCAGGTGTTCGCTGATGACCTTCATGGCGCGCAGTTTCTCCGTACTGCCTTCGACCAGACCTGGTGTGCCGAAGACAGTCACCGAGCGATAGTTCATCGACGAATTGAACGCGGAACGGGCCAGCACGATGCCATCCAGCAGGGTCACGTTCAGGCAGATCTTTTCGCTGCCTTCAACCATGCGAATTACCCGGGCTTTGCGCGCGCCGTGCAAATACACGGTTTCGCCATCGCGACCATAAATCATGGGTACGACGACCGGATTTCCGTCTTCGACGAAAGCAACCTGTGCTACGAGTCCGGCGTCCAGGATCCGATGCACGCTTTCCCTGTCATAGCGGCCCTTCTCCCGAAGTTGCCTGACCTTGTTCAGTTTGCTTACCGGGTACTCGGCTGCCATAAGTCCTCATCCTTAAGTGAAAATCGGAACCGGGGTGAGCCCAATGGGCGCTATTCTCTCGAAGTATCAGCTGGACCGACAATCGCTCAGCAGGTCAAATCAGGGTGTTGCAGGAGCCAGTGACAGCATACGTTGGTAGGCGGGCAAGGCCCGAAAACCGCCGGAAATGCGGGGCTGTTCATAGTTAATCCGCTTACGCTATAGTTAAGTACATATAAACCTCCACAGCGCGGCCCGCAGTCATGACCCACCCAGACCAGACGACAGTACAGGCCCTGCGCAGTGACCTTGCCCTGCAGATCGCGCGTCACGTCGGACGCGACGGACAGACCCAGGTCGCGACGGCGAAGCGCCTGGCCATTCCCCAACCCACGATGAGCAAGATCATGCGTGGGCAGGTGGAAGCGGTTTCGCTCGAGCTGATGCTGAAGATCGCGGTGCGCGCCGGACTCTCCGTCGTGCTGCAAACCGGGAAGGACCCAGCGGAAGCTGGGGTGTATCTCTCCGGCATCACGACATCAAGCCCCGCACGTATCAAGTCCCGCCTTGCCGAAGAGGCGCGCCACGCGGTGAGTGAGAGCGTTCGTTCCTTGTCCCCGGAGAAACGCCTCGAGGCCCACCTGAAGCACAGTGAGCTCGTCACTGAACTGCATCGCGCCGGGATGGGATACGGCGGCACGATGGCTCGGAGTACTAAGTGAGCGCGACTGGCCCCGGTCAGTCGCTACTCCTGCTCCTTGATGTCGTCGCCGTCCTCAATAAACAGGGCATCGCGCATGGGGTCGTGGGCGCCCTCGCCGCTTCGGTGTATGGCACAGTTCGCGCCACAATTGACGCCGACGCGCTCATTTCAGTGTCGCCGTCCAGGCTCGCCGGCCTCGAAAAGATAATTCGGAAAGCGGGTTTGACGGTGAAGCTCCGCCGCGGCGACTCCGACGATCCAATACCCGCACTATTCGCGATTGGCGATCAGTTCGAGAATCGCGTAGCCCTTCTCGGCGGTCTTCGCGGCCTCGACCCCGAAGCATTCGAGCGAACAATCGCGGTCCCATTCTCCGGGACGACCCTGCGGATAATCGGGCGAGAGGATTTCATTGCGATGAAGTGCTTCGCCGGCGGACCGCAAGATATTGCGGATGCACAGGAGGCGATCGGGGTCGCGGACCCGCCAATCGACCTGGATTTGGTGAGGCGAATCACCCGGCGGTTTGGGCGACCGGCAGCGGATGCACTCGAGAAATTGCTGACGAGGTAAGCCGGCTCGGGATCGCGCAAACAAAAGCTTTGGAATTCCTGTCCTTTCAATTCCGGAATCTGCCAATCTGTAGCGATGAAGGTTGTCTACACGCCCGCCCACCTCCGCCATGATCCGCACGTCGAGTTCGAGAACTCGCAAGCGCACAGTCCATGGGAACACATCGGCCGTGCGGAGAAGATTCGCGAGACCCTCGAGGCCGATGCCCGTTTCGAGTTCATGGCGCCCACCGAGTGGGGCACCGGCCCGATCGAGGCCGTCCACAACCCCGGCCTGGTGCGCTTCCTCTCGGAGAGCTGGAGGCTCTACGCGGCCGCCCACCCCGGCGTGCGTGAGGTGGTGCCCGACGTGTTCTACCGGCCGGCATTGCGCGACAAGATGAGCAAGGGGCGCGAGCCGGCGGCGATCAACGGCCGCCTCGGCTACTGGTGCTTCGAGACCACCACACCGCTCACCGAAGGCACCTATGAAGCTGCCCGCGGCGCAGTGGACACCGCGCTCACCACCACCCAGCTGGTCCTCGATGGTGCGGGCAGCGCCTACGGCCTGTGCCGCCCACCCGGCCACCACGCGACTGCCGATCTCTATGGCGGATACTGCTTCTTCAACAATGCTGCGGTCGCCGCGCACCACGTGGCCTCCACCACCGGCGCCAAGGTGACGATCCTCGACGTCGACTATCACCACGGCAACGGCACGCAGCAGATCTTCTACGACCGCGACGATGTGCAGTACGTCTCGCTGCACGGCGACCCCGCCCGCGCGTACCCCTACTTCGTGGGCTTCGCCGACGAAGCCGGCAGCGGGCGGGGGTTGGGCCACAACATCAACTACCCGATGCCACTACGCGCTGACGACGACCAATATATCGCCGCGCTGGAGGATGCCTGCGAGCGGGTCGCAGCCTTCGGTCCGTCGTTGCTGATCGTGTCACTGGGCCTCGACACCTACATCACCGACCCGATCTGTGACTTGGCCGTCACCACCGATGGCATGCGTCGCAGCGGTGATGTGGTGCGCCAGCTGGGCATGCCGACCGTCGTGCTGCAGGAGGGCGGCTACGACGTCAACGCCCTCGGCGACAACGTGGCTGCGTGGCTGACCGGGCTGGGTGCCTAGTTCAGATTGCATTCCCCAGGCACGCTTGATTCCGATGCGGGCGTATCGCAGAGTCCCGATGCCGCGCCCGAGATCCCAAATCACCGGAAACCAAGCCATGCCCCGCGATCCGCGCTACGACATTCTGTTCGAACCCGTGCGCATCGGCCCGGTAACGGCCAAGAACCGCTTCATCCAGGTGGCGCACTGCAACGGCATGGGCATGAGCTATCCCAGTTCCATGGCGGCGATGCGCCGCATGAAAGCCGAAGGTGGTTGGGCCGTCGTCTGCACCGAGGAAACGGATATTCATCCCTCTGGCGACATGGCACCGCTGATAGAGGGCCGCCTCTGGGATGATCGCGATATCCCGACCTTCGCGCGCATGAACGAGGGCGTGCACGCCCACGGCGCGCTGGCTGCCATCGAGCTCAACCATTCCGGTCCGCGCGACGCCTGCCTCTATAGCCGCGAGGTACCAATCGGCGTTGCTCATCAGCCCGTCTGGGCGGGCGACTATCCAGCACAGGCGCGCGCGATGGACAAGGCGGACATCAGGGCATTCCGCCGCTGGCATCGGGATGCGGCGCTGCGGGCGCGCAAGGCGGGTTTCGATGTCATCTATGTCTATTGCCACGACGGCAGTTCGCTGATCGGCGATTTCCTTTCGCCGGAGCGCAATCAACGCACGGACGAGTATGGCGGCAGCCTGGAGAACCGACTCCGGCTGACGCGGGAAATTCTCGAGGAGACGCACGAGGCCGTGGGCTCCTCCTGCGCGATCGCGCTACGCCTCACGGTCGACTTCTTGTCAGCGAACGGCGAGCCAGACATGGAGGAATCCCGCAATGCCATCGAATTGCTCGCCGACCTGCCCGATCTCTGGGATGTCAATGTCCGGGAGTGGCGCAGGGACTCCCTGCCCTCGCGCTTCGGGCCGGAGGGGTCGCAGGAAGAGTTCATCTCCTTCGTGAAGAAGATCACCCGCAAACCGGTGGTCGGCGTCGGAAGATTCACGTCACCCGATACGATGGTCTCGCAGATCAGGCGTGGCGTGCTGGATTTCATCGGTGCGGCCCGACCCTCGATCGCCGATCCGTTCCTGCCGCGCAAGATCGAAGAGGGTCGCATCGACGATATCCGCGAGTGCATCGGCTGCAATATTTGCGTGTCCGCGGACTTCACGATCGTGCCCATGCGCTGTACGCAGAATCCCACCATCGGCGAAGAGTGGCGCAAAGGCTGGCATCCGGAAATCATTCCGGCCCGGGGCTCTGATGACAAAGTCCTGGTGGTTGGCGCCGGGCCCGCTGGTCTCGAATGTGCGCGGGCGCTGGGGCAGCGCGGCTATGAGGTCACGCTGGCCGAGGCGCGGAATGTTCTCGGCGGCCGCGTCGCTGATGAAAGCCGCATGCCGGGACTCGCGACCTGGGGCCGGGTGCGCGATTACCGCGTGCAGCAGATTCAGCGGATGGCCAATGTCCAGATCTATCTGGAAAGCCGGCTCGAGGCGCAGGAGATCCTGGAGTTCGGATCTCCCAAGGTGGTTCTGGCCACCGGTGGCACCTGGCGTCGCGACGGCGTCGGACGCTGGCACAACAGGCCGATCTCCGGGCTGATCGCCTCGGCGGTGTTCACGCCGGAGGATATCTTCGCCGGCCGTCGCCTTGAAGGCCCGGTCGTGATCTTCGATGACGACTACTACTATCTCGGCGGCGTGCTGGCCGAAAAACTGCGGCAGGATGGACTGGACGTGACACTCGTGACACCGGCAGCCGATGTGTCGAAATGGACCCACGCCACGCTGGAGCAGGGTTTGATCGAAGAACGCCTCTACGAGATCGGCGTCAATATCATCGAGAAGCATACGCTCGCAGCAATGGCGACTGGCGAGGTGCGCATTCAGCATGTCCAGAACGGCCGGCAGCGGGCTTTACCCTGCGCGTCCGTGCTGCTCGTCACCATGCGCCTGCCGAATGACTCGCTGTACCACGAACTCGCAGCGGATGCTGGCCGGCTGCAGGATACCGGCATCCGTTCGCTCACGCGCATTGGCGATTGCCTGGCGCCGTCGACCATCGCCGCGGCGGTCTATGCGGGCCATCGCTATGCGCGCGAAGCGGATGCTCCACCAACCGATGGCGTGCCGTTCCTGCGTGAACTGATTGCGCTCGCTTGAGCATGTCGCCGGTACCTCAAGATGCCACGATAGGGGCGCGCAGCCTTGTCCCCGCCATTCACAGCGACGGGTGATGCAGCTGTCGTTGCCCGTGCCGATAGAACATCAACCCGATTCCGACCAGCAAGGCCGAACCACCGACGACCTTCAACAGGAACAGACCCGGGTTCTGACTGTCTGTGGGCGGAATCATTGAGGTAACGATGGCAAGCAAAGTGGTCGCGAATCCGGTCAGCCCCACCAGCCAGCAGGCAACGGTGCCACCAGGGACAAGGAATACGGCCTCGTTTCGACCGGCAGCACGGTGCCGCAGGATGGGTAGCGCCGCCATGATGTACAGCAAGGGCAACAGCGAGGTAACGATTGTCATGTCCACCAGGATCACGAAAGCCTCGTGAATGCTTGCGCCGGACATCGCGGCCAGCAGGACCAGCGTGACCATGACACCCTGGATGAGCAAGGCCGCGTGGGGAGTGCCGTATTTGGGGTGCACGCGCGCCAGCGCCTTGGGCAGATAGCGATCGACGCCGACCACGTAAGGCAGGCGGGCGGTGCCGGTGACCCAGGCAGAAAGGCCACCAATGGAACCGAGTGCGACCAGTGCTGCAGTCAGGGTTCCGAATCGTGGCAGGCCGATACGTTCTCCGATCGCGGTCAGCGCCTGTGGGATGCCGGCGATGACATCGATCATCGGTGCAGGTAGTGCGACCAACAGGGCCGCAGTGCCGCATATGTAGATAGCGGTGATGACGATGCAGGACGCCAGCGTTGCCCGCGGGATCTGCCGGCGTGGGTCCCGGATCTCTCCGCCGAGAATCGGCCCGAGTTCGAGACCGGCGAAGGCCAGGGCAATCGTCGCAAGCGTCGAGAAGGTTGCCAGTCGTCCGAAGTCGGGCATCAGGTTCGCCGCGGAGAAGGTCGTAGCAGAGCCAAACCGGTAGGCGGCCAGTGCACCGGCGCCCAGGATCAATGCCGCCGCCATCCAGATCGCAATACCGCCGATGTTTTGCAGCCACTTGGCGCGTTGCAGGCCGAGGATGCCCAGTCCGGTGGCCATCCATAGCAATATCAGGCAGTAGGAAAGGTTGTACCCGCTGTTGCCAGCATAGGCCAGCCATCTGTCGCCGCCGACATGCAGGAAAATGCCGGCGCTGAACAGCAACAATGACGGAAAGAACACCAGATTGGAAACCCAGTAGGTCCAGCCGGCAATGAATCCATGCATGTCGCCAAACGCCGCCTTCGACCACAGGTACAGTCCGCCCTCGCCGGGCATGCGCGAACTCAGTTCAAGTATGGCCAGCGCCATCGGAAGGAAAAAACCGATCAGTCCCAGCAACCAGATGACCAGGCTCGACTGCCCGATCTGCGCTGCGGTCGAAAGCCACCGCAGACCAACTATAGCCGCGACGTTGAGCAGCACCAGGTCCCAGGTTCCGAGCACGCGCTGCAACCCGTGCCCACCATTTTCTTCCGGTGTTGTGATCAAAATGGGGAATGCCTCGGTGTCGGATCGAATCGGTTTTGTTCCCACCGCTGGATCAGACTAGTGCGGCTGGTGGCATCCGTCAAAACGAGATGATGAGCACATCGAGCAGCGAAGTGAGGCGCAGTATTTTGAGAATGCTCGCAGACGGTTCCTGGCGATTCGACGACGCGGGATGCCCTTTCTGACTAAAGGGTAACACTTCATTCCGAGCACATAGGTAAGGCGGTCTCAAGTGGTCAGCGAAACACCTCGATTGTAATCTGAGACGAAGAGGTGATCGCCATGAGACGAGGACGCCGTCGGATAATAGCGGCTGCCGAGAGTATCGAGCTTTGGCGAAGGTACAAAGCGGGTGAGTCGATCCTGGGGATCGGGCGTGCGCTTAGTCGCACCTGCTCATCGATTCACCGCGTACTGCAATGCACGGGCGGCATCGCGCCTCTGGAACGACGCCGCTCCTCAAGGGTTTTGAGCCTAGTTGAGCGTGAGGAAGTTTCCCGTGGTATTGCGGCGGGCGACACGATCCGCACCATCGCCAGAGCGCTGAACCGGGCGGCCTCCACGGTGAGCCAAGAGGTGTCACGGCATGGCGGGCGGGATCTCTATCGGGCCGCGGAAGCTGACCTGGCAGCGTGGGAGTCCGCGCGTCGTCCAAAGCCATGCCTGCTCGCCACGAACCGGGAGTTGCAACGCATCGTTGCGGTTAAACTGAAGGAGGATTGGGCTCCGCAGCAGATCGCCGGCTGGCTCAAAGACGAGTACCCAGAGAATCCGGAGTTGTGGGTGTCACACGAGACGATCTATCGAAGCCTGTTCGTCCAGGCCCGCGGCGCACTGAAGAAAGAGCTGATTGGGCATCTGCGTTCGAAGCGACGTATTCGTCGCTCGCGCCACGCCACTGCTCACGGTGCTGGCCGAGGCGAGATCGTAGATGCGGTCTCCATACGGCAGAGGCCAGCGGAGATTGAAGATCGAGCGGTCCCAGGGCACTGGGAGGGGGACCTAGTTGAGGGCTCCAGAGGAACCTTCATTGCGACGCTGGTGGAGCGGCAATCGCGTTTCCTAATCATCGTCAAGGTCGCAGATAAGCGAACAGAGAATGTTGTGGCGGCGCTCATCAAGGCAGTCCGCAAGCTGCCTGTGGCCTTGCGACGATCGCTGACCTGGGACCGAGGAATGGAGCTTGCCAACCACGCTCAGTTCACTGTGGCTACGGACGTGCAGGTCTATTTCTGCGACCCCTCGAGTCCCTGGCAACGAGGGAGCAACGAGAATACAAACGGGTTGCTGCGACAGTACTACCCCAAAGGAATGAATCTCACCGCAGTGAGCCAAGCCCAGTTAGACACTGTGGCCAGGAAGTTGAATACTCGACCGCGAGAGACACTGAATTGGAAAACACCGGCGTATACGCTTGGCGCCAGTGTTTCGATGACCCATTGAGCCGACTTTACCCATGTGACCGGAACGGACCCCGCGCTAGGCTGCCTGAGCGGGGTGGAATTGAACCACGGACACGCGGATTTTCAGTCCCAAGCTGATATCTGCAACATTAACTTCATCAACCGGTTAGCCGGGGCGCCCGTTGCATCGAATGCCCCACGATGCACAACCGTGCAGGACTGAGTCCCGCAAAACTCACGCACGGAGTGCTTGCTGATCAGGGCTTCGCAGCCGCGCCCAGATGACCGAGTTCGACCCCAAGCTGCCGTCCGCGAGCGTCCGCTTCCAGGCCAACCATTAACGATAACGGCACGGCGCGACACGCCTACCGCGGCAACTTCACCTCGAACTTAATCGCTGCCAGTTGCTCCGGCGTCTTGCCGAGCTTGCGCAGGAACGGATTCCAGCGCGCATTGCCGCGAATGTTGGCAAACAATATTTCCATGGCGAGATCGGACAAGCCGGGATCATGCACGACGCGCGCCTTTTCGAGGAATTCGAAGGCCCGATCCTTTTCCCCGCGCCAGGCGAGCACGTAGGCGATGTTGTAAGGCCAGGTTTCGGAGTATTTGGCGATCAGCGCGGCCAGCGCTTCATCCGATTCACGCTTACGTTTGAGCGAGTGGTACGCCATCGGCAGGCCGATCATGCGCCATGCCTCAAATGGCTCTTTCTGGATCTCGGCAAGAGCTGCCTCGAATTCTCCCTTTAGCAGCAGCGCCTCGCCGATGTGATAGTGCGCACCGATGTCCTCCGGGCTCAATGACAATACCCTGCGGAAACTGTCAATTGCCCGATCCAGCTGCCCGTTGTTCCGGTATTCGAGACCCAGCGCGTTGTGCAGCGTCGGATTAACCGGATCTCGCTGCAATGCATATTGATTGATCGCAACGCCTTGGTCCAAACGGCCCAGGCTGTCGGCGAATATCGCGCTGTATCCAAGGATGTCGGAATTGGCGGGCTCAAGCGACAAGGCTTGCTCAAGGTATTTTGCGGCGGCCGCCAGGTCGCCGTCATGATCGAGGGCGATTCGCCCGACTTCGGCCTGCGCCGGCGCAAAGTCCGGGTTGATTGCCAGCGTTTTCTTCAAGGCCTCTGCCGCGAGGGCGTAGCCCTCCTCCAGCGGCAGCATGCCGTTGTTGGCCTGCCGCCGATAGACATATGCGAGACCTGACCAAGCTGGGGGATACGTGTCATCGATCTTCAAGCCTTGCTGGTACAGAGTGGTGGCCTGCTGGTAGCCCTCTGCCGTGTGCAGTCGCGCCTGCTGGCGCGCCTGGAGGAAGAGGTCATAGGCCCTGGCATCGACCCTCTGCGCCTGTCGTTTCTCGCCCAGCAGGACGATCTTCAGGTGCTCGACGACGGCCGCGCTGATTTCGTCCTGCACCGCAAAGATGTCTTTCAGCGTGCGGTCGTAGGTCTCCGACCACTGGTGATAGCCGTCGGCCGCGCGGATAAGCTGCGCGGTGATGCGCACTCGATTGCCAGACTTTCGCACCGAGCCTTCGAGGATATGCGCGACGTGCAGTTCACGTGCCATCTCCTCCAGCTTGACCTCCTTGCCCTTGTAATAGAACGACGAGGTGCGTGCGGCAACCTGCAACTGGGGAATCTTGGTCAGCAGGTCCAGCAATTCTTCTGACAGGCCGTCGGAGAAATATTCCTGTTCCTTGTCCGAGCTCATATTTACGAACGGCAGGACCGCGATCGACTTTTCCGGGATCGCGGGCGCCGCCGGAGCGCTGACCGGCTGAGCAGGTACCACCGTGGCAGCGCGCTCGTCGCGATGCTCCGTCCTGCTGTCCCGCCACAGGAAGGTGCCGCCCAAGGCCAGCAGGATGGCGATGATCATCAGTTCCGTGCCGCTGACGCCGCGCTGCCCGCGCGCACCGTGGTACCACGAGAGGGTGATGACGACCGGCACTCCAAGGAACAGCAGTAGCGTGAACAGGCGCAGCAGGCCGTGTGACCAGCCCAGCGAGTTGACCAGCATTTCGGCGCCGTGCAGCAGGGTGTACGCAATCGCCAGATAGGCGAGCGTCCACTGCACCACCTTGTGGTGTCTGATCTGCGCCCACACACTCTGAATCGTTGCGACGAAGGGCTGCGTGTCCGCCGGTGGCTCGGGCGTACTCGTTGGTGGAGCTGATGAAGGCTGCTTCGGTTCGTCCGGTTCGCTCACCGCGTCACCTTTTGCTGGTCGCGATCACGAGGGAGTCTATCCGGAGATGCTAACTGCCAGCCAAGTACTTGAAGGGAGCGGTGGCCAGGGGTGGAATTGAACCACCGACACGCGAATTTTCAGTTCTCAAGCTTGCATTCGCAGTTTGGTTGCCCGCTGCTTAGTTCACGCTCATCCGCCTGCGCTCAACCTCGACGCCCGTAATTGCATCGACGTAATGTAGCCAGTGGTCGCCGTTCCAAACGCTGACAGCCCAGACTAGCCTGGGCAGGGTGGGCCCGCAGCACTTCACGAAGTAGCCCAAAAAGGTGAGCTCGATAACCTCACCTGGCACCGTTCGTTCGGCTTGCGCGGCCGATATTCCGGGCTCTCTCGGCAGATTACGATCCGGAACGAAGTTCGCGACCACGCTGGATACGGCCATGGTTTTCGTGTCGTATTTGACACCGACCAGTCCGTTGATCACCGGAATACCACGGATGTGTTCGGTCAGGAGTATCGCGCGCATTGAGCCGCCTTGCTCCCGGTCCTCTCGGACCTTGAGCTGCTCCGTGCCATTCGCGAGTAACACGTCTTTCAGAATCGACAGAACTGCGCCGCCTTCCTGTCCTTCCTTCCAGATCGCCGCTTCAGCGGGCAGCACGAAGCCTGTTTCGCCCTGGATGTGGCTGACCGGCCCTTGCGGTAAATACTCGACCCATTCCAGCCGCATGCCGCGCAGCACATCGTACTGTCGCTGCAATGCTGACTGACTGACTCCATTAGCCAGCGCCTGGGAGTCGAACAGCATGGGTATGCTGCAGAGACAATCTGGCTTGCATTCCGGGGCCTGCATTTGCGCCTGCGCCACTGACGCGGACGCCAGGAAAGCAAACTCAGCTGTCAGCACGATCGGCGGTACCCGCATCAGCCAGGAGCGCATGCGCCATCATGCGCTCGATGCAGAACATTCAGGAAGATGGTGGCCAGGGGTGGAATTGAACCACCAACACGCGGATTTTCGGCAGTCAGAGCAGGCCCACTTGTAAGGCTTGCCGCTGTCATTTTTCCGAACTTCGTCTATTGTGCTCAGGGGTACAGCTGGCATCGGCCCAGCCGCGGGGAGGGATCTGAATGAACCAGAACAACTTGGCACGCCGTCGATTGCTCGTTGCCATCGTGGCGTTTTCCGGCACCGCAGCCATCGGGCTGGAGCCGCGATTATCCTTGCTGAGCCGGGCCTGGGCCGAATCGCCCGCGCAACCTGACGCAGGCGTGCGCGCCGCCATGCTGCGGATGGCTCGACTGCTCTATCCACATGACGCGCTTCCCGACTCGGTTTACGCAGGCATCCTTGATCGAGCCCTGTCCGACGTGGCAGCCGGGGCCGATTTCGGCAAGCAGCTCGACCAGGCGGCCGCCGCCCTGGACGCCCGGGCTGGACGCCCGTGGCAGGACCTGGATCTGGCCGCGCAAATCGCGGCCATGCGGGGCATCGAGACGGAAGCCTTCTTCGTAGCCAT
>Ga0315286_10000747_pt1 | contig 28235 bp, 28 predicted proteins | sample YL17G10_0_MG_FD_205038 | JGI IMG/M metagenome (GOLD analysis project Ga0315286, IMG submission 205038) | Sediment microbial communities from Yellowstone Lake, YNP, Wyoming, USA - YL17G10_0 | ecosystem: Environmental > Aquatic > Freshwater > Lake > Sediment | place: USA: Wyoming | collected... | reverse complement strand
CCGAGGATCAGCGCTGACTTCCGGTTTGATGACTTTGAGCGCGACTGCGACGCCCAGTTCGTCGTCCCACGCCTGGTACACCACGCCCATGCCGCCCGCTCCGAGCAGCCGCAGAATCCGGTAGCGCGAGCCGAATGCGGCGCCAGGCGTGAGCGGACTTCCGGGCAGCCTGCCTTCTCTGGGCGCTTGTCCTCCCGTTAGTCTCGTGAGATCGGGGTCCTGGACAAGAGGCGCTGGCGGTGGTGGCAGGGTCGCCGCGTCGGCGGCGACAAGGGTGTGACGGTCAAGCGTCGCGCCGCAGACGTCACATCGATCGCCGGAGGTCGTCTCCCGACCGCATGTGGCACATCTCATCGCGGCTCCTCGAGGTTCGCGGAAGGCGCTGGTGTCTTGATGTCCGCCGACTCGGCCAACGTGCCTGGGAAGGTGGCTGGGGCGGGACCATGTTAGCGGCAACCGGCCCGCTTGTGCAATCGCTTTCCCACGTCCGAACGGTACGGCTGGCGCTCTCGGCTCGCTGGCTTCGCAACCACATGGCAGACGCGAAGCGGGCTCCATCCCGCCGGTGGACTGGGGCCTCCCGTGCGGGACTTCAGCATCCCTTTTGGAAACTGCGACGGTGAATCGCTCCTCGATCATCGGGGCGCCTGCGCCCCCGCCTAATCGGCGTCGAGGATGTCGTCGGGGCGTATTCGGCCCAGAAGTCCTTCGATCTTGATCCCCTGATGATCCGTGCCCAATCCGCACGGACGGGCCTCCGCCCGTCTTTCTTCGAATACCCTTGATGCTATTGGCGAGAATTGGTGGGCGCTACTGGATTCGAACCAGTGACCCCCGCCGTGTGAAGGCGGTGCTCTACCGCTGAGCCAAGCGCCCGACCCCGAGATGTGCCTGACCCGTCCAGTCTAATGGATTCATTGCGGCCCGGGCAACACCTGCGGTGGCTCCTGCGCCGCCCGGGCAGACGCTCGGCCGGGCACGGCGCTCGGCCCGGAACAGGGCGCTCAGACATGCGGGCGTGCCCTGAAAGTGGCCGCGCAGGTTCTTGTCGGGACTGAGCGCCATGCGCGTGATGCCCACGAGTCGGTCGGCCCACTGGGAGGCGACCTCCTTCGATGCGCAGAGTTCGCCCCGGTATTCGGCGAGGCTTTCGATGGACGGGATCTGGTCTTCTCCGTGGGCCTCGAAAAGCCGATCGAGCCAGGCCGCTCGAGTCTTCGCGCCGGCCGGTGCCTTCGCGATCACTGGCACAAGCTCGGCGACGGCGTTGTTGACGGCGGTGCCGATGGCACCCGATGAGCTGTCGATCTGCTCGAGCGCTGGCGACATCCGTTCGAGAAACGTGACTGCGCCTTCGGCTGCGAGTACGGCATCTGTGCGAGCGACCTTCTTGATTTCGGCGACGGCCTGCTTCACCCGCTGTATGGCCGGCTGCGACTTCCAGCGGAACGCAGGCCGCCGGAAGCGAGCCTTGAATTCCCACTTGTGCGTCTCAGCCTTCGTCATTGCACGCTCCGGATCGCCAGTTGCGCACGCGCCACAGCCTTCTTCCGCCCGTCGAGCGTCGGGCTTGCGACACGAGCGACGGCAGCGGTCGAGTAGTCCTGCATGAAGTCCTCTATGACGAAGGCGTCGTGGTCCGCCTGGCTCACCGGATACGAACAATGCGCGACCTCACTCATCGCTTCTTACCCCCCTTCGGCCGGCGTCGTCGCTGGCCGTCAAGCTGCTTCACCGCAGCCACCGCGTCTTCGAAGTGCTTCTCTGCCGGGGACGGCAGGGCCGATCGGGCCGCTGCGAAGCGGTCGTACTCAAGCTCCGCTTTGGCCACCGCGTCGTCGTGCGTAACCCTGCCGGCGTGCTTGAGGATCTGCCGCTCTGACAGGTGCAGGAAGTTATCGAGCTTGGCGATCCAACCGGCCATGTACATCGGCTTGCGGGCGAGGGCCTGCAGTTCGGCGAATTCGAGGTAGGCGGTGACGATGCGATTGAGCGCCTCGAGTTCATCGGCACCGAGGTAGTTCTTGGCGATGGTGACGTCCGCCTTCCTGAGCACCTCGCCGGTCCAACTCGCCAGGCCCATGTTCGGCTTGCTCGCGTCGGCGCGGGCAGTGATGACCTCGGCCGCGGTCTGGCCGTGGGCCGCCCAGTGCATCTTGTTCTGCACCGTCGCAAAGAAGAGTTGGGAGGGCTCGGTCTGCGGGTCGTAGTCGATGCTGGTGGCGTAGATCTCGATGACCTTCCTCCAGAAGACCTTCTCTGACGACCGGATGTCGCGGATGCGAGCGAGCAATTCGTCGAAGTAGCTCCCGCCGCCAATCCGCTTGAGTCGCTCGTCGTCCAGGGTGAAGCCCTTGACGAGATACTCGCGCAGGCGCCGGGTCGCCCAGATGCGAAATTGGGTACCCCGATGGGAGTGGACGCGATAGCCCACCGAGATGATGACGTCGAGGTTGAAGTACTCGACCTGATAGGTCTTTCCGTCGGCGGCAGTTGTTGCAAATTCTGCAACAACTGCGTCCCGGCGCAGTTCGCCCTCGTCGAAGACGTTCTTGATGTGGCGGGAAATGACCGACTTGTCGCGCTGGAACAGCTCGACCAGTTGCCCAAGCGAGAGCCAGGCCGTCTCCCCGTCCAAGCGCACTTCGACGCGCGTGTGACCGTCGTTGGTCTGATAGAGGAGGACGTCAGTTTCGCGCCCGTCGAGATCTCTGGTGTTGCTCATGGATCAACCTGTCAAGAGTGTCCGCCGCCCGGTGCGCGGACAAGACGTCATGCGGCTCAGCCCCACGTCGCGTACTCCCCGTTGCCTACTTGGCGTGCAACGCGCGATCGGCGTCCCGCGAGATCATCTCGTGCCACGCTGGGACCAACACGAGGAGCGCATCGACCAGCCGGTCTCGAACAGAAGCACGCTTCTCGGCCGGACACGTCCGAATCAGCTCGGCCACGACGTGACAGGCGTGATCTGCAGGGAAATCAGGGGCCCACGCGAGTGGACCATCTGAAACAACGTGGGTCGCCTTGTGGAGTCCAGCCACGATGCCGCAGCATATCGCCCCGGCTGCGGTGTCCAGCCCGAGCTCCATCCTCCGCTTCATGTCGGCGATGACATCCTCTACGGCTTCCTGGAGCAACTCCCATGCAGCCTCGGTCGGCTCCACATAACCCCATGAGTGCTTCCCCGCCCGGGCATTCAGCGAATCAAGGTCAAGCGAAGTCACCGCATCACACACATCTTCCGCGATGTCCTCATCCGATGGAGACGACACCATCTCCACGGCAATCGTTTCTGCGAGGGCTCGAAGATCGGGGTGTTCCTTCAGCAACGCGCGTAGCACCACGGCATGTTCGTCGGCAGACAGCTTGTCCAGGATGCTCTTTGGACAACCACTGGCCGACGTGGTCTTTCTTGCGCGAATCGTCCCCGGTTTCGGGCGGCGCCTGTTCGTCGCCATCACAGTCCCGCCTGAGTGAGCCGCCTCATGAAGGCTGGTTTGCTGGCATGCGACTGCCGGAGCGCCTCGATGCGCGGTCCAAAGTCGCCGGTCTTGCCGCTGGCGTCGAGGTCGCGCAGATCGACGAGGAGCTTCAGCGCGAGGTCGTAGCTCTTGGGCTGCTTGGTCGCGATCAGGGTTTCGACCTTGACCCACAGCAGGGGCTCACGGCCAACGAGGCTGTGCAGGTGCTTCTTTCTGGCGATGGCGGCATCTCGTTCGCCTCGGGCCTTCGCCTCGGCGCGCTTCTCAGCATCGATCCGCTCCCTCTCTGCAGTGCGGGCCTCGGCCGCGTGGAGCAGTTGCCCGACGGTTCTACGGGTCTGCGCGGGCCCGGCCCCGTCAGCGGATCGCTCCCTGAGAAACCGCTGCAACAACTCCGACACCGGGCCGTGGTCCGCATCCAGGACAAGGTTCGCGATGAGCTTGTCCTTTTCGCCTGGCGGCAGCTTGCCGACCCACGCTCGGACAGTGTCGCCATCAAGCCGGGCGTCCTCAAGCGGCAGGCTAGCCGCGGCTGCCACGTATAGAAGGTCACCGTCGATGCGGAGGAACTCAGCCAGACTCTCCCGTGAGGCGCTGAGCTGACCGAGGCCAGGCGGAACGGGAGGCTCAACATCATCGTCGTCCAGTTCGCCGCTCCCCACCAGAAGAAGCCAGCCCAGGTACAGCGCTCTCAGGTCGCCGCGCGCCAGCTCGGCTCGCACCGAAATCATTGAAGCGAGCTGGCCCTCGCCGTCGACCCAGTCACCACCGCCCTCGTCTTCGGAAACAAAGGACACCGTGACCTTCCCGGCCTTCTCGCGGACGAACGCGCTGTCGCCATGGCAGTACAGCTTGGCGGTCTTCGGCGCGAGCAACCGGGAGGACAGGCTCAGTTTGAGGATATGTGTGCCCCAGTTGGCGAGGTACAGGAACGCATCGAAGTACTTCGCCATCCATGCGTCCTCGTCGCCCTTGAAGTCGCCCCATGAGTAGTCGACGCGGAAGCTTGTCGGCGTGATATCGGCCCGCGTCGAATGCGATCGCAGCTCTGTCATTTCCTTTTCGGTAAGGGGCCGGTCGATGGCCTGGAACTCGTAGAACTGGTACTCGCTCATGGTCTTGTCCTCTCGGCGGCTGGCTCGCTCCCGAAACCCCTCCACATCTTAGCGTGGGATCACCATCGCCTCCTCAGAGCAGTTGTCGCGCGACGATGAGACCGGCCGAAGAGACGATTGTCACAATGCCGCGCACCAGACTCGATGAGTTCGCGCCGATCTATCAGTTCAGAGAGCTCCACCAGATTCCGGTCAACGCAACGCCTGAGCGGGTCTACGACGCCACGCTGCAGGTCACAGCAGCGGAGATCCCGCTGTTTCGCACGCTCATCTGGATTCGGCGCGGAGGAACGAAGGGGCCGGGAAGCGAACTCATCAGGCAGATGTGGCTGCGGGCCATCAAGGTCAGGGCTGAAGCACGCGATCGTCTGCCGATCCGATCGATGTGCAGCGCGACATTGATCATCGGCGATGCGCCAGCAAGCAACGACCCGCTCTGGCAGGCCTACTTCCTCGTCTCCGGCAGGCGCCGCCGCGCCGGGCCGTCGTACCGATGATCCTTGGCGTCCAGCTGCCGCATCGGCGCCTCGCGCGTGCGCTCTTCGGCCGCGTGCGCCAGCAGGCCCGGCACCCGCGCGATGATGAACACACCGTTGGCAATCTCGGGATCGAACCCCAGATCGCCGCAGATGGCCGCAATCGCGCCGTCAACATTGATGGGCAGGGGATGACTCGCGCGGTCCGGATCGGCATTGAGCACCCGCTCGACCACGCGGAGCATCCCGCAGTGTTCGCCGTTGAGATCCAGTTCGTGCGCCATCTGCAGCAGTCGCGCTGCGCGCGGGTCGCGCGTGTGAATGCGATGCCCGAACCCGGGCGGCGCGGGGGCGCGTTCGAACCACTCCGCCAGCACGCGGCTGGCCGCGACGTCGTAGCTCGTGCCTGTTCGATGGATGTCGAGGCCCTGCTGAAGGAACCGCAGGCACGATTCGATGTCGCCCCCGTGGTAGGAGCCAAATCCCAGGATACCCGCCGCGACCGAATTGCGCAGCGGCGCCCGGGTCGTGGCCACATGCCGCGCGGCCAGCGTCGACGGCGGCGTCACGCCGTGATCGATCGTCGCCACCAGCACCGCACCGAACAGCTTCCCGATGTCACGCGTCGGCAGTTCGCCCCGGAGCAGCAGGTAGACGGCTTCGGCAAACGACACGCGCCCCATCATCTCGTCGACGGGATAGCCGCGGATCTCGATTTCGTTGGGCGCGATGCGCGTCAGCGCGGTGGCCCACCCCGAAGAGTGTTGCGGGCGAGGGCCCCCCTTCTTCGGTTGGCGCCGCCGCCCGGCTCGACTGGCCTTGTCGTCCATTGAAGCGCCCTCAGAGCGTGCCGTACAACCGATCGCCAAAATCCCCGAGCCCGGGCACGATGTACTTCCGCTCGTTCAAACGCTCATCAATGACCGGGGTGTAGATGTCCACGTCCGGATGATGGCGCTCGACGAGCGCAATGCCCTCGGGCGCCGCGACGATACACAGGATCTGAATCCTGCGCGCGCCAGCCTGCTTCAACAGGTCAACCGCTTCCACCGCGCTGCCCCCTGTCGCCAGCATCGGGTCGATCATCAACACGTGGCAATCGGCCAGACCCGGCGGCAGCTTCGAGTAGTAGCGCGACGCGATGGCGGTCAATTCGTCCCGCTGCAACCCGATGTGCCCAACCCGGGCTCCGGGCACCAGTTCCAGCACGGCATCGAGCATGCCGAGCCCGGCGCGGAGCACGGGGACGACGACGACATCGGAGGCGACGCGCTGGCCATTGGCCACGGCGAGAGGCGTCTTGACCGACGCGGGTTTGGTCGGCAGCGCCCGCAGCGCCTCGGTGGCGAGCAGCACGCTGATGCGAACCGCCATCCGACGGAACTCGTCGGGCGCGGTCCGTTCGTCACGCAACGAGAGCAGGATGTCCTGAACCAGCGGGTGCTGAACAATATGGACCGGCACGGGCAGACTATACACGAACGCCTCGGGTGACTGCCACCCTCTCGCGACGGCTCTGGGATAAGATCGGCGCTATGCGCGTCATCATCCGTTCCGTCCGCCGGTCGACCCTGCCCCTGGTGCTCGCCATCGTCGTTTCGCTGGCCTGCACCGCGAGTCTGGTGGCCCAGTCCCCGCTCCAGCCGGTCTCGATCGTCATCACGGGAGGGATCGTGGTGACCATGGACGCCAATTACCAGGTGTTGTGGCCAGGGGCGGTCGCCATTGACGCCCGGAAGATCGTCGCGGTCGACACGCCCGAGAACATCGCCAGGCGATATCGGGGCGCCCAGGTGATTCAGGCGGGTGGCCACGTCGTGATGCCCGGGCTCATCAACACGCATACACACGCGGCGATGGTGATGTACCGGGGCCTGGCCGATGATCTGGCGCTGATGGACTGGCTCCAGAAGTACATCTTTCCGGCCGAAGCGAAGACGGTGTCGCCCGAACTGGTTCGCGTCGGAACCAGACTGGCTGCCCTGGAGATGATCGAGTCGGGGACAACGCTCTTCACGGACATGTACTACTTCGAAGAGGAAGTCGGCCGGGTCGCCAGGGCCGCTGGGCTCCGAGGCGTGCTCGGGGAAACGGTCATCGGCTTCCCGGTCGCGGACGCGAAGACTCCAGCCGAAGCGCTGGCCCGCGCGGAGCGGTTCATTCAGGAGTTCAAGAACGACCCTCTCATCATTCCCGCCGTCGCGCCGCACGCGATGTACACCAACGACACGGCAACACTGACGGCGGCACGCGACCTGGCGCGCAAGTACGGGGTGCCGCTCCTCACGCACGTCGCGGAGACGCAGGACGAAATCACAACGTCGCACGACAAGTACAGGATGTCGCCGGTCGCCTACCTGGAGTCGATTGGATTCTGGGGGCCGACGACGCTCGCGGCGCATTTTGTGCACGTGAGCGATGAGGACCTCGCGATCCTGAGGAAGCGCGGGGCGGGGCTGTCGCACAATCCCGAGAGCAACATGAAGCTGGCCAGCGGCGCGGCTCCCGTGTCCAAGGCACTGAAGGCCGGTATCAATGTCGGCCTCGGTACCGATGGCGCGGCCAGCAACAACGACCTGGACATGTTCGAGGCGATGCGGCAGGCGGCGTTTCTGCACAAGCTGATCGAGAGCGATCCGACCGCCGTGCCTGCGCGAACGGCGCTCGAGATGGCAACCATCGGCGGTGCGCGGGCGCTGGGGATGGCGGATCGGATTGGCTCGCTCGAGCCAGGCAAGCTGGCAGACGTGATTGTCGTGTCGATGCAGTCGGCGCGTCAGACGCCGCTCTACAACCCCATGTCACATCTTGTGTATGTGACGCGCGGAGACGACGTCCGGACGACCATCGTCAACGGCCGGATCCTGATGCGGAACCGCCGGGTGCTCACGCTCAACGCGCCAGCCGTGATCGCCGATGCCGTGGCGCTGGCCAGAAAGGTGAAGGCCGCCGTCGAGACGGCGGCTCAGTCGAGCGCGCCCAGGTAGGGGAGATTGCGGTACTGCTCGGCGAAGTCGAGGCCGTAGCCCACCACGAAGCGATCCTCGATGGTGAAGCCGATATAGTCCACCTTCACCTCGACGGTACGCCGCGACGGCTTGCTCAAGAGGCACGCGGTCTTCAGCGACTTCGGCCCGCGGGCGTGCAGGATCTCCTGCAGGTACGCGAGCGTCAACCCCGTGTCGACGATATCCTCGATGATGATGACGTTGCGGCCCTGGAGCCCCGTGTCGAGGTCCTTGAGGACACGGACTTCGCCCGACGACGTCGTGTTCTTGCCGTAGCTCGACACCGCCATGAAGTCGATGGTCACCGGCCGATCCATCGCCCGGATAAGATCGCCCAGGAACATGAACGCGCCCTTGAGGACGCTGACGAAGTGCAGCTGGGGCTCGTTGGCGAAATCGCGGCGGATTTCGGCGGCCAGTTCCTGTACACGCTGCTGGATCTGCTCCGCGGAGATCATGACGGTCTTCGGTTCTTTGTACGCCATAGGCGAAAGAGCCTAGCATAGGTCCCGAGCGTCGTGGAAATCGGCCGGAGGCACCCGGGGGCATCGTTTACAACGACGACGGCCGCGGACTAGGATGGGTCAGACAAGGGGCACTTCCGCGTGGCGTGGGGGCGGGAATGCCGTCAACACGAACACGGTCGCGGTTTCGAACGCGCGTCACCATCAGGAGAACGCCTTGCCAAAGGAATTGAACTCGTCCGATTTCAACAAGTATGCGCGGATTGGCGCAGCCGTGAAGCTGGCTGAGCTCGAGCAGGAGATTGCCGCATTGCGGCGCGCATTTCCGGGTCTGACCTCGTCGGCGGCCACGGCCAAGGCGCCTGCGGCGCCCGCGGCGAAGAGCGTCCCGGCGGCGAAACCGACGCGGAGGCGCGGCAGAAAGCGCCCGATGAGCCCGGCCGAGCGCAAGGCCGTCTCCGAGCGGATGAAGAAGTACTGGGCCGAGCGGAACAAGACGAAGAGCTGAACCGGCTGGGTGGACGGGCGGAGCGGCCTGCGGGAATTGCCGGTTCGAGCGTCAAAATTCGACTGTGGTCAATCTCCGACCATTATGGTATAGTTTACTCGTCGCCAGTCAAAGGCGCCCACTCAAGGAGTTTAGAATGAAGACACTGTCCATCGGCCATCCGCGCATGCGCTCACTCACAGGCATCGCGGCGGCCACGCTCTGCTTCCTGCTGGTCGGCCTCGCAGCCACAGCCGGTGCGCAGACCCTGGGGAAGGCCAACATCGACTTTCCCTTCATCGCCGGCAAAACGCAGTGTGCGGCCGGGTCGTACAATTTCGAGGTGACCGGCGGCAAGGTCATGCTGCGGTCGGCAGACTCGAAGGGCGCGGCGATCATGATGCTCGTCATTACGCGTCTTGGACGCCACGACACCGACAATGACACTGAGCTCGTCTTCGACAAGGTGAAGGACAATATGACGTTGTCCGAGATCTGGCTGGGGAACGCGGACGGATACCTGGTGGCCACCACGCCCGGGGAGCACGAGCACCGCGTACTCGGAGGTTCGAAGCCCCACAAGTAGGACTTTGCCACGGGACGGGGTCACGAACCTCTTGGCCCCTTCCCGTGGACCGTGGTGCAGCTTCTCGAGCTTGCGCTGATTTGCTGGTTGATTGTGGAGCGGGCTACGGGAATCGAACCCGTCTTACTGGCTTGGGAAGCCAGTGCATTACCACTATGCTAAGCCCGCGAACCCGACCTGCGGGGCGGCGTCGCAACCCGCCCGGTGAACCGGAATTATACCAGAGTCTCCACTCCCGACTGCGGCGGCGCCCTCATAGCATCTGAAGACTCGGCCTCCAGCGCAAAATGCTCCGCCCGCAGGCGACCCCGGCCGCGCGGCGTGAGCTGACGCGCCCTCCGGGCTCAGCCGAGCCGATGCCGCCAGGCGCACGAATTGAATCACGCCCCCCGGATATACGCCAGCAGTTCGTCCCGCTTCGCCTCCATCATCGCCTGCGTCGTCGCTTCCAGATTGAGGCGGAGCAGCGGCTCGGTATTCGACGCGCGCACATTGAAGTGCCAGTCGGGCGCCTCCATCGAGATGCCGTCCATGCGGTAGACGTGGCCGCCGGCGTAGCGTGCGGCGAGACCGTCGAGCTTCTCCTGCACGGCCTGCATCGACGTCACCTTGGTGTTGATTTCGCCAGAGATGAAGTACCTGGCGCGCAGCGGCTCCAACAGTTCGTGGAGCGCCTTGCCCTTCTTCGACATCAGTTCGAGGATGAGCAGCGCCGGGATGAAGCCGTTGTCGGCGTAGAAATTGTCGCGGAAGTAGTAGTGGCCCGTCACCTCGCCGGCGAAGATGCCATTCTCCTCGCGCATCCGCTTCTTGAAGAACGCGTGGCCGACGCGGTTCATCAACGCCCTGCCGTCGTAGCGGGCGACGGTGTCTCTGACCGCGTAACTGGCGCGCACGTCATAGATGATCGTGGATCCCGGCTCCTTGAGCAGAAACGCCTCGGCCAGCAGAGCCGTCACGAAATCGCCCGGGATGAAGTCGCCGTCGCGGTCGATGAAGAAGCACCGGTCGGCATCGCCGTCCCACGCGATGCCGATGTCCGCCCGCTCGGCGATCACGCGTTCGACGATGTCCCTGCGATTCTCCTCGATGAGCGGATTGGCCTCGTGATTCGGGAACGTGCCGTCAATCTCGAAGCAGAGCCTGGTCGTCCTGCACGCCAGGGCGTCGAACAGCTTCGGCGCCACCAGGCCGCCCATGCCGCTGCCCGCGTCGAGCACGACATTGAACGGTGTGATCGCGGCCGGATCGATAAACGTCAGGACGTGCGCGATGTAGTCGTCGAGCAGTGCGTTGCTGGTGGTCAGGGTGCCGCGGGGGCCCGACGGCGCGGGAATGGCCTCGCCGGCGACCATGTCGCGAATGTGTGAGATACCGGCGTCGCCGCTCAGAGGGAACGCCTCGGCGCCGACCAGCTTCATCCCGGTGTACTGCCTGGGATTGTGCGACGCGGTGATGGCGGCACCGCCGTCGTGCCGATCCCGGGCGACCGCGAAGTACAGCATGTCGGTCGCGATCAGGCCGTAGTCGACGACGTCGGCGCCCTGCGCCAGCGCGCCGTCGATAAACGCGGCCGCCATCATGGGCGACGAGAGGCGCATGTCGCGCCCGACGGCGATGCGCCTGGCTCCCAGATAGGCCACAAACGCGCGCCCGACATCCCGCGCCACCGCCTCGTTCAGTTCGGTGGGATAGATTCCGCGGATGTCGTAGGCCTTGAAGACGTCGTGATGCACGGCCATTGGCAGCAGCTCCAGCACTCGCTACCGGGCAGGGGTCAGTCGCGAGAAATCGGTGACCGCGGACTTGTCGCCCAGGATCACGCCGTCCTCAATCGTCACGTTGCGTCCGATGTGGCAGTGCCGGCCGAGGATCGCGCCCTGCACCACGGAGTCGCGCGAGATCCGGCAATCCGGCCAGATGATGGCGTTGCTGACGACCGCGCCCTCTTCGACCACCGAGTGGCTCCCGATGACGCTGTAGGGGTGCACGCGCGCACCGGCCTTGATGACGCAGCCTTCGTCGATGAAGCACGGACCCTCGACCGCGGCGCCATCTTCGATGCGGGCGTCGGACGCCACGTGCTTCGCGCCCCGGCGCTGGCTGCCGAACGGCTCGGCCTTGAATCGCTGGTCCATGATGTCGCGGTGCACCTGCATGTACTTCTCGGGCGTGCCGATGTCTATCCAGTACCCGCGAGAGACGAACGCGACGAAGGTCTCCTGGCGATCGACCAGCGACGGAAAGTAGCTGCGCTCGATCGACGAGGTCACGTCCCTGGGAATGCGGTCGAACGTCTCGGGTTCGAGGATGTAGACGCCGGCGTTGATGGTGTCGCAGGTGACTTCGTCCTGCTTCGGCTTCTCCAGAAACCGGCGCACGTTTCCGTCGGCGTCGGTTTCGACCAGTCCGTAGGCCGTCGGGTTGTCGACCGGCGTGAGCACGATCGTGGCCCGCGCCTTCCTCTCGCGGTGCAGCCGGATCACCTGGCGCAGGTCGATCTGGGTCATCACGTCGCCGTTGAAGACGACGATGGTATCCGCGTAGGAGCCGGTAGCGTACTTGATGGCGCCGGCCGTTCCGAGCGGGTTCGGCTCGACCACGTAACTGATCTTGATGCCCAGATCCTTGCCGTCGCCAAGCACCTCGGCAATGCGGCGCGGCTGGTAATTCAGGCTCAGGATGACCTCGTCGATCTCGGGGACGTCGCGCACGAGATCGATCTGGTAGTTGAGAAACGCCCGTCCAAAGACGGGGACGATGGGCTTGGGCGTGTGCAGGGTGAGCGGGCGCAGCCGGGTGCCCTTGCCCCCTGCGAGGAGGATGGCTTTCATAACAACCTGACCATCTTACCCCACTCGGGGTTCCGGACCCGGCAGGAGACGGGCTACAATGACGACAACCGGGTTCATCACCCGTGCCTGCGGCGGGAGCGGTCCGCCACACGCCGGTGATGAGACCATCTCCAGACACTCCCCCCGGGGGACGCTCCGAGAGTTTTGATGAACCTGCCAAACAGCATCACGCTTATCAGGATCTTCCTGGTTCCGCTGCTGGTCGTCGTCCTGCTGACCAAGCCGCAGGGCGGGATGGTGCTGGGGCTGTCGAGTCAGATGGCCGGCGCGGCCATCTTCGGTCTCGCGTCGCTGACCGACTGGCTGGATGGCTATGTGGCCCGCCGTCGCAAGCAGGTCACGGAGCTCGGGCAGCTGATGGACCCGATCGCGGACAAGCTGCTCACCGCGGCCGCGTTCATCTCGCTCGTGCAGATGGGCGCCACGCCAGCCTGGATGGTGGCCGTCATCATCGGGCGCGAGTTCGCGGTGACGGCGCTGCGCGGGATTGCGTACTCCCGCGGCACCGTGATCGCCTCATCGTCTCTGGGCAAGTCGAAGATGGCGTTCCAGGTGGCGGCGATTCTGCTGCTGATTCTGGGGCACGAGGCCTACGAGCCGTTCTTCCGGCTCGGCCAGATCGCCATGTGGCTGGTATTGCTGACGTCGATCGTGTCGGCTGTCGACTACTATCGGAACTTCAACCGGGCGCTCAACTCGTAAACCCTGAGTTCAATCGACACGACTACTTCTTCTGGCTCGCCATCTGTGCCTTGATGGCGGCGGCTGTTTTCTGCGCGGCAGCGAGGTACTCGCTCTTCTCGAATTCCGCGATCAGCTTGTCGTAGTAGGGGAGCGCCTGCGCCGGGTTGCCCACCTTGACGAAGCAGTCGGCCAGGTGGAAGTACACCGCGTCGCGATTCGGGTACTCGGGGTCGTTGGTCAACACGGCCCGGAACCGGTCGATCGCGCCCGGGTACCACCGCCCGCGCCAGTAGAAGAAGCCGACCTTGTAATCCGACTCGCTCAGCCGGTTCCGGCTCTCTCGCAGCTTCGCCTTGACCTCGCCGAGCAGGGGGCTGTTGGGATAGCGCTGCAGGAACACGGCGAATTCGATCACGGCCTGCTTGGTTTCCGTCTGATCGCGGTCAGCCGCCGGCATCTGACGGTTGTGGCTGAGGCCCATCCTGAACTGCGCGTAGTCGGCACGCGCGTTGGTCGGAAAGAACGTCAGGAACTCCTTGAACTCGTTCTGCGCGAGGACGAGAGCTTCGGCCGTGCCTTCGCCGAGATAGGAGTCGCCGAGCCCCAGCTTGGCGTCCGGCCTGTGCGAGCTCTGTGGATAGTTGTCCACGATCTGCCGGAAGTACTCGCGCGACTGGATCCATTTCTTCTTGCCGAGCAGTGCCGTGCCTCGCTCGAACAGATACTTGTCGGCTTCGAGCATGCCAGGCGGGACGACAGTCTTGTTGGCGGCACAGGACGCCAGCAGGGCCCCGGGCACCGCGATCAGCAACGCGGCCAGAAATCGTCGACACATGCGAACACTCATGGACACCTGCAACTTCAATGGGCGGTCTGAGCGACTGCCATTCCGGAACCGACGTCAGTCAACGGTTGCTCGAGACGCGTGCCCCACCACCGACATTGTACACGGCGTCGGGAACGCCGCGAGTGTCTCAGGGGGCGTGGAGCCGATGAACCCCGCGGCTCCAGTGACCAGCGCCTTCATGCAAACAGCTGCCTCACCCGTTCCGGCAGCTTCGCTGGCCGGCCGCCCGCGTCGGTCGCCGCGTGCATCGTGTGTCCCTGCGCCACCAGCGCGTCGTCGGCCAGGCGCACGACGTCGTACGAGAACCTGACGCGGACCGGCGACAACAGTTCGCCCCGCGTCCGAATCTCGATCTCGTCGTCGTAGCGCGCACTCAGCCGGTATTCGCAGTGCGCCTCGATCACCGGCAGGCGGCTGCCGTGCGCCTCCATCTCCCGGTACGTCCAGCCGAGGCTGCGCAGCCACTCGGTGCGGCCCACCTCGAACCACGCCAGGTAGTTGGCGTAGTAGACGACGCCCATCTGGTCGGTTTCGCCGTAGCGAACGCGCACCAGCGCGGCCGAGACGTGGCCGCTCGTGGTCACGCGTCGCGCCCTCCCGATGTGGCGTGCGGACGCCTGGCGGCCGCGGCTTCGGCCGCCGCCCGGAGCGCGCGCACGGCGGCCTCGGGATCCTTGCTGTGGAAGACCGCCGAGCCGGCGACAATCCAGTCGGCGCCTGCCAGCACCACCTCGGCAATGATCCGGGCGTCGATGCCGCCGTCCACCTCGATCGGCGCCGGATTCCCAGCCCGGTCCAGCAGTTCACGCATCGCACGTACTTTGGACGCGCTTCGCCTGATATAGGTCTGGCCGCCGAACCCCGGATTGACGGTCATGACGAGCACGTAGTCGACATCGGCCGCCACTTCTTCCAGGCTGCCAACCGGTGTGGACGGGTTGAGCGCGACCCCCGCCGTGAGGCCCAGCTCCTTGATGAGCGAGATGGTGCGGTTCAGATGCCGAACCGCTTCTACGTGCACCGAGATCAGCGCCGCCCCAGACTCGGCGAATGACGGGATGTACCGGTCCGGGTCGTCAATCATGAGGTGGACGTCGATCGGGACTCTCGTCACGCGGCTGAGCGACCGCACGACCGGCGGCCCCACCGTGAGATTGGGGACGAAGTGGCCGTCCATCACGTCGACGTGAATCAGATCGGCCCCGCCCCGTTCAGCCGCCGCAATCGATGAGCCGAGGGCGGCAAAATCGGCGGCCAGGATCGAAGGCGCGATACGAACACTCATCGACTGACCTCCAGCGAGATCGGCTGGTCGGGCGTGATCTCAAAACCGGCCGACGGACTCTGTCGCAGGATGATGCCGGGCGGCGCGCCGGGGTACGGCTGCAAGCCCGCGATCGTGACGCGCAGACCTCGACTTCTGAGCACGGCCACCGCTTCGTCGCCTGAGACGCCGATCAGATCGGGCATCACGAAGCTGGACGCTCGTGCTCCGCGATTGACGAGCAGGCCGACTCGCGCGCTGCGGGCTCCCGGCGCGGGGTCCTGTGCGACCACCGAGTCGGCCGGATACTCGGACGACTGAATGTCCGCCATAGCCGCGGCTTCGAGGCCGTCCTGCTGGATCCGCGCACGCGCGGTGCGTTCGGTTTCGCCGATCAGCCTCGGAACCAGTGATTCCCGGGACCCGGCGCTGATCCAGACGCGCACGCTGCGGCCGCGGCGGACGGCCGATCCCGCCGCCGGATCCTGCGAGGCGATCTTCCCGGCCGGAATCTTCGGGTCGAACGGCCGGTGGTCTTCCAGTTTGAGCGTGAGGCCGGACGAATCGGCCGCGCTTGTCGCGGCGGCCGGCTCCAACCCCGCCAATGTCGGGACGCTCACCTCGCGCGTGCGCAGCGCGACCCGCATCGAGGCCGCGGCAAACAGGCCGTAGGTGACCGCGAGGGCCGCCACCAGCACGACCAGCCGGCCCACGCGCCTTACGCGAGTGTTGAGCGCCATCTTCTCTGAAACTGTACTACACGCGAAGTTCGCTTTTCACCTTTTCGCGGCGGGCGCCGCCTGGAAGCCGCGGGATTCAGCGTGCCGGTATCCGGTGACCCACACCGACCGATCGTCGCGCACCTCGACGATGGCGTAGGAGTTGCTGGCCGGGCCGCTGCCCTCGATTGTGCCTTTCAGGGTGTAGTACGGAACGCCATTGATGACGCTGAAGCCGCCCTCGTGGCGGTGCCCCTGGAACACCGCCAGAACATTTCCAGCGGCCTCGAGCAGGCGCCGGACCGCCGCCGCGTTCCGCACGTAGTACGCGCCCTCGCCGTCGAGTTGCTGATGAATGAACACGACCGCTGGCTCGCGCGAGGCGGCGAGCGTGTGTTCGAGCCACGTCAGCTGGACATCGTCGAGGTTGGCGTCGCCCCAATCGAAGTTGCCGTGGTCGTAATCGCTCTGGTCGCGCTTGTGGTCTGCGTCGAGCACGACAAATTGGACGCCTTTCCGGACGAACCGGTAGTGGTGCCTGGTGAGGCCCGCGGCCCCGTTCTTCGCGATCGACAGGAACTGCGCCTTCGACAGGCTGTCGACGTCATGATTGCCGAGCACGTGGTACCGCGGACCGTCAAAGCCCGAGAACACCGACTCGATGTGGCGCAGGAACCCCAGGGTCCGCGCCTCCTGCGGCGTCGGGTCCTGGTCCTTGAAGTCACCGAGCTCGACCAGGAAATCCGCGCGCTGGTCGTTCATCACCTGCACGCATTCGGCCAGCTTGCGGTCGGACTCACGATAGGTGCGCGCGCCGTTCGCATCGATGTCGGCGAAGTGCACGTCGGTCACGATGCCGAATCGGACCAGCGCGCGAGAGGCGGACTGCCCGCAGGGCGCCGCTGGCGCTGCCTGAAAGACCAGTGTCATCATCGTGGCGGCGGTCAGCGCGCGTCGCATGTGTGTCATCGGCATCCTCAGGAAGGGGTCGGACCTGGTTCCATTCTCTAACACCCAGGGATGCAGGTGGCGGAAAACGAATTCAGGTCCGACCCGATTTCTGCTCGCGCAGTCGGGCGGCGAAGAAGCCCTCAAGGCCGTGCTGGTGCGGGGTGGGTCGCAGACAGCCTGTCTCGTCAAGACAGTCCATCACGCCGGGCGGCAGCTCGGCTTCCGAATTCCGCGGGTCTTCGAGACTGAAGTCGGGGCAGGAAGCCAGGAAGGACGCAATGACCTGCTCGTTCTCTTCAGGCTCGGTCGAGCAGGTGCTATAGACCAGACGCCCGCCGGGCCGGACCACGGCGGCAGCCGACGACAGCATTCGGCCCTGGCGGATCGCAAATGTGGCGAGGTCGGACTCGAACCGTCTCCACTTCACATCCGGGTCGCGCCGCAACGTCGCCAGGCCGGAGCACGGCGCGTCAACCAGCACGCAGTCGAAGATGGGGCCAAACGGCGTGCCCGCTGCCAGGTCGGCGGAGACGATGTGGACGGAGTGGGCGCCGGTGGCGCGAAGCGTCTGCGCGAGCAGCCTGATCCGTCTGGGTCGAACATCAGCGGCCACCAGTCGGCCGCCTGGCCCGAGGTCCGCGGCCATTTGAGACGTCTTGCCGCCAGGCGCCGCGCAGGCATCGAGTACCGTCTCGCCCGCACGGACGCCCGCAAACGCCGCCACGAGCTGAGACGACTCGTCCTGCGCGACAAAATGTCCAGACGATGAGAGCGGCGTGGTGAGCGGGTTTCCGCCTGTCACGACCAGCCCGTCAGCGGCGTATCGCGCCGGCGTGGTCGTCACACCCGCTGCTTCCAGTTCTCTGGCGAGATGATCGCGTGACGTCCTGATCCGGTTGGCGCGCAGCATCAGCGGGGCCTGCTGGTTATTGAAGCGAACCCACTGAAGCGCGGTATCGAAGCCCAGCCGATCGAGCCAGCGAGACGCGAGCCACCGCGGGTGCGACATCGCAATGGCCAGATAGTCGAGCTGGTCGCCCTCTTCGGGCATCGGAAGATGTCGGCGCTCGCGACTGATGTGCCGCAGGATGGCATTGACGGCGCCAGACGCGCTGGCCTTGCCTTCGCGCTTGCAGAGGTCAACCGCATCGTTCACGACGGCCGATGCCGGGACGCGGTCGAGATGGAGCAACTGGTAGGCGCTCAACCGGAGCAGATCGAGCACGTCCGGGTCGAACGCGGCAATCCGGCGGTGACCGGCCCACGCGATGACGTGATCGAGCGCGGCGCGCCAGCGCAGCGTACCGAGGGTAATCTCCGCGGCAAGTGCGCGGTCGCGGTCGTCGGTGAGACGACGGCGCTGCCGCTCGATGGTGGTGGCGAGATCCACGTGGGGATCGCTCACCGCGCGCATCGAGCGATAGGCGGCCAGTCGAGCTGGTGACATCATGGGTGGCGAGACGTCGATGTCACGTGGCGGCCGGCTGGTCGTCGAATCGGGTGCCGGCTCTCAGGTGGTGGCCCGCGGCGAAATCGCGCACGCTCATCGATCGCCGGCCCTCTGGCTGCACCAGCAGCACCTCGAGAAGACCGTCGCCGGTCCGGACGAGCAGCCCGTCACGCGAGACGCCCGAAATCGTGCCGGGCGCTGCGGTGTCGACGCCAGGCGCCGACGGGCGTTCCGCCGCACCGGCGCCAGCCGCAGTTCGCGTCTTGAGGATGATCAGGCGGCGGCCGCCGAGCCACGTCCAGGCGAGCGGCCACGGCTGCAGGCCCCGGACCCTGTTGTGGATCACCAGCGACCGGGCGCTCCAGTCGATCGGCCCTTCCTCTTTCCGCAGCCGTGGCGCGTACGTACTGGCCTGTTCATCCTGCGGTTCGGGCCTGGCCCGATCCGAGACGATGTCGGCAATCACCTCCAACAGGAGCCCTGCGCCAATCCGGGCGAGGTCGTCTTCGACCTCCGCGCTGGTTTCGTCAGGGCCTATCGGCCGCGTGGCCGTCCTGTAGACCGCTCCCGCGTCGAGCGCCTGGACGACATGCATGATGCTGATGCCGGTTTCCGCATCGCCAGCCATGACCGCGCGATGCACCGGTGCCGCGCCCCTGTGTCGGGGCAGCAGAGACGCGTGCACATTGATGAGGCCGAGCGATGGCGCGGCGAGAACGGCCGCCGGCAGGATCTTGCCGTACGCGGCAACGACGCCGAGATCAGGCGCAAGTGCCCGCAGGGCTGCGAGCGCGTTCTCGTCCTTGAGGCTATCTGGCTGCAGAACCGGAATCCCGTGCTCGCGAGCCAGTTGCTTGACCGGGCATTCGGTGACGTGTTGACCGCGGCCGCGCGGCTTGTCGGGCTGGGTGACTACGCCCGCCACGGTATGTTCCGACGCGAGCAGCGCGCGCAGCGAGGGCACCGCGAACTGCGGCGTGCCGAAGAAGACGATGCGCAATGGAGGGTCCATGACCGCTACCACTTGCCCGTTCGGGCGAGTTTCCTGATCCGCCGAACGATGACGTCGCGCTGGATGCCGCGGAGCCGGTCTACGAAGACCCGCCCGTCGAGGTGATCCATCTCGTGCTGGAAGGCCCGCGCCAGCAGATCCGTGCCGTCGACCAGCTGCTCTTTGCCGTCGAGATCGAGGCCTTTCACCGTGGCTTTGCCTGGCCGCGCGACCGTGGCGTTGAATCCGGGCAGGCTGAGGCAGCCTTCCTCTTCGAGCTGCATGCCGTCGCGATCGACGAATTCCGGATTCACGAAGACGAGCAGGCCGCCCGTGTTCCGGCCAACCGACAGATCGAGGACGAAGATGCGGAGCGGGATTCCGATCTGCGGCGCCGCCAGGCCAATCCCGGGTGCCGCATACATCGTCTCGACCATGTCCTGCACGAGCGTGGCAATCTCGCCGGTGATGTCCGTGACGGTGTCGGCCGGGCGGTGAAGCACGTGCTCGCCGTACTTCACGATGGGTCGAATCATGAGGATGGCGCTCCTGAGCCCGGGGCAAAGCGGGCAGCGGACTCGTCGAGCCAGTCCGCGTGACGGCGGCGCAAATCTCCGATCGAATCGCCGCCGAAGCGGTCGATGACGGCGCTGCACAGCGAGAGAGCCACCATGGCCTCGCCGACCACCGCGGCGGCCGGCACGGCGCACACATCACTGCGTTCAATCGCCGCCGTCGCCTCGCGCAGCGTCGCGAGATCGACCGAACGCAGCGGAGACATCAGTGTGGCGATCGGTTTCATGTACGCGGTGACGCGTACGTCCTCGCCGTTGGTGACGCCGCCCTCGATCCCGCCCGCATGATTGGTGGGCCGCGCAAACGGCTTCACCGCTCCGTCGCCGCCGGCGTGACGCCCGGGGAGGATCTCATCGTGGACGCGGGAGCCCGGCAGACGCGCGGCATCCGGGCCGAGGCCGATGCCAACCGCCTTGATGGCCGGAATTGACATCATGGCTTGCGCCAGCCGCCCGTCCAGCCTGAGATCCCACTGAGCGTAGCTGCCGAGACCGGGCGGGACGCCAGTAGCCACGACCTCGAACGCGCCGCCGAGGGTGTCGCCGGCCGCGCGGGCCGCATCGATGGCTGCGATCATGTGGGCCTCGATGGTCGGATCGGCGCAGCGTGTGGGCGAGTCGTCCGGGAGCGCGGCGATCAGGGCGAAGGGGACGGGGGTGGCCGGGTCGACGGCCACATCGCCAATCGACACGACGTGACTCGCGATGACGACGCCAATCTGCGCCAGAATCTGGCGGGCCACGGCTCCGGCAGCCACGCGGGCGGCCGTCTCGCGGGCGCTGGCCCGCTCGAGCACGTCCCGCAGGTCATCGTGACCGTACTTGAGAGCGCCGGCCAGATCTGCATGGCCGGGCCTGGGTCGAGTGACCGGCGCTCGCCTGGCGCCGCTTGCCTGCGGCGGGACGTCGGCATCGGGATGCATCGTGAATTCCCAGTTCACCCAGTCGCGATTCTCAATCGTGATGGCCACCGGAGCGCCAGTGGTCTTGCCGTGCCGCACGCCAGACACGACCACCGGCGTATCCGACTCGATGGCCATCCGCGTGCCGCGGCCATATCCGCCCTGGCGGCGCCGCAGATCGCGGGTGATCGCCGGCACGTCGAGCGCGAGGCCGGCGGGCACGCCGTCCAGGATCACGGTCAACGTTCGCCCGTGAGATTCGCCAGCCGTCAGAAGTCGCAGCATCCGGCGCCCATTTTATACGAACTGACTGGATGCGGCCTGGTGTTGTTCCTGCGGTCTTTGGCAAATCCTGCCGCATTGAGGGCCGGCCGAGATCGAATATTCTGCACAGTGCCCTCCGCCACGGCGCTGTTTGGCCCATTCACCCAGCGTCGTGCACCTCTTCGCTGGGCGCCGTTCTTGCACTGGAACGTCGCCAGATGGAGCTGATGGACGGCGACCACACGGCGGCCAGTCGTGGCTGTAGCCAGACCGCGGATGACAGTTCGGGCCGGGTTCACGGCGCCGACGAACTGTTCGGTCGAGGACGCTATGCAGCTGCCGAGCGACTGCTGCGGCGCGAGATCGGCAGGCTGAGACGGCGCGGACAGTTTCGAGGTGCGGGGGGCGTCGCGCTCGAACTCGGATATCAACATCTCCTTCGCGGGCGGGTGACGGCAGCGTTGACCAACGCCTCCGAAGCAGGGGAGCTGTTCTCCGTCCCCCACTGGCCCTGCGGCCTGGTGGCCGGCCAGCTGCTCGCTGGATGGTCGCTTTTCGAAGACGACCGGCTCGCGGAAGCGGAGACCACGCTCCGGTTGGCGCATGCGGACGCCGTGGAGCACGACCACGCCGCCTGCATCCGGGCGGCCACGCTGAGTGTGGCCAACTATCTTGTGGCGGATCGACGGATAGGCGACGCACAAGCCGCGATGGCGGCTCTGCCCGCCGATGGCCGCGATTCGTGGCTGCACGCTGACGCGGTTGCAGAGCGGCCAGACCCCGCCGGATCAACCGCCGGGTGGACGGAGCCGTGGGAGAAACCACCCCGACTGCTTCCACGGCATCATGACCTGTTGTCGGCAGAGGTACACATTCGCCTTGCGCTCGCCGCGGGAGACGTCAAGCTGGCGGCCGGCACACTTGCCTGCGCGCGCGGCGACGGCACCATCACATGTGCCACGGACCGCGTGTCCTTGTCGGTCTGCGAGATCCTCGTGTTGGGAGCCCAGGGCCGGACCTCGGACGTGTCACACGCGTGTGCCGAGGGGCTGCGTGCGGCTCGGACGGCGCATGCGCCGGCGATTGCGCTCGAACTGCGACTGATCTATGCCCAGGCGCTCGCGGAGATGGGACAGCCTCGGGACGCTGCGCGTCTGGTGGGCAGACTGCAGCAGTCGAACTGGCCCGCTCCTCCACGCCTGCGGCGGCGTCTTCGCGAAGTGGCCGATCTGATCGGTCAAGCCCAGGACGGATCGCCGTCGATCGAGCGCGGCCCGACAGTTCAGGTGGACGCTGCCGACGTGTTGGCGATCCTGCAGGCATGCGGTGAGGGCGAAGACGACCATCAGATTGTCTCGGGAGTCTGCGATGCGCTGCGCACGTCACTGCACGCCACCGCCGTGGCCGTGTTTGGCGGGAGCGCGCGCACGACGCCGCTCGCCTCCGCGGGCAGCCGCAGCTTCACGGCCGACATCATCCGTCGGACGCTGGCCTCGGGACGTCCGTCTGATGCCGCCGATGTGACGTACAGCGGGGAAGCGGCGGTTCCGATCTGTTGCGGCAATGCGACCCTCGGCGTGATCGTCGCGAAATGGCGGGCGCCGCCAGGATCCCTTGCGCTCAGGCACCTGGCGCTCCTGCGCTCCGCCGCGTCGGCTGTCGTGCCAGCCGTTCGGGCGATGGCGGGAGATCCGCCAGATCTGTCCCGGCACGCCGGCGTGCTCGCCGAGATGGCGGGGTCCAGCGCTGCCGTCGTCGAGCTCCGGCAGAGTGTGGTCGGCGCTGCGTCGGCGCCCTTCCCCGTGCTCATCGAGGGTGAGAGCGGCAGCGGCAAAGAACTCGTGGCGAAGTCCATTCACGCCGCCAGCGATCGCCGGGCACGCCGTTTCTGTGCGGTCAATTGCGCGGCCCTGCCAGACGAACTGTGCGAGGCCGAGCTGTTCGGGCACGCCAGGGGAGCCTTTACCGGCGCAGCCACCGAGCGCGCCGGCCTCTTCGAGGACGCCGACGGCGGGACGCTGTTTCTCGACGAAGTCGGCGAGTTGTCGCTGCGCGCGCAGGCCAAGTTGCTCCGTGTGATCCAGGAAGGGGAGGTGCGCCGTCTCGGCGAGAATTCGCTTCGTCGCGTGGATCCGCGCATTGTGGCCGCCTCCAATCGGTCTCTTGGGGACGAGGTGGTCGCGGGGCGATTCCGCCACGACCTGCTGTTTCGCCTCGACGTGATTCGGATTCGTGTGCCCTCACTTCGCGAACGCCCGGAGGACATTCCGCGTCTGGTCGCGCAGATCTGGAGAGCCGCGACGGCGCGTCTGGTCAGCCGCGCCGATCTCTCGCCGGCCACCGTCGATGTGCTGGTCCGCTATCACTGGCCAGGCAACGTCCGGGAATTGCAGAACGTGCTGTTTGCGCTTGCGACGTATGCGCCGCGCTGCGGCCGCGTCGGACCGGATCGGCTTCCCGGTCACATCCAGGGGAATCGGACGAGCGCCGCTCACGCGCAGACACTTGAAGATGGACGACGGGAGTTCGAACGCCGATTCGTTCGTGAGGCGCTTGTGCGGGCAGGGGGACGACCAACGCGCGCGGCGGGGCAGTTGGGGGTGACGCGTCAGGGCCTGGCGAAACTGCTGGCTCGACTCGAGATCGCGGCCGGGCCAGACGTGCAGGACGGTGGCGCCGGCGACCGATCATAGACGCGCATGTGGCGCTATCTGGCACGCCGTCTTCTCCTGACAATCCCGGTCCTGGCCGACCGCCTGGCGCGCCCGTCACTGAATCTGGCGCTGGAGGTCGAGCAGTCCCGGATGACGCGGGTTCTGCTCCAGGCCGCGCGCCACGGTCGCTCGGGCCGCCTTCGCGTCCCCGAGCCTGAACTCGGCCGTCGCCAGCCGCACCAGCAGGGCAGGAGCGGGCGTGATGTCGGCTGCCCGGTGCCACGCCCGAATGGCCTCTCGCTGATCACCCATTCGCTGACACGTGTCGCCGAGACGTTCCAGCACCGCCGCCCGCGTCTGGCCTGATTCCGGCGTGAGCGCTGCCCAGCGCTCGAGCGACGTCCTCACCGCCGGCAGCCGGCCGAGGCGCTCCGACGCGTCCGCGAGCATCAGCAGCGTTGCCGGTCTCGTGGGGAGCACGTCCGCCGATCGTTGGAGGGCGGCGGCGGCCCCTGTCAGATCGCCAGAAAGCATCAGCGCTCTTCCGTACAACGCCAGCGCGTCTCCCGACACGCGCGGGCCGCGCGTCAGCGGTTCAAGCGCCTCAATGGCCTTGCGCAATGCCCCGCGATCGCCCTTCGGCTCGGCCGCGTCGAGCCATACCGACCCGAGCGTCAGGTAGATGACGGCATTGTCCGGGTAGCGCTCAGCCGCGCGTCCCAGCACGCCAATGGCGACCTCGGTGCGTCCCGTACGCGCATAGGCGCGAGCCACGGCGGCCTGCCGCTCCGGCCGGTCAGGCTCCAGCGTCGCAATGGCCTCGAGCTGGACGATGGCGTCGCGCGGGCGGCCGACTGTCTGGTAGAGCTCCGAGAGCGCCTCTCTGGGCGCAATCAGCCCGGGGGACAGGCGGTTGGCCTGTTCGAGGGCGTGCAATGCCTCGGCGGGTTGATTCAGCGACTTGAGGCAGAGGCCAAGCAGGTAGTGGGCTTCCGCGAGACGCTCGTCCAGAGCCACGGCCTTGCGCAGTGATGGGACGGCTCCGGTGGCGTCGCCAGTCCTGAACTGGGCGAGACCGAGCTTGTAGAGCACCCGTGGATTGCGGTCGTCGAGATCGACAAACTGGCGGTAGCTTTCGACCGCCTTGGCGTAGCGCCCGAGACTGTAGTTGACGTCCCCGAGCAACTCGGCCGGCCGTTCGGCAGCCGGGTCGAGCCGCGAGGCGATCCTGAGATCCTTCAGCGCGTTGCCGAAATCGCCCCGCCGCCGGTAGGTCTCCCCGCGTTTGAGGTACGCGATCATCGAGTCGCCTTTGAGGGCCAGCGCGCCGCTGTACGCCTCGATGGCGGCATCGGTCTGGTCGGCGGCGAGCGCCGCATCCCCGCGTCCGAGCAACTGCTGGTACTCCCGTTCCCGGACGATCGCCGCCCAGACGGCAATCGACAGCCCGGCCAGCAGTAAGACGACCAGCAGCACGCCAATCCAGCTGCGTCCCATGACGGCTCTATGGTAGCAGGAGAGGGAACTTTTGCCTGTTCTTCGTGTCTAAGCTTTATAGGAGGCGGGTTTTCAGGCCCGGATCGCGGTCGCGGCACCGGGGTCCTGACACGGAACAGGGAACTTGTTATAGTTCACGGAGACACCAACGTGGCCGAGGAACTATCAGTGAAACAAGCGCCTTCCATGGGTTGGGCTGACGGTGCGGATCGCGATGCGGTCCTGGTGCGCCGATGCACCACTGGCGACGATGAGGCGTGTGCGACGTTGGTGGCGGACCACCAGCGCATGGTCTTCCAGCTGGCCGTGCACCTGCTGGGCGACTACGAAGAAGCGCGCGATCTCTCCCAGGACGTCTTCTTCCAGGTGTTCCGCACGATTGGCCGGTTCAGATGCCAATCCGCGTTGCGGACGTGGATCTACCGAATCGTCATCAACCAGGCCCGCAACCGCCAGCGTTGGTGGCGGCGGCGCCACCGTTCGGAGCAGGTGTCGCTTGATGCGCACCTCGAACGGCATGGCGACCGGGCCCTGGCGGATCCGGCGGCCGGCCCTGACCGGCAGCTCAAGCGGAAGGAAACCGCATCGAGAGTCTGGCACGCGCTGGACGCATTGCCGTTCGACCAGCGGACGGCCGTCGTGCTTCGGGAGATTGACGGATTGAGTTACGACGAGATCGCGTTCTCGCTCGGGGTGGCGGTAGGAACGGTGAAGTCGCGGCTGACCCGCGGGCGCGAGGCGTTGCGGGTCCGGTTGCGTGAGGCGAGGGCGGTATGAACAGGCTGTCGTGCGGTGCGGTTCGACGCCGATTGCCGGCGTTCCACGACGGCGAGCTGCCCGTTGAGGGGCAGATTGCCGTCGAAGCGCATCTGCGTGGATGCCAGGCGTGTGTGGGCGAAGCGGGAGATCTGCGGGAATTGGGTGAGTTGGTACGGTTGGGATCTGCCGAGGTGTCCGAGCGGTTGAGCGGCGATCTCGACGGGCTGCAGGCCGAGATCCTGAATCGCCTCAGAGTCGAGCGCGAAGAGTCCATTCCCGCGCAGCTGTCGCGGGCCTTCGTCGACATGCGCCTCGGCGTCGCGGCCGTGGGGTCGACGCTGGCGACGGTCGTCTCGATTCTGCTGATGTTCGGCATGCTGTATTTCGGTCCCCGAAGCGAGCGGCCGGACTCCCTGGCTGGCCTGATGGAGACGCTCAGCGCCCAGTCGGTGGGAAGCGACTCAGGCATGCTGCTGCCGCGCTCGGCCGGCGTCGGGATGGTGACTGATGGCGTCTTCAGCGAAGAGGATGCCGTGCTGGCGCTCTCGGCGGTGGTGACGCGGGGGGGGCGGCTCAAGAACCTGGAAGCGGTGCTCTCGGAGCAGTCGACCCCCGCGGATCGCGATCGCGTGCTGCGATTGCTCGATCAGGTGTCGCGTGCGCGGTTCGAGCCGGCGCGCATCGGCGGGTCTGCGATTACCGTCAGGACGGTGTGGTTGTTCGCGCACACGACGGTACGCGGCAAGATGCCGCTCACGCCGAAGCAGAGCGGCATATCACGGGTGCAGCCGCTGCTCGGATAATCATCGTCATCGGCCGCATCCTGCCGAATGAAGCAAGTGTCGGTCACCCCGGCGAAAGCCGGGGTCCAGTGCCGGGTTCCCGCGTTCGCGGGAATGACGAACCAGGAGTGTCGCTTCCCGCGCCGAGTCCCCCTCTTCTCGGCGTCATCTCTGCTTTCCCGGTGATGCCGGCGGTTCCAGCTTCAGCGTCGCCAGGTTGTTCGGCGCGTCCCATGCCCTGACAACCGTTCGGGCTGCCGCCGCAGGATCGACTTTCAGCGTATAGCGCGCGTGCCGGCTGTCGCCGATTCCGTCTGCGGGGACGAGCGTCTGCCATGGGCCCGCGTCCACCGAGTACTCGACCCTGTCGACGGGCGACAGCGAGTCGCGTACCTCGATCACGAAAGCCGCCATCGACCCATCGCGGGTGACGCTGGCGACCGAGATCGACGGCGGCGTGTTGTCGATGTCAAACCCCTCACTCTCGAGCGCGCCGTTGAGGGCCTGGCCCTGGGGATTGCCGGGCTGATCGCTGGCGACGACGCTGATGATGTAGGTGCCATCGGGGACCGAGGTGGTATCCCATGTCAGCACTTGTTCGATCGTCGCACGTCTGAGCGGCGTCCATCCGACCGTATCCACTCTGCGATAGAACACGTCGTAGTTCAGCCGGTCGTCGTTGTCATCGGCGGCCTTCCAGGTGAAGGCCTGCAGCCCCTTCTGATACATCTCCCGTCCCAGCGCCGGCCCGGCGTCGGGGGAAGGCGGGGGAGCCTTGCCGAGTGGCAGAGAGTAGACCGGAATCCTGGCGTCGGCTGGGGCATCGCTCAGGCCCGCGATTTCAGGCTCGCCTGTCGGGATCGGGCGTTGATACACCATGCCTGGCGGGAGCACCGAGATGGAGGTGACGCGCGGACGGGCGTTGCGCTGCTGGTGGCCGACCTTCACCGAGACCAGCGATGGCCCTTGCTTGTCGGCCGCTGTCGCCGTAAGGACTGCCTTCCACTGGAAGTAGCGTGCCGCGGGACTCAGCACGGCGTCGCCATCGGGCCGGGCGTACGGACCCGACCACGCACTCCACGTGTCGTCTGGGGCGGACGTGTTTCCAGACCGCGTGAACATCTGCACGCGGGCCGCGCCGCTGGTTTGTGCGCGCCAGCTCAACGTGCCCCACGTCGCCACCATGCCGGCGTCCTTCACGTCCGAGAGGTAGGTGCCTTCGGCTGCACGGCCACTCGCGAGCGCGTAGATCTTCGCCGGGTTCGACGTGGCGTAGTAGCGCGCCTGGCCCGCGACCAGCAAAGACGTCACTTGCTGCCCACCCAGCCTGGTGACGAGCGTCGTGCGTGCGGGATTCCCCGCGACGTGGTAGAGCTTGCCACGATTGCCTGTCGCGACCGTGACCGCGCCACCGTCTTCCACG
>Ga0315286_10000745_pt1 | contig 28272 bp, 44 predicted proteins | sample YL17G10_0_MG_FD_205038 | JGI IMG/M metagenome (GOLD analysis project Ga0315286, IMG submission 205038) | Sediment microbial communities from Yellowstone Lake, YNP, Wyoming, USA - YL17G10_0 | ecosystem: Environmental > Aquatic > Freshwater > Lake > Sediment | place: USA: Wyoming | collected... | reverse complement strand
CAAGCACAAGATCTGGGCCACCGACCTCAAGTCCAAGGTGGTCACCGTGCTGGAGCCCAAGGGCTCCGAAGCCTTCCCGGCCGCCGTGGGCTTCGGGCGTGAAGCCACCTACCTGCCCGACGACGATGTGGTGATGGTCTGCTCCGCGGTGAACCCCCTGGTCTACGACTGCGCCGAGAACGCCTGGCTGGAGATGCCCGCGCCGAGCACCGCCGGCAAGGACGGCAAGCACGATCCCGGCTACGGAGTCTCCACCGGCATCGAGTGGGACCCCAAGCGCAAGCTGCTCTGGCTGGTCCAGACCGACGGCGCCGTCTACGCCATGCGCTTCGACCGCAAGGCGGCGGGCCTGGCGCCGCTGGAGAAGAAGTAGGCGGCCCGGCCGATCAGTCCGGCCGGTCGCTGATCAGCGCCGCATCGTAGCGGCCGGCGGCCACCCGCACATTGATGGCCACCAGCTTCAAGCGCACGGCAATGAGCGTCCCGGCGACCGCGCACGACGCCGCCGTGCCCAGGATCACATCCAGCGCCGGGGACAGTTCCCAGGTCTTTGCCCCCCATAGCCACAGTCCCGCCGCCAAGGCGAACCCGCCCTCGGCCAGGAGCAGCAGCAGGCCCATCGCCACGGAGTCCAGGAACAGGCTCCAGTGCCGGAAGAGCCCCACGAACGGCAAGGGGCTCACCCGTCGCGCGGCGGCCTGGTAGAGCGCCCCGGACAGCGACCCGGCGCCGGCCAATCCGGCGGCCACCACGTCGGCCAACAGCGCAACTGCGGCCACCGGCAACGCCGCGACCCAGGAGACGGCCTCCGGCTCCAGGCCCTCAAACGCGCAGCCGGCCCTGGCAAAATGCCCGCAAACGAACAGGGGATAGAACCCGCCGGGCAAGCCCAGCACCGCCAGGAGGTAAAGCGGCGCCAGGGCGATGAGCAGCAGCGGCCCGCCCGCTGACAGCCCGGCCAGCCGCGCCCAGAGAAGAGTGTCGCGGTGCTCCGAGGTCAGCAGCCAGGCCTCGGTAACCTCCAGCCGGTCGTCTAGGACGAACAACCCGGAGACCCGGCCGCTGTTGATGACCACGGCCAGCAGCCACGCGAACGCCAGCATGCCGCGCGCGGCCGCGCTCGCCAGGCCCAGCCCCTTGAACCACCAGGCCCATCCGACCAATCCGAGGCCGAGCATCGCCAGGATGCCGACGCCCACCGGGGTCGGCCAGGCGCAGTTCCTCAGGAAGTCGGCATGGGCGACGGCGTTCCAGCGCCCGCGCCAGACCCGGCGCGCCAAACGCTCCAAGGCGTACCAGAATCCCATCGCTGGTGATGGTAGGCGGCCGGCAGCCCTCCGTCAAGCGCCGGCGGAAAGCGCGGCAAAAGCACTTGCGCGATGCTGTAAGCCGCGTAAACTCACTATTTAGGCCACTTAGGGAGGGATCGTTGTGACCACCATCACCAAGAAAGACATGGTCATGCGCCTGGCCGCCAAGACCGGCATGGACAAGAGCGTCTGCCGCAAGCTGCTGCAAGCCTTCCTGGACGAGGTCACCGCGATCTTGAAGGGCGGCGACCGCGCGGAGTTCCGCCACTTCGGGGTGTTCGCCCCAGCGGTTCGCAAGGGGCGGGTGGGCCGCAACCCCAAGACCGGTGCCGAGGTGGTGGTCCCCGCGCGGATCGGGGTCCGCTTCAGGACCGGGACGACCCTGCGCAAAATCCTGGCCGGGCTGCCCGTGTCCAAGTTCTTGGAAGCCGACGACGAGGAATAGCCCATGAGCCCCGAACCCATCCGCGTCGAGCTCACCGACTTCGCGAAGCTGGGGCTGCTTCGCGAGGAGGAGGAGCGCCTCGGCGCTGAGTTGGGTGACCTCGAGAGGCGCATCCGCGAGCGCCAGCTGGCGGCCGCCGAACGCGAGTTCCTGAAGTCGCTTTCCGCCTACTACTCGCGGACCGCACCGGAGGCCTCCGCCGGCCCGACGCCCGAACAGATGGAAGCCCAGCGCGCCCTGGTCTTCCAGGCTCTGGAGGTTGTCCGCGCCCAGCGCCAGCAGTACGAGGAGGCCCTGAGCGCGCCGGCCGCCGACAAGGGCGCCCGCAGCCCGGCCCGGCGCAGCGCCGGCTCCGCCGCCGGGGCCGCGGGCAAGCGCAGCCGCTTCGACTCCTTCGACGATTTCCGACAGCGCCAGGATCAGCCTCCCGGCTCCAGCCCGCCCCAGGGCTGACCGCCATGAGCCTCAGTTGCCGAATCGCCGGATGCCGGCGCAAGCCCCACGCGCGCGATCTGTGTCAGCGGCACTACGACCAGCAGCGCAAGTCGGGGGCCAGGCCGGGCGGCTCCAAGGAGAAACGCGCCGGGCACCCCGGCGGCGCCAAGGCCGGAGCGCGGAAGGCGGCCCCGGCCGCCCCGATTCCGCCCCTCGACCTGACCAACAAGCTCTGCTCCGTGGCGGGCTGCACCAGCCCGCACCACGCCAAGGGCTACTGCAAGAGCCACTACGGGCAGCTCCGCCGGCGCGGGCGCATCGAGGAACTGCCCGGGGCCGCCGGCGGCAAGGCCCCTCCGCTCAGCAAGGAGCGCCGGCTCGTCGAGATCATGAAGCGGCACGAGCTGCTCAAGAAGGAAACCGCCTCGATCCACAAGGAACTGGAATCCCAGGTCGATGACGACTAGCTCCGGGGGTGCCCGCCAGGGCGTGAGCGCCCGGGCCTGGGCCGACGTGGACCTCGGCGCCATTGAGCACAACGTCCGCGGCATCCGCAGCCTGGTCGGCCCGGCCCAGGTCTGCGCGGTGGTCAAGGCCGACGGCTACGGACACGGCGCGGTCCACGTCGCGCGCGCGGCGCTCTCGGCGGGGGCCTCGCGCCTGGCGGTGGCCACGCCTCGCGAGGCCGAGGCGTTGCGGCGCGCAGGCCTGACCGCCCCGATCCAGGTCCTCGGCGTGGTGCTCGCCGGCCAGGAGAGCTTCTTCCTGACCCTCGACGCCGCGGCCACGGTCTCCACGCTGGAGGAGGCCCAGCGGCTGGCCGCCGCCGCGCGCTCGGCCGGCCGGAAGACCGCCGTCCACCTGAAGCTCGACACCGGCATGCACCGGCTGGGGGCGACCCGAGACGAGGCCGAGAAGATCGCCGGGTTGCTGGCCTCCTCGCCGGAGGTGGCCTTCGAGGGGGCGATGACCCACCTGGCCGCGGCCGGCTCCCGGGCGGACTACACCGCCAGCCAGCTCGACGCCTTCCGCGACTTCATCGGCTGGATGCGCGCGCGGCGGGTCTGCCCGCCACTCCTGCACGCGGCCAACTCGGCGGCGCTGGCGCTGCACCCGGACTCGCGCTTCGACATGGTCCGGCCGGGGCTGGCCATTTACGGCGTGGCCGACCCGCCCGAGCTGGCCGCCCGGCTCGACCTCCGCCCGGCCATGCGCCTGTGCGCGCGGGTGGTCAACGTCAAGCGGCTCTCCCCCGGCGAGCCGGTCGGCTACGAGTGCGCCTGGCAGGCCCGGCGCGAGACCACGGTGGCCACCGCCAGCATCGGCTACGCCGACGGGCTGCGCACGACGCTCTCCAACCGCGGGCAGGCGCTCCTGCGCGGCCAGCGCGTTCCGGTGATCGGGCGGGTCTCGATGGACTTCACCGCGCTGGACGTCACCGGCCTGGACGCTGTCCAGCCCGGCGAGGAAGTGGTCTTCTTCGGCCGCCAGGGCGCCGCGGAGATCCCGGTCACCGAGGCCGCCGCCTGGATGGGGGCGATCCCTTATGAGATCATCTGCGGGGTGAGCTTCCGGGTGTGGCGGGTGCCGAAGTCGAATGGATAGCCCTCAGCCTCAGCTTCAGCCGCAAGCCAAGCGCCGGATGCCGCCGGACATCAATTCGTGGTACGGACGCATCGCCTTCGGAATAATCCTGGCGGGACTGGTGTGTTTCGCGTATGTAGCTCCTTACTTGCAGTATCGGAGGAACGTCGCGAAGTTCCAGGGCTTCCAAGCCTGCCTGTGCGAAGGTCGCTGGGCCGAGGCGCGCGCCTTCGTGCGGGAACCGGGTTTCAACTTGGATATCCGCGATGGCAGGGCGATCTACAAGTTCGGCGACACGGATTGCACCCAGTTGCTTGCCGAGATGAAGGTTGACCGCCGCAAGAGCAATTCCATGATGCTGGTGTCGAGCGACCACCGAGTCTGGATCATCTTTGACGACGACGGCAAACTGGACCTTTGGAGCATTGTCCCGCGCAGCACGGATAATCAGGACAAAGCTGCTACCCCGTCACCACCTTGACGATCGCCTTGCGCTCGCGCGGGCCATCGAACTCGCAGAAGTAGACGGCCTGCCAGGTGCCCAGCAGCATCTGGCCGCGCTCGACGGGCACCGCCGCGGTGAACCCGGTCAAGCTGGCCTTGAGATGCGCCGCGGAGTTGCCCTCGGAGTGAGCGTAGCCGGCCTCCCAGGGGACCAGCCGGTCGAGCGCGTTCTTGAGGTCGCGCTGGACGTCGGCGTCGGCGTTCTCGTTGATGGTCACGCCCGCGGTGGTGTGTGGGACGTACACGAAGCAGATGCCGCTGTCAATCCCGCTCTTCCTGACGACCGCGGCGACCAGCCGGGTGATGTCCACCAGGTCGGTGCGGGCGGAGGTCCGCACGGCGAGCGATTCACTGGTCATCGGTCATCTCCTTGCAGGAGAAGGCAGAAGTATGAAGTATGAAGGCAGAAGGAAGAGAGAGCCGGCCTGCCGCCCCGTGTTTCATCCTTCTTCCTTCATCCTTCTGCCTTCTATTCTCGCCAACGGACATCCTGCGCAACGGGGTGAGCGCTTAGCACAGCACTCCTTGCCGACGCGCACGAAGAGCGCGTGGAACTCATTATAGAGCGGGACGCTCCGCGGCAAGCGCGATTCGAAGAGCGCGCGCAGTTCATCGTAGTCGGCCGTGAGCGCACTGGGCATCCCGTGGCGCGCCAAGACCCGGCGGGTGTAGGCGTCAATCACGAAGACCGGGCGGCCGGCGGCGTAGAGCAGGATCGAGTCGGCCGTCTCCGGCCCGATGCCGTGGACATCGAGGAGCGACCCGCGGACCTCGCCGAGCGGCCCGGCCAGCGCGCGCTTCACCGAGCCGGAAGCGCCGCCGCGGGCTTCGAGCCACTTGAGGAACGCGCGCAACTTCCTGGCCTTCTGGTTGTAGTAGCCCGAGGGGCGGATGAGCCCGGCCAGGCGCCGCTCGGCGAGGCGCTTCATCCCGCGGAAGGAGAGTGCCCCGGCGCGCCGCAAGTTGGCGATGGCCTTCTCCACGTTCACCCAGGCGGTGTTCTGGGTGAGGATGGCGCCGACGGCGATCTCGAAGGGCGTCTCCCCCGGCCACCAATGCTGCGGGCCGAAGTGGGCATAGAGACGACGGTAGGTTCGCAGGAAGGCTTCCGGGGACACGCACCGATCCCTCCGCTTCGCTCCGGGCTTCCGGTGCATGTCCCCGTCGCCGGTCCTGTCCCCGCGCTCACGCCTGCCGCGCATCGAGCCAGCTCTTCAAGAGGATCGCGGCGCTGAGCGAGTCAATGACCTGCTTGCGTTCACGGTGGGAAAAGCCCTTGGCGAGGAGTTGCTTCTCGGCCTCGTCGGTGGTCAGGCTCTCGTCCCAGAGGACGACCTCGGGGGCGGGGGAGGGGAGCGCGGCACGGAGGCGCTCGGCGAACTCGCGGGCTCCCTTGGCGGCCGGACCTTCGGTGCCGTCCATGTTTATGGGTAGGCCGATGACGACCGTGCTGGCCTCGCGCTCGGCGACCAGCGCGGCGATTTTCTTCAATGCCTCGTCCTCGGGCTGGGCCGGGATGAAGGGGAGCGGCCTCACGCTGATCCCCAGCGGGTCCGAGGCGGCCACGCCGATGCGCTTCGTGCCGGGGTCGAGTGCCAGGGCATTCATTGGTGTTTTCATCGCACTAATACTCAACCCGATCGACGTGTCCCCAAGAATTACAGCCCGTTATCCGTCCCTGATCGTCGAATCTGAGCACGACATCAACTCCTCCGAACGCACTCTCCCTAAGCCTAAGGGCGAAAAGGTAATAGTACCCTCCCCCTGTGTCCAGGTCGTACTTGGTCGGGTGCAACGTTTCGATATTGATCGGGCTTAACAAGTTGTTGACTTGTTCGCAGGTCATGCCTGGCCTGACATGTGTTCTGAGAACCATGTATATTCCGCGGTGACGCTTCTCCAAGTCGTTGCTTCCGATCAAGTGCTTGCAGTACGCTAGGTGGAACACCTTCCAGTTGGCCGCACCCCAGGCGGCCAGGAGCAGGACCGCCGCCAGCGCGGCGCTCCAGAGGATCATCTTGAGCGACCAGCCGCGGTGCTCGGCGGCGGGCGGGACAGCCAGGGGCGCGTCGCTCATGGATACGTATACCAATGCTCGAGCCGGCCGGCGGAGTCAAACTCAAACATCAGGCAGTACCCTTGCTCCTCCCAAAGCTGGTTCCGGGAGTACCAGCCCTCCTCCCCATGCTTCAGCTCCGTCGGCCGCAGGACGGCGCGAACCTGCTCAACGGTCATCCCTTTGCGGAGATGGTATTGCAGGATCAAGTCGATGGCCTTCGATTGAGCCTCATCATCTTTGCTTGCCATCAGGTGCCGGCAATAGACCAGATGAAAGACTCTCCAATTGGCCGCCCCCCAGGCGGCGAGCAGCAGGAACGCCGCCAGCGCGGCGCTCCACAGAATCATCTTCCGCGACCAGCCGCGGTGCTCGGCGGCGGACGGAGCGGGGAGCGTTTCTTCGCTCACGGCACCGTCCACCATTTTTGGAGCTTGCCGGCCGGGTCGAAGACCAGGGCCACGCCGTCGTCGAGCGACATGGGGTGGACCAGATAGAACCCGGTGCCGGTCTTGCTGAGCTGTAAACTATTCGGCGAGCCCTCGAACGGGCCGTCGAATCGCACCGGAGCGAAGAGCTGCCTGACCTCATCCCGGGTGAGCCCCGGGCGCAAGTGCCGGGCCGCCACCCTCTGGATGCCCTCGATCTGCCGGCCCTCGTCCTTGCTGGCCAGGAACCGCTTGCAGTAGGCCAAGTGCAGCGTCTTCCAGTTGGCCGCCGCCCAGGCGCCCCCCAGCGCCACGACTGCCAGGACCAGGCTCCAGATAATCGTCGCGCGCCACGAGCCGCGGAGCCTTGCTTGGTGCTCTTCGGCCACGGCTCCCTATCCCCGGTCCCCACGCTCTTCCGGGGACACGGACCGCTTCCCTCGCTTCGCTCGGGACTTCCGGTCCATGTCCCCGACGTTACAGCAGCGCGGTCTTGCCGCGCTTCCTGACCTCCTCAACCAGGCGCTTGATGTCCTGGTCGCGGTTCTTGGGGCAGATCATCACCACGTCGTCGGTGTCCACCACCAGCATGTTGGCGAGGTCCAGCACGGCCACCAGGCGCTTGCCGCTGGAGTGGATGATGCAGCCGTTGGAGCCCACCGCCAGGGCGTCGCCGACCACCACGTTGCCGGCGCCGTCCTTGTCCATGTGGCGCTCCAGGGCCAGCCAGGAGCCGACGTCGTCCCACTCGTAGCCGGCCTCCAGCACGGCCACGCCCGAGGCCTTCTCCAGCACCGCGTAGTCAATGGAGATCTTCTTGAGCCGGGGGTACTCCTCGGCCAGGACCTTCTTCTCGGCCGGGGTGCCCAGGGCCGCGCCGATCTTCTCGAAGGCCGCCGCGTGGCCGGGCAGGTACGCCTTGATTTCCTTGAGGATCCGCGAGGCGCGCCAGACGAAGATGCCGCTGTTCCAGTGGTACTCGCCGCTCTCCAGGTAGTCGCGGGCGGTGCGCTCGTCGGGCTTCTCGGTGAAGCCGCGCACCTGGCGCACGGCCAGGCCGCCGGCGGCCTCCTCCAGCTTGTCGCCGTAGCGGATGTAGCCGAACCCGGTGGCCGCGAAGGAGGGGCGGATGCCGAAGAGGATCAGATAGTCGGTGCGCACCGCCACGTCGGCGGCGGCCGCCACCGTCGCCTGGAAGAGCCCCTGCGGCTTGATCAGGTGGTCGGCGGGGACCACCACCATCACGGCTTCGGGGTCGCGCTTCAACAGGACGGTCGCGCCCAGGGCGATGGCCGCGGCGGTGTCGCGCGCCTCCGGCTCGGCGATGACGTTGGCGGGCCGGAGCTCCGGCAGGATTCGGCGAGTGGGCTGGTCCTGGCCGGGGCCGGCAATCACGTAGACGTTCTGCGGGGGGACCAGCCCGTCGAAGCGCTCCACGGTGGAGCGGATCAGCGGAGTCTCGCCCACGATGGCCTGAAGCTGCTTGGGGCTCCTCTGCCGCGACAAGGGCCAGAAGCGCGTCCCGCTCCCGCCGGCCATGATCACCACGTAAAGATGCTCGGACATGGTCGTTCTCCTGACCCGGCCGGATTCTAAACGGGTGAAAGGGGATTATCAAGAGGCCGGCAGACGCGCCCCGGCCCGGGGGCGCGCCCGGCTACTGGCCCGGCGCGCCGTCCGCCGCGGCGAGGGCCTTGACCGCTTCGTCCAGGGACTTGAAGCTGGCCACCAACTGGTTGACGCCCAAGCGCTGGAGCACCACCATGATCGCGGCATTGGGCGCGGCCAGCACCAGCCGTCCGCCGGCGCCCTCCAGGGCGCGGATGGCCTCCAAGAGCGCGCCGACCACCGCGCTGGGCAGGTTGTCCAGAGCGGTGACGTCCAGCACCACCCGCTCGGGACTTCCGGGCCGAGCCAGGTTCTTGAGCGTCTCAAGCTGCTCGGTGAGCCGGGACACGTCGGTGCCGCTGACCCGCCCGGAGAGCGCAACTATCCGGATTCCCGCGCGCTGGTCTTCCTTGATTTCCACGGCCTCTCCGCCTTCCCTACAGAACCCTGATGCAGAGCATGGTCACGTCATCCTCGGCCGGGGACTTGCCCCGGAACTCGCCGAGGGTCAGGTCAATCATGTGCAGCAGGTACTTGGCCTCGTGGTTGCCGTACTTCTGGATGGTCCCGGCCAGCCGCTCTATGCCGAACTCCTCCTTCTTGGCGTTGGTGGCCTCCAGCACCCCGTCGGTGACCTGCATGAGCATGTCTCCGGAGACCAGCTTGATCTCGATCTCCTCCAGGGTGCGGTTGAAGACCGGGCCCTTGTCCACGCCCAGGACGATGCCCTTGGGCTCCAGGGCCGCGAACTGCGGCGCTCGGGCCGGGTTGAAAAGGAAGAGCGGGGTGTGCCCGGCGCGGGCAAACCGCAGGGTGCGCGCCGGCGCGTTCAGGATCCCGTAGGAAACGCTCGCGAAGGTGCTCTGGGCCAGCTCCTCGAAGATGTCCGCGTTGGTGACGCGCAGGTTCTCGGCGGCGCTGTTCTGGCCCTTGCTGTGGATCTTCAGGCACTTCTTGACCATGCTCATGACGATCCCGGCCTCCACGCCGTGGCCGGAGACGTCGCCGAGGACGATGCCGATCTCCTGCTCGCCGACCTTGAAGAAGTCGTAGAAGTCCCCCGACACCGTGGCCATCGGCCGGAAGAGCACCTCGAACTCGAAGCCGGGGATGTTGGGCAGGTCCGGGAGCATCTCGCGCTGCTGCTTGCCGGCGTCCTCCAGCGAGCGCAGCAGTTCCTTCTGGCGCTCGTCGGTCTGCTTGGACTCGCTGAGCAGGGTGCGCATCTGGTCGAGCTCGGCGCGGATGGCGTGGAAGGTGCCGTTCTCCTGGGGCGCCGCCACGGTCACGATCCCGGCCTGCTTGCGCTCGCCGGCGGTCAGCGCCCGGAGGTCCTCCAGCGTGGCGCCCGGCGGAGTGTCCTCCTTGAAGTCCGGACAGGACTCCACCAGGTGCTTGGCCACCTGCCGAGGCGCCACCGAGCGCACCAGCAGCTCGCTGGACAGATCCACGTCGTTGGCGATGTGCCGGCAGTAGGGGCAGGCCCAGCGGCTCTTCTCGTCCTTGAACCGCCAGAGCGGATCGCTGGACATGAGCTGCTCAATACGCGGCACCAGGCGCTTCTGGCGCTCGGCCTTCTCGATCACGGTGAGCAGGTACTGGACGGTCTGGGCGGCGCCCTTGCCGCCCTCGTAGGCGTAGCAGCGCTGCAGGTGGCCATAGATGGCCTCGACGATCTCGCGGGTGACCTTGTTGGTGGCGAAGACCACCTCCCCGGGCCGCGCGCAGTAGGGACAGTGCCACTGCCCGGCACTGTCGCGCACCCGCCAGAGCGGGTTGGTCTTCATGTAGTGGGTGATCTCAGCCTTCTTGATGGATTCGGCCAGCTCGGCCGGCCGCCTGGTGATGCCGTTGAACTCCTTCCATTCCGGGCAGGTCTTGAGATGGGCGATGGCCAAGTCGGGCAATTCCGACTTGCCCTTGCCGTCCTCGACGGCCACCTTCCCGCAATACGGGCAGAGCCAGGAGCGGCCCAGCAGGTACTGATTCCAGGCCAGGTTCTTGGCCAGCTCTTGGCAGACTCTCTCCCGGGTGCGCTTTTCCTGCTCCCGGATGCGTCGTTCCTTGAGCTTGTCGAAAAAGGCCATGGTTCGGAGATTATGGCGCGGGAGAGCCCCGCGTCAAGATGGCTTTTGCCGGATTTTGCCCGAATTCGGAATCGTGGCCGTTGCGCTTGACCCCGGCCCTCCGGAACGGTTATATTATATTGAAGACCCGAGGAGGCACCTTCGTGCCCGGACCGTCCCTGGACGAGAGCGCCCGGCTGACCGCCGACCTGGCCATCGAGCGCGGGCTGGTGACCCGCGCGCAGGTGGACGAGGCGCTGGAGGTCATGGCCAAGCTCGCCGGCATGGGCGTACCCGAAGAGCTTGGCAGGATCCTGGTCAAGAAAGGCCTGATCAGCGACGCCCAACTGCGCGAGCTGGAGGCCCGCGCTCAGCCCAAGCAGCCCGCCAATGTCGGTGGCTTCGAGATCCTTGCGCGACTGGGTCGCGGCAGCATGGGCACGGTCTACAAGGCCCGGCAGGTGAGCATGGACCGGGTGGTGGCCCTCAAGGTTCTGCCGCCGGCGCTGGCCAAGGACAAGACCTTTATCGAACGCTTCTTCCGGGAGGCCCGCGCCGTCGCCAAGCTCAACCACCCCAACATCGTCCAGGGCATCGACGTGGGCTCGGCCGACAAGTACTACTACTTCGCCATGGAGTACGTCGAGGGCGAGACCGTCCAGAACCTGATCGTGCGGGATGGTCCCATGCCCGAGCGCAAGGCGCTGGAGATCATTCTGCAAGTGGCGCACGCCCTGCACCATGCTCACCGGCACGGCATGGTCCACCGGGACATCAAGCCCGACAACATCATCGTCACTCCCGCCAGCGTGGCCAAGCTCTGCGACCTGGGCCTGGCCAAGACGCTCTCCGGCGACTCCTCGGTGACCCAGACGGGGCTGGCCGTGGGCACGCCGCACTACATCTCCCCCGAACAGGCCCGCGGCGACCAGGACGTGGACATCCGCTCGGACCTTTACTCGCTGGGCGCGACGCTCTACCACATGCTCCTCGGCCGCACGCCCTTTTCCGGCTCCAGCGCCGCAGTGGTCATGACCAAGCACCTCAACGAGGAGCTGGCCGACCCGCGAACGATCCGCCCGGAGCTCTCCGCGGGCCTGGCGGCGCTGATCCACAAGATGATGGCCAAGGACCGCACCGACCGCTACCAGACTCCCGAGGCCGTGATCAGCGACATCAACCTGGTGCTCTCCGGGAGGCTCCCGGCCGGAGCGCGGGCAACTCCGGCCCTGGCGGCTCATGATCGGGCGGTGGCCGCCCCGGCCCGGCCGCGGCCGGTCAGCCGGCGGACTACCGCCCAGCCGGCCGAAGCCGTGCCCCCCAGAAGAAAGAGCCGGACGCTGCTCTATGCCGGCGCGGGACTGCTGCTGCTCGTCGCCGTGGGGGCCACCTTGGGAGTGGTGCTCGGCAGCCAGAACCAGAACAGCAACACCGGCAACGGCGGCAACCTCCCTCCACCGCCGCCTATCGGCAACGGCGACAAGCCCAAGCCGGAGGACGAAGAGGCCCACAAGCGGCTCAAGGCCCTGGCGGAAGCCTTCAACGCGGCCACCGCTTACGCCCGGCAGAACCCGCGCGACCTGACCGGGATCGTCCGCCGGTTCGAGAAGCTGGCCGGCGAGGCCAAGGGGACCATCTACGAGCAGCAGGCCCGCTACGAGGCCGATCGCGCCGCCGCCGAACTGAAGCGCCAAGGCGACGACGTGGTGGCCGAGATCAAGGCCAAGGCCGAGGCCCTCGAGAAGCAGGAGAAGTTCGGGGAGGCCGCCAAGCTCTACGACCAGGCCCCCATCCAGGTCATGCTCCGCGAGCGCCAGCGCATCGAGGCGCTGGCCCAGAGCCGCTACGACCTCCTCAAGACCGAAGCCCAGCGCATTTTCCAGGCGGGCAAGTACGACGAGAAGAACGCCGGCAGCTACGATGAGGCGGCCAAGTGCCTGCAGAAAGCCTCCGGCTTCGGCCTGCCCAAGGTTGACGAGCGGTTGGCCACCGACTTGGCGGCCTTCAAGAGCGAGCACGAGGCCCGCCTGGCTGACCGCAACAAGCGCCTGAGTGACGCCGAGGCCGAGCGCCTGCGCCAGCTGGGCGAGAAGTTCGCCCAGAAGCGCAAGGAGGTCTTCGAGGCCGCCGCCAAGATGGAGCTCGACGCGGAAACCGGCCGGTACCGCCTGCTCCCGGCGGCCAAGCTCGCCAAGGACAGCCTGCTGACCCCGGAGTTCAAGACCTTCGAGGTCGAGGCCCAGCGCATTGAGCGCGACCTCAAGGTCCTGGACGCCTTCTTTGTCGGACTGCCCGAGACCCTCCAGCCCAGGTTGGGGCAGAACGTCGAGGTCAGCAGCTTCGGGCGCGGCCGGGAGCGAGGCGTCCTCGACGAGATCAAGCCCGGCGGGATTTACCTGCGTCCCGAGGGCGTCCCCGGCGCCGCGCTGATCCGCTTCGCGAAAATCGCCCCGGCGAGCCTGGCCGAGCTGGCCGGGCTGTCCGCCTCGGCGCCGGCCGATGCCTACAAGACGGGGGTGCTGGCCTTCTACTCGGGCCGGGCCGCCGAGGCCGTCGCACCGATGGACGTGGCCGCCAAGAATGACAAGCTCAAGGTCGACGCTGAATACTACCTCGGCCTGGCCCGCGCCGCCTACCGCCAGAGGTACGAGGAGCAGGCGGCCACCAAGCTCCGGGAGTGCCGCGAGAAGTTCGCCCAGTACCAGGCCGCCAAAGTGCCCAAGGGCGACCCGCGCTGGGCCGCGCTCCGCGACGAGCTCGAACAGCTCCTCAAGGACTACGCCGACACCGACGCGGTCCGGCAGAACCGGGGGGACGCCCCCGAGAAGAAGTGAGCAGCAGGGGAGGGAACTGAGATGCACCGTGCGCTGATTGCCCTGGTTGCGGCCCTGGCGGCCGCCTGCTGCGCCGCCGCCGCCGAGCCCTCCATCGCCGAGATGCTCAAAGAGGCCCGGGCCCTGGCCGAGAAGGCCAGTCCGGCCACGGGCACCGCGCCCGGCGAGCCGGTTGCCGACAGCGAGTACCTCAAGAACATGAAGGCCCGGCTGCAATATGAGGTCGACCAGCGCGCCCGGAACTTCGACAAGCGCCGGGACAACGTGGGCATGGGCGACCTCTGCTTCGACCTCCAGCAGTTCGACAAGGCGCTGGGGGCCTGGAACACGGCCGTCCAGAAGGGCGGCAACGACTGGCAGATCCAGGGCGGATACGTGCACCAGCGGCTTTGCCGGGTCTACACCATTCTGGGACAGAACGAGCTCGCCGGTCAGGCACTGGAGGAGGCCACCAAGCGCATGCCCGGGCCTTGGGTCCTGCACGACATTGATCGGCTCAAGGCCTGGCTCAAGGACTACCCGGCACACGACGAGGAGTTCAAGGACCTCAAGGCCAAGGTGGCCGCCGATCCCAAGGACGCCAACAACCGCTGGAAGCTGCTCCTGCTCTACCGCGAGGACATGCCCATGCGGCTGGACGAGTTTATCGGCCTGATCCAGTTCCGCGACTTCTTCCCCAACGACCAGCGGGTGATCGCCACCGGCGAGTGCGAGTGGCGTTTGATGGAAATCATGATGCACTTCGGCATTACCGACGAAGGCCTGAAGATGGCCGAGAAGTTCCGCGAGAAGTTCCCGAAGAGCGGCCTGGCTCTGGGCGGCGAGGCCACCTTCCGACTGGCCGAGTACTATGGCTGGCTGGTGCGCCCGCTGGACTCGCTCGCCCAGTACAAGGAGCTGCGCGAAAAGTACGCCAAGCACTGGGCCTCGGGAAACGGGGAGGCCGTCTGGCGCATGGGCGAAATCTACAAGGGGCTCAAGCGTTACCAGGAGGCCATGGACTGCTACAAGGAAGTGCGCGACAAGTTCAACAAGCACTGGACCTGCAACCCGCCCCCGGGGGCGCAGGCGACCATCCAGGAACGCATCTTCGAGATGACCAAGAACGGCGCGCGCTAGGCCCGGGCGGAGATCGGCGCTGCTCCCCGAATCACCCGATTGCGGAAAACCGAATCTTTGCTTGACAGGACTCCAGCGTCTGTATATCATATGCCCGCCACCAGCGAAGAGCAGTTCTGCTCCCGAGAGTAGCCCCGTTGCGGCCAAGGTGGCGGGGCGGCGGAACTGGCTCCGGTGGCAACTGTCCGGTCGTCCGGCTGCACCGGCGAGCGGTGCGTGGGCGATCTGGCTCTTTTTTTCCCCAGAGGTCAAGCGCGCAGATGGAGCTGCCAGTCTACAACGAATCCGGCGAAGTCACCGGGAAGGTCGACTTCGACCCGTCCGTGCTTGGTGACAAGGTCAAGCGGCGGCTGCTGCACCAGGCGGTGGTCATGTACGAGGCCAGGGCCCGGGCCGGGACGGTCAAGACCAAGACGCGCGCCGAACGGGCCGGCTCGGGCAAGAAGCCCTGGAGGCAGAAGGGCACCGGGCGGGCCCGCGCGGGGGCCAAGCGCAGCCCGCTCTGGCGCAAGGGCGGGATTATTTGGGGTCCCAAGCCGCGCGACTATTCCTACAGCATGCCCGTCCAGGCCCGCCGGGAGGCGCTGAGGAGCGCGCTGCTGTCCAAGTTCCTCGACAACGAGGTGAAGGTTATCGACAAGCTGGACTTCGACGCCCCCAAGACCAAACGCATCGCCGCCATGCTCGACAAGCTGGGCGTCAAGTCCAGGTGCCTGCTGGCGGTCAAGAGCCACAACCCCAACTTGTGGAAGAGCGTCCGGAACATCGCGCGGGCCGGGCTGAGCCCAATCCGTGACCTCAACGCCTACGACGTCCTGCGCGGCGGGCAGCTGATTCTCACTCAGGAGGCGCTGCTGGGCCTGCCCGAGGCGGTCAAGCCATGAATGACCCGTACAAGATCATCGTCCGGCCGGTGGTGACCGAGAAGAGCTACTCCCAGGCCCACGGCACGGCCTGGAAGCCCAGCGGCAAGGAGGGCGTGACCAACCGCTGGTACACTTTCGAGGTCCACCCCAAGGCCAACAAGCACGAGATCCGCACGGCGGTGGAGAAGCTTTTCGACGTCCGGGTCATGGCTGTGCATACCATGCACATCCGCCCGAAGCACCGCCGGGTGCGCGCCCGGGCGGGCCTGACCCGGCAGTGGAAGAAGGCCATGGTGCGGCTCTCGCCGCAGTCCAGGGCCATTGAGGGGTTCTAACGTGGGACTCAAGCAGTACCGGCCGATGACCCCGGGCAGCCGCCAGCGGCTGGCCTTCGACTTCTCGGAGATCACCAAGCAGCAGCCGGAGCGCCGCTTGACCGAGGCGCTCCGCAAGTCCGGCGGACGGGACAACTACGGCCACGAGACCAATATCAATCTGGGCGGCGGCCATCGCCGGCGCTACCGGATCATCGACTTCCGGCGCAACAAGGACGACATCCCCGCGCGGGTGGCGGCCATCGAGTATGATCCGAACCGCTCGGCGCGCATCGCCCTGCTGCACTACGCCGACGGCGAGAAGCGCTACATCCTTTGCCCGGAGGGGCTGGCCGTCGGCGCCAAGCTGATGAGCGGCCCCGCGGCCGAGCCGGAGGTGGGCAACTGCCTGCCGCTCAAGAACATCCCCCTGGGCACGGTCATCCACAACATCGAGCTCAAGCCTGGCCGCGGCGGGCAGGTAGCCCGCTCGGCCGGGATCATCTCGCGGCTGCTGGCCAAGGAGGGGGGGCACGCCCACATCGAGATGCCCAGCGGCGAGGTCCGCCAGGTCAACACCGAGTGCCGGGCGACGGTCGGGCAGGTCGGCAACCCGGATCACCAGAACGAGGTGCTCGGCAAGGCCGGCCGCTCGGCTTGGCGGGGCATCCGCCCGCACGTCCGCGGGGTGGCCAAGAACCCGGTGGACCACCCCATGGGCGGCGGGGCCAGCCGGCGCCACGGCGGCCGGCCGCCCTGCTCCCGGACCGGGCTGCTGTCCAAGGGCGGCCGGACCCGCAAGCGCAAGAAGTACAGCAACGTGGACATCCTCCGGAAACGCACCAAGCTGGTGGAAGCCTAGCCAGTCGCAGGAACCGCGCGCATGAGCCGATCGCTGAAGAAGGGCCCGTTCATCGACCCCAAGCTGCTCCGCAAGGTGCTGGCGCAGAAGACCTCGGGGGGGCGCGACCCGATCAAGACCTGGCGCCGCCCCTGCACCATCGTCCCGGAGTTCGTGGGGCACAGCTTCCTGGTCCACAACGGCAACCGCTTCAACAAGGTTTTCGTCACCGAGGAGATGGTCGGCCACAAGCTCGGGGAGTTCTCCCCGACCCGGCTCTTCCGCGGCCACAGCGGGGTCAAGTCGGCCGAGGCGAAGAAGGCTGTAGAGGGCGCCAAAACGTGAGCGCCAAAGCATTGCCGGCCGCCGCCGCGGAGGCCACCTACCGGGCCAGCCACCAGCGGGCGCGGACCAGCGTCAAGAAGGCCCGGCCGGTCATCGACCTGATCCGGGGCAAGCGGGCCTCGGCGGCCCGGGACATCCTCCGCTATACCCCGAAGCGCGCGGCCTATTACATCGACCGCGTGCTGCAGTCGGCGATTGCCAACGCCGAGAGCACCGGGCAGGTGGACGTGGACGACTTGGTGGTCGCGCGGTGCTGGATCGACGAGGGCCCGGCCCGCGCCGGCCGGTGGAAGTTTGCGGCCCACGGCCGGGTGCGGCCCATCCGCAAGCCCAGCAGCCATATTCACGTGGAGCTGGCGGTGCGGCCCGAAGAGCCCGAAGAGAAGAAGCCCCGGCGGCCCGCCCGGAAGAGCGGCGCCCAGCAGGCGAAGGAGTAGAACTTGGGCCATAAGGTCCACCCCTACGGGTTCCGGGTGGGTATCACCCGCGACTGGCGCAGCCGCTGGTATGCCGGCAAGCAGGAGTTCGGCAAGTATCTGGTCGAGGACCAGAAGATCCGCAGGCTGATCCAGAAGCTCCTGGGCGCGATCGGCAACAGCGCCTTGGCCAACGCCGGGGTGGCCGACGTGGAGATCGAGCGCACCAAGAGCGACGTGCGCATCATGATCCACACCGCGCGGCCGGGCGTGGTCATTGGCCGGAAGGGCTCGGCCATCGACGAGCTCCGCGCCCAGGTCGAGCGGCTGGCGGCGCCCAAGAAGGTCACCGTCAACATCAAGGAAATCACCCAGCCGGAGCAGCAGGCCCAGCTGGTGGCCATCGGCATCGCCGAGCAGATCGCCCGGCGCTCCAACTACCGCCGGGCGGTTAAGCGCGCCATCGAGACCTCGCTGGCCGCCGGGGTGCAGGGCATCCGCATCCGCTGCGCCGGCCGGCTGGGCGGCTCGGAACTGGCCCGGGTGTACAGCGCGGCCTACGGCAAGCTGCCGCTGGGGACGCTGACTGCCGACATTGACTACGGCTTCGCGGAGGCGCCCACGGTCTACGGCAACATCGGCGTCAAGACCTGGATCTACCGGGGCGCGATCCCGCGCGAGAGGACCACCCATGGCATTGATGCCCAAGCGCGTTAAGTTCCGCAAAACGCACCGCGGCCGCTGCCGCGGCCAGGCTCAGCGGGGCAACCGGGTTTCCTTCGGGGACTACGGCCTGAAGGTGCTGGAGCGCGGGGTGATCCGGGGCACCCAGATCGAGGCCTCCCGGGTGGCCCTGAGCCGGCACCTGGGCACCGCCGGGAAGTACTTCATCCGCATCTTCCCCTACAAGTCCTACACGGCCAAGCCCGCCGAGACGCGCATGGGCAAGGGCAAGGGCGAGGTGGCTTTCTGGGGCTGTCCGGTCAAGCCCGGGCAGGTTATCTTCGAGATCGCCGGCGTGGAGGAGACCATGGCCCGCGAGGCCTTCCGGCTGCAGGCTTTCAAGCTGCCGGTCAAGGTCAAGATGGTCAAGAGAGGGGCGCTGGTGTGAAGCCCAGGGAAATTCGCGAGAAGTCCAGCGAGGAGCTGGCCGAGAACCTCAACGAGGCCAAGAAGCGCATGTTCTTCCAGATCAAGATGCAGCGGGTCACCGGGGAGGGCGTCAAGCCCCACGAGATCCGCCAGCTCCGCCGGGACATCGCCAGGATCAAGACCATCCTGCGCGAGCGGGAGCTGGGCGCCCCGGCCGGGCCGGCCGCCAAGGAGCAGACGGGAGCCAAGCCATGACGGCCCTGGAGCGCGGCAGCCGCAAGCTGGTCACCGGCGTGGTCACCTCCGACCGCATGCAGAAGACCATCGCCGTCCAGGCCGACCGGCTGACCAAGCACCCCCGCTACCAGAAGTACGTGCGCCAGACCACCACCTACTTGGCCCATGACGAGAAGAACGCGGCCCACATCGGCGACACCGTGGAGATCGCCGAGACCCGCCCGCTCTCCAAGAAGAAGCGCTGGCGGCTGGTCCGGGTGGTGACCCGAGCCTCCGGCGCGGCGGAGCCCAGCAAGGCCCGAGCGCAGCCATGATTCAAGAAGAAACCTTCCTGGACGTCGCGGACAACACCGGCGCCCGCTTGGCCCAGTGCATCAAGGTGCTGGGCGGCACGCGCCGGCGCTACGCCGGCGTGGGCGATGTCATCGTGGTGGCCATCAAGAAGGCCATTCCCCACGGCGACGTCAAGAAGGGCGAGGTCTGTCGCGGGGTGATTGTCCGGACCAAGCGGTCCATCCGCCGGGAGGACGGATCGCTGGTGCGCTTCGACTCGAATGCGATCGTGCTCATTGACCCGCAGCTCAATCCGCGGGGCACGCGCATCTTCGGGCCGGTGCCGCGCGAGCTGCGCGCCAAGAACTTCATGAAGATCATCTCACTGGCCGCGGAGGTGATCTAAAATGCGCAAGAGCAGCGTCGGCGGAGAGCCGGTCAAGACCATGATCCGGGCCAAGGACCAGGTCCAGGTGGTGACCGGCCGGGACGGGGGGCGGCTGGCGCCTCCGTCGGAGGCCGAGCGCGAGGGCGCCCGGGACCAGGGCAAGCGCGGCCGGGTCCGCCAAGTGGACCGCCTGCGCGGCCGGGTGATCGTCGACGGGGTGCACATCGTCCATCGCCACGAGCGGCCCAACCCGCGCAAGGGGCACCGCGGCGGACGCATCGACAAGGAGGCGCCCATCGCCCTGGCCTCGGTGCGGCTGGTCTGCCCGGGCTGCGACAAGGCCGTGCGGGTCAGGCCGGGCCGCGACGAGAAGGGCAACCTCAAGCGCATCTGCCGGGAGTGCGGGGCGTCGTTCTAGGAGAGTTTTGGGGTCAGCGACCATGGACAACCCGGACAAGGCCGACAAGCCCGCCAAGCCGCAGCGGCCGGAGAAGAAGGCCAGGCCCGACAAGGAGGCCAAGCCGGAGAAGTCTGCCAAGGCGGAGGCTCCGGAGAAGCCGGAGAAGATCGAAAAGCCAAAGGGACCTGCCCGGCTGATGAGCCAGTACCACAACGAGATCGTTCCGGGGCTGATGGCCGAGCGGGGCTACCAGAACCGGCTGGCCGTCCCGCGCTTGGTGAAGGTCTGCGTGAACATGGGCGTGGGCAAGGCCCGCGAGGACGCCAAGGCCATGGAGCAGGCCGCCGGCGACCTGGCCCTGATCACCGGCCAGAAGGGCGTGATCACCAAGGCCCGCAAGTCGATCAGCAACTTCCGGCTGCGCAAGGGCTACAACATCGGCTGCAAGGCCACCCTGCGGGGCCGGCGGATGTACGAGTTCTTCGACCGGCTGGTCAACATCGCCATGCCCCGCATCCGCGACTTCCGGGGGCTTTCGCCCAAGGGCTTCGACGGCCGGGGCAACTACACGCTGGGCCTGTCCGAGCAGACCACCTTCCCGGAGGTCGATCCGGACAAGGTCCAGTTCACCCAGGGCATGGACATAACCATCGTGACCACGGCCAGGACCGACGCGGAAGGGCAGCTGCTCCTGGGCAAGCTGGGCATGCCCTTCGCCGCGCGGTAGGCGAGTGCGACGGGAGGTTTGACGAGTGGCTTCGTTGCGCTGGAGAGTCAAACAGAAGATTGCGCCCAAGTTCAGCACTCGGCGGTACAACCGCTGCGAGCTGTGCGGCCGGCGGCGGGCGTACTACCGCAAGTTCCGGGTCTGCCGGTGCTGTTTCCGGAGCCTGGCGCTCAAGGGCGAGATCCCCGGCGTGCGCAAGGCCAGTTGGTAGGACGGAGCAGGGGTAAGCTCATGGCCATGACTGATCCGATAGCCGACATGCTCACGCGCGTCCGCAACGCGCTGCGCAACCAGAGCCTCCGCGTGGACATGCCCAGCAGCAAGGTCAAGCTGGGGCTGGCCGAGGTCCTCAAGCGCGAGGGCTACATCGGCGGGTTCGAGCTGGTGGAGGGCAAGGTCCGCAACACCCTGCGCATCCGCCTCAAGTACGGGGAGGACGGCGAGCGGGTGATCGCCGGCCTGCAGCGCATCAGCCGGCCGGGCTGTCGGGTCTACAAGGGGGCCGCCGAGCTGGCCCCCTACCTCAACGGCCTGGGCGTCTACGTGGTCAGCACCCCCAAGGGCATGCTCAGCGACCGCGAGTGCCGCGCCAACCGGGTGGGCGGCGAAGTCCTGTGCAGCGTCTGGTGAGCGGAGGGGGAGCATGTCGCGTCTGGGCAAGAAGCCGGTCCCGATCCCCGCGGGCGTGGAAGTCTCCTGCCAGGGCGGGATCCTTAAGGTCAAGGGGCCCAAGGGCGAGCTGGCCATCCCGGTGAAGGGCAGCATTGCCGTCAACGTGGATGCCCAGGCCAAGGCGGCCCAGGTGGTGCGCTCCGGCAACGCCCGCCAGGAACGGGCCTTCCACGGGCTGTACCGCTCCTTGCTGGCCGGGATGGTCACGGGGGTCACCCGGGGCTACAGCAAGGAGCTGGACATCGTGGGCACGGGCTATCGCGCGGCCATGGACGGCGCCACCCTGGTGCTCAACATCGGCCTGAGCAACCCGGTGCGCATTCCCGTGCCCCAGGGGCTGACCGTCGCCTGTCCGACTCAGACCCAAGTGGTCATCTCCGGGATTGACAAGCAGAAGGTCGGGGCCCTCGCTGCGGAGCTGCGCCTGATTCACCCGCCAGACCCCTATCACGGCAAGGGGCTGCGCTACCGCGACGAGGTGGTCAGGAAGCTCACCGGCAAGACCTTCGGCTCCACGGCGACTTAGGCGGGGAGAGGCGAGCACATGAAGCGTCCAGTCCGGGAGCTCCTTGGCCGGGCCAAACGCCACCTGCGGGTGCGCAAGCAGGTCTTCGGAACCGGCGAGCGGCCGCGCCTGAGCGTCTTCCGCAGCGGCCAGCACATCTACGCCCAGGTGATTGACGACCAGCGCGGGCACACCCTGGCCGCCGCCGGGTCGCTTTCCAAGGAACTCCGCGAGGGCCTCGGCGCCAAGAAGGGCCGGGGCAAGCAGGCCGCCGCCCTGGTCGGCAAACTGATTGCCGAGAAGGCCCTGGAACGGCAGGTCCAGACCGTGGTCTTCGACCGCGGCGGCTACAAGTACCACGGGCGGATCAAGGAGCTGGCCGAGGCGGCGCGCAAGGCCGGCCTGAAGTTCTGAGCCATGGGCAAGGAGAGAGCTTTGCAAGGACAGCGTAGCCCCGCTCCGGAAGACTACCTGGAGATGGAAGAGCGGGTGGTGGACATCTATCGCTCGGCCAAGGTAATGAAGGGCGGCCGGCAGTTTCGCTTCGGTGCGGTCGTGGTGGTCGGCGACGCCGGCGGCAAGGTGGGCTTCGGCTACGGCAAGGCCCGGGAAGTCCCCGCGGCCATCGAGAAGGCCCTCAAGGCCGCCAAGAAGAGCCTGGAGCGCTTCCCGGTGGTCAAGAACACCCTGCCGCACCGCGCTCGCGGTCGCTTCGGCGGCAGCGACGTGCTGCTGCTGCCGGCCGGCCCGGGCACGGGGGTGATCGCCGGCGGAGCGGTCAAGGCGGTGGCCGAGTGCCTGGGCGTGCACAACCTGCTCTCCAAGTCCTACGGCTCGACCAACTCCAAGAACCTGGTCAAGGCCACCTTCGAGGCCCTGCGCTCCCTGCGCACCAAGGAGCAGGTGGCCAAGCTGCGGGGAGTGACCCTGGAATGAACCTGCACGGAGCGCATCACGGACTTCCCCGCCGGGCCCGCCGCAAGCGCGTGGGCCGCGGCCCGGGCAGCGGCCACGGCAAGACCGCCTGTCGGGGCATCTCCGGCGCGCGCAGCCGCTCGGGCAACTCCCGCAAGCGCACCTACGAGGGCGGCCAGATGCCGCTCTTCCGGAGGCTGCCCAAGCGGGGCTTCAACAACGCGCGCCACCAGGACGAGCAGGCGGTGGTCAACCTGGAGGCGCTCCAGGTCTTCGCGGCCGGCTCGACGGTTTCCCCGGCGGAGCTCTTCGCCAAGGGCTTGGTGCCCAGCCTGGGCTGTCCCGTGAAGGTGCTCGGCGGCGGCGAGCCGCCCCGCGCCCTGACCGTGCGGGCCCAGGGGTTCAGCCGCTCGGCGGTCGAGAAGCTAGTCAAGGCCGGCGGCAAGGCCGAGGTGATCTGAAGCCGATGTTCCAGGCCTTCACCAACGTCGCCCGCATTCCGGAGCTTCGCAAGAAGCTGCTGATCACCGCCGGGCTGTTGGTCATCTACCGGATGTGCATCTTCATCCCGCTGCCCGGGGCCTATCATCCGACGGCCGGGGCCGGCGGCGACATGGGCGGCGGCTGGATGGATTTCGCGGACCTCTTCGCCGGCGGCGCCATCCGGGCGCGCTCGATCCTGGGCCTGGGGATCATGCCATACATCAGCGCGGCGATCATCTTCCAGTTGCTCGCCGCGGTGCTGCCCGCGCTCCAGAAGATCGCCAAGGAGGGCGACGTCGGCCGCAAGCGCATCAACCAGTACTCCCGCTACGCCACGGTGCTGCTGTGCCTGATCCAGGGGCCCATGCTGTCCATGACCGGGATGCTCCGCGGGCCCAACCCGGACATCCCCGGGGCGGCCGCCAGGGGGCCGACGCCCTTCGGCTGGGAACACCCCTGGGCCTACTTCCCGCTGGTGATCGTGGCGCTCACGGTCGGGACGCTCTTCGTGATGTGGCTGGGCGAGCAGATCGACGAGTTCGGGATCGGCAGCGGCATCTCGCTGATCATCATGGCCGGGATTCTGGCCCGGGCGCCCCAGGCGGTCGGCGAGATTTCCAATAACTTCCTGTGGCAGCTCGGCGCCGGCGAACTCGGCAAGATCGGCCCGGAGACGGTGACCACCCTGCTCTTCCTCTTCGTGTTCATGGTGGTGGGGGTGGTGGCCCTGACCCAGGCGCACCGGCGGGTGCCCATCCACACCGCCCGGACCCGCACGCTCCAGGGCTTCAGCCACCGCAGCTACATCCCGCTGCGCCTGAACATGGCCGGGGTCATCTCCATCATTTTCGCGCAGTCGCTGATGATGATCCCGGGCTTCCTGACCAAGACCAGCCTGGTCAACTTCCGGTACCTCGGCGACCTGGTCATCTCCATGGCCCCCGGCGGGTTCCTGTACACCGCGCTTTACGCCCTGCTGATCATCTTCTTCACCTACTTCTACACGGCGGTGACCTTCAACCCGGTGGAACAGGCCAACAACTTCAAGGAGTGGGGCACGTTCATCCCGGGCATCCGGCCCGGGCGGCACACCGCGGAGTACCTGGACGGGATCATGCGCAAGGTGACCCTGGCCGGCGCGGTGGGGTTGGTCTACGTGGCGCTGGCCCCCCAGTTCATCACCTGGACGCTGCAGGTCAGCTACAACGTGGGCAGCTTCTTCGGGGGCACCGGGCTCTTGATCGTGGTCGGCGTGGCCCTGGATCTCTCCCAGCGCATGGAGCAGTACCTGCTCATGCAGCACTACCAGGGCTTCCTGGAGAGCGGCGGCCGCGTGCTCGGCCGAAGGTAGGTACCGGGGCATGACTGTTCAGCTCGGACTTGTCCTCCTTGGGCCGCCCGGTGCCGGCAAGGGCACCCAGGCCCAGCGCCTCTCGGCGGAACTGGGCATCCCGCACATCTCCACGGGGGACATGCTCCGCGAGGCGGTGGCCTCCGGGCGGGAGGTCGGCCTGCGGGCCAAGAGGTACATGGACCGCGGCGAGCTGGTCCCCGACGGGGTGGTGGTGGCCATCGTTTCCGAGCGGCTGAGCGCCCCGGACTGCCGGCAGGGCTGGTTGCTGGATGGTTTTCCGCGGAACGAGGCGCAGGCCGCGGCGCTGGAGGCGGAGCCCTCTCGCACCGATCGGGAGATCAGCGCCGTTCTCTACCTTAAGGTTTCGGCCGAAGAGGTGACCCGGCGGCTCTCCGGACGGAGAATGTGCCGCAACCAGAAATGCAATGCCGGGTACCATCTGGAGTTCATGCCCCCGAAGCAGCCGGGCCTTTGCGACCGTTGCGGCGGCGAGCTCTACCAGCGCGAGGACGACCGGCCCGAGACCATCCGGCAGCGACTGCAGGTTTACGAGCAGTCGACCGCCGGGCTGGTGGCCCACTATCGGGCCCAGGGCCTGCTGCGCGAGGTCGACGCCGCGGGCCCCCCGGCGGAGGTCGCCCGGGCGCTGGTGGCGGCGGTGGGCGCTGTCCGGGAGGCGCGGTGATTCTCTTGAAGAGCGCGCGGGAAATCGAGCTGATCCGCCAGGCCGGGCGGCTGGCGGCCGAAACCCTGCGCCTCTTGGGCGAGCGGGCCCGGCCGGGGGTGACCACCGGTGAGCTCGACGGCCTGGCCGAGGCCCACATCCGCGCGCGCGGCGCCGAGCCGGCCTTCAAGGGCTACCACGGCTTCCCGGCCTCGATCTGCACCTCGATCAACGAGGAGGTGGTCCACGGCATCCCCGGCAAGCGCCGGCTCAAGGAAGGGGAGATCCTCAGCGTGGACGTGGGCACGCGGCTGAACAAATACTACGGCGACGTGGCCGCCACCTTCCCGATCGGGCGGGTCAGCGCCGATGCCCAGCGGCTGCTGGAGGTCACCCGGGGGGCGCTCCAGGCGGCCATTGCCGCCATCCGCCCGGACATGCCCCTGGCCGAGCTTTCCAGGGTGATCCAGGACTACGCGGAGAGCCGGGGCTACTCGGTGGTCCACGAGTACGTGGGCCACGGCATCGGCCGGCAGATGCACGAGGACCCCCAGGTCCCCAACTTCACGGGCCCGGACAGCCCGGCCAAGGACGTGCGCCTGGCCCCCGGAACGGTCATCGCCATCGAGCCGATGATCAACCAGGGCACCGGCAGCGTCCGCAAGCTGGACAACGGCTGGACGGTGGTGACCGGGGACGGCCGGCTCTCGGCGCATTTCGAGCACAGCGTGGCGGTCACCGAGCACGGGCCGCAAGTGCTCACCACGCTGGAGGGCTGAGGCCGCCATGCCCAAGGAAGAGCAGATCCGGGTCGAGGCCACCGTGCGGGAGGCGCTGCCCAACGCCACCTTCCGGGTGGTGCTGGACGATACCGGGCACGTGGTCCTGGCCCACATTTCCGGGAAGATCCGGATGCACTTCATCCGCATCCTGCCCGGGGACCGGGTGACCCTGGAGATGAGTCCTTACGACCTGAGCCGGGGGCGCATCGTTCACCGGCTCTGAGCCGGCTGGGAGGGCAGTGACTGTGAAGGTCAAGAGTTCGATAACCCGCCGGTGCGAGCAGTGCAAGATCGTCCGCCGCCGGGGCCGGGCCATGGTGATCTGCAGCAATCCCCAGGCCAAGTACCGCCACAAGCAGCGCCAGGGGTAGGAGAGAGCAGCTATGCCCAGAATCGCAGGCGTCGACGTTCCCAGCGAGAAGCGCATCGACGTGGCGCTTCAGTACATCCACGGCATCGGCCGGACCACCGCCGAGCGGCTGCTCCAGGCGGTGGGCCTGGACGCGGCCAAGCGGGCCAAGACGCTCACCGAGGCCGAGCTCTCGGCCATCGCCGCCTACATCGACAAGAACCTGGTGGTCGAGGGCCAGCTGCGCCGGCAGACCATCCAGAACGTCACCCGGCTGCGCAAGATCGGCTGCTACCGCGGGCTGCGCCACGCCCGGGGGCTCCCCGTGCGGGGGCAGCGCACCCGGACCAACGCGCGCACCCGCAAGGGCAAGCGCAAGACCGTCGCCGGCAAGAAGTCCGTCAAGGAAATGAGGTAGTCCCATGGGCAAAGGCTACCAGAAGAAGAACGTCCGCAAGAGCGTGGCCAAGGGCGTGGCCCACATCAAGGCGACCTTCAACAACACGGCGGTGTGCATCACCGACGCCAACGGCGACGTGCTCTGCTGGGCCTCGGCGGGCACGGTCGGCTTCAAGGGCTCGCGCAAGTCGACGCCCTTCGCCGCCCAGCGCACCGCGGAGGCCTGCGCCGAGAAGGCCCGCAAGATCGGCCTGCGCGAGGTCGAGGTGCGGGTCAAGGGGCCGGGCTCCGGGCGGGAGTCGGCCATCCGCGGGCTGCAGGCCGCGGGCCTGGCCATCAAGGCCATCGAGGACGTCACCGCCGTGCCGCACAACGGCTGCCGTCCGCGCAAGCGCCGCCGGGTCTAGGCCGGCGGCCAAGGGGAGGACATCAGCCAGTGGCCAGATACATCGGTCCGAAGTGCCGGCTGTGCCGCCGGGAGGGCCTCAAGCTCTTCCTGAAAGGCACCCGCTGTGATGGGCCCCAGTGCGCCATGGAGCGGCGGGACACCCCGCCGGGCGTGCACAACTGGCGCCGCGGCCGCCTCAGCGACTACGGGGTGCGCCTGCGCGAGAAGCAGAAGACCAAGCGTTTCTACGGCGTCCTGGAGGCTCAGTTCCGGCGCTACTTCCGGATGGCCCAGCGCTCCAAAGAGAACACCGGCGAGGAGCTGCTGGCCATCCTGGAGAGCCGGCTGGACAACGTGGTCGCGCGGTTAGGGCTGGCCACCAGCCGGGCGCAGGCCCGGCAGATGGTCGGCCACGGCCTGATCGCCGTCGATGGCCGCAAGGTGGACCTGCCCGGCTACTCGGTCAGCGCCGGAGAGGTCATCGCCGTCGCCAAGGGCGAGACGGCCCGGAAGCTGGCCAAGCACAACCTGGAGATCACCAAGTCGCGCGGCCGGCCCTCCTGGCTGGAGATGGACGAGGCCACCCTGACCGGCAAGGTGCTGGGCCGGCCCACCCGCGACGAGGTCTCCATCCCCATTCAGGAGCACCTGATCATCGAGCTCATGAGCAAGTAGGCGGACTGTTAGGAGCGACGCCGACGATGATGCGCATCAGATGGAAGGGGTTCGAACTCCCCGTCAAGGTGGTCCCCGAGGCCGAGAACCGGACGGAGCTCTACACCAAGTTCCTGGCCGAGCCCTTCGAGCGCGGCTACGGCCACACCATCGGCAACAGCCTGCGCCGGGTGCTCTTGTCGAGTCTGGAGGGCGCGGCTCCGGCCAGCCTGAAGATCGAGGGCGCCAGCCACGAGTTCACCGCCCTCAAGGGCGTCTACGAGGACGTCACCGACGTGGTCCTCAACGTCAAGCAGCTCCGGGTGCGCATGCACACCGCCGAGCCGGTGACGCTGCGCCTGGAGAAGAAGGGCAAGGGCGAGGTCCGCGCCAAGGACTTCGCCCCCGACCAGAAGGTGGACATCCTCAACCCCGACCTGGTGATCTGCACGCTGACCGAGAATGTCAGCTTCCAGGCCGAGTTGGTGGTCAAGCGCGGCCGGGGCTTCATCCCCGCCGAGGAGCAGGCCCTCGAGCCGATCATCGGGGTGATTCCGCTGGACTCGGTGTTCTCGCCCGTCCGCCGGGTGCGCTACGCGGTGGAGGCCACCCGCGTGGGCCGGCTGACCAACTACGACCGGCTGGTCCTGGAGGTCTGGACCGACGGCACGATCACCCCGGACACCGCCCTGGCCGAGGCCGCCTCGCTGCTGCGCAAGCACCTCAACCCCTTCGTCAAGTACTTCGAGCTGGGCGCCGAGGCCGCCAAGGAGGCCGCCGCCCCGGTCGCCGAGCTGCCTGCCTAGGCCGACCGCACCC